>Ga0209624_10000360_pt1 | contig 40129 bp, 39 predicted proteins | sample JacPinW_OM2H0_O1_FD_188565 | JGI IMG/M metagenome (GOLD analysis project Ga0209624, IMG submission 188565) | Forest soil microbial communities from Algoma, Ontario, Canada - Jack Pine, Ontario site 1_JW_OM2H0_O1 (SPAdes) (version 2) | ecosystem: Environmental > Terrestrial > Soil > Boreal...
AGAGTAGCGAAATCGGTCAGCATGACTTCTTCGAGGCGGACATTGTCCAACACCGACTGGAAGATGACGGCACGCTCCTCAAGCTGCGCCGCAGAAAAGATAATGACGCCCACCATGGTGAGCCAGGCGTTGCTGAACAAACCTGCAACCATCAGAATCATGGCGATCGCGTGGCTTATGGAGACAGCGCGGCGGGTGGCGGCGGCGGGATCCATGCTGCGCGCGAAAAAGGCGCGCAGAACCCGGCCTCCGTCGAGAGGATAAGCCGGCAAAAGATTCAAACCGGCCAGATAAAGGTTGGCCCATACTAGGCTGCGCGGAAGGTTGCTGGGCTGCAACCATGGCCACTCCCACAGCTTCACTCCCGGAATAGTCGCGAAGATGATACCGACCGCAAGCACCGCGAAAACAAGATTCACCAGTGGGCCGACGAGGGCGATGCGGACATCCCGCCGCCAGGCCGCTGCACCGGACTGCGGCGGTTCCACATGCGATTCATCGAATACAGTTACGCCGCTGAGCGGCAGAAGAATGACCGCCTTAGGAATCAATCCGGCCCGCCGGGCCACGAGCATGTGGGCGATTTCGTGGGCCGCAACGCAGGCCAGCACGATTCCAACCAGTGCCAGGTCTCGCGGTCCATTGGCTGTGTGGTTTGCGTTGTATTCCGTCCAGAAAACAAACAACGGCAGGACCAGGAACGTCAGGTGAAGCCGAACCTCGACCCCAAACAGGCGTCCGACGTGAATGGAGAAACTTCGCATGAGGTCTGGCTACTACAAGTATTTTACATGGTCGGATATATTGGCTCCGGCAATCGAGGCTGCAAAATAATCGAAGGTACCGAGCCATGCGCGTGATCGCCGGCAAATACCGGGGGCGTCCTCTGCGGTCATTAGGCGGAACGGATATTCGTCCGACCTCCGACCGGTTGCGCGAGACGTTGTTCAACGTGCTCACGGCCGGTAACCCCGGGGCGCTTGAGGGCAGCGTGTGGCTCGATCTGTTTGCCGGCACGGGCGCGGTAGGGATTGAAGCGCTGAGCCGCGGCGCCAAGCAGGTCTATTTTGTAGATACCTCCGCCGCGGCGGCGAAGTTGATTGAGCGCAACCTGCAGAGCCTGGGAATCGTGGCGGGATACAAGATTCTACGGGATGATCTTTCCGGAGTCCTCTGGCGCCTGCAGCGCCAGCACGTCACCGCCGACGTGGTCTTCCTCGACCCGCCTTACCGATTGGAGCACGCTTACGAACAAACCCTTACGGCGCTCGCGGAATCGTCGCTGGTGTGGGCTATGTCGCTGGTGGTGGCTGAACACGAAAAGAAGTTCGATCCCGGGGCTGAGTTCGGATCTCTGCGGAGGGTCCGCAAGCTGGTGCAGGGGAACGGCGCTCTCAGTTTCTACCGGATCGGCGGACGCCCGGACCTGAGTAATTGACTTGCCGATGCTACATGATCAGGTCGCCGCTGCTGCGCACGATCGGGTGCTGCATCTCCTGCAGATCGTTCTTCACCATGTTGAGGCCGTAAACGCAGCCTTCGAACTCGCGGGAAAGGTGGGCGAAAAGTGGCGCGACCTTCGCGTATTCGAAGTGCTCGAACTTCGACACGATGTAGTAGCTTTCTTTACCCGCCTTCATCCACTCCACAAAATTCTCCAGGCGATGGCGGCGCAGCCGGAAGTGGTTGATGCTCTCGGGAAACATCCCGGTGAAGAAGAGCGCGTAGTCGCCAATGTGCTTGCGCACCTGACGTTCTCGGTCAAAGCAGGGAGCGGGACCGTAAACTGGATCAGACTCAAGCAGCATCTCACCGAGGTCGGTTAGTGGGCGGTCGGCCACGTCGTGAATCTTAAACAACTGATCGGTCTCGCAGAACTCGGCTAGCAACTGCGAGACGTAGGCGACGACCTGCGGGTCACGAATGCCTATCTCCTGGGCGTAGTGGCGTCCAACCAATTCCTGGAAAAGCTTCCGCAACGGGTGAGATTCCGGAATCATGCCTTTTTGGGCTCCCGAAAGCCGCGTTGCTTACGGCTTTCCAATGATCGTTAGTAACTAGTTATCCGAGTTGCGGAACAAACGCAAGTGACTTTTGTTTATCCCTCCTATCATTTTTCGTAATCAAGCCAAGTGTGCAAGCGCTTGCACGATTGCAGCGAGTTTCTGTTGGCACTCGCACGTGTCGGCTGCTAATCGCAATGCGCTTGCAACGAATAGAATTTAGGTTGAGGAGAATCGCACAAATGAAAAGACTGAACATTTCCAGCGGTACACCTTGGGAACCCATTGTCGGTTACTCGCGTGCAGTGAAGGTTGGACCCTATATCCATGTGTCGGGCACCACCGCGACTGGGCCAGACGGCAAGATTGTGGGCGTGGGAGACCCCTACGCTCAGGCGGTGCAGACACTGAAGAATATTGAAACCGCCTTGCAGAAAGCTGGCGCCAGCATGAAGGATGTTGTCCGCACTCGCATCTATGTGACCAACATCGCGGAGTGGGAAAAGATCGGCAAGGCGCATGGGGAGTTCTTCGGCGAAATACGTCCCGCCACCTCGATGGTGCAGGTGAGCGCCCTGATTTCGCCCGAGATATTGGTTGAAATCGAAGCGGACGCTTATGTCGCAGCGAAGGGAGAGTAGAATTCCTCCATTCCAAAGCCTTTGAAAGCAACCTTGTCAAGAAATCTGGAGAAGCCAACGTGAAGAGCTATGTGTCGAACTATGGGTGGATTCTGCTTCTTGCGGCCGCGATTCCAGCGGCTGCGCAACAGAAAGAGAGCGCTCCGTCTGAATCCTGGACGGTCATTCGCGCCGGATCCCTGATCGACGGCAAGTCCGCCGCGCTCCGTCGCGATCAGGTGATTATCATCCACGGCAATCGTATCGAGAGTGTCGGCGATGCGGCGGCAGCTAAAATTCCACCTGGCGCGAATGTCATTGACTTGTCGAAAGCCACGCTCCTTCCGGGCCTCATTGATTCCCACACGCATATTTTCTTGCAAGGAGAAGATCCCGCACAAGGCGGATACGACGCCAACATCCTGGACGCGCCGCTCGCCCTACGTGCGGCAAGGGCTACGGTTTCTGCGCGGCGAGCACTGGAACAGGGTTTCACGACGCTGCGCGACGTAGAAACCGAAGGCGCCGGCTACGGTGATGTGGGCATCAAACAGGCCATCAATCAAGGCTATATTCCTGGGCCACGATTGTTCGTCGCGACCCGCGCCATTTCGACCACGGGCGGTTATCCGCTCGAAGGCTATGCTCCGGAACTCGACATGCCCAAAGGCGCGCAGATTGTCGACGGCCCGGTCGAGGCGCGGAAGGCGGCGCGGGAGCAGCTCGACCATGGCGCTGACTGGATCAAGGTTTACATGACGCATCGTTCGTGGGTCGGCAAGAACGGCGAACTCGTCTCACAGCCCACGCTCACGGTCGAGGAGTTGCGAGCCGTCGTGGACGAAACTCACGGCTGGGGCAAGAAGGTCGCGTGTCACGTTTATGGCGGTATCGGCCTGCGCCGGGCGCTGGACGGTGGATGCGACTCGATCGAACATGGCCTCGATCTCGACGATGCCGCGATTTCCCAGATGCTGAAGCAAGGCACCTGGTACGTCCCGACGATCAGCGTCTATTACACCGATTGGGCTGCGGCGGACACGCCGGCCGGGCAGCGCGACCGGCTGCGGGCTTCGGTGCATGAGCAGTCGTTCAAGAAGGCACTCAAGGGTGGAGTGAAGATCGTGTTCGGCACAGACATGGGTGGAATTCCATGGAGCGAGCCGATCGCACAGGAGTTTTCGCGCATGGTGGATCTGGGCATGCAGCCAATGGACGCTATCCAAAGCGCAACCTCGCGGGCCGCCGCCATGCTCGAAATGGAAGGCAAGATCGGAGTGGTTGCGCCAGGGGCGTTTGCCGACATAATTGCGGTCAGCGGCGATCCGTTGCATGACATCAAAGCACTGGAGGATGTGCAATTCGTAATGAAAGACGGCAAGGTCTTCAAGAGCGAGAAACCGTGAGGGTGCAAATTCCCGTTTCTTGCCCCGGTGAATTAAAGATTGCTTAGATCGTTTCAATTCACTTGACAACTGCTTGGCCGCGAGCATAATTCATCAATCCTGCTTCTGATTGGGATCGGGATCCGGCTCGGAGGGGTGCTGGGAAGAGCCGAGGAGGTGTTTATGAGCGTGCTGGAACTTTGTGACCGGGAAATCGCAGCGGTGCCGCTCGAAGCCAGCGTAGCTGACGCCATCAACAAGATGCTCGACCACCATGTGGGCGCCGTCGCCGTGGTCGACTCCGAATACCGGGTTGCGGGAATCTTCACCGAGCGCGACGTTCTGCGGAAGATGGCGCTCAGCCGCACCGACCCGCAGACCACCTCGGTCCGCGAACTGATGACCACGCCGGTGGAGATGGCCACGCGCCGCACCGGGGCGGGCGAGGCGCTCACGACCATGCTGGAACGCCACTTCCGCCATCTGCCGGTAGCCGACGACAACGGCAAGTTGCTGGGAATTCTCTCTATTCGCAACTTGCTCGAGTGGCGCGTCGACGACCTCAGCCGTGAACTGGAGTCGCTCGAGCAGTATGTCTCCAACGATGGGCCCGGAGGCTAGGGCTAGTTCCGCCGTTTCTCAACTTCTACTTATGTGGGGACGGGCGTATTCACCCGTCCAGCAAGCGAAGCTCGGCCAGTTCTGTCGTCGAGAGTGGCAAACCCACACTACCCCGCTGCGATTTTCTGTCGCTCATCTCGGGATTTCTGTAAAATTCATCCGCTTTAAAAGAGGAGAATCCCTGTGCAGAAATTCAAAAGTCTCCGTATGTTTGTTGTGGCGTTGCTCGCGATGAGTGTTTCACTCGTCGCCCAGCAAGGTTCGAGGCCCGTCGTCGTGCATGCTGGGCACGTGCTCGACGTGAAGACCGGCAAACTGCTTTCGGATCAGACGGTCGTTATCGCAGATGGGAAGATCGTGAGTGTCGGAGCCTCAGCAGACACGAAGGCGCCTGCCGACGCTGTTCGCATCGATCTGCCCAATGCAACCATCCTGCCAGGATTGATCGACGCCCACACGCACCTGACGATGGACCCAAAATTCGGCTACGAGGAACTCGGCCTTTCTCTTCCGCGCGAAACCCTGATTGGCGCCAAGAACGCACGCCTTACTCTGCAGGCCGGGTTCACCACCGTCCGCAATGTGGGTGCGTCCGGCTATACCGATGTTGCCCTGCGCGACGCCATCAATGCCGGCGACGTGCCCGGGCCCAGGATGCTGGTGAGCGGGCCGCCGCTGAGCATCACCGGCGGGCACTGCGACAACAATCTGCTGCCCTACGAGTATCACGCGACAAGCGACGGAGTGGCCGACGGTATTGCAGCCGTGCAGCACAAGGTGCGCGAGAACATCAAATACGGGTCCGATTTGATCAAGGTCTGCGCGACCGGCGGAGTGCTCTCCAAAGGCGACGACCCGCAAGCCTCCCAGTACACATTGGAGGAAATGAAGGCCATCGTTGCCGATGCCCATCGTCTGGGACGAAAAGTTGCCGCCCATGCCCATGGAGCGCAGGGCATTCTCTGGGCGTCAGAAGCGGGAGTCGATTCGATCGAGCACGGCTCTTACATTGACGACGCCGGCATCGCCGAGATGAAGAAGAACGGCACGTATCTTGTGCCCACGCTTTATCTGGGCGATTGGTTCATGGAAAACGCCGAAAGAAACCACGTCCCCGACTTCCTGCTGGGCAAGGCCAAAGCCGTCATGCCGGCAGCGCGCAAGAACATCGCGCACGCCTTCGCCAGCGGCGTGAAGGTGGCGTTTGGCACTGATGCCGCAGTTTATCCACATGGCCTCAATGCGCATGAGTTCGCGGTGATGGTCAAGCTGGGGTTGACGCCGCTGCAAGCCATTCAGGCGGCCACGTTGAACGCCGCGGATCTGCTCGGGTGGCCGAGGAAAGTAGGCAGCCTTGAGCCCGGCGCGTGGGCCGACATCGTTGCGGTGGATGGCGATCCACTGAAAGATGTGACCATTCTGGAGCACGTGAAGTTTGTGATGAAGGGCGGCGAGGTGGTGCGGAACGAGTACGGAAAGTGACAAGAAACTACGGTGAATCGCTCGGGAAGGGCACCGCTCCAGCCCTGCCGTACGGAGCCGATAAAGAAATGAGGCTTTAGCCGCTGAGGGAGTGACGGTCTATTGTTTGGCCTTCCGCGCCCGCTCCGTTACCCAGTCCGTCCAGAAGGAAGAAGCTCCGCTGGCGAGCAGGGGAGCCTTGCCGAGCACGGCATCCACAAAGTTCTCGATCATCGGATAGTGCAGATTGGCATGGGGCGGCAGATTCTCGCGGCCGCCGGGATAAATCAGATCAGGACCGTTCAGCGGACTTAACTCCATCTCACCTTCCGTGCCGCGGATGCGGCATTCGTCCCGGGATATCTTCGAGTGCCAGCGAACATCCACGATGCCGCGCACTCCTCCGGGATAGTCGATCATTACGGTCGCATTATCTTCCACCGCGTAATGATGTACGGCATTCGAAAGGTGGCCGGTGACGCGGCCCGGTTGACCGAATAAGAAATTCAGCACGTCAATGCGGTGGGAAGCGACGTCGTAGAGCGGACCGCCGCCGGCAAGCGCGGGATCGATCAGCCAGTTGCGATGGCTCTCGTTCTCATCAAACCATCCGTGGCAAGTGAGCTCGGCGACGACGGGCTGGCCGATGGCGCCGGCAGCCAGCAGTTGTTTCGCGCGCTGCACTTTGGGATACATCCGACGGTAGTAGGCGACGCCGAAGGTGCGTCCACTCTCTTCTGCGATCTGAACCATCGAGCGCGCCTCGGCTTCGTTCATGGCCATCGGCTTTTCGCACAGAACATGCTTGCCGGCCCGCAGAGATTGAATCGTCTGCGGCGCATGCAGGAAGACTGGAGTCGCGACGTAGACCGCGTGAACTTCCGGGTCGGAAAGGGCTTCGTCGAGAGTGGTCCAGGCTCGCGAGTTGTAAGGCACAGCTTTCGCGGGATCGCGCGTAACCAGGCCATACAGGCGGCTTCTCGGCTCAGCTTGAATGGCAGGAATAACGCGGCGGATGGAGATATCGCCGATTCCGATTACGATCCAGTTCAGCATAGGCGCGAAACGCAAATCTAGCAGAAAATCAAAGGCCGGCGTGAGCCGGCCTTTTGTGATCGACCTCGAACAGCGAAACTACTTCTTGGGAGCGATTGCGTCCTTGGCAGCCTTGGCGACGCGGAACTTGACCACGGTCTTGGCCTTGATCTGGATGGGCTCGCCGGTCTGCGGATTGCGTCCGATGCGGGCCTTGCGATGCGCTTTCACCAACCGGCCCAGGCCGGGCACAACGAACACGCCGTTCTTCTTGGTCTCTTTTACAGCGACATCGGCGAGCTGCTCGAGAAATCCAGCGACAGTCTTGTTGGGAAGTTCAGTTTTCTCGGCCAGATAGCGGACGAGTTGAGTCTTGGTTAAACCTGAAGCCATTTGTTTCCTCCTCGGGAAAGATTCGTATTTTAATTCCAGCGGGCTTGATCTTACTACCACTGCCCTGTGGAAAACAGCCTTATTTTACGCGGGTTCCATACGGTGAACACTCGGGAAGGGCCATTTTTACGTGCTGATTCGGAAGGGAAGGTCCCGAAATGGCCCAGACATGGGTACCGGAGCCGTTCCCGGCAATTGCCGGAGGTGAATCGCCACCAAGCTCGTCGTCATCCGATGCCATAATGCTTGAAGAGGAGAATTCGATTTGAGCTGCACGATCTGCGAGATTCGCAAAGAGAAACGTTTCTGTCCCGCCGTGCATGGCCGCATCTGCGCCCAGTGTTGCGGTGAGCAGCGTGAGGTGACGCTCGATTGTCCCAGCGACTGCCCCTATCTGCAACAGGCACGAGAGCACGAAAAGCCGCGTCCGGCAGACCAGTTCGACCGCGCGGCGTTATTCCTGCAGGTTGAGATTTCGGAGCAATTCACCTACGAGCGCGAGCATCTGCTCATGGGGCTCAGCTACGCTCTGGCGAAGGCGGCTCAGGCCGACCGCACCCTGAACGATCGCGATCTGATCGCGGCGCTCTCGGCCATGTGCACCAATTATGAGCGGCTGATGAACTCCGGACTGCACTACGAGCAACCGCTTACCAGCGCCGCGCAGCATGCCACGGCGGCTCAGGTGGAAGAGATGTTGAAGCAGTATCGCGAGGCCGAACAGAAGCAACTCGGATACTCCACTCTGCGCGATTCCGACGTTCTCAAAGCATTGGTGTTTCTGCTTCGACTGGGCCACGGGCGCACCTCGGGCCGTCCCAGATCACGCGCCTTCATCGACTTTCTGCACGCTCAATTTCCCGAGAAAGAGTCCGCCGTGGTCACGCCGCAGGAAGCGGCCAGCCGGATCATTGTGCCCTAGACGAAGAACTGGCCACGGATTTCACGGATGCGCACGGATAACCCTTCCAACCCTTCAATACATTTCTTTGGATCTGTGTTGATCCGTTAAGTCCGTGGCTTAGGTTTCAGCCTTTTAACGACTTGGCCTGGCGGTAAGGAATCCAGCAGTTCGCCAATTGTTTTCTTCAGCACGGGATGTAACAGTTCCGGCGCAATCTCCGCCAGAGGCTCGAGAACGAAGCGGCGCTGGTGCATCGCGGGATGAGGGATGGTTAGCTCTTTAGAATCCACGATCGTGTCATCGAAGAGCAGAATGTCGATGTCAATGGACCGCGGTCCTTTTTTCTGCACGCGCCGCCGGCCCATCTCCTCTTCGATGCGAAGGATCGCAGCCATCAGTTGCTGCGGGGTCTGGCTGGTTTCAAGGGCGAGCGCGCAATTCAAGAACCAGGGCTGCTGGGTGAACTCGATTGGCTCGGTTTCATAGAAGGACGACGTCGCAACCACGCGGCCGACGGCAGCTAGTTTAGCCAGTGCATCCTGCAACTGCACCTGACGGTCGCCGACATTCGATCCCAGCGAAAGATAGACGAGGTTGGGCATGGTCCCGGAGGTAGTTTCAGGCTTTACTGCGCTGGTTTCCAGTGCAAATTTCTTTTAACAGCATGGTCTGATACCTACCCGTAAAACCTGATACCTTGGTCACCTTTCGACGGGCTCCGTTGAACGCTAGAATTCCAAGATGACGTTGGAGTCCCTTCTTCTGAGCCAGGATGCCGAAGTGGTGCGCGTCCTCCGCCCGACGCTGGAAAAGCTCTCGATTGAAGTCGAGGTGTGCCAGGAAGCGAAGAAAGCCAGCGAAATCCTTATCGCGGAGAAGTTCGACGCCGTGATTGTGGACTGCGACGACATGCAAGGGGGCATGGAGGTGCTGCAGGGCTTGCGCGCCACGCCCAGTAACAAAGGTACCGTAACCTTTGCTCTTCTGAACGGCAAGAAAACCACCACACAGGAAGCCTTCGGCATGGGGGTGAATTTTGTTCTGCAAAAACCCATCAGCAGCCTGAATGCGGCACGCTGCTTTCACGCCGCGCTCAACTTCATGGTGCGCGAGCGGCGCCGTTATTATCGTCAGCCAGTCAAGATGCCGGTGCGGGTGGTCCTGGGCGACAAGGAGTTGAAGGCCATCAGCACGAATGTCAGTGAAGGCGGAATCGCGCTCATTCTGCACCAGGCGCTGCCCAAGGACGCTACGCCTCGTTTGCAATTCACGCTACCCGAAACCAAACTGGCTCTGGACGTAGAAGCGCAAGTAACTTGGGCCGACATCAAAGGACACGTCGGGTTGCGTTTTCTCAACGTGCCCCAGAGTTCCCAGGAACTGCTCGAGAAATGGCTCAACCAGCAGATGGAAAAACAGCTTCCCGGCACCAAAGGGATGCTGGCTAGCTCAGGCCCTGAGTCCATCCAATAAGCTCGTCACTTCGCCGGCCTGCTTTCCCAGGTATTCACCTTGTAACTTTGTGCCTGCGCCTGCGCATGGCAATCTGGTGGGATACTGGAGAGCCATTGCCATGCTTCCTACCTCTTACCGCATCGCCCGTGTACAGAAAACCCTGCGCCGATTCGAGGACGATGTCGTTTTGCTGAACATGCGAGTGAAGGATCTGTCAGCGGAGCGACAGAAGTCAGCCCGCCAGTTCGCCGCAACCCTTATCAGCCGGACTCGCGCCGAACTGGACCGCCTGCTCGAGGAGCAGCCTGAGCCTGGATCAGACACCGGCGACGTTCCCTGTGAACCTGCCGACTGAGCGAATCCTGGGCTTGGGGATACGGGTTGCTACCTGGGTGTGTCTGTTTGTGCCCCATTTGGCGGGTTCAGACACTTGACGCGCCCCCACGCGAAAACGGCTAAGGGAGCGAATAATCGAAGGTCCAGGTGTGTTTACCCTGAGCGTCGATATGGATCATGAGAGAGCCCGTGAGTCCCTTCAGCTCTCCAGTGCCGGAATTGGGTACAACCGTCACGCTCAGCTCTCCCGCAGAGGGGGCGTCGCCTTTCATCATGGTGGCGCGGTGCGAGAAGGTGAAGCTACCCTGTCGGCCGTTAAGCTTGCCTGTCATGCGCTCAATCGCAACGTAGGCCATGGAGCCGGTGCTCGCGGTTGAGCCGGTGATCATTTCTCCGTGACTGACGCCTTCGAAGTCACCGTGCCAAGTCTTGTCGGAAGTGAGCCGGGCAATGTCGTTCGCTTTCTCGAAGTCGGTTGGTTCGTTGGGAGTCATTTTGATGTCGAAAGAACCTGTGGCATGGACCACGTGCGGCTCCTTCTGGGCTGCGACAGTCACCATTAGTGCGAGACTCATCACCGCCGGTGCCACTGCGAATCTCACTCTCATATCGTCCCCGAAACGCGACGTACAGAATTCTTGATCCCAGCTGGCTCGTATCCTTTGCGGCGGCACGACCCCCAGCGTCCAACGGCGTTGCGCAACCAAGGGTGACACAGTCAGAGCGAAGATCCGGCGGCGGCGTGGGTGCTATAAGAACTCGCGTTCTCTTTCTCGTCTTCGGGCAGCGTTACTTCCTCCCACAGCGTCTTGTCGCGCAGGATGCGCGAAACCAGAGCGGTGTGCATGGCATGACCGGCGCGATCGGCTACAATCCTGCCCAGAATCGGCTTGCCCAGCAGCGCGAGGTCGCCAACCAGATCGAGGATTTTGTGCCTTACGAACTCGTCGCGAAAGCGCAACGGGCCGTTCTCGATTCCGTCGCGCGTCAACACGATGCAGTTCTCCCGCGACGCCCCGCGGATCAATCCCATATCGCGCATCGTTTTTTCGTCTTCGCGCGAGCCGAAGGTACGCGCTCCTGCAATCTTGCGCAGGTAGCTGCCGTTTGAAAGCTCCACCTGAAAAGTTTCCTTCCCGATCAGCGGATGAGGAAAATTGATGGCGTAAGAAACGGAGTAGCTGCCGGCGGGATAGACCGAGATGAACTTGTTCCCCTCGCGCATCTCGACTTCCCGAAGAATCTTCAGATACTTGCGGGGACGGCGCTGCTTACGGATACCGGCTTTCTGGATCAGTTCCACAAACGGCAGAGCGCTGCCATCCAGGATGGGAAGCTCGAGGTTGTCCAGCTCCACGATGGCGTTGTCCACGCCTAAGCCGATGAACGCCGAGAGCAGGTGCTCGGTGGTGGAGATGAGCACGCCCTTTTTCATGAGGCTCGTGGCGTAGCTGACGCGGGCCACGTTGCGGCTGATGGCTTCAATTTCAAAGCCATCCAGATCGACGCGGCGAAACACAATTCCCGTTCCGGGAGGAGCGGGAAGAATTCGCATCGAGACCGGCGCACCGCTGTGGAGTCCTACCCCACTGCATGCCACGGCCAAGCGGATTGTCTGCTCCTGGGTCAAAGGTGTTGGTGTATGTCTTGGTGAATGAATAGATTACAGCTGCCGCGCCGCAGTTGACTGTGGCAAAAAAGCCACACTGCGTGGCGTAATGCCGATAGTGAACCATCCTGATAAGCCTTTACCACTACTAAACACCGACCAGTCAGTCACTTATGTTTGGATCGACAAGCTTCCAGAGGGCATCAATCGCGCAATTACTTTAGTGTTTCTTCACTGTCTTATTGGGATCGTAGCTCGAATTGGGATCGAACATCGCTTCGTCGAATCCCGAGTTGTAGTGAACCGCACTCACGAAGCGCTGGTTTTGCATATCGCCGTTGTAATAGCGGGTGAAGCTATAGGGCGTCATGATGCCCTGTACCGGCTTGTAATCAGCGTAGATCTCTTCTTCCACATTGCGGTCCTTATCGACCGGATCGCGCCATTTGTAGGTTTTCTTCATGGGCAGGTGCGTGTCCGGATCGAAATAGAGACTTACGGCTTCATTCTTTGAATTGATCAGCGTGATCTGCTGTGCTGGAAGGTTGTCGGCCAGAGCATTGCCGTCATAGAAAAACGCCACACTGGGATCGTTGGTCCAGGTGCGGAGCACGGTTTCGATAGAAAGTCTGCGGCGCCGCAAATAGTCATCGAGATCTTTCTTCTCCAGCGCGTGCGGGCCCTTGTAGGTGATTTCGTAAGCCTTCTCGCCGACATAGACAACGGCCACATCCCGCTGTGGGGTGACTTCGATCCGCTCCTTGTCAGGATATTCCACGAACCGCCAAAACAGCACTCCGTTGCTGGTGGGGCGTCCGTGATAAAAGCTGTAGGTGCGTCCCTGAAACTGCATATCATGGATGCTCAAGTATGCTTGGCCACCCAACGCCTGGATCGCCTGATCGAGCAGGGCCCGCGCCTGCCGGGCGTTTGCCTGATCCACAGGAATCAATGGGCCCTTGGGGGCAGCCGATGAAGGGGCAGCTGACTGCGCGGAAACCTGCGTGCCCTTGGCGGCGGCGGCGGGCTCGCCCCAGCCAAAGATCACCGCAAACGCCAGCCCAGCGATCAGACCAGCGATGAGAAGTGAATGTTTCATTAATAGGAAATTGTAGCTGCTGCCAGCGTTGCTCGTGCAGAGCCGGCACTCCTGCCTGCTTGCCTGCAGCATCGAAACCTCGCGGGCAAGAGTGCCCGCACCACACAAGCAGTCACGGGACTGCGCTATCGGTTGGATGCGCGAAAGGCCGGCGGCGTCACGCTGCCCAGGGAATTTCCCCGCGCCAGCTATCCCACCAGCACGGCTCCGCCATTCACGTTGAAGACTTCGCCCGTGATAAAACTGGCGTATTCAGTGCACAAAAACAGCACCGGAGCCGCAATCTCCTCCGGCTTGCCGGCGCGTCCCAGCGGAATCGTGCGCCGAATTTCTTCTCCGCTTCCCGGATCATCGAGCGCCGGTTTCGACATGTCCGTATCCACCCAGCCAGGGGCAACCGAGTTCACATAGATTCCCACCGAGGCGAGCTCCGTGGAAAGGCTTTTCGTCATGCTGATCAGCGCGCCCTTGCTGGCGGAGTAATCGCAATGAAACGCCTCGCCTCGCTGGCCGCTGGTGGAACTGATGAGCACGATATGCCCGGCGGCAGAGCCGGTGCGCGGCTGCGTCTTAATTTGCGCGACCGTGTATTTAACCAGACCGAACACCGCATCGAGATTGATCGAAAGCGTCGAGCGCCATTGTTCGTCGGTCATCTTATCGATGGCTACGTCCTGCGGGGGCCATACGCCATGATTAGCGACGAGGATATCGATCCGTCCGAAATGCTTTACCGCCGCCGCGACCAGGGCACGAGCGGAGTCTGGGCTGTCCAGGTCGCTGGCCACCGCATAGCAGTTCTTTTCCCCGCATTCTCTTGCGAGAGCTTCAGCCTGGGAGCGCGCTTTCTGATAGCTGAAGACGACCTTCGCGCCCGCGCTGGTAAACAGACGTACCGTGGCCGCGCCAATGCCCCGCGAACCGCCCGTGACTAAAGCAACTTTGCCGGAAAGAGAAAGGGGAACGGACATGGTTTCTAGTTTCTAGTTTCTGGTCGAGAGTTGCAAGTGATCGGGTCAATTAGCTCTTGGCCGCGAGGCGCGCTGGATCGGGGGTATCGCGAACGCGTCCGGCCTCCACATCGGCTAGTATCGCGCGGAGCCAGCGTAGATCGAGGCGGCACTGCTCCGCCATATGCTGCATCAAGTGGCGGCTACCGCTGGGCAACCTTGTTACCCATTGCCGCTGCAACTTCCGGATCTCCGCCAACCGCGCATTCTGCCTGTCGATTTGGGTGCGCAAAGCGTCGGCAACCAGCTTGAGGTCGGCAAGGTGCAAGAAGAGCATGGGGCCATAAAGAGTCTGCCGAAGGTCGCCTTCGGTGGCAAATTGCGCATGCAGTAATTCGTGAAAGCGGTCGCGTCCGCGAGGAGTGATGCGGTAGACCGTACGCATCCCACCCCGAGCCACATGCTGGCGGGCGACTGCCCTTAACAGGCCACATTTGGCAAGCTGGCGCACGGCGTAGTAAAGCGTGCCGACATCCACATCGGTAAAACACTCGATCATCGCCTGGGTCATACGCCGCCTGATCTCGTAGGGGTGAAAGTCGCCGCGGTGCAGAACGCCCAGAATATATAATTCGGCTTTCATTAGTTTGATTATACTATTATAATTGTATTAAAGGGAGGAATGTGCGATGAAGCGTTCCATTCTCGCCTGTCTCGCGGGACTCCTCGCGTGGGTTGTCGTGGTCACGGTGATCAACCGCGTGCTTCGCGTGAGCCTGCCGAACTACACCGCTGCCGAGCATGCGCTCCAGTTTACGCTGGCCATGAAGTGGGCACGCCTTGGGATGGCGATCGGGACGTCGCTGGTGGCTGGTGCGGTAGCCCGTTGGATATCCCCATCAAGCCGCTGGGCGCCGTTGATAGTCGGCAGCGTGGTGCTTGCAATGTTCTTGCCGGCGCACATCGCCCTTTGGAGCAAATTTCCCGTCTGGTATCACCTGACATTTCTGCTGACGATTATTCCGGCGGTGTTGGTGGGTGCGCTGCTGCCACCGCGCCGGAACAAGGACCTCAGCGGGGTTTATTCCGGACCGAGATAAAAGCTTCATCGCCGGGGAATCAAAATCGAGTGAGCTACTGCGCGTCCGGTGACTCGAGAGAGAGATAGCTTATTCCGACGCGGCCATTTCAGAAGGGCCTGGAAGCTAATCCTTCGCCGACGAAGCCCGTTCCGACTTCAACTCCCGCAGGAGCAACCTCACCAGCATCCCGTCGAAGCCGGTGCCGCTCATCTTGGACAGCTCGTCGAGCGCCTGTTCTGGCGTCCGCGCCGCGGCAATCGATTGTTCGGTCAGCATGTTGGCGTAGGCATCGGCGAGGGCAATAATGCGCGCCCACAGGGGAATCTGCTCGCCCTTGGCGCCATCAGGATAGCCTGTGCCATCGAAGCGCTGGTGATGATGCTCGATGGCCTGGCGCATCAGGGCGCTGTGCGGCACGATGGCGACGATCTCGGCTCCGACGCGGGCGTGCATCTTTACCAGGAAGAACTCGTCGTCGGTAAGCGGCCCCGGTTTATTAAGAATGCGTTCCGGCACGAAGATCTTGCCCACGTCGTGAATCCGCGCCGCATAGACCAGATCGGCAGTTTCCTCCGGCGGCAAACGAAGTGCGCGTGCCAGGATCTCGGTATAGCGCGCCACCAGGTCACCATGGCCCGAAGTGCGCAGCTCGCGGGATTCGGCGGCCCGGCTGAGAACCTCAATCGATTCTTTCAGCAGCGGAACGTTGCAATCCTCTTCGCCACCACAGAATTTCACCAGCATCGATGCCAGTTCTTCCAGATGCTCCGGCCCGTTGTGCTCGCGCTGCAGAAAGCCCTCGATATAGGAGGAAATCTGCTGCCGCTGAGTGGCAAATTCCTCGCCCGCGACAAATTCCTCGGCCGCCGACACCAGATTGCCTCCCGAACGTTTCGAAACATACATGCCGGCATCGGCCACGCGGATGATGTCTTCGATCGAGAAGCCGTGAGTCGGGAAACTTGCCACGCCGAAGCTGCCGGTGATGTGGTGCTCGCTCAGCATGGGGTCGGTGACAATCCACTGCCGCAAGCGCTCGGCTAGCACCTGGGCTTGTTCCGGCCCGGTCTCCGGCATGAGGATGATGAACTCATCTCCGCCATAGCGGGCCACTACGTTCGACTGCCGCGACTTTTGCTCTAACAGGCGTCCGACGCGAGCCAGCACCAGGTCGCCTTCAAAGTGGCCCATGGTGTCGTTGACTTCCTTGAACTTGTCGAGGTCAATCAGCACGACGGAGAACGGACGCCCGGAACGCGAGGCGCGTTTCCACTCCGCCGACAGCGCCTCCCAGAAGAAACGCCGGGTCTTGATTCCCGTCAAACCGTCGGTGATCGACTGCTGCTGCAGCTTCTGGAACACGAACGCATTGTGCAGGGCGGTGGCCAGCAGGTCGGCCAGGGTATTGAGGATGAGAACGTCCTGCGGTGAGAACGCGCTGTCGCTGCGGCTTTCGATGTTCAGCGCGCCGAGCAAGGTCTCGCCGTAGGTGATCGGAATACACAGCACAGATCGCGATGCCGGCAGAATCGCGCCGATCTGGCCCTCGACGCCATTTTGCACCAGGGCGCGCTCGCCGGTGCGCGCCACCCGCCCCAGAATCCCGATCCCCAGCGGAATCCGTTTGCCCTTAGCTTGCGCGGTTGCTCCGGCCTCCGCTTTAATTTCGATCTCCTTCGTTCCGTAATCGAGCAGGCCGATCCCAATGTGATCAAAGCTGAAGTTCTTCTGGATCTCTCCGACAATCTGCCCCAGCATGTGCACCGGATCGTCACTCGAAATCGCCGTCCGCGAGATGTTATTAAGGAACGCCAGTTGCCGCGAGCGCCGTTGTTCTTCCGCGAACAGGCGGGCGTTTTCAACGGCCACCGATACCTGGCCAGCCGCGGTCATCAGCACGTCCAGGTCGCGCTGTTCGAACACAAATTCCCGTTCTTTGCTCATGGCCACCATGACGCCCCCAGGCTTGTTGCCGAACAGAATTGGCGCTGCGCACAGGCACTTGGCGGGATGCTCCGGCCGGTAGGTTACCCCCAATCGCGTCCGCGTTTTCTCCAGGTCGGACCGTATCAGCAGAGGCTGCCCCGTTCGAATCACGTATTCGGTGAAGGCATTCTCCAGCTTGCGCGAACGCTTGGGCAGAATGCGGCCACCTTCGACTTCCAGTTCGAAGCGGATTTCGTCTCCTTCCTGGAACGCGATGTAGAAATCGGTGGTGTCGAAAATCTGTCCCAACTCGGTATGGATCGTGCGCAGCACTTCATCCTGATCGAGCCGCGAACTGATCGCCTGCCCAATCTGGGTGAGCAACTCGTATTCTTGCGTGCGCCGGTGGGCGTCATGCGCGATCAAGTAGTTCTCGAGCGTGAGACCAAGTTGCAATGCCAGCCCTACCATCAGACGCGGGCCCGACGCGCCGAACGCCATGTGCTCCGCATGAGGAAACAAAATCACGCCGAACGCGTGTTCGCGGGTTTGCAGACTCAGGGCGGTCAGATTGCGAATCTCGGCCGCAGTGAGCACCGCCTTGAAATCGGCGAATGTCCCCGCCGACACGATGGGCAGCGGCTCCGTCATATGGGCAAGATCACGCACGGTGAACAGCCCACCCTGCCGGTAGGCAAGTTCGCAGATGTATTCCCCCGCCCCCGTCCTGGTCAAGATCTCCAGGAAGTCCGAAGAGAATCCCCGTTCGACCGAAGGTAAAAGACCGCGCCAGCGCTCGGAGACGTAGATGACCGCCCGCCGCGCGGATAAGGCTCCCGCCAGGCGGTCCAAAGCCGACTGCATGCTGGGCAGCAAATCGTCGGCTGAGAGCAAGCGCCGCGGATCTACTCCCAACGTGGAGAGAGCCAGAGTGTTTTCCTGCACGGCGTTGCGCTCGTTTTCAAACAGCACCATGACCATCGCAATGCCCAGCAGCATCTGTGGGATCGGGCCCAGAACATTGCCCATGCTGCCGACCATTTCGGCCCAGGGGTTGCCGGACTGAATGGAAGCCATCAAGACCGCCCACAGCGCCAGCGCAACCGCCAGCAATTTGAAGGCTGCCGAGCCCCTGCGATGAGCGTGCAAATAGAATGCCGCCGAACAGTACAGCAGCACCACACTCACGAAAATCACAGTCAAGCTCGGACGTTCCCCCGAGTGACCTCCGCTGGCCAGCAGAATACCTAAATCGACGCACGACGCGACGACTCCGGCCGCAGCCAGGGTCCAGTCATACCAGCGGAAGCGGAAAGACCCGCGCATCAGACGCGTCGAACTGAAGATGCACATCGCCATGGCCACCGAGAACACGGAACTGAAAAAGAACGCAGTCGGCGCGGGAGGACGGTAATGGGTCAGGGCATTCAGCAAGTAGTGGATGCAATAGCAGGCCCAGGCAATCTGCCAGGCGCGAAAGTAGGCCTGGCGGCTCTGCTGGTAGAGATAGGTGAACAGCATGTACAGCAGCAGGGCAACAACACCCGGAATGATGACGATACTCGTGGCGATACTATTCATTAGGCCCAGAGAAGACTTCCCGCGGAGATCACAGCGGGCGACTTGAGAGAAGACTAATTACCCTAATGTTTTCACAGCTTAGGGTGTGAACACAACAGGTTTTAAGTACATGGTCCAGACCCCGGAAAACTTAGAAAATCAGTTACTTACCTTAGAAATCGCTAAGTTGATTCGCTTGACGATACTTTTCTCACCCCCATACCATCGAACTTTCGCCCACTTATGCCTGAAACCCTTCCCTCGACATCAGCTAGCTCCGGGCCACGCGTCCGCTTCGCTCCCTCGCCTACCGGCTTTCTCCATGTAGGCAGCGCGCGCACGTTCATCTTTAACTGGCTATATGCCCGCCACAACGGCGGGACTATGATTCTCCGCCTCGACGACACGGATGTCGAACGCAACACGCAGGCCTCGGTCGATTCTATTTTCGAGGGACTGAAGTGGCTGAACTTAAGCTGGGACGAAGTGTACAAGCAATCCGAGCGCATCGAGCTGCACCGCAAGACCGCGTGGACGATTTTCGAGAAAGGCCTCGCCTATCGCGACTTCACGCCAGCCCACACCGGGGACGCCGAGAAATCAGGCGCGCAAGGAACATGGCTGTTCAATCCCGACGCGCGCGAACTTTCCAAGACAGAAAGTGACCGCCGCGCCGCCGCGGGCGAGCCCTTCGCGTTGCGCTTTCGCGTGCCGCGCGAGGGTGGGCAAGTGGTTAGTTTTGCCGACGCGGTTTACGGCGAGCAGGTGAAGGCCGCCGCCGACATCGAAGACTTTGCATTGCTACGTTCCGACGGCATGCCGACATACCATCTCGCATCCTGCGCCGACGATGCCGACCTGCGGATCTCCCATATCATCCGCGGCCAGGACCATCTCACGAATACTTTCAAACACGTGCTCATCTTCGAGGCCGCCGGGTGCACACCGCCGCAGTTCGCTCATCTGCCGTTGTTGGTCGCCCCAGACGGTACCAAGCTTTCCAAGCGTCGCCACGGTCCCGTAGTCAGCGTTACCACCTACCGCGACGCGGGATTCCTGTCTGAAGCCTTCATTAATTTCCTTTGCCTGCTGGGCTGGTCGCCTAAGAATGACCGCGAGAACATGTCTCTGCAGGAGCTCGTTGATACCTTCACGCTCGAAGGCATCAATCGCTCGAACGCGGTGGTGAACTTCAAGGAACCGGCTGCAACGCCCGAGGAAACGTTCGATCCAAAAGCGATATGGCTTAACGCCGAGCACATTCGTGGCTTGCCGGTGGAGGATTTGAGCGGACGTCTGCTCCCCCTCGTGCGCGCCGCCGGATTCAACATCTCGCCGGAGAAAATGCTGCGGATCACACCGCTAATCCGCGAGCGCATCAAGTTGCTGCGCGATGTGCTTACTGCGGCCGACTTCTTCTTCGTGGACCAACTGCCGCCGTATGATCCGGCCGAACTCATCCCGCAGAAGGGAGACGCGGCGATGGCATTGAAGGTTCTCACGCGAGCCCGAGAGGTACTGGCGAAGGTCGAGTTCAAACACGACCCGCTGGATCAGGCTCTGCGCGCGGCTGCCCAGGAGTTAGGAGTGAAGGCAGGACAGATGTTCCAGCCGATCCGAGTCGCAGTTTGCGGCCGCAAGAACGCCCCGCCACTGTTTGAGACGCTGGAAGTGTTGGGGAGAGAGACCACGCTGGAGCGCATCGAGCAGGCGGTAGAGCAGGCCTGTGGTAAACCGTGAACTCCTCGCCGCGCTACGTTCCCTGAGATAAGATCAAAGAGCAATGAATTCATCTTCCCCAAGCGAACCTGGAGAAAAGGCTCTGGCCGCCTCGCCATCACCTCCTCCGTCAAACTTCATCCGCGACATCATTCTCGAAGACCTCAAGACCAAAAAGTACAATGGCAGTGTACAGACTCGCTTCCCTCCCGAACCCAACGGCCATCTGCACATCGGACATGCCAAGGCAATCTGCATCGACTTCGGACTGGCCGACGAATTCGGCGGACATACAAATCTCCGCTTCGACGACACAAATCCCGAGAAGGAAGAAACCGAGTACGTCGAGTCAATCAAAGCCGACGTCGACTGGCTTGGCTTTCATTGGGACGGGCTCTTCTACGCCTCCGATTATTTCGACCAGCTCTATGAATGGGCGATCAAACTGATCAAGGATGGCAAAGCTTACGTTGACGATCTGACAGCGGAGGAGATTCGTAAGCATCGCGGCACGCTGACCGAGCCGGGGAAAGACAGCCCGTATCGCAACCGCTCGGTCGAAGAAAACCTGAACCTGTTCGAGCGCATGCGCGCCGGCGAATTCGCGGACGGCTCGCGCACCCTGCGAGCGAAGATCGACATGTTGTCGCCCAATCTTAACTTCCGTGATCCGGTGATGTACCGCATCCTGCACGCCGAGCATCACCGTACCGGCAACAAATGGTGCATTTATCCGCTGTACGACTACGCACACGGGCAGTCCGATTCCATCGAGCGCGTCACCCACTCCCTTTGCACGCTCGAGTTCGAAGACCATCGCCCGCTTTACAACTGGTTCATCCAGCAACTGGGTATTTTCCCGTCGCGGCAGATCGAGTTTGACCGACTGAACCTGACTTACACACTGCTGAGCAAGCGCAAGCTGCTGCAGTTGGTGCAGGAAGGCCGCGTCAGCGGATGGGACGATCCGCGAATGCCCACGCTCGGTGGCATTCGCCGCCGCGGATATACGCCCGAGGCGGTGCGCAATTTCGTGGGTGCGATTGGCGTATCAAAGACACATGGCTCGATCGAACTGGCTATGCTCGAGCATTTCGTCCGCGAAGATCTGAACAAGCGTTCACCACGGGTGATGGCAGTACTGCGTCCGCTGAAGGTTGTGATCGACAACTATCCCGAAAATCAAGTCGAAGAAATGGACGCGGTGAACAATCCCGAAGACGCGAGCGCCGGCACGCGGAAAGTTCCGTTCTCACGCGAGCTTTACATCGAGCAGGATGACTTTCGCGAAGATCCGCCGAAAGGATATTTCCGCCTTTCTCCTGGCCGCGAGGTGCGGCTGCGCTATGGCTATTTCATCACCTGCACAAGCGTGGTGAAAAACGAAAAAGGCGAGGTTGTGGAAGTGCACTGCACTTACGACCCGGCCACGCGCGGAGGAAACGCCCCTGACGGCCGCAAAGTGAAGTCGACCATTCACTGGGTCTCGGCCGCGAGCGCGATCGAAGCCGAGGTGCGGATTTACGAGACCCTGTTTAGCAAAGAAGACCCCAGCAAAGTTGAAGAGGGCAAGGACGTTCTAGACAATCTAAATCCGAACTCGCTGGAAGTGGTCAACCACGCCCAGGTAGAGCCCTCGCTGGCTAATGCCGCTCGCGGTAGTCGCTATCAGTTCGAGCGTCTGGGATATTTCTGCGTCGATCCAGATTCGAAGCCCGGCAAGCCCGTGTTCAACCGCACGGTGGCGCTGAAAGATACCTGGGCGAAGGTGGAGAAGAAGCAAACCTCGAAAAGGTGAGGCCGCGTGCACTTAGTCATTCTTGCCACATTTCTCGGGATCTCCCGCGCCGTAGTCTCGATGTGCGGCGCCGGCATCCTGCTTCTCCTGATTGCCTCGTGGGCCGCGAAGACCGATATCGCGCAGGCCCGCGGCTTCGACAAGGTCGTGGCCTTGAGCAATTTGTGTTTCGCCGCTCCCTTGGCGGTGTTCGGCGCGGAGCATCTTTCAGAGGCAAGATCCATCATGCTCGGCGTGCCTTCATACATGCCGTGGCATTTGTTTTGGGCGTATTTCGTCGGCTGTGCGCTGCTCTCGGCGTCGTTAAGCATCGCCACCAGAATTCAGGTCCGCTGGTCAGGCCTGCTGTTCGGAATCATGATGGTTCTTTTTGTGGCGATGTTGCATGTCCCGCGCGCTCTCGCGAGCCCCCATGATCGCTTTGCATGGACAATTGTTATCCGCGAAATGTCATTCGCGGGCGGAGGCTGGATTCTTGCGGGGGAAGCTATCCGCGAGCACGGCCGCGGACAAGGCGGAGGCAAGCTCATTACTGTGGGCCGCGTGCTGGTCGCGATCGCTGCTACATTCTTTGGGGTTGAGAACTTTCTGCACACAGCGAACGTTCCCGGAGTCCCGCTAGAAAAACTCATGCCCGCGTGGATTCCGGCGCACCTGCTCATCGGCTATCTGACGGGCGTGATTCTCTTCGTCGCCGGGGTGGCCATCCTGGTCGGCAGAAAAACGCGGATGGCGGCAACGTATCTCGGCACATGGCTTGTGCTGGTGGTCTTGTTCGTCTACGGGCCAATCCTGATTGCGGCGCTGGCCGATCCGAGCACCGGCGTCAAAATTGAGGGGATCAACTATTTCTTCGACACGATGCTGTTTGCGGGAGCGATTCTCGCGCTCGCCAGCGCGACGCCTCGCACCAATTAGCAGCTGATTCCTAGTTGTGTACGTGGGGGCTCTGCGCGGGGTTGGCGTGGTGCTCGGGCGGTTCCTTCACGACCTTGATTTCAAAGCTCAGCGGCAGATTTTTCGGAGGATAGCAGGCGGCATTGTCGCAGGCCTGATAGCGCAGAACGCCATGCATCACGTATTTTCCGGGCACGACTGAGCGCAGCGGATGTACTCCCACGGCGATCGTGAAGTCTCCGCTATACACATTCAGCGTTTCGTCGGGCGAGAAAGGAAACTTCCGATCTTCGCCGGCAGGATATTCAATCTTCCCCAGGATGATGTCAGTGGGGACATCCATCTTCAACGCGGTTGGAATAAGGAATTCCGACTTGGGTGTGTTCGAGTTGATGTGGTAGCCCGAAGGGACGCGAAAATTCAGGTTCACCATGGTCTGCGAGGTGCGCTGAGCCGTGGTCAGCGGCACGGCAGCAATGCTTATGGTCGGAGCTTTGCCTGGCGTTTGCGCGGCCCCGGGAAGCGCGGTCAGCAGCGAAGCAACGAGGAGGAGCAATGCCGTCGTTGGCTGTTTCTTGCGTCGGCGATTCGTCTTGTGAGTCATCTTTGCTCGCGTCAGCACGATTAAAACCGCGGGATGAAGCGTGCTCACTGAAATAGTAGAGCAATTGCAACGTCGCGTGCTGTTACTTCGGAACAGGTCCGTTTTCGCGCTCTTTGCCCAGCGACGCTTGGCTCTTTGCCGGTTGGGTCTCGAGCGCCTTCCTGACTGCCTCTTCAATGTCGGCTTTGCCCCTTAGCCCAATGATTTTGTCGACGATCTTGCCATCGCGCGAAATCAGGAAGGTCTCAGGCAAGGCAGGTACGCCGCCGTACTGATCGCCTACCGATTCTTTTCCGATCAGAATGGGATAGTTCACGCCCATATCCTTGGCGAACTTGCCGATGTCTTCCTTGCTGGCGTCGTCCATGGCGACGCCGACGATCTGCAATCCTTGCGAGCCGTATTGTTTCTGCAGGTCGACAAACCAGGGCATTTCAATCTTGCACGGACCGCACCAGGTAGCCCAGAAGTTGAGCAGCACAGCCTTGCCGCGAAGGTCGGAAAGGCGCAGGGTCTTGCCATCAAGCGACTCCAGAGAGAAATCGGGAGCGACGGTGGACTGGGTGAGTCGCGGCACTGAACCCACGCCTGACCGTCGCGCCTTGTGATAACCGAAGTACAGCATGAGTGCAACCACGAAGGCTACAACCACGAGGACGAGAGGACTGCGGCTCCCCTTGCTGGGTGGCGGCAGAGCAGAGCTGGGGGGAATCCCCTGTGAGGAGGCTGGAGGTGGAGGCTGTCCTGCACTCTGAGCGGATTCGACCGTTCCTTGTGATGTTTCCATTTGCAAACTCCTTTTCGTACAACCAAAATCTTAGAAAATAGACTGCTTTATTCTCTCCGGCCTATAAGGCGAAGCGGTTCAGGAACGAAAGCCAATTCGAAATCATCGTGAAGCGCCCGATCACCAGCAGCACGCCCAGCGCGATCATCAGGGCCCCGGATGCCACCTCGACAGCATGCATGTGCGAGCGGAAGCGGCTGTAAAACTTGAGAAAGCGCTCCATCAAAAGCGATGTCACGAGAAATGGCACGGCGAGTCCAAGCGAATAGACTGCCAGCAGCAGGACCCCTTTTACCAGCGTATCCTGTTCTCCGGCGATGGTGAGAATTGCGGTCAGAATCGGCCCCAGACAAGGAGTCCAGCCAAAGGCAAATGCAAAGCCGATTACGAACGCACCCACCGGAGTGCTGCTGCCCTTAACGCTGTGCAGGCGGGCGTCTGTGTATAGAGCTTTGATCTTGAAAATGCCGGTCAGGTGCAATCCGAAGAGAATGATGACGACGCCCGCGACCCTGGCGAGTGTGTGTTTGTAAATCCCGAGCACCTGGCCGATTTCGGTCGCTGCAGCTCCCAGCGCGATGAAGACCACACTGAAGCCGAGGATGAACCCAACGGAGTTCACCATGACCCGCCGCATAAGCTGACCTTGAGGCGCCTTGAGTTCTTCCAGGCCGGCGCCAGAGATCAGGGAAAGATATCCCGGCACCAGCGGAAGCACGCAGGGCGAGAGAAACGAGATCAGTCCGGCGAAAAACGCGGCGATGGGAAGTGGGAGGCTGGACATGCGTCCTTAATTGTACCCGCTGGGGTTATTCCCCATAGTTAATCAGACTACCGGAACAGTGTTTAGTTGCACGCGGGACGACGAATTTCGGTGCTACCTCGATTTCGCGGGCGCTTGAGCTGGCGTCGAGTTAGAAGGTTCGCTCAAATCAGCCGCAGGACCCGATAGCATCTTGCGCAGAAACCCGAAGGGCATGACAGCGGTCAACACGGCGCGGTCGCCCTCGTCTCTTATTTTCAGACTATCGAAGAAGGCTTTTACATCGGCATCGGTGCCGTGGCTTCCCACGGAGGTTTCGGCAGAGCGGGTCAGAGCGACGAAGACATTCACTTTATCGGTGATGGCGCGCGCTTCGTCGGGCGTCTGAGTGAAGGCTTCGGCGCGGAGGTGAACCGCGTCAACTCTCAGGTGAAGCGGGCTGAGGTAGCTTCCTGATACGACGAGAGTGGCGGGCCTAGTGAAAATAGTGTTCCAATCGCCGGCTGCGGGTGAGGAAGGATCAACGCGCGCCACCATCCAGGCCAGACTGGCCAGCTGAACGTGTTTGTAGTATTGCCTCAGCAGAGACGGGCCTCCGAATGGCGAAGCCAGCCGCTTCGACCGGTCCACCATCCCTCGAATGACTGCGGGGTCGTCGTGATTGGAGGCGGCTACTGAATCGGCGCTCAGCACTGCGACCCGCAAGGATCTGCCTTCCAAAACAATTGTGAAGATGTCGACCGAGTGATAGTTTTCGACCGATTGGGCGATCTGCCGCAGGTATGAGGTGAGCCGCTCGCCGTGAAATTTTCCTTCCAGCACCTCTGAGAATCGTACTTCTGGAGAGGAGCCGCCGGTTCCGCCGCCGGGCCACTGCGCTGGGTAATGGATGGCGAAGGCGGCTTTGTCGAGGTCGCGTTCGAACTCAAAACCGGTCTCACGGAGGAAGCGCTCGTATTCCGGATCGTGGCTGACGGCAGGCAGTTGTTTGCCCGCGTTCGCCCTGCGTGCCCAGCTGAGATCGAGGTAGAAAAATGCGTCCGCCCCCGGCAACAAGCGGGCGGGCTCAGGGGGAGCGTGCTTTCGTAATTGGACCGCGAGGGTCACCGACGCGGCAAGGACCACGACCGCCAGGACGATGAGGAAGGTGGGCCTAATTCGCATGGGATGCGGTCAGGGAGGAAATGATAACACTCGGCGGAGGGAGTGTCAGAAGGTGGGAGTCGAGAGCGGACTGAGCTGGGCGTAATCGCCGTTTACGTCAACCAGCAATTCTCGCCCCGGTCAGTCCTGCCAAGCCTATTGGACTGGAGTAGAATGCGGGCCGAATGGAGGAACCCCGATGAAACACTTCACATTCTTCTTGATGGCAGTTGCAACAATGGCTAGCCTTGTCACCCTCATTCCCGCTGCACGCGGACACGCGGATGCAGAATCCGCCGCGCCCTACGTAACCGATATTCCTCAGGGATACCGCGACTGGAAGTGGATCTCCTCGGCCCATGAAGCAGGCAACCTCAACAGTTTAGGTGCCGTGTTGGGCAACGATGTAGCGTTTAAGGCCTTCCGGGATGGCAAGCTTCCGTACCCGGACGGTTCAATCATTGCTGCTTTGCATTACCGCAATGTCTCGTCAGACGAAAACAACATGGTCTTTGGCCAAGCCCAGTCTTTCGTTCCCGGTGCCCCTACGAACATTCAGTTCATGGTCAAGGACTCAAAAAAGTACGCCGCAACCGGCGGCTGGGGATTCGGTCACTTCGCGGACGGCAAACCTGGTGACGCTGCGTTTATGAAAAGCTGCTTCCCATGCCACGAGAAGACCAAAGCGAGCGATCTTGTCTTTACTCGTTATGTGCCTTGACGCTTAGAACTAGCGCAGAACCGGATGAGACGATGGCACACGTCAAATCGAGGCCTGTTGCGCGAAATTTGGCCGTTGTGATAACTTAATTAATTGTCCCGGACATCTGTGAGGGATCAAAGGGTATACTTGTGCCCGGAAGGGTGCTTGTCCCCGCAATGCTGGCGTAGCTCAGTCGGTAGAGCATCGGTTTTGTAAACCGAGGGTCGGGGGTTCGAATCCCTTCGCCAGCTCCAGTATACGAAGATCCGGAAACGAAAGTCAGGACGAATTTCCGGCAGGAACAGCGGAACTCTAAGTGGCGCAACAGGTTTTTCCAACGCACTTCAGCTCGAAATATATCTGGAAATATATTCCGAAATATTCCGGCGTGCAGTGACCTTCGCGGTAGATTCGCAGGCGCGATTCTTGGTTTCCTGGGTTGCGAAAATCTGATTTGCGAAGTCTGGTTTGCGAAAATGTAGCTAATGTAGCTTTGGTGGACCAGAGTAGAAGTGTGCTGCCACGGTCTGCGGGTTCGCGAGTTGGCAACGGGATGAAGCGCGACGGCTGCATCGCCCGGCGGTTTTGCACAGGTGGGTGAGTGGTTAAAGCCAACAGACTGTAAATCTGTCCCTCCTAGCGAGGTACGAAGGTTCGAATCCTTCCCTGTGCACCATGTTGTTTTGTGACACCAGAATTGGTTGTGCCTGTTTCGAGTGCAGCAGGAATTATGAGCCGCCTGGCAATGGCCTTAGTTGCGTACCTGGTTTTGGGTGGGCTGGCGTTTGCCACGTTGAGCGATCAGCGGATCCGGTTGCTGACGCTGCTGATTCTGGCGCTGTTCGCGTTCAAGAGCTGGGTGCGTCGCAAGGATGTGCTGCATCCGGATGGCGACAGCGAATCGGAATAGGCTGGCGGATGCGGCCGCGGAAGGCAGTTTTTGCCGATGTAGCTCAGTTGGTAGAGCACTCCCTTGGTAAGGGAGAGGTCATCAGTTCAATCCTGATCATCGGCTCCAGAGATTTGTGAAGAGTAGTGATTTGTGAACAGTGCAGAGCGTCGAGGCAGTAAGGGCGGGAGTAACTCAGTGGTAGAGTCACAGCCTTCCAAGCTGTTGGTCGCGGGTTCGATTCCCGTCTCCCGCTCCAGAGTTTTGGTTAAGGTATGGTGATGGCTTTCGAGCAGGCTGCGATCAAGATTGAGAAGCAGCAGGAATTTGCGAAGCTGCAAGCCGCAGTGGAGCAGGCGTTCCTGCCCGAGAAGGTGGAGCGGTTCCTGAAGCGGTTGGATCGCAAAGGAATTCGCGTCCGGGAGTTCGACGCGGTGCTGTCGGCTCGGGTGCTGGAAGATGCAGTGGGCGGGTCGGCGAAGTCAGATTTGAGTGCGTGGCAGTTGTACCAGGCGCTGCCGCTTTCCGATCAGGCGCAGATGCGCGAGTTTTATCTGTCGAAGCTGGAAACGGTCGGCGCGGCACTGCGACACAGGTTTAAGAAGCTGTATCAGTATTACTGAAAGAAGAAGCGAGGCTCGGCAATTTTATGGCGAAAGAGAAATTTGATCGTAATAAGCCGCACTGCAACGTGGGGACGATTGGTCACATTGACCATGGCAAGACGACGTTGACGGCGGCGATCACGAAGGTGTTGCAGAAACATAATCCGAAGATTGTGTTCCGGTCGTTTGATTCGATTGATAACGCTCCGGAAGAAAAAGCACGCGGGATCACGATTGCGACCGCACACGTCGAGTATGAGACGGCGAACCGGCACTATGCGCACGTCGATTGCCCGGGCCACGCGGACTACATCAAGAACATGATTACGGGCGCGGCGCAGATGGATGGCGCGATCCTGGTGGTGGCGGCGACCGACGGTCCGATGCCGCAGACGCGCGAGCACGTGCTGCTGGCGCGGCAGGTGGGTGTGCCCTATATCGTTGTGGCTTTGAACAAGTGCGATGCGGTTGACGATCCGGAGTTACTCGACCTGGTTGAGCTCGAAGTGCGCGAATTGCTGAAGAGCTACAAGTTTCCTGGGGACGATGTGCCGGTGATTCGGCTATCGGCTCTTGGGGCTTTGAACGGCGAAGCGAAGTGGGAGAAGCAGATTGATGCTTTGATGGAGGCGGTGGACAAGAGTGTGCCGCAGCCGGCGCGGGAGCTGGACAAGCCGTTCCTGATGCCGATTGAAGATATCTTCTCGATTCAGGGTCGGGGCACCGTCGTGACTGGACGTATCGAGCGCGGGAAGGTGAAGGTCGGCGAAGAAGTTGAGATTGTCGGCTTCCGCGATACGCGCAAGACCGTTGTCACTGGCGTGGAAATGTTCAAGAAGCAGCTGGACGAAGGGTTGGCGGGGGACAACGCTGGGCTGTTGCTGCGCGGCATTGCGAAGGAAGATGTGGAGCGCGGCATGGTGTTGGCGAAGGGTGGGTCGATTACTCCGCACACCAAGTTTAAGGCTGAGGTTTACATCCTGACGAAGGAAGAAGGTGGGCGGCATACACCGTTCTTCAAGGGATACCGTCCGCAGTTTTATTTGCGGACTACCGACGTGACGGGAGTTGCTGAACTTCCGGCGGGCACCGAGATGGTGATGCCTGGGGACAACGTCTCGCTTGTGATTGAGCTGATTACACCGGTGGCGATGGAGAAGGGGTTGCGGTTTGCCATTCGCGAAGGCGGACACACGGTGGGCGCTGGGACGATTGCGGAGATTGTGCAGTAAGCGGCCGGTTCGGGGGTCTTGTGCCGACGAAGACAGATTGGGAATTCGTCAGGACATTGCTCGTAATCCTGTCTGCGCTGGTTCTTTGGTTCCTGGACCCGATCGTGAGGGGTTTGGTCGAAGTCTGGCGCGTCTGCAGCGGGAAAGACAGAACTCGAATACGATCAGGCAAGCACGAAACGATGTTGTGACAGATTTTTTCAGTTAAGAGCTTAGGAGCTGTTTTCATGCCCCGAGAGATTGTTACGTTGCAGTGCGGTGATTGCAAAGAGCGGAATTATTCGACCACCAAGAACCGGAAGACGACGACAGAGCGGCTTGAGTTCAAGAAATTCTGCCGCCGTTGCCGCAAGCATACGCCGCACAAGGAAGTGAAATAGCAGTGTCCAGTGGTCAGTGACCAGTGGCCAGAATGAGGTTTTGATTTCTGACCACCGATCACTGGCCACTGACCACTGATTTCAGGGGCGTAAGCTCAACGGTTAAACTGCCGGTCTCCAAAACCGGACTTGGGGGTTCGAATCCCTCCGCCCCTGCCAGATTTTTGGGAAGGACGCTGGGAAGGGCCGGGAACAGATGGGAGTGGAAACGAAGAAGATGGCAAACTCAATCGCAGCCGCCGGTGGGAGTTTCGGAGACCAGATCAAGTCCTGGCCTGAGCGAATCAGGTCGTTTTACAACGACGTGCGCACCGAGATGCGCAAGGTTACGGCGCCGTCGTTTAAAGAAGTGCGCGCCACTACCGCAGTTGTGGTGGTTACGGTGTTCATTTTTGGAGTTTACTTTTTCATTATCGATAACGTGATCCAGAGGGGCGTTACATTCTTGTACAGCTATTTCGGGAGCCACTAGGTTCGAGCCGGAAAGAGCAGGCTGGAGTTTAACTTGATCATGCAGGACGAAGAAAAGAACGAAGCTGCCGCGAGCGTAGAGCAGTCGCCGAGCGGGGATGCAGTTGCGACAAGCGCGGAACCGCCTCGCAACCCGAACATGAAGTGGTACATCATCCACTCTTACTCTGGGTTTGAGCGCAAGGTGAAGGAATCGCTGGAATCGCGGGTGCAGGCTTTCGGGCTGCAGGAGAAGATCGGCAAGGTACTGATCCCGACTGAGTCGGTCACCGAAGTGCGCGGCGGCAAGAAGTATACGTCGGAGCGCATGTTTTATCCCGGCTACGTGCTGGTGGAAATGGACATGGACGATCACGTCTGGCACGTGGTGAAATCCACGCCGCGCGTGACTGGGTTTGTGGGCACGGGGCAGCAGCCTACGCCGCTTTCCGACGAAGAAGTGCAGCACATCGTCTACAAAGTCGCGGACAGTCGCGAGAAGCCCAAGCTGAAGGTTAAGTTCGAGAAGCAAGAGACGGTACGTATCACAGAAGGGCCGTTCGCGAGCTTCACGGGCACGGTCGACGAGGTGAACGAGGACCGCGAGACGCTGAAAGTGATGGTAACGATTTTCGGTCGCTCGACCCCGGTGGAGTTGGAGTTTAACCAGGTGGAGAAGGTGGCGTAGGAATTTAGTAATTTAGTAATTTTGTAATTTGGTAATTGAAAACCCCGAAGGAAATCTTAGATGGCAAAGAAAGTTACAGGTTTCGTAAAGTTGCAGATCGCGGCGGGCAAGGCCACGCCGGCGCCGCCAGTGGGTCCGGCGCTGGGTCAGGCGCAGATCAACATCATGGAGTTCTGCAAGCAGTTCAACGCCCGGACGAATCAGAAGGAGATGGAGGGATTGATCATCCCGGTCGTGGTGTCGGTTTATAACGACCGGTCGTTCACCTTCATCACCAAGACTCCGCCCGCGTCGATTCTGCTGAAGCGCGCGGCTGGCATTGCCAAGGGCTCGGGCACGCCTAATAAGGACAAAGTTGGCAAGGTGACGTTGAAACAGGTTGAAGACATCGCTAAGCAGAAGATGCCTGACCTGAATGCCGCGTCCATCGACACGGCGATCAAGAGCATTCGCGGGACAGCGCGGTCGATGGGGATTGAAGTGGTTGGGTAGCCCCTCGAGGGCCAGATGCCGGCGAGGCGCCGGCGCTACGGGATCGAAGTCGAAAACACTACGGCTTGTCGGAACAACGGCGAGCGGTGGGAGACGAGGAAAGTGACATGAAAAAAGAAGGAAAGAACATCGCTAAGGCACATGCGGCAGTTGAGAAGCGCCCCTACATTCTGCAGGATGCGGTTCCGCTGCTGCAAAAGGTCAAGTTCGCGAAATTTGACGAGACCGTGGAGATTACTTTGCGTCTGGGAGTCGATCCCAAGCATGCGGACCAGATGGTGCGGGGCACGGTTGTGTTGCCGCATGGGCTGGGCAAGTCGAAGAAGGTTTTGGTAATCGCTTCCGGCGACAAGATCAAGGAAGCTGAGGCGGCGGGCGCTGATTTCTTCGGCGGCGAAGAGATGGTTGAGAAGATCACCAAGGAAAACTGGACGGACTTCGATGCGTTGATCGCCACTCCTGACGTGATGAAATCCGTTGGTAGGCTGGGCAAGGTTCTTGGTCCCAAGGGGTTGATGCCGAATCCGAAGACCGGTACGGTCACGGTGGACGTGGCCAAGGCGGTGCAGGAAGTGAAGGCGGGCAAGGTTGAATTTCGCACCGATAAGACGGCGCTGGTGCATGTGCCAGTGGGAAAGATTTCGTTCTCGCCGGATAAGTTGATTGAGAACGCTACGGTGCTGATCACAAGTGTGATCAAGGCTAAGCCGTCAGTGGCTAAGGGGAAATACATCAAGGGCTGCACTTTGAGTTCGACGATGGGGCCGGGGATTTTGCTGGATACATCGCCCATTGAGACTGCGGCCAAAGCATAAGAGCAGCCGGGCTGCGCCGGCGTACGGGCAAGAGTGCCCGTCCCCACACGAGAGCATTAACACGAGATCATTAAGAGGACTACGCAATGCCAGTTACTAAAGCTAGGAAGAAGGAACAGGTCGAGAAGTTGAGTGCGGACCTGAAGAATGTGTCGAACGCCGTTGTGGCCACCTACAGCAAGATGACCGTGGCCCAGGACTATGAGCTGCGTAAGGCTCTGCGCGGGGCGGGCGCGAAGTACCAGGTTGTGAAGAACACGCTGGCCGAGCTGGCTGCCAAGGGTACCAAGGTCGAGGAAGGGTTGAAGAACCTGACCGGCGTGACCTCGATCGCCTATACCACGGGCGATCCCGTGGCCATGGCCAAGGCGCTCACCAAGTACGCGAAAGATACGCCGGAATTCACTTTCAAGATCGGCGTGGTCGAAGGCAAGGTGATTTCGATCAAGGAGATCGAAGCGCTGGCCAGCATGCCGTCGAAGGAAGAGATCTACTCCAAGCTGTTGTTCCTGATCAGCTCACCGGCGCAGCGGCTGGTTACTGTGATGAATGCGGTGGGGCGTGACATGGCGGTGGTGCTGGGCCAGGGCGTGGAGAAAGGCAAGTTCGCTGGCGACGCGCCTGCTGAGGCGCAGGCTTAAGAGCCGGCGGGACGCCGGCGCTACAAGTTCGGGGCGGTGGAAGTCGTCCGAAGGGATTTGGTTATCTGAGGTCAGGGGTTGCGCGGTTCTGATCCGGGCGTTGTCTGGCGCCGGGAAATGAGCCTGCCGCACTGGAAACCCGGCCCAAGATGACGAAATCAAGAAATTCATAACTTGAAAAGTGGAGAAACGAACATGGCAGACCTGCAACAGTTGGAAGATTCAATCGTAGGGTTGTCGCTGTTGGACGCGGCGCAGCTCGTGAAGAAGCTGGAAGCGCGGCTGGGCGTGTCGGCAGCAGCGGCGGCTCCGGTGATGGTGGCGGGCGGAGGGGCGGCGGCCGCGGGTGCGGCTCCGGCTGAGGAGAAGACGGAGTTTACCGTCGTCCTCAAGGAAGTCGGCGCCAATAAGATCAACGTAATTAAGGCCGTCCGCGAGGTCACCAGCCTAGGCCTGAAAGAAGCCAAGGAGTTGGTGGATGGAGCGCCTAAGAGCATCAAGGAAGGCGTTTCCAAGGACGAGGCCGAGACCATCAAGAAGAAGTTTACCGAGGCTGGTGCTGTCGTCGAAGTAAAGTAGGGCGCTGGCTGGCGGTCCGGTCTACCCCGAGTCTGCAAGGGGAAGATTCTGGAACGTTCTAGTTGTGAAGCCGGGGCGGTGGTGTTAGCATCTATATAACACCGCTTCCCCTGGCCTCACTCAAACGCGGGCGAGACCCGCTAGGGAAGCTTGGGCACTGTTCCGCGGGCAGGCGGAACGGAAACGGCCGAAGGAACTGGCGCGAAAGATAACAAATTCAGAATGGCAAAACGCCTTGGATGGCGTCTGCGGGAACAACTGTCCCTGCGGGCGCCCCGTCGTGTTTTCCGGATTCAGTGTTCCCACGTTTAACTTTTCTACGTTCAAACAGGTTCGTAACAGCAGCTAAGCAGCGCGGCGCGATGGGCGCCCCACATTCCGCGGGTTATCGCAGCGCACGGCTGCGCCTGACATTGGGAGTTTCTTGACGATGAAGAATAATGCCTTCCGTAAACGTTTTGATTTTTCAAAAATTCCGGCAACCATCCAGATCCCTAACCTGATCGAGGTGCAGAAGCGCTCCTACGACCGCTTTCTGCAGATGGACAAGTTGCCCAGCGAACGCGAAGACGGCGGATTGCAGGCCGTGTTCCAGTCTGTGTTCCCGATCACTGACTTCCGCAACGTATCACAACTCGAGTTTGTGGATTACGCCATTGGTAACTGGGAGTGCAAGTGCGGCCACCTAAAAGGGCTGCATCACCTGCGCACCACGTGTAAGAACTGCGGTTCCACGGTGATTACCGATCCGTTCCACCCGGGCGATGTGCTCTGCGGCAAGTGCGGCACCTACAACGCCAACACGCCGGACTTCTGCAACAAGTGCGGCGATCCGGTTGGACTGCAATTGAAATATGACGTGGCTGAGTGCGAGGAGCGCGGCATGACTTACTCCGCGCCGCTCAAGGTCACGATGCGGCTGACGATTTTCGATAAGGACGCCGAGACCGGTAATCGTTCGATCCGCGACATCAAGGAACAGGAAGTGTTCTTCGGCGATGTGCCGCTGATGACGCAGAACGGCACCTTTATTATCAATGGGACTGAGCGCGTGATCGTCAGCCAGTTGCACCGCTCGCCCGGCGTGTTCTTCGAGACGGCCAACAACCGCACTTACTTCCTGGGCAAGATCATTCCCTACCGCGGTTCCTGGGTAGAGTTTGAGTATGACCAGAAGAACGTCCTCTACGTCCGCATCGACCGCAAGCGCAAGTTCCTGGGGACGATTTTTCTGCGCGCGCTGGGCCTGCGTTCCGGCGAAGACATTTTGCGGACGTTCTATACGGTTGATCGCATCGCGATCAAGGACAAGAAGCTTTATTGGACGCTCGACCCCGCCAGCGAAAAAGCTACAAACCTGCTGGGCATGAAGCTGGCGCACAGCATCAAGAACAAAGCTGGGGATGAAATTGCGCACTCCGGCCGTAAGCTGAACGCGCAAACTCTGAAGGACATTCAGAAGGCAAAGATCTCCGAGATTGAAGTGGATGTCACCGATCTGGAAGGCGCGTGGGCCGCCGCGGACGTGGTCGACACGACTACCGGCGAAGTGCTGCTCGAAGCCAACAGTGAAGTGACTGCCGACAAGGTTTCGAAGATTCTCGACTCCGGTGTAGTGGAGATGAGCCTGTTCTTCCCCGAGCGCGACGACGTGGGCACGGTAATCAGCCAGACGCTGAAGCGCGATTCGGTGAAGACGCCGCAGGAAGCGCTGATCGAGATCTACCGCAAGCTGCGCCCCGGCGATCCGCCGACGCTCGACACGGCGACCGCTTTGTTCCACGGGATGTTCTTCGATCCGCGGAAGTACGACTTCTCGAAAGTCGGCCGGCTGAAGTTCAACATCAAGCTGTTCGAGAACCAGGATGCTACCAGTCTCGACAAGCGCACGCTCGATCCTGACGATTTCTACGGGACTATCGCGTACTTGCTGAAGCTGCGGAAGAACATTGGGTCGGTGGACGACATCGATCACCTGGGCAACCGCCGTGTGCGCGCGGTCGGCGAGCTGATGGAGAACCAATTCCGCATCGGCCTGGTCCGCATGGAGCGGGCGATTAAAGAGAAAATGTCCGTGTACCAGGAAATGTCGACGGCGATGCCGCACGACCTGGTCAACGCGAAACCGGTGATGGCTGCGATCCGCGAATTTTTCGGATCGTCGCAGCTTTCGCAGTTCATGGACCAGACCAACCCGCTCTCCGAGATCACGCACAAGCGGCGCCTCTCGGCGCTTGGGCCGGGCGGTTTGTCGCGTGAACGCGCTGGATTCGAAGTTCGGGACGTACATCCTACGCACTACGGACGGATTTGCCCGATCGAAACGCCGGAAGGTCCGAACATTGGATTGATTTCGTCGCTGAGCTGCTATGCGCGGATCAATGACTACGGCTTCATCGAGTCGCCATACCGCAAGATCAAGGGCGGCCGCGTGATCGATTACGTCAGCGTGGTCAACACGGGTGACAGTGATCACAAAGTCGGCGATCACATGGAGAAGCATGAGATCGAGAAGATCAACACCGAATTGAAGGAGAAGCGCAAGAAGCCGGCGCAGATCGAGCCGTTCTCGTTCTACCTTTCCGCATGGGAAGAAGACCGGCACACCATCGCGCAGGCGAACGTTGAGTTGGATGATAAGGGCAAGATTGTCTCCGAGCTGGTCAACGCCCGCAAGGCCGGCAACTTTGTGCTGGTCAGCCGGGACGAAGTCGATTACGTCGACGTCAGCCCAAAACAGCTGGTGTCAGTGGCCGCTTCGCTCGTGCCGTTCCTAGAGCACGACGACGCGAACCGCGCACTGATGGGCGCGAACATGCAACGCCAGTCCGTGCCTTTGCTACGCGCGCAAGCGCCGATCGTTGGTACTGGAATGGAAGGCGTTACGGCGCGCGATTCGGGCGCCGTGGTTCTGGCCCGGCGCAACGGCATTGTGGATTCAGTCGACTCCGACCGCATCATCGTGCGCGTCGAAGGCGAACACCATCCCACGCAGCTTTCGCGTGAGGTGGGCTCGGACATTTATCAGCTCACCAAGTTCAAGCGCTCGAACCAGAACACTTGTATCAATCAAAAGCCTGTCGTGAAAAAAGGACAGCGCGTGCTGAAGGGCGAAGTCATTGCCGACGGTCCTTGCACGGATCACGGCGAGCTGGCGCTCGGACGCAACGTGCTGGTGGCCTTCATGCCGTGGCGCGGCTACAACTTTGAGGACGCGATTCTGGTCTCGGAGAAGATGGTGAAGGACGATTACTACACTTCACTGCACATCGAAGAGTACGAGATCGAAGCGCGAGATACCAAGCTTGGTCCCGAAGAAGTCACGCGCGACATTCCTAACGTCAGTGAGTCGATGTTGCGCAATCTGGACGAAGCAGGCGTGATCCGCATCGGCGCGAGCATCAAACAGGGCGACATTCTGGTGGGCAAGGTTACGCCGAAGGGCGAGACTCAGCTCACACCGGAAGAGAAGCTGCTGCGCGCGATCTTCGGTGAAAAAGCCGGCGATGTGCGCGACGCTTCGCTCTACTGTCCGCCCGGCATTGAGGGCGTCATCGTCGATGTGAAGATTTTCTCTCGCAAGGGCCAGGAAAAAGACGAGCGGGCGAAGTCGATCGAAGCGACGCAGATTGGCAAGCTGGAGAAGAACCTCTCCGACGAGATCCGAATTCTTACTGACGAGCGGCTCAAGCGTCTGGAAAACATTCTCGGCGGCAAGGAAGTGCAGGCCGACCTGCACGATGAGCGCACGAACAAGCGTCTGCTGAACAAGGGGAACATTCTTGATCGGGACGCGATCGAGCGCATCTCTACGCGGAACTTGAAGCGCATCAAGTATGCCGACAAGGATCCGCGAGTGAATGAGCAGATCGACGAGATCGAGGAAATGACCTCGCGCCAGATCGATGTGCTCAAGAAAATCGTCAACGAGAAGAAAGAGAAGCTCACCAAGGGCGACGAACTGCCGCCGGGCGTGATCAAGCTGGTCAAGGTCTACATCGCCATGAAGCGCAAGCTGAGCGTCGGCGATAAGATGGCCGGCCGTCACGGCAACAAGGGCGTGATCGCGCGCATTCTGCCCGAAGAGGATATGCCGTACCTCGAAGACGGAACGCCGGTCGAGATTGTTCTGAATCCGCTTGGCGTACCTAGCCGTATGAATGTGGGTCAGATTCTCGAAACCCACTTGGGATGGGCGGGATACACCTTGGGCGAAAAGATTGGCAGATTGCTCAAGGAAAACACGCGCACAGAAGCGGTTCGACGCGAACTGAAGGCTTTGTTCAAGGACTCGAAGCTCGCCGACACCATCGGTGAAATGGGCGACGAGGAACTGGAAGCGCTGGCGCCAACTCTCTCGCGCGGCGTGTATATGGGCTCGCCGGTGTTCGACGGCGCAAAGGAAGGGGAGATCAAGGCGCTGCTCGAGCATGCTGGTCTGCCTACGTCAGGCAAGACGACGCTGCACGACGGCATGACCGGCGACCAGTTCGAACAGCCGGTGTGCGTCGGCTACATCTACATGCTGAAGCTGTCGCATCTGGTGGACGACAAGATTCACGCGCGCTCCATCGGACCGTACTCGCTAATCACCCAGCAACCGTTGGGTGGCAAGGCGCAGTTCGGCGGACAGCGTTTCGGAGAAATGGAAGTCTGGGCGCTCGAAGCTTATGGCGCAGCGTTCATTCTGCAGGAACTGCTGACGGCGAAGTCCGACGACGTTTACGGCCGCACCAAGATTTACGAGGCCATCGTCAAGGGCGAAGCTGCCATGGAGCCGGGCGTGCCGGAATCGTTCAACGTGCTGATCCGCGAATTGCAATCGCTCTGCCTGGATGTGGAGCTGATCAAGACCGGGGAGAAAAAGCCCACGGCCAGCGCGGCAGCGGATTAAGCAGTGGTCAGTGGCCAGTGATCAGTGGCCAGTACGGCACTGACGCTGGCCACAGGGTTGATTTTGATGAGCGCGGTCAAACTACAAGCCGACTTCAATGGACTGTTTAGCGAGTTGCTTTGCTTGTCTCACACGGACACCGCAGTCGACGAACATGGAAATATCGTGACACTTGCAGAGGGAATGCAGGTGACGGCCTTTGAAGAGGACTACGAAGATGGTCAGCGCGATGATCTGATTGCGTCCGGCATTGTTGAGCGAGCTCCAGAGTGGCTTCAATGCCGCGGTTCGCGGTGGGTTTTGCGATTCGATGAGAACGGAGTCAAGCACGAGTCCGATCTACAGCGAATGAAGGTTTAGATAAGTTTTGAAGGAGCGTTTCGCGGGGCAAAGGCTCTCGGTCACCGCGAAACATAAAAACTGGCCACTGGTCACTGACCCCTGGTCACTGCCCTTGAGAGCAGGAAGCGGAGGAACACCTTGTTTCGTTCGAGCCCGTTCGAAATGCAAAATACGATTGCGGATTTTGATGCCATCCGCATCAGCCTGGCGTCTCCGGAAAAAATCCGGAGCTGGTCGCATGGCGAGGTCACCAAGCCTGAGACCATCAACTACCGCACCTTCAAGCCGGAGCGGGACGGCCTGTTCTGCGCCCGCATCTTCGGCCCGGTAACCGACTGGGAATGCCTCTGCGGCAAGTACAAGCGCATGAAGCATCGCGGCGTGATCTGCGACAAGTGCGGCGTGGAAGTCACGCTGTCGAAAGTTCGCCGTGAACGCCTGGGACACATCGAGCTGGCTTCGCCCTGCTCGCACGTGTGGTTCTTCAAGGGCCTGCCCAGCCGCATTGGCCACTTGCTCGATATTTCTCTGCGCGACCTCGAGTCCGTTCTTTACTTCGAGGCCTATGTGGTGGTCGAGCCCGGTGACGCCCCGGTGAAAGAGCGCGAAGTCATCAAGGACGAAGCGAAGTTCCGCGAACTCGATCAGCAATACCGTCCCGCTGGCTTCAAAGCGATGATGGGCGCCGAGGCGATCAAGGAATTGCTCAAGCGCATCGACACCGACGGCCTGGCCGTTGAACTTCGCGAGAAGATGAAGAACGAGAGCTCGCTGCAGAAGCGGCTCAAGTACACGAAGCGTTTGAAAGTGGTTGAGGCCTTCCGCCGCAGCGGCAACAAGCCGCACTGGATGATTCTCGACGTCATCCCGGTGATTCCGCCGGAGCTCCGCCCGCTGGTTCCACTCGATGGAGGACGTTTTGCGACCTCTGATCTTAATGACCTTTACCGCCGCGTCATCAACCGCAATAACCGGTTGAAGAAGCTGATGGATCTGCACGCGCCTGAAGTCATCGTCAGGAATGAAAAGCGCATGCTGCAGGAAGCCGTCGACGCGCTGTTCGACAACGGCCGCCGTGGCCGCGTGCTGCGCGGAGCCAATAACCGTCCGCTGAAGTCGCTCTCTGACACGCTCAAGGGCAAGCAGGGACGCTTCCGCCAGAATCTGCTCGGCAAGCGCGTGGATTATTCGGGTCGTTCCGTCATCGTGGTCGGTCCCGAACTCAAGCTGCACCAGTGCGGACTGCCGAAGAAGATGGCGCTCGAGTTG
>Ga0209624_10000361_pt1 | contig 40089 bp, 36 predicted proteins | sample JacPinW_OM2H0_O1_FD_188565 | JGI IMG/M metagenome (GOLD analysis project Ga0209624, IMG submission 188565) | Forest soil microbial communities from Algoma, Ontario, Canada - Jack Pine, Ontario site 1_JW_OM2H0_O1 (SPAdes) (version 2) | ecosystem: Environmental > Terrestrial > Soil > Boreal...
ATTAAATGTTCCTTCAACGCTGGCGAGATTGGCGAGACCGTTGCTCGAACCGACTCTAATCGCTCCGGTACCATATAAATTAATATTCGAACCCGCAGAAATATCCGTGATTCCGTTTGGCTGGTTCGTTAGGTTCAAGGTGGCCCCAGAATTAATGTCCAGCCTCCCGCTATTGACGAGCGTACCGATATTGGCCACATCGCTCTTATTGCCATTCCCCAAATCCAAATATCCGCCCGCCTCATTGTAAAAAGCGCCAGGCACGTTTAGGGTGTTAGTGCCGCCGTTAAAGCCGGCAAGGTTAGTAACTACATAGCCGTAATTTATGACGTAGCCGGACCCATTAACATTAAGGGTGGAACCGGACTCCAAATCGATTGTTCCCTTCTGGAGCACATCTACCACGTTTGTAACTGTCAGGGTTTCGGGGGCACCAGCGGCCTCGCTGAGTTCCGCAAAGGAAGTGTCGTAAGCAGGCCCGATCGTGAGATAGGAGATGGTTACATTTTCGTTTAGGGTCAGCGTAGTATTTGTGCTAAATCCCGATATGATGGTCACGTCATACGTTTTCTTTCCACTATTGTTCGGCACTTGGTTCGGACTCCAATAGGCGGCATCGTTCCAATTCCCAGTCCCGGTACCCCAATATGAATCTATCGTTTGTCCAAACGCGCGCGTCGGGCACAAACTCGCCGCCATCGCCGCAGCAACCCAAATCAATCCGCGGAATAATCTGCTCGTTCGCACTGTTTTCGTTGCTGCAAAGGCGGGCGTTTGCATGTCATTCTCCTTCAAACTGTCTTTCTAACTCTCTCAGCGGGACTGCTTACGAGACGTTCCTTCGAGGTTACTTCCATCAAGAGTGAACCGCCACAATACGCCGCAGCCAAACGCTACGTCAAGCCCGAAGCATAGAATCCAACCAAACAGAAGGAATGCAGATGCCAGTACTAGCCCGTCTAAAACGTACTCATACTAGAAAAACATTTCCGGTGAGACATGAAATCGTTCGCTCAACCGTCGTATATGCTCTCTATTCAATTTCCGCTTGCCGCTCAAAACTTCCGACACGATGCTGCGCGTTCCAAACACATCCGCTAAATCCTTCTGCCTTAGCCCATGCTGCTCCATCAAGAACCGCAGAACCTCCACAGGCTTTGCGTGCGGTAACGCATATCGCTTCGATTCGAAATCCTCGATCAGCAACGTGAGAAGCTCGGCAAGTTCCTTTTCGGCGCGAGTCAGACTGGCATCGCGCTGGTCCAGTTCGTAGAGCGCTCCGGTATATTCCTCGTTCGCCTTTTCCGTGCGAATTACTTTTGGAGAAAACTTCGTCAACAGTCGGCTGTACTCCACATTCATCGTTCGAGAGCTCATTTGTTCCAGCCTCCTCTGTCATACTCCGCGTGCGTCAGCACATCCCGCACAAATATCCGCCCCGTCCGATAATTGATCTCCGTGATCAGGCGATACGCATTGCCCTTGATATTGAACACGGTGAACTTCCACACTGCGTCCGCGCTCGGAATCGCACGCCGTACGTCTACCAGATTTTTCCATTCCGCCTTTTTCGCAATCCGGTACCATGCATCCAACGGCGCACCCAGCCCTGCATGCGCGTTCGCCGCTTCCAGTAGCCGCTTGCGGCTGATGACGTGCAATCTTCGCCTCCCTTACATTAAATTCGCATTTTGCGAACATGTCAATCGGAAAGTGTCGCAATTTGCGAACTGCTTACAGCTCCTGTATGTCCAGGTCCATTCCCAAAATGGAACCAAACTCCGTCGCAGTACTAGCCCATCCACACACACGACTCCTTGAAATCAATTAACCAGCGTGCTAGCGTGAACCGTGATTATTGAAGATAGAATTCGTGAGTGGGAAGCAGGACGAAGCTCCAGCGGCCTCTTCTGCCCTGCTGCAAGCTCGGTGGCCCAAATCCCCGCCCTAAATCTCGTGGCGTTCCAAGCCATGTCTAATCGCAAGCTCACGATGCGACGAGCATCGGCTTTCCGACCCAGTGCGCCGCAGCGCACGGCACGAGGGATCTTCCTTGCAATTCTTAATCGCGAACCCCAATTCCCCGCTCGCCTCATGCCAGTCGTACCTCACGAAGGTTTCTCGGCATCGCAATTCAACTCCATGAGCCGCGCAAACCAGCCGATTCCCTGCCGCAAATCATGCTGCCGCGAGCGCGAAACCTCGCAAATTAAATCGCCAAATTCCGTAATTAAAACGCACTCTAACCCCATGAAAACAAACGACGGCGACATGCTCAAATCGCCAAAAAATCAAAAAACGCGATTCTCGCTTCCGCCAACTTTTCACAGGAGGGATTCCCGTTTTTCCGCTCTCCCCTCGCCGCGCGCAAGCACTGTTTCGCCCTCGAATTTGCCGCAGATTCGCAACTGGTCTAGACCACTTCTAACCGAAAGTGCACCACAAACAGAAATCGGCCTAACCTACAGAAAACAAACAACGGAGAAATTTCTAACCGAGGCCAGAACACACATTAGGGAAACACGCTTTTGCGCTAAAATGAGCGTCGAAACGAACAAAGAAATGACTCAAGAGACGAAGGCCGTCCGATGACCGATCGCAACCAGATGACCGACCGCAAGCCCCCATTCGCCACCGTCGAAGAAGCGCTGGACGAAATCCGCGCCGGCCGCATGATCGTCCTGGTGGACGACGAAGACCGCGAAAACGAAGGCGACCTGACTATGGCCGCCGAAAAAGTTACCCCGGAAGCCATCAACTTCATGACCAAATTTGGACGCGGCCTGATTTGCCTGGCGCTCACCGAGCAGCGCTGCGACGCGCTCAACCTCACCGCCATCACGCCGCGAAATACTTCCGCCTTCGGCACGCCGTTCTGCGAACCAATCGACGCGCGCCGCGGCACCACCACCGGAACCAGCGCCTCCGATCGCGCTACCACAATCTTAGCCACCACCGATCCCAACACGCGCCCCGAAGATCTCGCGCGACCCGGACACGTCCACACCCTTCGCGCGCGCAATGGCGGAGTGCTCGTTCGCGCCGGACAGACCGAAGCTTCCGTGGACCTCGCGCGCATCGCAGGCCTCGATCATTCCGGCGTGATCTGCGAAATCATGAACGACGACGGCACCATGGCGCGCATGCCCGACCTCACCGAATTTTGCCGCGTCCACAACATGAAGCTGCTTACCGTGGCCGACTTGATTCGCTACCGCATGCAGCACGAACGTTACGTTCGCCGCATCGCCGAATCGATTCTGCCCACAGCGCACGGAAATTTCCGCATGATTGCATACTCCAGCGACGTGGACCACGAGTTGCACGTCGCTCTCGTTCGCGGCGATATTTCCGGCGACTCAGCCGGCGGCCCGCCGCTCGTTCGCGTGCACTCGCACTGCCTTACCGGTGACGTCTTCGGCTCAACATCATGCGATTGCCGAGCAATTATTGACCGCTCGCTCGCATCCATCGCGCAAGCCGAACGCGGCGTTTTCGTTTATTTGCATCACACTGGGCGCGGATTTCAAATCGATGCGCGCCAGCCGGACAGCAACGAACTTCCGCGCATCCGTTTTCACCAGCGCGAAGAACTCGATCAGGATTTAGGCCGGCAGCGTCTGGTGCAGCGCGAAAGCGGCATCGGCGCACAGATACTGATAGACCTGGGACTCCGCCGCATCCGCGTGCTGACAAATCATCCGCGCAAAGTGGTAGCTCTGGAAGGTTACGGCCTGGAGATCGCCGACCAGGTGCCCCTCTCAGTCGGCTCCGCAAAATCAACCCACCAAATCTTGTAGAAGAAAAAAATGTTTTGCGATTATTTGCCGAAGATTAAAACTACAAACGAATCCTTCACCATCGTCGGACGCGGATGCGCATTATCCGGCGTGGCCGCGGGAGCCGGACCAAAGTCCGCCGTCACCAGGAAAACTTGGTGCGTCTTGGGATCCAACGCCATGGTCCGCGCGTGCGCCTGCGTCGGGACATTTTCCACCACGGAATATTGGTCGGGCGAAATCTCATGGACTACGGTAAGCGTTCCACTTTCGCCATTCGAAGCATATGCGTACCCAAGTTCGGCGTCGAAAGCGTTGGCATCCACCCCTTCGCCGATCTCCGGCGTGGCGACAACCTTGCCTGAGTCCGCGTCGATCACCGCCATCATTTTATTGTCGCAGCCCGCGAACAACCGGCGGTGCGTGATGTCCATAGCGAGGCCGGAAGGCTCCTGGCATGGCTTCAGCGGCCAGGTCGCTGTGACTTTCAAATTCTGGGAGTCGATCACCTGCTCTTCGCTTTTGTCCTCGATATTCACATATACGTGCCCAGCGCCATCCGCGACTGCGAATTCAGGTTTGCCATCCACGGGAATGGTGCCGACAACATTTCCGGTAGCGGCATCGATGGCGGTGGCGTTCTTGCTGCGGCCGTTCATGGCGAAAACGCGTTTTGAGGAAGGATCGTAAATGATGGCGTCGGGATTCGTTCCGGCCTGCGCGCTGCCGATAACTTTCAAAGTCTTCAAATCGAAAATTGTCACAGTGCCGGCGCGGCCGTTGGAGGTGAAACCGCGATTGAATTCAGGAGCGAGCGCGATGCCGTGGACTCCATCCGTATTCGGAATTTCGCCGACAGTTTTTCCTGAATCCACCTCGAGTACGACCACTCTTGTGCCGCGCGAGATGTAAAGACGTCGCGTGGCCGGATCAAAAGTGATGTAGTCCCAAAAACCTTCCCCGCCCAGCGGAATTTTCTTAAGGAGATGGTAGCCCGATGGCCCCGGCGCTTTCGCGCCCGCAGATGCAACAGGACCGGCCGCGACGATTGGCGAATCTGCAGCGGAGAGTAGCGGAGTCGCCGCGTGAGTCTTGGTGACGATCACAGCCGCAGACACCGCCAAGAGTGCAACGGCACAAATGATCGCAGCCATGCTTCCGAAAAATGACGCCCGCAACATTTTCATTTCAATTCTCCCAGTGTTTTCCGCAGCGTTTCGCGCTTATTAAAGTTCGCAACCATGCTATTCCGCGCTCGCGGCAACGTCAATTCTTTACGCAGCCGTCTGAATCCGTAGAAACAATGCCATGCGTACAAAGAATGCCGCGCTGAAGACCGCGGCGCTACATTTAAACCTTAAGGCCGCGCAGGCTGAGACTTGGCGGTTCTGACTGCGCTCCGGCTATGCCCGCGCCAATTGCCTGGGTCTGATCAACCCCTACGGGGATTTCTGTGGCAGAGCGCCGATTGTCAGATACGGACGCATTTTCTCGAAGCGCGATTTGGAAATACCTTTGATCGCCAACAGGTCTTCCACTTTCTGAAAGGGGCCGCTCTTTTGGCGGAAGTTGACGATGGCTTTTGCGGTGCTCGGACCGATTCCAGGTACTTGCTGCAACTGCTCCACCGTCGCGGAGTTTAAATCGATGGAATGCGCTGGGGGCGCGTGTTTGGTGTCCGCGCGAACTTGCGCCGCGAGGAACACCATCACAATCTGCAGAGATGAAAGGGCGAGCAACGAGACACGAGGAATTCGGTGACATCTTGCTCGCGAAATATGCCGGATAAAACGATTAGACACTGTTTGCCTTCGAGCGAAGCATCTACCGGCGAACTTTGGCTGCGACGTGCGCATAACCCGAAACGGTCGCGCGCTATTTTCCGTCAGACGCGATTCCCCTGCGGATCGTACTCCGTGACCGGGCCGAAGAGGGCGGCTTGATCTGCGATTTGGGCGCGATCGCCGACCAGGACGATTTGCTCGTTGGCGGAATCGAAATGGCGGCGGGCAGCGGCGAGAATATCATCGGCGGTGAGCGCCTTGATTCGTGCGCGATAGGTCTCGAGATAATCTTCGGGCAAGCGATCGAGAAAGACGGTGGAAAGTTGCGAGAGCACGCCGTCTTGCGTGGCGACGCCAAGCGAAAAAACTCCGGTCAAATAGCTGCGTGCGCTTTCGAGTTCCTGCTCGGTGACGGGGAGCGAACGCATGCGGTCCATTTCGTAGAACATTTCCGTGAGCGTAGCTGCGGTGACTTCGTTGCGTACGGCCGCGTGCACGGTGAAATAACCGTATTCGCGCAGCGCGCTAATTCCGCTACGCGGGCTGTAGGTATAGCCCTTTTGCTCGCGAATATTCATGACCAGCCGCGAATGAAACGCTCCGCCATAAATTGAATTGGCGAGAACCATGCGAAACCAGTCCGGATCGCGGCGCGTGATGGCGAGATTGCCGATGAGGACTTGCGTCTGCACGGAACCGGGGAGATGAACGAGATGAACCTGGCGTCCCGATTGACGCGGCGGCTCCGGCCATTTCTGTGCCGTAGGAGCGGGAGCTTTCCAGGCGCCGAATATTTTTTCAACCTGGTCGAGGATCGCTGCGACCGAGAAATCACCCACTAAAATCAGCAGCGCGTTCGCGGGCGAATAATTCTGGTGATAAAACTCTTCGAGCTGCTCGCGACGGAAAGCGGCCACTTGCGCTTCCTGCGGAGCGACGATTGCATAGGGATGCTCGCCGAAGAGAATGCGGCGCAAGCGTTCCGTGGCGAGGAAATCGGGAGTGGTGCGCTGAATTTTCAGGCCTTCCATTCGCTGGCGGCGCTCGCGTTCAAATTCTTCATCGGGAAAAGAAGCATTACGCGCCAGGTCAGCCAACATTTCGAGCAGGCCTTCGGAAAAATCCGCGACGCCGGAAATTCCAATCGCACTGGTGTCAGCGCCGGCCGACGCTGCCAAATCCCCGCCCATGCGGCGGAGATCTTCTTCAATGCGGCGGAGCGGACGGGTCGTCGTGCCGGTTCGCGCGACGGTAGCCGTAAGTTCGGCCAAGCCCGGCGAGCGGTAAGCCACGGATGCGTTTCCGCTGCGGAAGAAAAGTTGCGCGGAAATTTTCGGAAAGGTGCGAGCTTCTGCCAGGACTACTTGCAAGCCGTTGGTAAGAGTGAGAACAGTGCGCTTGGGCCATGCTACCGGGCGCTCGGGGCCAAGAGCGGGCGGAGACGAGCGGTCCGGCGTAGTGATCGTAGTCGAGGTCATCGAGATTCTCCGTGGTTCGCGGGCACGCGCGCTAAAACCGCACGATTCGTGGGAACCAGATATTTTTTTGCCGCCGCTTGCACTTCCGCGGGAGTGACGGCCATGAAGCCGTCGAGCACAGTATTGACGCGGTCGGGATCGCCATCGAATAGAGTGAAACATGCGAGATAGTGCATCAGGCCGAAGCGCGGCATGTAAGAGCCCATGCCTCCTTCAAGCATCGAGTAATAGTCAGCGCGGAATTTCACTTTTACCGGCGCGAGTTCGTCTTCCGAAATTTCTTTTTCCTGAACTTCGCGAATCACTGCGTCGTAAGCGGCTACGGTGGCGTCAGAAGAGAGTTCCGGCCGGTAGAAAATGCGCGTGACCATTTGCGTGGGGCCGTTGGCGTCGAATACGTCCAAACTTCCGTCAGTCTCGATGGCAATTTGTTTTTCGAAAACAAGCTCGCGATAAATACGTCCAGCGCGCCCACCATGTAATACGCGGTCCAGAATAGTCATCGCGTACCAATCTTTCGAGCTGCGCGGCGGAACGGTGTAACCGATGGCCAGAGCCGGAAGCGTTCCGAATTTTTCTTCCACTTCGCCCCGACGTTCTTCCGTTTGTGGCGGCTCGCTGACGTCAGCGGCCGGCGGCAAGGCGTGCGACGGGATATCTTCGAAGTATTTTTTGGCGAGCGCGAATGCTTCGGCGGGATCGAGATCGCCCAGCATCAACAGCACTGCATTATTCGGCGAGTAATAGGTGCGGAAGAAATCCTTCACGTCCGCAAGAGTGGCGGCATCAAGGTCCTGAAAATCTCCGTAAAAATTATGAGCGTTGGGCCAATTGCGAAAAGCCACGGGCGGCAAATCGAGCCAGGGAAATCCGCCGTAGGGCTGATTCATCACATTCACGCGGACTTCCTCTTTCACCACGTCGCGCTGATTGCGCAAATTTTCGTCGTCCACTTTAAGCGCGCGCATACGGTCGGCTTCGAGCCACAGAACCCGTTCGAGCGCGTTGGAAGGAACGGCTTCGAAATAATTGGTGATGTCGTAATGGGTGGTGCCGTTGAGCAGACCGCCCGAAGCGTTGATCAGGCGAATGTGCTCCATTTTTCCAGCGTTTTCGGAGCCCTGGAACATCATGTGTTCAAACAAATGCGCGAAACCGCTGCGTCCGCGAGGCTCGAGCCGAAAACCGATTTGATAGTAAACGCCGACGGTGACGACCGGCGCGGAATGATCGGGCGCCGCAACGACGCGCAAGCCGTTGGCGAGCTTGGTGTGCGCGACCGGAATATGCAGTTTCTTCAACTTTTCCCTCCCGTGGTTTTCTTCAAAACTCTTTTCAACTGATTCGATGCTGCAGCAGGCTTCTTGGACAGAACTTTGCTGGAGAGAAGAGCAAGAGCCGCGTAGGCATCTTGAAATTCCCGCGGATAACGCAGCATCGCTTTAGTATGCTTTGCTACCGTCTCGAAATCGCCACGCGACAGCGGACCGGTCCAAGATCTTTGCGGCCCTAGCCTTTCGAAATTATCCAACATCTGGCGCGTCAACGGCAGTAACGCACGGACCGCATCACGACGGCTGAAACCTAGTTTCAGCAATACTCGCGTGGCGGCTTCCATCAAGGCGAGGCCGCTACCTGCGACCAGCGCGCCCGCGGCGTGATAAGCCGGCTTGTTTTTGCTATTGATAATGACCGGCACACCACCTAAAGAGCGCGCGATCCTGCGCGCAACTTCTACGGCGCGGCGATCGCCTTCGACTGCAAATATAACTCGTTCCAGCTTTGGTGCACCTCGTCCGCTGAACGTCTGCATCGGATGAATCGAGCCCGTGGAAGCACCGCGGCGAGCAAGCGGGGCGAGGACAGTGCGATCCAGCGCGCCGCTCGTATGCAAAATAATTTTATCGCGGAGTTTCGTTTCCTCAAAACTTGCAAGAGCGCGGACAACACTACCGAGCGCGCCATCCGGCGTCGTCAGCAGGATCACTTTGGAATCGAGAACCTCCGGAACCAGTCGCGAATATGGCTTCCCCGCCCCGATTTCCCGAACAGCAGCGCGCGATGTAGCTGCGGAACGTGTGACGACCGCTCCGATGCGCCAGCCGAGGCCGCGAAGACGCCTGCCCAACGTTCGGCCCACGCGCCCTGCTCCGACGATGGAAAGAGAGCGCTCCATGGCACGTGATAGCATAACTTGTAAGCAGTTTTTCAGGTGGGAGAAATTGTCTCTACATTTATTTTGGGCCATCGCGTTGGGAGCGGCGGCACTTTTGTGGATTTACGGCATGCTAGACGCGGCGTGGGGCTTGCGCACGTTTGCATCCGTGGCGGACGTCGCGCTGTTGGAGGACACCGATTGCCCCGGCGTTTCCATTCTTTTCGCGGCAAGGGATGAAGCGGAGAAATTGCCGGCTGCGCTGAAGACTTTTCTGGAATTGGACTATCCGCGCTACGAAATCGTGGCGGTAAACGATCGGTCGCAGGACGATACGCAACAGATTCTGAAGAACGCGGCGCAGAACAGTCCCCGCTTGAAGGTTGTTTCGGTGCAGGAGCTACCAGCCGGATGGCTGGGAAAGCCGCATGCGTTGCAAAAAGCGTACGAGCAATCAACTGGAGAGTGGCTGATTTTTACAGACGCAGATGTGCAATTTGCGCCGTCGCTAGTACGACGCGCGATTGCATTGGCCAAGAAAAAGGGATGTGACCATTTGACGCTATCGGGCCGCATGGACATGTTTTCGTTCGGCGAACGAATCGCGCTTACTTTTTTCGGACTGGCTTTCCTTATGGGCGTTCGGCCATGGCGAGTGAGCGACCCACAATCCAGCGCGTTTGCGGGGGTAGGGATGTTCCAGCTAATCCGGCGCAGCACATATGAAGCTATTGGAACCCATCGCCGCCTGGCGATGGAGGTAGTGGACGATATGAAGCTGGGAAAACTCGTAAAACAAAATGGGTTTCGTTCGGCCGTTGCGAAAGCGCATAACGAACTGAGTGTCCATTGGCAAAGTGGAACGAGGAATGTGATTCGCGGCACAACGAAAAACTTTTTTGCGTTTGCGGGATTTTCTTTTTGGAAAATGAGCACGCAGATCCTTGGATTATTGATGATGTGCGTGGTGCCATGGGTAGCGCTCCTTTTCGCGCACGGCTGGACGCTGATGTTCGCGTGCATTTGCGTTGGGCTCGCGATAATTCTGCACATCGGCGCGTGCCTGGAATTCAAAGTTTCGCTGCTGTATGCGCTGACGTTCCCTATCGGAGCGCTGATTTTCATTTGGATGCAGACGCGTTCGACGATTGTTACTTTGTGGACCGGCGGAATTACCTGGCGCGGGACGTTTTATCCCCTGAAGGAATTGAAACGCGGAGTGGTGTAAGGCGGTGCTGCGCGGTATCGCAGAATTTTGAAGACGCTCTACTTGAAGAACGAATAACCCACAAAGACGGTGTTCAGATCCACGCCCGGATTGATCTCGCCGCGATACGCGTTGGAAATGTGTTGGTACTTGTATCCGAACATCCAGGAACGCTTTCGCGAGGAATTGTAAAGCTGGAACCCCAGCTGAAAATCGAAGTCAAAATTAAATTGTGTTTCGCCTTGAAAATCGACCGGGATGCGGCGCACCGACGAAATGAATCCGGCAGTGGAGGCGCCAAAAAGCTGGAATTTGTGAGCGCGGAACAAATTTAGTTTCAATCCCAGGGGATTCACACCGCCGCCGTAAACGACTTCGCGCGAGCCGGTAAGAAAAGTTGTGTGGCCGTGCGGATTAGTGATGGCGCCGAGAATCTTCGGCTGCAACATAATGGCGACCGGCAGTACGTCCAAAGTGTATTCGAGCGAAACCCCCGGCTTTTCGAATATCAAGTGACCGTAACGGAATCCGAGAACGCCGAACTGGCGCGGGCTGGTTACACCGATTACATGAGGGGCTTGCGGCGCATAAGATGCCCACACGCCGAATTCACTGTCGCCGGCTTGCCCATCTTGTGAATGTGCCGGAGCGACCTGGCAACGGGCCGCGGGAGAAATTATCAAAACTGTCGCGAGAACGAAGGCGAGTCCCGCGAAAATGCGAAGAGTAACCTTTTGTGGTTGGTTCACGCGAGTCCGATTGAATTATTTTTTTGCGACACGTTTTTTCACCGGCTTGGCTGCAAGGTCCCTGGATGCGGGCGGAATAGCTGCAGCCGCAGTCGAACTCGAAGTTGCTTCCACCGGCACAACAGTAGATGCAGCTTCCGCTAGCGGCGGCGCAGAAAAGATCGCGCCGAGGTCGCGCTGTTTCAGAGAGCGTATGCGATCGCGCAGCGCGGCGGCGCGTTCGAACTCAAAATTCTTCGCGGCTTCGCGCATCTGCGATTCCAACTGGGAAATAGCTGCAGCCAATTCCGCTTCCGTCGAGACTTCCCCGATCACAACGTCATCCAACGGCACCGTAACATAATCAGCTTCCACGATTCTGGCAAGTTGCATGTCCACTGATTTCACGATGGAAACCGGCGTGATGTTGTTTTCGCGATTGTAGGCTTCCTGTTTCGCGCGGCGGCGGTTTGTCTCACCAATGGCTTGCTTCATGGAATCAGTCCTCACGTCAGCGTACAAAATGGCGCGAGCTTCCAAGTGGCGCGCGCAACGGCCGATGGTTTGAATTAGTGAAGTGGCGCTGCGGAGGAAGCCTTCTTTGTCCGCGTCGAGAATGGCGCAGAGCGAGACTTCCGGAAGGTCGAGGCCTTCGCGAAGAAGATTGATGCCGATGAGAACGTCAAATTCTCCGCGTCGCAGATCGCGAAGGATGCGGACGCGTTCCAGAGTCTCAATTTCCGAATGCAGGTAACGGCATTTCACGCCTACCTCGGTGAAATATTCAGCTAAGTCTTCGGACATGCGTTTGGTGAGCGTGGTGACCAGAACGCGCTCATTGCGCGCGGAGCGGACGCGAATTTGTTCGAGCAGATCGTCCACCTGGCCTTTTACCGGGCGAACTTCCACTTGCGGATCGACGAGGCCGGTGGGACGAAGGACTTGTTCCACTACAACGCCGCCGGATTTCGTTAGCTCGTAGGGGCCGGGAGTGGCCGAAACGTACACGGCTTGATTGACGCGATGCTCGAATTCCTCAAAGTTCAGCGGGCGATTGTCGAGAGCCGAGGGCATGCGAAAACCGAAGTCAACCAGCGTTTGTTTGCGCGAACGGTCGCCGTGATACATGCCGCGAATTTGCGGGATGGTTTGGTGCGCCTCGTCGATGAACAAAAGAAAATCCGACGGAGTGTAATCGAAAAGCGTGGGCGGGGCTTCGCCGGGCAAGCGTCCTGAAAGGTGGCGCGAGTAATTTTCGATACCGTGGCAGTAGCCGATTGTGCGCATCATTTCGATGTCGAAATGAGTGCGCTGGACCACACGCTGCGCTTCCACAATTTTTCCCTGGCGTTCGAGCTCACCCTTCCACCATTCCAGCTCTTCATAAATACTTTGGATGGCGCGCTCGCGCTGTTCGGCGGGAAGCACGTAATGGCTTTTGGGATAAATCAGGATGCGGTCGATTTCTTTTTCGCCAGCACGCGCGCGGATTTCGCCCGTGAGCGGATCGAATTTGCGTATGGCGACGATCTCGCTGCCCCACATTTCGACGCGCACGGCCAGGTCGTCGTAGGGTGGATAAATTTCGATCATGTCGCCACGCACGCGAAAAGTGCCGCGCCGAAGGTCTTCTGCACGCTCATACTGAATTTCTACGAGCTTGCGAAGGATGGCTTCGCGGGCGATGGACTGGCCTTTTTCGATCAGCTGCATCATGCCGTAATACGCTTCGGGGGAGCCGAGTCCGTAAATGCAGGAGACGGAAGCGACCACGATAACGTCGCGGCGTTCGAAGAGAGAGCGCGTGGCGCTCATGCGCAGCTTGTCGAGCTCATCGTTGATGGTGGATTCTTTTTCGATGTAGGTGTCACTGGCAGGAACGTAAGCTTCGGGCTGGTAATAATCGTAATAGCTGACGAAATATTCGACGGCATTGTTGGGAAAAAACGAGCGAAATTCGTGAAATAGCTGAGCGGCAAGAGTCTTGTTATGCGCCAGGACGATAGTGGGCCGATTGATTTGCTCGATCACCTTGGCCATGGTGAACGTTTTGCCCGAGCCGGTGACGCCGAGGAGGACTTGGTGACGGTCTCCGTCATTTATGCCGCGAACGAGATTGGAAATGGCTTCGGGCTGGTCGCCGCGCGGCTCGTAGTCACTGGCAATTTTGAAGTTCATGTGCGGACTCTCAGTTGCGAAAAATGGGTCAAGCTGAAAACTACGATTATACCAAAGGTTGCAAATCGCTGCTTAGGCCGGAGTCAATGGCGCGCGAGCTGATTTTTCACGTCTTTTCAGGACTTCGGCTCTGTGGAAGGCGCTTCCGGCGGCAAGAGCGAGATTTCAGACCTGCTCTCGACGTGGCTGACGTAGTGAATTTTCGAAGTTGAGCGCGTGCTTATGATCTCCACGTCCATATTTTGGGTGGAACTTTGAGTGGAGCGGACGAGAGTGCCGTCGGCCAGCGAAATGGATTCGAGGCTGCCGCCGGAACCGGTCCAAGTGCCGGAAGTGTTTAGATCTTTGCGAGCGTAATCGTCCGGCGTGGCGTCGCCATTTCGAACAATCTTGAATTCCGTGACGATCACCGCGCAGGAGGGGTTCTTGCCGGCGGGTTGAGGCGCATCGGAAGATCCCGGCGGGACGTCGGTTGGGTAGCAAGGCTCGTCGTGAAGATACGTCGAGTGATTTCTCCAGATCAATCCGCCCAGAGCGGTGCCTTCCATGGGCTGGTCGTTGCTCCACTTTTGGCCTATCTCGACGCCGCCTTTCGGTATGCGAGGGCCAAACGAAAGGCCATTGATCCACAAGCGGACATTCTCAGCGACAACAGGGTTGGCGAGAAGATCGTCAATGCCGGAGATATGCGAAACATTTCCGTCCGGGTCGATAGTGTATTCGAGCCAGCGGCCTTCGAGATGTTTGTATTGGTCTTCGAGATTAGCGCTCGCCGGATCGTAAGCATCGCTTTGAAATGAGGCATCGGATTTTTCGTAAGTGGCGCGAATGTGGACGCTGCCCGCCGGCTCGCCGCTCGCAGGCGGCTTGTTCAGCACGTCAAGGCGCAGAATCAGGCTCACGGACTGCTTCGATGCGGTTGCCGCCTCCGGATTCTCGATGGGCGTCTCCATTTTGTTGTTCGCGGATGTGCTGGTCTCGATCCGGTACCGCAGAGTTTCCCCCGGCGTGAATTTCATGGAGAGCCGAACGCGGTTGCCAGGCGACGCGCTAAGAGAAAGCGCAAACAGGACAAGCCCAGCGGCACCCAGCAGAAAATATCGCTCGCCGCGCCGTGAAGACCGATGATTCTGCTGCATTGCTGAACGCTAGCACACGGATGCAGGCGAGGCAAACCAACGAGACGGAACAGCGTCAAAGGGCCACGTATTTCGGGCTTTCATTGTCCTCAATCTCGGGCGGGAAAAACCTTTTAGCGACGAAGTGTGCGATGGCCGAAATAAAGAATCCCAATATCGGAGCGAGAATAAACAAAAGAATATTCTTCCAGAAGAAAACGGAGAATATAGTCAGGACTATCGCTACAAGAAAAGTGACCTGCCGAATTCTCTTGGTATATTCTGGCGAAACAACCAATGTCTTTCCGCAAAAGGGACAATCGAAAGGCTCAATCAGATTAATGCGAACATATGGCAAGCCACTTCCGCAATCCGGACATAACGGCAAGCGCGAATTAATGACGGATCTCTCTACCACGGCAATCCTGCGATGAAGTAAGCATTGCTCGTAAGATCGAACTCCTCATGCGCAGAACACTGGTGCCGCGTCCAAGGGCGGCTGCATTCTGGAACGCTAGCATAGGCGTTCAGATCAGAGCAAATTCATAGCATAGATGCACGTTTTAAGGATGGGTCGGTGCGGGCAGAGGGATGCGCGATATTTCGGGGGACGACAGCGGGCCGGTGAGGCGATAGTCAGAGGCGGGCGTGCTGCGGTCTGCTGTTTCGGTGCGAAGGACGCGGAGACGGAGGTCGAGGTTGCGGCTGAAGTCGAGGGAACCGAAGCCTTCGATTTCGGCTGACGGACTCAGCAGGAGCAAGTCGCGGAATTTAATCTCACCGCCGCTGCACGTGAATGTCGTAGATGCTTGTCGGAACGAACTTGTGCCGGGTTTGGCGGCGGTTTCGCGCAGCGATTCCAGCAGATTCAAGTTGTGAAATTCCATGTCGTTTACGCGAGCCTTGCCTTTGCACGCAAGTGAAGCTAGCAGATCGGATTTGGCGGCGCCGCGAGCATTCAGCGAAATCTCTCCCGAAGCTGCGCCGGAAAACAACTTCGCCAAAGTTGGCGAGTCCGCAGAAAGGGCCAGCAGATCGACGCGCGAGAAATCCAGATTCACTCGATACGAAGGAACCGGAGCAAAATCCGCTTCAAATGATGCACCGATATTCCCGCCATAGAATTGGCCCCGCGCATTGGCAAGCGCGAGGTGATGGCCCGAGATTTTCAGATCGCCCTGAAGGCGGCGCACAGTGACGGGAGCCAACGTAAATTCGTCCACCGCCAGGCGGCCGCTGGCTAGAAGGTTGTCGGTGACGGCATTTGTGGGCGAGCGCTGATTCAAAAACGGCAGCATGCGGTCGAGAAAACTTTCGCGCCAGCGAGGATTCAGCCAGCGATCGACATCGGCCGCCGCCAGATGGTCCGCTGCAAGCGCGAAAATCCATCCGCCGGCGTCACGCCGTTCGAATGAACCGCTCCAAGCTGCGCCAAAGGCCTTTGCCGACGAGACAGAAATGTGGTGCAAATCGGGTTTCCACTCCGCGTGGGCTTTGATGTCTTCAATCGGCTGGTTCAAGAACGGTGTGCGAAGCGACATTCCGGTTTGTTCCGCGCCGAAGTCCACCGTGCCGGTTGGCGGAGTTCGCCAGAGATGGGGAGCGTCTTGCCAGCGTAAATCGCAACGCACCGGGCCCGCCAGGTCCCAACCATGCGAGATATTCCAGCCGAAGGCGCTTGCAGTGGCCACCAAATCGCGCGCCTGCGCCAGGTTTCCAGCCAAGTGGAAGGCCGGCAATTCCGCCCCGCGTTTCGCCGTTGTTTCCATGCGGAGCGAATCGCCGGCAGTTCCGAATGTAAGCGAGAGCGGCGCAAGCACGGCAACGCCGCGGTCGTAACGAAAATCCACATCTCCCAAATGGACGGGAACGCGGAAGCGCGGACTGGTGAGGTCCGCTTGCTGAATGACGAGGGACACCGCGGGCATCTCCGATGCAGAGCCGGGAGAAATTTGCAGTGCCGCAAATCCCTGAAGCGAAATATCGTCAGCTACATTCGAATGAAACGCCCGGAGCCAAGCCAGAGCGTCATTCAGATCAATTATCGACGAGCGGACACCGTAAGAAATGGCCGGAGTATTCGGCGCAATACCGGGCGGAGAAATCCACGAAAGAACCGCAGACGCATTCGCGTGCGAATGCGGACCCTCGATTGCCACGTCGTTCAGAAGCAGTACAGGTTCCTTGGGATTCCAATCAATTTTGGCAATCACGTTCACGGATGGATTGTCGGGACGCAGCGCGAGGTCCCATCGATGGAGTTGCCTGAGTTCGGCGCGCGTCTGAACGCTCCAACCATCTTCTTCCACGTCGGAAGTGCGAGCATTCATCATCAGTGTGAGAATTCCGCGCACACCGTAGTCGGAGCTGCGAGCCAGGCGCAGAACGTCAGACATAGATGCGTCGCTCCAGGAAGCATTCAACTCTGCGGGACGCATGCGCGAGGAAGTGCCGCCCATTTGCCCGCTTACGTGAAGCACGCCGGCTTGCTGGACAATCACGGCCGCGCGCGTCGGGATGGCTTCCAAGTCCATGGTCCATCGGCCGGGGCCGGCAGGCTCGACGTAACCAGTAACGCCGACCAGCGCAAAAGGAAGCTTCTCTTCTCCGCGCTTGAAATTTATTCGGCCGGAATCTATTTCAATCCGCCTGAACCGGACAGCCGGCGCGGCCGGAGCCGAAACATTTGAAGTTGCAGAAGGCGGAGGCTTGGGCAGCCATTCAGCAAGGTTCCAGTCCCCGTCCGAGTTACGAACTAGATTCAGGCTGGGATGCTCCAAGGAAACGGTTCCGAGCTGGAGACGTCCCAACAGCAATCCCTCCCAACGCAGGCGCACGGTGAGCGATTCAGCCCTAAGAAAATATTCGTGCCCGAATCGCGGGTCTTCGCCGAAAGTTACCGATTGCGCGCGCAGCGTGGGACCGTCCAACAGTGTGAAGTTGTAACTCGCAACTTCCACCGGCCTTCCGAAAGCAAGCTCCAGGCGCGCGGTTATCTTTTTTTGCAGCGGCGTGAAACGAACCAGCAGCGATACAGCGGCGCCCAGCAGCCATACTAGAACCAGAAACAGCAGAATCCACTTAGGCCATCGGGTCCAACGCGGCAGCTGAGAAGCGACCGGCGGGATCGTTTGTACGGGAGCTTCGGGATGGGAGAGCGTGCTTGCCACGGCAGATTTTTTTCAGCTGAACCGGCCAGCTAGTGGACCTCATGCATCATACGCCGCCAGCGCGCGCGTACGGGAAGATGCAGAAGATTTTGTAGCGCGGCCCGCAGCGTCCCAAGGAAATTTCGCCTGGCGTAATCCGCAGGAGCAGCCTCCACGGACCAGTAAATCATCACGGGCCGGCCCATCACGGCGTCGCGATCCACGAAACCCCAATAGCGGCTGTCCCAACTGCGATCGCGATTATCTCCCATCACGAAATAATTATCAGGTGGAACGACCAGCTCGCCGTGGTGGACGTGGCTGATAATTTGTTCCGCCCATTCCGGACGGACTCCGATTTCAGCGAAGTAGCGGCCCGCGGGCGGGAAATTGTCGCCAAACGGATCTTCGTAAGCTGCATCGTGTACCACGTACGGTTCGTTGAGGAGATCGTCATTCACATAAACATGCTGGTTGATGATGCGCAAGCGGTCGCCGGGCAAACCGACCACACGTTTCACGTAATGCGGGTGGTCATCGAATGGAAATTTGAAGACGACGATATCGCCGCGCCTGATCGCACGATAGGGAAGGATTTTTTCGTACCAGGCGCCTTGGCCGCCAAAGATAAATTTGTTCACCAACAGATGATCGCCAATTAAAAGAGTTGGCTCCATGGATTGCGAAGGAATTTTGAAGGCCTGAACGATGAAAGTGGTGCCGAAAAGAGCCAACAGTACGGTGACGAGCAGCGACTCCCCATATTCCGCGATCGAGCTTCGTTTCGCCAAGGGCCGTGCTGGCGCAGATGCAGGAATTGATACGGCATCGGGCAGCCCTGGTTCAGTTGTATCTACTTCCATGAAACTCCTTGATTAGATTCCGTTGGCCGACTCGAGAATTTCCAGCGCCATACTCGCCGATCGCTGTTCCGCTTCTTTTTTGCTGAGCCCTTCCGCGGCGGAAAGTCTTTTGCCTGCGTGCCAGACTTCGACTTCGAACGTCTTTTGATGCTCGGGGCCTGATTCGCTGCGGACCCGATATTCCACAGGCGGCAGGCCGCGCTGCTGGAGCCATTCCTGCAGCGCGGATTTATCGTCGGCGCGTTCCAGCCCGAAAGCATGGCTCGCAAGCGCAGGGACTAGCAGCGTGCGTTGAAGGAAGGAAACTGCCGCGCTCAGACCGGCGTCGAGATAGATTGCGCCGAGAATTGCTTCGTAGGCGTCAGCGAGAAGCCTTTTTTTGTCGCGACCGCCCGTTTTTTCTTCACCAGGACCGAGCCGAAGGTGATCGCCAAGCCTCAACTGCTTGGCCGCGGCATAAATTGAGGAAGCGCTGACAAGCCGCGCCAAACCTTTGGAAAGTTTCCCGGAGTCCCATTCAGGAAATGTGCGGCAAAGCTCTTCGCTCGCAACCAAGCCAAGGACGCGATCGCCTAAAAATTCCAGGCGCTCGTTATCCGTGTCGTTGGAATTCTGTCGATGCGAACGATGGATCAGCGCGCGTTCGAGTTCCAGCGTGTCCTTGAAATGATGACCGAGGATCGCCTCGAGTTCTTCGCGCTCCTGTGCGGTCATAGTTTAGATCGCCTCACTTAGGCGGAGCTGGCTGCGTGGCGGCCTGTTTCTTGGCCTCATCCGCTTTCTGCTTGCAACGATCCGCCAAGCCACCTGGAATCTGCGCACACTTTTGAAATGCGTCGGTGGCATCGCCAAATCGCTTCAATGCTTGCAGTTCGATGCCCATGACGTAGAAATCGGTCGGGTCCGGAACGGACGCGAGTTTTTCCCCCTGCTGCAGTTCGGTGACTGAATTGGCGAAATCCTGTTTTCGAAATTCAATCAATCCAAGGCCAGAATGTGCTTGGGACAACGCGTCGTTCTTGGCCTTCGCAAACTGATCGTCGGTCATAGTCGCAGGCTTCGGCAGGTTAGGAAGCAACTCGAGGGCATGCTTTTCCTGTGACTCGGCTTTGTTCAACAGCGGCTCTGCATCCATGCTATTGGGATCAATGTTGTGCGGAATTACCCAACCTTCCAAGACCAGCACGCTAACATCGTCCGGATTCAACGCGAGCGCTTTATCGGCGGCCTCGTACATTTTGGGGAGCTGCTGCTTATTGAAATAATCCTGCATCAGCCGCGCATAGACAACTTCAGCGTACTTGCTCTTGGGATATTTCGCGACGAAGTCTTCGCCCATTTTAATTCGAGCATCAGCTTGCTGCGGCGTACTCGCATCGTAGAAGGCCTTGTAGGCCTTCTCTTCCTCGGGATCGACTTTCGGCGCTTCCGCGGGAGCCTGCTGGCCAGGTTGCGCGGCAGGCGCTTGACCGGACTTAGCCGGCGGCGTTTGCTGTTGCGGCGGTTGTTGCTGAGACTGTCCGCGAACGGACTGCGCCGCGGTTAAACTTAGCGCGAACAAGGCCGCTGCGATGATTGCGTTTCGGCTTGAGTGCAGAATCATTTTTCACCTTCCGTGATTGATTTCCAGAGCGCGTTTACGACGTGCCTGGGTTAAGGATTATGTGGCGAGCTATTATTTTCCGGCGCGTGCGAATTATAAGGTGAATCCAGCCCGCGTTGGGCCGCCGCGCGCGCATTTTCCGGCGAACCATTAATGGCCAAAGCCGCCCGATATTCAGTGACTGCTTCGTCGCGCTCGTCTTCCAGATCGTGGATGCGCCCGAGATATACATGCGACCACGCGAGGATCGAAGGATCGGCCGTGGCTGCAGGGGCCGGCGGTGCGGACGCCGCCGAAGCGGACGTAGATACGATCTGTTCAAACAATTCTTGCGCGCGTTGCCCTTCGCCGGAGAGTATCGCCGCAACAGCTAGTCCGTACACCGCACGCGGCTCGTTCGGATATTTCTCCAAAACTTTCTCGAATGTGGCCGAAGCAGCGGCGGCGTCCTTCAGCGCGATCTGTCGATCGCCTTCCTCCAGCAAACGATCGAGTTCGGCAGACTGCGTTTGCGGCGTCGCAGCCGTCTGCACGGCTACCGGCGCTGTTTGCAGCGGCGCGAACGCGAAATCTTTCAGGCGCTTTTCTTCCGTCGATAAGTCGATGGCAGCCATGATGTCCGGGAAATAATACGTCATGGAGGGCGCGGCTTTTTCAAACTTTTGAAGCTGAGAGACGAAAGGACGCACGAGTATGAATCCGGATTTGTCGTTCTCTGCCATGGCTGCTTCGAGCTTTTCAGGCGAGAGATGGCGCAAACGCAATTCGACCGCCTTGATCAGGCATTCGTCGGTGAAAGCGATAAAGTCGGTGCGGTATTCGGTGGGAAGGCGCGGCGCGCGCGCCGCGATGTTGAGCAGAGACGTTTTGCGTTCCACTTCTTTGCGGTAGCGCAACGGCAGAGGATCGAGCATGAAGTGCAGGTAGGCGTGCTGGATTTCTTCCGTCGGAATTTGCGCAGTAGAGCCTACCGCCATGGCGTAGTGGTTACCCAGGTTTCGGAAATTGGTGCGCGCGCCGACGAGCGGCTCCACATAAACGGTGAACGTGCGGCCTTGCGTCGGTTTCAGGATTTCCCGCAGGTAGCCGTTTGATACGGTCACGATGCGCCGCACAATCGGCTGATATCGCGCAATTGCTCGGTGGTATTCGGGCTCGATCTGCGTCCAGCGAATATCAAGATGGGCTTCGTGGTAAAAGGCAGCGAGAATTCTTTGGAAGCCTTCCAGCGCACCCACGTCGGGAGGAAGAAGGTCCAAATCCACTTGATAGCGAAAATCGGGAGGCGGGCCAACCACCAGCGCAAAAGTGATGTAACGCGAAAGCGTTTCGCCCGGATCGGCCAGAGCGTGGTCGCGATAAAACTCGCGTAACGCTTCCGTCGCTGGCCCGTGAAGGTTCAGCAGCTCTCCGCGTAGAGCAAGCCGCGAAGGCATCTCTGCCAGGGTGTTTTCGTCCGCATTGAAACCGGCCGCATCCAGCGCGCACATGGTCGCAAATAGTTGTTGGCTTGCTTCGACGCTGATTTCGCTGGTGTATTCCTGCACGGGCGGCGCCTGCGCGGATGGCGCGTGCGCGGGTGGCGCTTGAGTGGGGACCCTCGCCGGGGCTTGCGCGTAAATTTGGGGCACGAACCCAATGCTCGCCACGAGCACAGAAATGCAGCAATAAAATGTGACGCACGGCTGAAAAAATCTTCGGATGGCCAGACTCCTCACGCGTTCGTTATTAATTGGCAGCGGCAGTTCCCCGTTTCAAGCGCATGCCATTGATTATCAAACACTGAAACTGTAGCGGTCGGCTACCGCGTAGTCAAGAAAACGCGCGAGGCCCTCCGGGCCCTTTGGTGGGTGCGATTCAAACCAAGATCCGCCTTTTCTCATCTGCTCGAGGTTGTTAAACTTCTGATTAGTCACCGGTAGCATTACATTTCAAGACGAAGCCATGGAAACGATCCCTTATCCAGGTCAGTGAGGCACAAAATTTACTCCATTGTGCTCGCGACTCCGGCACAAGGTGAGATTGATGCCATCGAGCGCCCGATTTGCAAGAACCTTTCTGACGTTCGTTTATTGCTTCGCCTTGTTGCTCCCCGCTGTGGAAGCCTCTGGCCAAAGCAATGCACAATCAAAAGAAGATTCCATTCAAAACCCGCCTCCTGTTCTGGTGGATATGGTGAAGATCGAAGGAGGGGCGGAGCTAAACGCGGATGAGCAGGCGTCCATCAAGCGTAGTTTGCAAGGAGAAATCGCTCACTCAGACTGGCTGGATAGGCTAAAGGCTAACGCAACGCGGCAACTTCAGAACGATGGATTTCTTAATGCCGTTTCCGATCCGAAAGTTGAATCTACCACGGTTGTCGGCGGGAAGGATCATGTTGTCGTTTCGATCGTTCTTACCTTAGGTCCGCGATATTCCATCCAAAGTGTTTGGTGGACAGGATCATCCATCTTTTCCACGACGCAATTGGACAATCTAAGCCTGTTAAAAGTCGGAGATGTATTCCGGCCTTCCGCCCTAAGCGCATCGAACCTTCTTATACGCCAAGCATATGCAGACCGCGGCTATATAGACGCCATCTTAACTCCGCAAATTCGTACAGACTCTAAGCAGGCAAAGGTGGACTTATACCTTGAAGTTGCGGAAGGCCATAAATCTGAGGCCAAGAAACAATTACCGTGTAAACGCGTTTCTGTCGAGGAAGTCCGGAATGCTCCCTATACTCCCAGTCCCACCTACGATCCGAAAAGCGATGCGCAGCTGCAACTCGCACGCGCACAGCTGGAGGCACAACGCACCAGGAAGAGACTACTGTTGATTGTTGGGGGCGAATGGTGCGGGTGGTGCCGAGTTCTCGAGCAAACATTCCAAAGAAACCCTGCCCTGGTCGAATTTCGGGACACTCACTTTGTGCTTCTTCACATCGACCTATCCGATCAGAGTGCCGCCGAATGCGCTTTGAAGGACTACCCCAAGCCTCCGGGTGTTCCATTCATTTACGTACTGGATTCAACCGGCGCGTTAATTGCGACAGACGATACTAAAGGCTGGGAGTCCGGCGATGGCTACGATTCATCCCGCATAGAAGAATTTCTGAAGAAGTGGTGAACCTTCTGCCTCATCACGAAAAGAACTCTGAAAATCTTATCCGTGGACGCGGACTTCGCTGAAGCTCAGCAAAACGCGGCCGCCTCCCGTGGGACGTCCGAAACTTAGCTCGGGGCGGAAACGCGAAAACAGGAGAACTTGGTCGATCTGATGTTTCACCGCTTCGTCGCTCGGCCCGGAAAGAATATTGTAAGACACTACTTCGCCCGAGGAGTTTAGCGTCGCTTCCAGCACCAGCACGCCGGAATTGGGATCTCCTTCGGTCGCGACGACTCCCGGTACTGGAAATGGCGCCAGGCTTTCAAGCCGCGCCGGCTGAACCAGGTTCAACGGCAAATCGTTCGCGACTATTCCCATGGGCACGCCGACCAGGACGTTACCGACCACCAGAACAAAGACAACCAGCGCGGTCAGAATTCCACCCGTCGCCGAAACCGCGAGCGGCTTGAAAATATCCTGGAAAGACAAGAGCCCGCGCGAGCAGGAACGCTGGAATCCTACCCAGGGAGAAACAGAATGCGCTGCTTGCACGCGTATGCGCATAGCCAAATCAGAAGGCGCGGCAACCGGTTCGACATTTGCCAGGCACACAGAAAGACGCCGGTAACTTTCCAGCATATCCCGGCAATCAACGCACTCGTTCAGATGTTCGCGAACGACGGCATGATCGTCCAGAGGAATGGCGCCGTCATAGTATCCCGGCAGGCGTCGTTCAACGTCGTGGCAATTCATTGGGCGCCTCCGTGTCGTTTGGTCGCGTAAGTTAAAGATTGCGCGGGCAGCAATTTTGAAGGAGAGGGAGCCATGTGGCCGGTTGCAGCAGTGGTTGCAGATGTTCGCTGCAAAAAGTCCGATGCGTGCCCTCTCAGATTGTTTCGTTCGTCGGACTCCGCAGCCTTCGAAGCATGAAGCACAGGATCAAGGATCTCGCGAAGAATCCGGCGGCCGCGCAAAATACGCGATTTAACGGTGCCAACCGAAACTTCCAAAACTTCCGCCACCTCTTCGTAAGACAGTCCTTCCAGGTCCCGCAAAATAACCGCGCTGCGAAACACGTCAGGCACTTGCGACAGTGCGCGGCGAACGACCGCCTGCATTTCCGCAGTTTCCACCTGTTCCAGCGGAGTCGCCTCCAAATCTTTCAAATCCAGCGCCGGATTCCTGCCTTCCACATCCGCATCAATCGAGACTTGCTGACGATGATGCCGCCAGCACCAGCGGCGATGGTTCAACGCTTGCCGCACCGAGATGCGATAGAGCCAAGTCTTCAAAGAGCTGCCCTGCCGGAAGCCGCGAATACCGCGAAACGCTCGCAGGAAAACCTCTTGCGTCACGTCAGCAGCGTCAGCAGAGTCGGAAAGAATGCCATAAACCAAGTTGTACACCCCGGCGTGATAGTAGGTGACCAGCCAGTCGAACGCCGCGTCAGACCCGGCCTGAAGCTCGGTAACTAACCCGGCTTCATCGCGTCCCCACGGCAATATTTGTGCTAGGTCGGACATGCCTTCCGCCAGTCTCCCTTAAGGGCCTGTCCCTATCTTAGCTTAGACACCGTTTCGCCCTATTTTGTTACCCAGCATAGCAGAAATAAGCGTCGCCGCTATCCGCCGAAAGTACTAGTCCGAGATGACTCTCATAACTCGCAAGTGGATGAAAACGCTGGCATGCTTGGAAGTCCCGTCAAGGAAATGGAGGGCCGTGTAGCCGAGAATTCAGAAGTAGTGTTGATAACGGCCGTTGCCAACAAAAACGAGAGCAACCAGGCGAGTCCTCTAAACGCGCTTAGCTGTCGCGGCTGCCAGGTATGACCCACAAAGGAGCACGAGTTGCTCTCGCGATTTTCGGACTGTTGCAGGTGACGGCCCGGCCTCCAGCAGAGAACGCATCGCGCCCGCCATTGCTGAAAGCATTAGATCCACGATGAATTTGTCCGGCGGATATTTAACGTCTGGCGCCGTCTGGAGCATCTCCCCAACGGCTTTCCGCGACCGCTGAGCGACACGTCTGACCAATGCGGTGCCTCCCACGTCTCCTGCCACTCGGTAGAGAGCGACCGAAATATCCGCACGTTCCATCTTGGCGTCCACAAACGCTTCCACCATTTCCCTAATCATTTCGGCAAGCGGTTTATGACAAGCGCTCTCGCACGCGGCCTCCACCTTTGTCGCTACGTCATTCATATGACGTTCCAACACCGCGAACAGCAATGACCGCTTATTGGGGTAATACTGATACAGCGTCCCGACGGAAACGCCGGCACGCTCAGCAACCCGTGTGGTCGTCAATCGCTCTGCGCCCTGGCTGAGCAAAACCTGAATAGTCGCCTCGGAAATTGCCTCCACCGTGACCGTCGACCTCGCTTGAACGGGCGTTTTTCTTGGCTCAAATGCAATGAGCCCCTCATCCGGCATATGCGAACTCCAAACCTGAAGAATCCTTCATCTAATGATTGTAGCAAGGAGGCAAGCAATGATTGAACAAGCAAATTTCGCCGAAAGTTTCACGCTCCCCGGCACCTCGATCGCTTTGAACCGCATGGGTTACGGCGCTATGCAGCTGGCTGGTCCGGAGGTCTGGGGACCGCCGCGCGACGTTACTGCAGCGATTGCTGTTCTACGCGAGGCGGTGGATTCCGGCGTGAATCACATCGATACCAGCGACTACTACGGTCCGCATGTAACCAATCAGATTATCAAGCGGGCGCTTCATCCCTACCCGGACGGTCTCGTCATCGTCACCAAACTAGGTGCTCGTCGCGGCGCAGACAAGTCCTGGAGTCCCGCTCTTTCTCGCCAGGAACTGATCGACGGCGCTCACGACAACCTGAGAAACCTCGGCCTTGAGACGCTCGATGTGGTCAATCTCCGCGTTGGTGGAATGATGGAACCATCCGAGGGATCTATCGAGGAACCGCTCAGCGCACTCGTCGAACTCAAGCGTCAGGGCCTGATTCGTCATATCGGCTTGAGCAATATAACTCCCAAGCAGTTGTCGGAGGCTCAAACCATCACCGAGATCGTATGCGTGCAGAATTTCTACAACGTAGCGCACAGGAAAGACGATGCTTTGATCGACGGCCTGGCCGCGCAGGGTATTGCCTACGTTCCGTTTTTCCCGTTAGGAGGGTTCACTCCACTTCAGTCATCGGAACTCGACGCAGCGGCGGCCTCGCTTCAAGTCACGCCGATGCAGCTTGCGCTTGCGTGGCTTCTGCAGCGCTCACCAAACACCTTGCTGATTCCGGGAACCTCGTCAGTCGGGCATCTTCGCGAAAATCTCAAGGCCGCAACACTTCAAATCCCGGAGAAAGTGCTTGCGGAGCTGGATTCAATTGGTCGCAGTCCCAGACCCAGTCCCAAACAATGACGACGGCCCGACGACTTCATCGTTTGTGGCCGTACCTCGAAAAAAGGAGACTACTATGCAGAACAAACCAGTCGCCCTGGTCACCGGGGCTAATCAAGGAATCGGTTTTCAAATCGCAAAGGATCTCGTGGCGCACGGCTTCACTGTGCTGGTCGGATCGCGCAATTTCGAGCGCGGCGAGGCTGCCGCCAAACAGATTGGGCCGGACGCACGCGCGGTGCAGCTCGACGTGACGGATAAGGCTTCCATCGCGGCTGCGGCGGAGCGCATACGCAAGGAGCTTGGCCGGCTCGACGTGCTGGTCAACAACGCTGCGATCTCGAATACGAGCAAGTTGCCGGGAATGTCGGTCGAGGAGTATGCGAAGTTGAACCGCCCGAGCAAAGTGTCCCTGGAGGAAGTGCATGCGGTGTGGGAGACGAACGTGTTTGGCCTGCTCGCAGTTACGCAGGCGATGCTGCCGCTGCTGCGCGAGGCGCCGGCAGCCCGCATCGTCAACGTATCGAGCAGCGTTGGCTCGCTGACGAAGAGCTCGGACCCTGCTGCGACCTGGCGCCCGATATTCGGCCCCAGCTACGCTGCATCCAAGACGGGTGTCAACGCGATGACGCTAGCGATGGCGATTGAGCTGGAGTCAACCGCGATCAAAGTGAACGCGGCTTGCCCGGGGTACACCAAGACGAACCTCAACGGCTATACCGGGACGCGGACTGTCGAGCAGGGCGCCCGCGAACCGGTGCGGCTGGCGCTGCTCGGCCCGGACGGTCCGACGGGCACGTTCTCAAACGAGGACGGCCCGCTCCCGTGGTGAACGCAGTCTTGAACGCTATGAGCCGCCACCTGGCTGTGGCTGATAGCGGCAACTAAGCTTGCAGACTGGCCCAGTCAAATATCGAAATTAAAAGGAGAAGAGAAATGCGTATTTTCGTCACAGGTGCTACTGGTTTTATCGGTTCGGCTGTTGTGCGAGAGCTAATCACTGCGGGGCACTCCGTAATCGGGCTTGCGCGCTCAGAAGCGGGAGGCAAATCCGTTGTCGCGGCTGGTGCTGAAGTGCTTCGAGGAGATTTGGAGGATCTCGAAAGTTTGCGCAGCGGAGCGGCCAAGTCGGATGCCGTGATTCACACCGCGTTTGTCCACGACTTCTCGAAATTCAAGGAGAACTGCGAGATCGATAAACGGGCCATCGAGGCGCTCGGCGCCGCGCTCGCGGGCTCTGCTCGGCCTCTGCTCGTCACCTCCGGGCTTGCGCTGGTGGCAGCCGGCCGCACCGCCACCGAGGAAGATGTCCCTCCTCCTCCTTCCGCCTCGTATCCCCGCGCGTCAGAAGTGACCGCGATGTCGCTGCTGGATCGCGGCGTTCGAGCGTCGGTGGTACGCCTGCCGCAGGTCCACGACCGCGTGAAACAAGGCCTGGTCACCTACCTGATCAATATAGCTCGCCAGAAGGGTGTCTCGGCATATATCGGTGAGGGGCGCAACCGCTGGGCCGCAGTGCACGTGCTCGACGCTGCGCGTCTCTATAGGCTCGCGCTTGAAAAAGATGACGTGGGCGCCAAATATCACGCAGTCGCCGAAGAGGGAGTTCCGGTTAGAGAGATCGCTGAGGCGATCGGACGGGGTCTCAAGCTTCCCACGATCTCCCTGTTTGCTGAACGAGCAGGCGAGCACTTCGGTGCGCTTGGGACATTTGCTGGCCTAGACTTGGCGGCATCGAGCACGCTTACCCAGAAGCGCTTGGGTTGGCGACCAACGCAAACTGGCCTTTTGGACGATCTGAAACACGCTCGCGATTTCGAGCCCGAGAACGCCAAGATCACCCAAGCCCGCCATACAGCAAGCAAATAGGCTGACTACATAACGTTGTCCGTTGCTAAGCAAACCTTTGAAATTGGTGGAGCCGGCGGGGTTCGAACCCGCGACCTCCTCGATGCCATCGAGGCGCGCTCCCAACTGCGCTACGGCCCCACGGAATGCAAATACTGTTGTAGCTTTTATAGCACCTTGCTAACACGAGCGTCAAACAACTCCCTTACAATGGAATCTACTGCTCAATGCGATCTTGGAGCGCCGCAGCAAGATCTACGCAGCTATGACCAGAACGATCACGCGACGCCAGATGTCGAAGATGTTGCTAACCGCTGGAACCGGCGCGGCAGCGCTGGGCCTCTACACCTGGCGCGTCGAACCCCATTGGCTGGAGTTCACCCATCCTCTCTTACCTGTCGCCGGCCTTCCAAGCGAACTTGAAGGCCGCACTCTCGCCCAGATCAGCGACATGCACGTAGGTCCCCGGGTTGACGACGACTACATCATCAAATCTTTCCGCAGAGTGCAGGAGCTCTCGCCGGACTTCGTGGCTTTCACCGGAGACTTCGTCACCTATCGAGGCGCGCCGCAGTTCGCGCAGCTGCGCCGCGTTTTGGAGCACACTCCTCACGGCCGCCTCGGCACCGTGGGTATCCTAGGTAACCACGATTACGGCTTCCACTGGCGAATGATGGATGTGGCCGACCGTGTTTCAGCGATTGCGCGCGACGCAGGGATCACTCTACTTCGCAATGAAGCGACTACGCTCGCGGGTTTGCAATTTGTCGGACTCGAAGACTTATGGAGTCCCAACTTCCATCCCGCGGCGCTCCTGGCCCAGAAAAGCCAGGACGCGTCCACAATTGTGCTCTGCCATAACCCCGACGCCGCGGATCGCCCAATCTGGGCGGGCTACCAGGGTTGGATTCTCGCCGGACACACACACGGTGGCCAATGCAAGCCGCCGTTCCTGCCGCCACCTCTGCTGCCGGTGGCCAACAAACGCTACGTTTCGGGCAAGATCGAATTGTCGGGCAATCGGAATATGTACATCAGCAGAGGCGTTGGCCACTTGCTTCGCGTTCGCTTCAACGTGCGCCCGGAAGTAGCCGTCTTCCAACTGCAGCGCGCGGTCTAGCGAATAACACACAAAACCGCAATTCTCCTGACGCCGCTGCCTTAGGTTTCAATGTAGCGCCGCGGCCCTTTAGCGCGGCATCCGAGTTTTTTGATCCGCGAGCGGCGGCTCGGCGCCTGATAAATAAAAGCGGTGGAAGTCGATGGGCCCTCTAAAAATGGAGCGTCGCCGTTCTAGGAGTGATGAAACCAGCTATAGCCAACGGTAAAAGTAAACGTCCCGTTGTATCCAGGATTATGCGGACCCAAGCTGGCGCTGGAGAGATGGCCGAACTCAATTTCCAAAAGCAACGCTTGCTTAGGTTTCACAAAAACGTGCGCTCCGAACGCCGCACCAGGCGTGAAATTGATCTGCGAAGTATCGCCCGGCGGAATATTATCTCTGCTGAAAACGATGCCACCCTCGGCGGCGAAGTATGGAACGATCTTTTTTTCGCTCGTAAAATTCCATTTCCAAATCGCGGGCTTGATGCTGCCGCCATACACCGCGCTTTCCGGAGGAAAAACAACGTAGATCGGCATCACATCAACAGCCCACTCGAAATTGCCGCGAAAAATTCCGGAGAGATGGTCCGAGGTAAGCACGCGTCCCGCGCGCCCGCCCGCATAGAAGAACTGAGTGTTATCGGATTTGCCCAAACCGATTCCGCCGCCGGCGAAAAGGCCCAACTCCCAGGTACCTTTTTGAATGGGATTCTCGGCCGGGGCCTGCGCAGCGATTGTCGAACACGAAAGAAGCAGCAAGACGAAAACACCAAAAATCTTCATGCACTTCCTCATGCACTCCCTCCGGTTTCTCGTTCGCCGGAAACCCATTCAGCCAGCAAATATGCCGCGGAAATCCCAGCGTCCCAGGTTTTGAATCCTGCTGAGACTAAAGCCTCTTCGGTTTGCGGTCAAGGCGCGAGCGTACAGACCTTGAGCTTCAGAAAGAACGGAGGATTTTACCCCTGATGCAGTCTAGAATAGCCGCCCTATGCCAAAAATAACTTTCCTCGGCGCAGCCGGTACGGTGACTGGATCGAAATATCTGATCGAAGCTGGCGGCAAACGCCTGCTCGTGGATTGCGGCCTCTTTCAAGGTTCGAAGGAACTGCAACAGCGCAATTGGAATAATCTTCAAATCGATCCGGCCACCATCGATTGGGTTCTGTTGACCCACGCGCATATCGACCACACCGGCTACATCCCGCGTCTGGTGCAAAACGGATTCCGCGGCCCGATTTTCTCAAATGCGGCGACCAACGAATTGTGCCAATTGCTTCTGCTCGATTCGGCGCATCTGCAGGAAGAAGATGCGCAGTACGCCGCCAAGAAAAATTACAGCTCGCATCACCCTCCGCTTCCGCTTTATACCGTAGCCCAAGCGCAAACTTCTCTCGCGCAGTTCCGTGAAATTCCGCGCGCCGACGTTTTTTCCATCAGCCCGGAATTTTCCGTGCGGCCGCATGATGCGGGCCACATCCTGGGCTCGTCATGGCTAGAGCTGACGATTACGGAGAACGGCAAACAGACGCTCGTAGTTTTTTCCGGCGATGTGGGGCGTTACGACCAGCCCATCTTAAAAGACCCTGAATCGCCGACTCGCGCTGATTTTCTGCTTTGCGAATCAACCTATGGTGACCGCGACCATCCAACCGGTTCCGTGCCGGACGCGCTGGCGGACGTCATCAATAGAGTTGCAAAGCGCGGTGGCGCGATCGTGGTGCCGGCTTTTGCTGTCGGACGAACGCAAACTCTGATGTATTACCTCCGCGAGCTATTGGAGCAAAAACGCATCCCGGCGCTTCCTGTTTATATCGATAGCCCAATGGCGATCAACGTGACCGGTATTTACGTGCAGCATAAGGAAGATCACGACGCTGATTTCGTGCAACAGGAAGAGCAAGGCAATCGCGATCCTTTGAACGTGCAGAACGTCCACATGACCCGCGCGGTGGAAGATTCGAAAAAAATCAACGACGTGGCCGGTCCCTGCATCATTATTTCTGCAAGCGGAATGGCGACCGGAGGACGAATTCTGCACCATCTGGCGCACCGGCTTCCCGATTCGCGCAGCGCCGTTTTGCTGGTGGGTTATGAGGCGGAAGGCACCGGAGGCCGCGCCCTGGCAGATGGCGCGCAGTACCTTCGCATTCACGGCCAGGAAGTGCCGGTGCGAGCGGAGATCGTGAAGATCGATCAGCTATCGGCGCATGCGGGACGTAGCGAACTCCTACGCTGGCTTTCGGGGATCACTGTGCCGCCACGCCAAACCTTCCTGGTGCACGGCGAACCCAACGCGCTCGAATCGTTCCACGGCGCGGTAACCAGCAAATTCAATTGGCCGGTGACGGTACCGGAATACCTGCAGTCATTCGATTTGGGGACGTAAACGGTCGATTCGAGGACGTCACCTACATAGTTCAGACAATTCTGTTGTGCTACACAGTCTGAGGCAAAGCAGGGTTTTGCGTGAACGCCGGAATTTCAGTCAGGTTAAATCCCAGCACAAACACCGGATGCGGCGCGCCACGGCCCCAACGGGTGAGCTCCCACTTCGCGCGGACAAACTTGACTTCGGGTTTCAGCCTCAGGTCCAGTACCTGGCGGGTTTCGCCGCGGTAAAAACGCTGCGGCATTTTCAACAAAGGCAATTTGCCGAAATCCTGGCCGTCCGCTGAGCCCCACACGGAAATGTCCACCGATTCTTGTTCGATTTGATCCGTGATGAACATCGTGCACATAAACGTGCGCGTCTCGCTGGAGGCAATTTCGTAGGACTGCCCTTCCCCATTCGATGTAAGGCGCGTGCCAGGCGGAATCAAATCGAGTCTCATGTCCATGGGCCTCTGTGCACTAAAATCTCGCGGATTCTAGCACAGGCCGTCGCGCTTTACTTCTGTCGCGCGCCCGAGCCGGTTTTTAGTTTGGCGAGCCGCTCGGCGGCGGCTTGAAATGTTTTTTCCGTTTTGCAAAACGTGAATCGAAGATGCGTTCGGCCATGTGCGGGATTTTGGTAGAAGCTGGAGCCCGGCACCGCGGCAACACCAATTTCTTTCACTAAATACTTCGCAAACGCGACGTCATCCGGGAATTCGAAGGCCGAAATATCAGTCATGATGTAATAGGCGCCACGCGGCTTGAAGCATTGAAACCCGGCGTCGGTAAGAATCCCCAGCAAGCGATCGCGGCGCACGGTGTATTCGCGTGCCAGCGTGTCGTAATAATCCTGTGGGAAATGCAAGGCAGCAGCGCCGGCTTCCTGAAGCGGTGCAGCGGCTCCCACAGTAAGAAAATCGTGCACCTTGCGAATCCTGGACGTAACTTCGATAGGCGCGATGGCCCAACCAACTCTCCAACCGGTGACACTATAAGTTTTTGAAAGCGCATTGATGGTGATGGTGCGTTCGCCCATGCCATCGAGCGTGGCCATGGAGATGTGCTGCGCGCCGTCGTACAGCATGTGCTCGTAAATTTCATCGGTGATGGCGAAAGCATTCCAGCGCACGCACAGATCGCGAATCTGCTCGAGTTCCGCGCGCTCAAACACTTTCCCAGTTGGATTGTTCGGTGTATTTAAAATGATCGCCTTCGTGCGCGGCCCAAAAGCGGCGGCTAATTCCTGCGGATCGAAACTCCAATCCGGCTCGCGAAGTTTCACGAATCGCGGCTGCGCGCCGGAAAGAATCGCATCCGGTCCATAATTTTCATAAAACGGCTCGAACACCACTACTTCGTCGCCCGGATTCACGATGGCCATCATGGCCGACATCATCGCTTCGGTAGAACCGCAACAAACCGTAATCTCGCGCTCGGGATCCACTTGCACGCCTTGCGTGCGCGCGAATTTCTCGGCGATAGCGTTGCGCAGGGATTTCGCGCCCCACGTGATTGCATATTGATTGATGTCGGCAGCAATCGCTTCCTGCGCCGCGCGCTTGATTTCGATGGGCGCGGGAAAATCCGGGAATCCTTGCGACAGATTCACAGCTTTATATTGAATAGCGAGACGAGTCATTTCGCGGATTACAGATTCGGTGAACTGCGCGGTCTTCGAAGAAAGCTCAGGGCTGGCGCTTGCGGTTCGCGGCGAGTTTGACGGGTTCATTATGCTGGCCACCGTATAGCTTGCGATAAATGTCGGCGTTGCGCGTAACTATTTCCACGTACTCGCGCGTCTCAGTGAACGGGATAGAGTCCACAAATTCCGCGAGGTCGCGATACGATTGCCCCGCCGTCCACGAAGTCACGCGGTCTTCGCCAGCATTGTACGCGGCCAGCGCCGATTCGACACTGCCGAAATCGTTCTTCAAACCCGCTACGTAGGTGGTGCCGAGCCTCACGTTGTAGTCCGGATCAAAAAGCAGCGCATGAGAATATTTCACTTTGGACTTTTTGGCCATTTGGCGCGCGGTCTTCGGCAAAAGCTGCATTAGTCCGAAGGCGTTTGCGCCGGAATGCGCATCCGGTTCAAACGCCGATTCCTGTCGAATCAGGCCGGCGGTAAGCATCGGATCGATTCCTGCATGCGCGGACCATTGCCGGATCGAATTTCCAAACGGAAGCGGATACGCGGCCATCCAAACGTCGCGCGGGACCTGGTCGAACGGGCGCGCATCCAGCTGCGGATAAATCTGCCGCACGGTGACGATGGCGGCTCCGACATGCCCTGCCGCCACCGCCGCTTGCGCAGCTTCCAACAAAAGTCGCGGTTCGCCGGTGGATGCATACGCGGCGCGAAGTTCAAGTTCCGCCGAAGCGTCAAATGCAATCGAGCGCAACGCATCGGCGCGCGCCTGGCGTTCGGTAGCTGCGGCGGGAATCGTGCCGAGCGGCTGCGCCGCAATCACCGGCGGAACTCTTGCCAACACCTCCGCGCTGGTAACTGGTCCAGCGCCGAGCGAACGCATGCGCGCGACGGCTAAGCTTTGAAAATAATTCTGGGGATAGCGTTCTTGCAATTTAGCGTAATACCCACGCGCCAACGCCGGATCTCCCGCTTCTTCCGCCAGGCGGCCTAGCCAATACAAAGCGTCGGAGCTGAACTGCGAGCCCGGAAACCGGCGAAGATGTTCTGTCAGCAGATCGCTCGCATTGGGCTGGCGCTTGAGCACGGCAACCCATGCCACGCGCCAGTGCGACGGCTTGGCGTCCGCCATCATCGGGAAATTATCGGCGACGCGTTTGTAATAACCTGCCGCGCGGTCGCGGTCGAGTTGCACCCAATAATAATTTCCAGCCAAATACAGAGCGGCCTCAGTCCATTCGCTGGCTGGCGCGCGCGACGCCGCTGACTCAACCGCAGTGGTCATTTCGGTGTCACGGTGTAGCGGGCGATACCACTGTGCCAGCGCGGAAAATCTCTCGGCGTCCACATCGGGGTCGGCAATCTGCTGATTTATTAGCGCAGTCGGCGCGGTCCCCAGTTGCACTTCGCATTCCAACACGCGCAATGCGGCGCGCTCGCGTTCCGCGCCGGAAAGTTGCGACACCAGGTGCGAATACTCGTTGCGCGCATCGCCCCACTGCTTCGCGCCAAAAAGTATCGCAGCGTGCGCCGCTTGTTGATCGAGAGGAATCGATGGAATCTGTTCGCCGGACTTGCTACTGCGGAGAAAGTTTAATTTCTGGCCGGCCTCGCGAGCCTGTTCGCTCGTCGGGTACTGCAAAAAAATTGCCTGATAATCCTTCGCCGCCTCCGCTTGCTGGCCCGATTGCTCGCGCGCTTCGCCACGCAAGAAAAGAAGAGCCGGACGCTGGCCGGTCAGCGCGTACCCATCAAGGGCCGAGAGAGCTTCCGCGGGCTGGTTCAGAGCAAGCGCGGCAGTGCATATTCCTTGCAGCGCTTGTTCCGTCATCACCGAGTTCGAATATTTTTCGCGAAATTCCTTGAGCTGAGCCAGGGCGTCCAAATCGTGGTTTAGCGCGATATTCGTCTCCGCGCTCCAAAACAGCGCATACTCGCTCAGCAACGGATCGCTTTTCGCGCGCGCCAGCCATTTGGCAGCGTCTTGGTAATGCGCTTTGTTGTAATCGTAATACCCGAGGGCCAACGCAGCGCGTGTCCCCAGCACCCCGGAGGATTTCTGCATGGCCAACGCGCTAAGCCGCGCATAAGCCGCCGTGGGATTTTTCTGTTTCAACGCACGCGTCAATTGTTCGAGCTGTTTTTCGTTGGGTGCGGAAACGGGAGCTTTTTTCTCCGCCGTCTTCGGTTTTGCCGTGTCAGTAGGAGTCGCTGCGAAAAGGCCAAGTGAAAAAACCAGGCAGGCTATCGCCGCAACAACACTACGCACGGCGAATTTCATCCCAGCCTTCCTAGTGCCGCAGAACGGGCGAGGGATAAGGATATTCTCCGAGGGTTTTAATGTCACCCTCGCCGAGGATTTCCACCATCCAGTGATGAAAGTAGTCCACCGGATGGTCCTGAATCGCGCGGAAGCGGCGGTCGTATTCTTTGCGGGCTTTATCGATTTCTCCACGCAATCTGTGACAGATATCTTTGTGCTCGCGGCCCAGTTTAACCTCTTTCGGGCGCAATAATTTGATGTCTTGCATGGAAACTTTGGCTGCCCGATTCGCGCGCCGGTGCAATTCCTTCATTTCCGCCGAGAGGCTTGCCACGTCGAACGCGGCAACTTCCGGCTCGGCTACCACTGGCTCCAGCGGAATCTCCGTGGTTACTGCCTCGGCTACCGGCTCTTCGAGCGGCACATCTTCCGGAACCATCGTGCCCGCCGGCATTTCTGCGGGTTCTTCGGCCCACTCCGACTCGTATTCGGGTTCTGCTTCTGGAACGTGCTTCGGCGCAGCAGCTTCTTCTTTTTCCTCTTTCGCAGGAGCTGGTGCTGAGGTTACCTCTTCCTCTTCTTCGACTTCCACGGTTGCTGCTGCAACTGCGCCAGCCCGCGCGCCAGAACCGGCTTCTTCACGAGGATTCAGCGCCACCGCGACAAAATTTGAAAGTACGGAAAGCCCGGCGGCGAGTGCTGCAGCTGATGTTTGCGCGCGCAGAAGCGCAGGCAAGGCATTGCTTGGACGGCTCGAAGAGCAGGCCGCAACCAGGTCGGCGTAGGCGTGGTGCAGATCGTCGGCCGTGCGCTGCAGCGGTGCTAGATTGTCCCGCAGCGCGCGCGAAACCGCCTCTTCCAGAGCTTGTTCGAGCGAATTTTTCCTGGCTGCCAAAGGATTTCTACCTCTTTCGATTATGGAAACGGTGGCACAGGGTGTCAACTGGCATTCCTCCCACGCGTTCCTGAAGCAAAAAACCAACTCGACAGGCCAATCGCGCGCCAAAACCCCTAATATTCCGCACTGAAAAGGCACGAATCAGCGGATTCCAGGCCGCAGCAAACCAGTCAATTTGCTGTGGTAGGATGCGCGGGAGCTTTTGAGCCTCCTATGGCGCAAAACAGAGCATTCTGGAGAAATGTTCCGCGTAAATCGGCGGTCGTTTTCCTGTTCGGGGTGTTCTCCACTTTTACCACCGTCGGATTTGCCGCCGACATTGGAGAGATGGGACGCACGCCAATTGCCCGCTTGATTCTGATGGTTCTGATTTCAGGGGTGTTCACATCGGTCTATGCGACCGCCGGAGTCATTTTGCGCGGTCGGATGTGGAGAGTATTCATTCCAGTCTTTGCTGTCCACATGCTGTTGATTAATCTGCTTAATAAGCTGATGCCTTCCATGGCCCAGCCCGCCACAATGGACGCCGCCGGTATAGCCGCGGTGCAAAGCCGGTTGAGCTTGGATGGCGGTGCAATAATACTTGCCGTTTTTCTGGGCTACTCGTGTTTCCTCTATGTATCAATCAGCGAGGCTAGGCGCTACTTTCGCGTCCACGCTGAAATGGAACTAGCCGCAGAGATTCACCACGTCCTCGTTCCGGCTATCGACACAAAAATTGCCGAATTTGAGTTTTATGGACGCTCGGTCCCCAGCGGCGAAGTCGGCGGTGACTTGATCGACGTATTTCAAAACGATCACGGCTGGATCGCTTACGTCGCTGACGTGTCGGGCCACGGAGTTGCGCCTGGCGTCGTAATGGCCATGGTAAAGAGCGCGGCTCGCATGCAACTCTCGTCCGGAGAAAAAAGCGCCAAGCTTCTCGCGCGCCTTAACTCCGTTCTGCTCCCAATCAAGAAGCCCGATATGTTCGCGACTTTCGCCTACCTCGCTTGGAATGGCGATCGCCTCGAATACTCGCTGGCGGGACATCCAGCCATCCTGCACTACCACGCCGCCACCAATGAAATCTCCGACGTTTCGTGCCTCAACATGCCGTTGGGAATGTTCGAATCAGACTTTGATAGCGCGTCAGTGGAGTGCGCGCCGCACGATCTGTTCTTAATCCTCACCGATGGCTTGCTGGAAGTTACCAACCCGAAGGGGGAGGAATTCAGTTCGGCTGGCATAAAGCCTGTTTTGCTAGCCAACGCGGCGGGTCCTCTAAGCGCAATCTTCGATGCAATCCTAAACGCAGCTCGACTCCACGGACATGCGGCCGATGACCAATCCATGTTGCTCGTGCGCCGCCTCACCACTTGATTTCGCAACGAGACAGCCGATAAACAAAATCCGATTTTGGGTCCCGCCGTTTGTTGGCAACCACAGTTATGCCTGGATTTTCGTGGCCAACTTGCGAGCGCGTCGGCGACGCCGGATAAAGCGAACGAGTGCCCACACCAGGGCAATTACGGCTACGAGTACAAGAACGGCGCAGGCGATGAGTATACGTATCGTATTTTCCATCGTGAACTGACCGCGTACGGTGTAGAAGCCATTGAAGCTGCGAACCGCCGCGGGCAGCGCGAGCACATCGTCCTTCGTCATTTGCAGGGCGTGCTCATTCGGATGGTATTGGGACTCCCACGGAAATAATTCTCCAGCAGAGTTCATTTCGATATGGCCGCCGAGAACGAAACTGATTGGGCGGTCCTTGACGAAAGCGGCGATCCGGTCTGCACTCGCAACATTCGCGCTGGTGTCGTCGATAAGAAGCCGGGCCGGCATCAAAAAATCACCAGTAAACAACAATCCCGTACTGCGGTCGTAAAATGAGACCTCCGTCTCGCTGTGTCCCGGCGTGGCGATCACATCAACTGTACGATCGCCGAGATCGACTTGAGCGAGACCGTTGGGCCAATCAGTAAACTTGTAGAAGCTCCGAACGCTGTCGATATCAAATCCAACCACCTGAGCATTGGAAAAACGCGTGAACTGTGGGTCACCGGCGCGATGATCAAGGTGCCGGTGGGTATGAACGACGAGCAAGGAAAGTTTTGCAGCGCCGTCCGCCGGAAGCAGACCCATGACGGTCTCTGCAAGTGGAACCACGCTCGGATCTGCAATGTCGCCGGTGTCGATTAAAAGCGCCTTCGTCGATCCCACCAGCAAGTACATGAAAGGCGCCTCGAAAGTCGTGCAAGGATTCTCTCGAAGAATGAACATTCGCGCGGTGTACTGATGCACCTGAAGCGGCGGTTGCGGATTCTTGGCGCAATCAGGTGAACCTTCATTCCAGTGGACGTCCATCGATCCGGGCACGAGTTGGGACCATGCGGGCGAGGGAGTAAGCGCTGCCGCCAGAGCCAGCAGGACGAAGAAGGTAAATCGGCCTGTCCCGGTGGGCAGGATCGAGAGCCCCTTGTCAGTGATGCAGTTAGTTTCGCTTGCCATGTGTTACTAAACCTCCTTAAGCGTTGTGATCATCGAATTCACGCCGCGCAGCCACAATTCCACACTTTCGTCCAGGCGCTTGCGGTCATGAGTGGTACAGAAATCAAGGATGAATCCGCGCAATCCGGCCAGCACGATGGTAGCGACGGCGCGCGCTTGCTTGCATCGATACCGTTCACTTTCGAGCTCGTTAGTAATAGCTTGCAGCCAATCCTCGATCGTGTGCTGCAGGAACGCTTTGTAGAGTCGTGGGCGGCGCAGTGCTATGCCGTACGCTTCAAAGAAAAGACGAAAGAGGGGTTCAGAATCAGGTGCGCTCATGTGCTTCCAGACCGCCAGGTAATCCTCAGTAAAACTGGTTTCTTCAATCCGGCTGTAATCGACGCGCTGCCCTCGCCTGATCTGTGCCAGCACCTCGACGATCATCTTTTCCTTCGACCCGAAGTGGTAAAGCAGAACACGAGGAGTACATCCAAGCGCTTTGGCTAACGGCCTGAGCGAGAGACCATTAAGACCGTGCTTGATTAGATATTGGACGATGGCGCTCCGCAGTTCCCCCGGCCGCTTTTTATTTATGGGGCGACTCACAATCCGACCTTATCATAAATGACACAGTCGTTACAATAACTCACGAAACGGCTGAGGTCCTAACCGTGATGAACTATGAGTCGATTGTTGCGTTGCCGCCAATTTGGAAGCTATCCGGACAGGCGTTTGTGGGGACCTGAGTTGATGCCGGCATGTGACTGTCCTCTCGGTGCGTATGATTCGCTTCTTGAGGATCGATAGGAAGGTCTAGCGTGTGCTCTTCTGCGACAATGAGGCGGGAATTTTGTCGGCTGTCTCCGCGGATGGTAGAATAGAGTCTCCCAAGGGGGCGACACGGTTTCGACGGAAGTTGTCGCGGCCCGAAGGCATGCCGGGACCCACCTACCCGTAATAGGGTGGAACAACACAACTGGCA
>Ga0209624_10000362_pt1 | contig 40076 bp, 39 predicted proteins | sample JacPinW_OM2H0_O1_FD_188565 | JGI IMG/M metagenome (GOLD analysis project Ga0209624, IMG submission 188565) | Forest soil microbial communities from Algoma, Ontario, Canada - Jack Pine, Ontario site 1_JW_OM2H0_O1 (SPAdes) (version 2) | ecosystem: Environmental > Terrestrial > Soil > Boreal...
GCACGAACACCAGCGGCTGGGCGAGAGCCTCGCGGATCAAAAACTCGCAGCTCTCGGCGATGAGCGCCGTCTCGGCCGCCGACAGCCTGAGCTCAAGATGTCTTTGCAGGAACCACTCGGGCATCAGCGCCATCTCACGCGCCAGCGCGGCGCGATCGTAGCGAGGCAGCTCAAGCGGCGCAGCGCCGGCGCGCACCTGGATCATGGCGAGCGCATCCAGCGCATCGCCGTACAGCCGCTCCGGATCGTCGCCGGCGCGAAGGCGCTCGAGGTACAAGCTCGTGCCCAGATCCTCGAGCAGCAGCAGCCCGCGCGCGATGTCAGCCTCGTGCACGTGCGGCACGTGAGCGCCGAGCGCCTCGAGCATCCCTGACACTTTCAGGTACGGCCGCACATCCTCCTTGTCGGGCGGCGCGTCCATGACGACGTAGCTCGCCGCACCGCTGAAAACCCGAAAGTAGCGCCTGAAACTCGCATCGCTCGAGGCCGGCTCGATGCGCGTCACCGGCAGGCGCAGCTCGCGCGACAGCCACCCGTCAATCAGCGCCAGTCGCGCGTCGGTCTCAAACATGTGAGAGGCATGGGTATTTCGGCCTGCGTCGCTGCGGCACGCCATTATAATGCCGCACTTCATGCTGCGTTCGAGCCCATTGTGCCTCCTCATCGCCTCGCTCGGCAGCATCATGCCCGCCGCCTGGGCCGAAGATCCGCCCTGTCCGTCACAGAACAAGCCGCTGACCGCCGCGCCGGCCAAGACAGCGCCGGCCGCCGCGGCGAAGAACGCCCCGCCGAAAATCGCCGAGGGCGGCAAGATCGACGTCACCGCCGATCAGTTCGAGGGCAGCGTGGCCGGGGGAAAGGCGAGTCTCAAGGGCAACGTCGAGGTGCGCCAGGGCGATCGGGTGATCCGCGCCAACGAGGCGCAGGTTGACCGCAACAGCGGCTCGGTCGAGACCAACAGCCACATCGATTACAGCGATCCTCTGGTCCACGTCACCGGCGCCAGCGGCAGCTACTCGCAGTCCGCGGGCGCCGACTTCACTTCCGCGCAGTTCAATTTCCTGCAGCGCGCGGCGCGCGGTTCGGCGCAGGAGATGGCGCTGACTCCCAAGGGCGTTTTGGACCTGAAGGGAGTGACGTTCACGACCTGCCCGCTGAACGATGACTCCTGGCACATCAAGGCCAAGAGCATCGTGCTCGATACGCGCGCCAAGATCGGCACCGGCCGCAACGCGCAGATCGACTTCATGGGCGTACCGTTCATCTACCTGCCGTGGGTGTCGTTTCCGCTCTCCTCCGACCGCAAGAGCGGATTCCTGTTTCCCACCATTGGCAACACTTCCTACGGCGGACTGCAGCTCTCGGTTCCCTACTACTTCAACATCGCGCCGAATGTCGACTTCACCTTCGAGCCCACCGAGTACAGCCACGCCGGTCCCGACCTCGCCGGGGACCTGCGCTTCCTGACGCAGGATCAGCACGGCGAGCTCGACTGGAACTATCTGCCCGACGACCGGGTGTTCGGCGGCAGCCGCGACCGCGTGCGCTTCAACGACGTGGCCGAACTGCCCGACTTCTGGCGTCTGACCCTCAACGCCTCCGGGGTCAGCGATCCGTTCTACTTCGAGGACTTCTCGCAGGGCCCGGAAGGGGCGAGCACCGCATTCCTCGAGCGCAGCGCGCTCATGTCCTACCGCGACGAGCACTGGCGAATCGACGGCGAGGCGCAGCAATACCAGACCATCGACTACACCCTGCTGCTCACCGACCGACCCTACGCGCGCGTACCCAGAGTTGCGGTCAGCAGCGACTACACGCTAGGTCCCGAAGGGCTCATCCACTACGGTTTCGATTCCGAGCTCGTGAACTTCCAGCGCCCCGGGGGAACCCTCGAGGTCAGCGGCTGGCGGGCCGACTTCACCCCCGCGGTTTCGCTCGATCTCACCGGTCCTGGCTATTTCGTGCGTCCCGCGCTCGCCTGGCGCGCCACGCAGTACGAGCTGGACAACACCGCGCCGGGGCAGCCGGGCTCGCCCTCGCGCACGCTGCCGATCGCAAGCTTCGATGCCGGGCTCATGTTCGAGCGGCTGGCCGGCTCGCACGATCAGCGCAAGCTCACCCTCGAGCCGCGGATCCTCTACCTGAAGGTGCCGTATCGCGACCAGGACGACCTGCCGGTGTTCGATACCGCCCTGCCGGATCTTCTGAACCCGGTCGAGTTGTTTCGCACCAACCGCTACGTCGGCGCCGACCGGGTGAGCGATGCCGACCAGATGAGTGTCGGAGTCACCAGCCGCCTGCTGGACGCCTTGAACGGGCGGCAGTTCATCTCCGCCACCCTGGGGCAGACTTACTACTTCGAGAGCCCGCGCGTGGTGCTGCCCGGGGAGACCCCGAGCACCGAAAACAAGTCCGATTTCGTCGCGCAGGTGGCGCTCACCGCCTTCCAGGACTGGAGCGCCGACATCGGCGTGCAATGGGACCCGCAGACCGAAGGCAGCGAGCGCACGCAGCTTGACCTGCAGTACAAGCCCGCCAACGATGCGGTCATCAACCTCGGCTACCGCTACGAGCGCTACGTGTTCGACCAGGTCGAGGTATCCGCGGCGTGGCCGATCAAGCACAACTGGAACGTGTTCCTGCGCGATGTCTACTCGCTGAGCGATCACGAGTGCACCACTTCCGTGGATTCGACCTGCACGGTAGGCGGGGTGCCCGTTGAGTCTGCCCGGCTGGTCGGTTTTCTGGAGCGCTTCGCCGGGTTCGAGTATCGTTCGTGCTGCTGGCGGGCGAGGCTCGGGGTGCGCCGCTATGTGAGCAGCCATACCGGCAGCCAGGACACTGGAATCTGGCTGCAGCTGGAACTCACGGGCCTGGCCAGTGTCGGATCGGCATCCGACGCCTCCCTGGGCCAGGAAATCCGGGGCTACCTTCCCCCGGAAGGCCTGAATCTAAAGAATCAGGCCCCATTGAAGGGCGTCTGGTAAGTGAGGAAACCCATGCGGCGGATCTTGGTTTCGGCCCCGACCTGGCTTGCCTTGGGGCTAGCGGCCGTTGCCGTGCAGGGCAGTGCCTGGGCGCAGACCCGCGAGCTCGCCACGCGCGGTGAGCTGCTCGATCGCGTCGTGGCCATCGTGAATGACGGCGTCGTGCTCAACAGCGATCTTGACGCCCAGATCGATGCCATCACCGAGCGCATGCGCCAGCAGCGGCTGGAACTGCCGCCGCAGAACGTGCTGCGCCAGCAGGTACTCGAGCGGCTGGTGGTGCAGGAGATCGAACTGCAGCACGCCGGCCGCGCCGGGGTGAAAGTCACCGACGAGATGCTCAACTCCGCGCTCACGGACGTGGCCAAGCGCAACAACATCACCCTCACGCAGCTGCCCGACACCCTCAAGCAGCAGGGTGTCGACTACCCGAGCTACCGCGAGGAGGTGCGCAAGGAAATCACGCTCACGGTACTGCGCCAGCGCGACGTGCTGCAGCACATCAGCGTCACGCCGCGCGAGATCGACCAGTTTCTCGACAAGCAGGCGCGCACGCCTTCTGAGCACAGCGAGTTCAACGTGTCGCACATCCTGATCTCGGTCGGTCAGGAGGCGAGTCCGGAGCAGATCGATGCGGCCGCCAAGCGCGCGCAGGATGTCTACGAGCGCGCCAAGGGCGGCGAGGACTTCGCCAAGCTCGCGGTCGCCTATTCGAACAGCCAGACGGCGCTCGAGGGCGGCGCGCTCGGCTGGCGCAAGGGCAGCGAGCTGCCGACCTTCCTCTCCGACACCGTCGCGAAGCTTAAGCCCGGCGAGGTGGGCGAGCCGCTGCGTACCCCGACCGGCTTCCACATCGTCAAGCTGAACGAGGTGCGTGGCGGCAGCAGCGAGAATTCGGTGGAGGACCAGATCCACGTGCGCCACATCCTGATGAAGACCAACGAGCTGGCGGACGATGCCACCGTGCGCACCAAGCTGCTGGCGATACGCGAGCGCATTCTCAAGGGCGAGGACTTCGCCGGCATCGCACAGGTCAGTTCCGAGGATCCCGGCTCGGCCGCCGAGGGAGGCGATCTTGGCTGGTCGGGACCGGGAACCTTCGCGCCCGAGTTCGAGACGGTGATCAACGGACTGAAGGACAACGAGATGAGCGAGCCGTTCCACACCCAGTTCGGCTGGCACCTCGCGCAGGTGCTCGGCCACCGCCGCTACGACAACACCAACGAGATCAAGCGCCGTCAGGCCATGGAAGCGATCCGGGCCAGCAAGGCCGACGAGGAAACGGAGCTGTGGCTGCGGCGCATGCGGGACGAAGCGTACGTCGATTTCAAGTCGTAGCGTTGCACGCATTGCGTTGACATCGGGCGAGCCGGCCGGAATCGGGCCGGAGTTGTGCCTCATGCTCGCCGGCCGGGAAATGCCCTGCGAGCTGGTGTGCCTCGCTGATGCGGCACTGCTCACCGAGCGCGCAGCGCTCATCAACCTGCCCGTCACGCTGCACGACTATAAAGGCGCGGCCGCAGCGCCCGCAGCGCTCAGGCCCGGCAGCCTGTGCGTGGCGCATGAGGCGCTCGCAGTTCCCAGCAAGCCCGGCCACGCCGACCCGGCCAATGCGCGCTACGTGCTGAAGCTTCTGGATCGCGCCATCGACGGCACGCTGGCGGGAGAATTCGACGCGATCGTGACCGCGCCGGTGCACAAGGGCGTCATCAATGATGCCGGCATCCCCTTCACCGGCCACACCGAGTACCTCGCGCAGCGCACCGGCAGCGCGCGCGTCGTGATGCTGCTGACGACCGGGGAGCTGCGCGTGGCGCTTGCGACCACTCACCTGCCGCTGCGCGCGGTGAGCGCAGCCATCACGATCGACTCGCTGTGCGAAGTGGCCGCGATCCTGTCACGCGAGCTTGCCGAGCGCTTTGGCATCGCCGACCCGCGCATCGCGGTATGCGGGCTGAACCCGCACGCCGGTGAAGGCGGCTACCTCGGCGATGAGGAGGTTCGCGTGATCGCACCTGCCATCGCGCGCATGCAAGCGCAGGGAATCCGTGCCAGCGGTCCGCTGCCGGCCGACACGGTGTTCGTGCCGCAGGTGCTGGCAGGTTTTGACGCGGTGCTCGCGATGTATCACGACCAGGGCCTGCCGGTCGTCAAGCACGCAGGCTTCGAGCGGGCGGTCAACGTGACGCTCGGCCTGCCCCTGGTTCGCACCTCACCCGATCACGGCACGGCGTTCGACCTGGCGGGCAGCGGCCGCGCCGACTGCGGCAGCCTGCTCGCCGCGGTTGAGCTCGCGATCCGGCTGGCCGCCAGGCGGCGCTGATGTCCGCGCCCCGAGCTGGCGCAGCTGCGCCGCGCCGCCGGCGCTTCGGCCAGCACTTCCTGCACGACCCGGCCGTGATCGAGCGGATCGTAGGGTCGCTCACCATCCGCCCGGGCGATCACCTGGTCGAGATCGGCCCCGGGCGCGGCGCGCTCACCGCACTGCTGCTTGAGCACAGCGACTGCACGGTCGATGCCATCGAGATCGATCGGGATCTGTCGGCGCGGCTGACCGAGCGCTTCGGCGCCGCACCGCACTTCGTGCTGCACGTGAGCGATGCCTTGGAATTCGACTTCAGCGCTCTCGCGCGCGAGCGCGGCGGCCGGCTGCGCATCATCGGCAACCTACCCTACAATATTTCAACGCCGCTGTTGTTTGCCCTGATGGCTCACTCCGCTGCGATCCAGGATCTCACCGTCATGCTGCAGCGGGAGGTCGTCGCGCGCCTCGCGGCACAGCCCGGGGGTGGCGATTACGGGCGCCTCACCGTCATGCTTGCCCCCGCGATCGAGGTCCAACGGCTGTTCGATGTGGGCCCGGGGGCGTTTCAGCCGCCGCCCAGGGTCTGGTCCGCGGTGGTACGGCTGAGCATGCGCTCGGCGCCCTTGTTCGCTGTGAGCCCGCATTACGGGCAGGTCGTGGCGAGCGCCTTTGCGCATCGCCGCAAGACGCTGCGCAATGCATTAAGTCAGCTCCTCACGCGCGATGAAATCAGCGCCTGCGGCATCGATCCGGGCGCCCGGCCCGAGACCCTGGCCCCGCAAGGATTCAACACGCTGGCCCAGGCTCTCGACCGCGCGCGCGGCGGACGTTAGTCTTCGGGTTGCACGGTGATACAAGGGGACTCGCATGACGACTTATCGTCGTGTCCTGCTGGTCGTTGATCTCACGGATGACAGTCTGGCGATCGGGCGCAAGGCACAGGCGCTCGCCGCGGCCCTCGGGGCGGAGGTCGAGCTGCTGCACGTCGTGGAGTTCGTGCCGGTCGAGCCGATGGGCGAGACGCTGCTGCCCTCCGTGCAGCTCGAGGACGAACTACTGGCGGGCGCCAAGCAGCGCCTGTCGGCGCTGGCCGCACAGCTCGGGCTGCCCAACTCCCCCTGCCGGGTGGAAAGCGGCAACGTCAAGTCCGAGATCGTGCGCGTGGCGCGCGAGCGTCGCGCCGACCTCATCGTGCTCGGCAGCCGGGAGCGCCACGGCCTGTCGATCCTGGTCAACCTGACCGAGGACACCGTGCTGCACGCCGCTCCCTGCGATGTGCTGGCAATGCGAGCGGGTCGGGCCTGAAGCGCGGACGTTTCGGTAGAATGACCCTCATGACTGGCGATGATCACAAGATCCGGGTCGACGTGGAGACCAGCTATCTCGACGAGCAGTCCGATCCGCGCGAGCGTCGTTATGTCTTCGCCTACACCATCACGATCCGCAACGAGGGGCAGGTACCGGCACGTCTGCTCACGCGCCATTGGGTCATCACGGATGCCAACGGCAAGGTGGAGGAAGTCCGCGGCGACGGCGTGGTCGGAGAGCAGCCCTACCTCAAGCCCGGACAGGGATTCCGTTACTCGAGCGGAGCGGTGATCGAGACGCCGGTGGGCTCCATGCAGGGCAGCTACCAGATGCTCGGCGACGACGGGGCGCAGTTTGATGCCCCCATCGAGCCGTTCCGGCTGGCCATGCCCGGCATCCTTCAGTGACACGCTATGCGATCGGGGACGTGCAAGGCTGTGATGAGGAACTGCGCGCCCTGCTCGGCCGCCTGAGGTTTTCCGCCGACCGCGACCAGCTTTGGCTGGTCGGCGATCTGGTCAATCGCGGTCCGGGCTCGCTCGCCACCCTGCGGATGGTACGTGCGCTGGGCGACAACGCCGTGGTGGTCTTGGGCAATCACGATCTGCACCTGCTCGCCGTGGCGCACGGCGTGCACCGGCGCAGAAAATCCGACACGCTCGATGAGGTACTGGCCGCAGCGGACCGCGACGCACTCCTGGAGTGGCTCATGACGCGGCCACTGGCGCATGCGCAGGGCGCTGATCTCATGGTGCATGCCGGGCTCGTGCCGCAATGGACGGCGGCGCTGACGCTGAGCCTGGCGGCGGAGGTCGAGGGCGCGCTGCGGCGCGAGCCGCGCGCGCTGCTCGAGCACATGTACGGCGATGAGCCCGATCACTGGGACGAGCGCTTAAGCGGAATCGCGCGGCTGCGCTTCGTCATCAACGTGCTCACGCGCCTGCGCCTGTGCAGCGCCGACGGGCGCATCGATGTGGCCTCGAAGGGTGCGCCGCCGCCGGCGCCCGCGCAGATGCGTCCGTGGTTCGAGCACGCGCAGCGGGCCAGCCGTGAGCAGCGCATCATTTTCGGCCACTGGTCGGCGCTCGGCCTGGTGCAGCGCGACGGCGTCGTCGGACTCGACACCGGCTGCGTGTGGGGCGGCGCGCTCACCGCGCTCGATCTGGATGCGGACGCCGCGCCGCTGAGCGTTTCGTGCGCGGGCTATCAGCGCATCGGCGCGGCCTGACGCTACGGCGCGGGCGCCTCCAGCGGCCCCCACGACACCGTCATCTGCTTGGTGGCGGGCGGATAGATCGCCGGTGCAAGTTCCAGATCGATGGCAGGCCCGGCGGCCGCTTCGATCGGCAGGCTGGTGCGCTGCGCCCCGCGCACCTCCAGCACCCCGATCGTACCGGGCGAAACACGAATACCCACCCGCACCGGCCAGGTGCTGCCGGCGGTGGGCTTGAGTGTGATGCTGCCCGACCCGCTGGCGGAAGAAAGGTCCACCAACAGCGTGTTGCGCTTCCAGTACTGGGCAAAGGCTGTGGCGTTGGCGCCGTCGATGTCGAGCTCATGCACCGGCGCAGGCGCGGCGGGCGGCGCGCGGTGCCAGGGCCAGTGACCGGACAGGTGTCCACAGCCCGCGGCCGACAGCGCCAGCGCGAGAGCGGTTGCGCGCACCGCGGCGCGCACTACGGGCCTCAGCAGCATGCACCCTCCTCGTTCCACTGCCGCAACGCGTAACATACGCGAAAGATACGGAGGACACATGCAATCCCTGCGGGCGTTCAATTTGCGGCAATGGATCGATGCCAATCGCGAGAATCTTAAGCCGCCGGTGGGCAACAAGCGTGTGTTCCGCGATGGCGACTTCATCATCATGGTGGTGGGCGGCCCGAATGCCCGCAAGGACTTCCACGTCGATCCGGGCCAGGAGTTCTTCTACCAGCTCGAGGGCGACATGGTGCTGAAGACCATCCAGGATGGCCGCGCCGTCGAGCTACCGATCCGCGCCGGCGAGGTGCTGCTGATTCCGCCGCGCCTGCCGCATTCGCCGCAGCGGCCGGCCGACACGCTCGGGCTCGTGATCGAGCGCGCGCGCCGTGCCGGGGAGCTCGATGGCTTCCAGTGGTACTGCGAGAACTGCGGGGAGCTGCTGTACGAGGAGTTCTTCGAGCTGACCGATATCGAGCAGCAGTTCCCGCCGGTGTTCGAACGCTTCTTCGCCAGCAGGCAAAGGCGCACCTGTGCGCGCTGCGGCTCGCTCATGGAGCGCGGCTAGGTGCAGGCGCGCATCCGCCTCGACGGCCGCGAGCTCGGCATCGACCTGTCGCGCCCGGTGGATCTCGCCCTGCAGCTGGATTTCTCCGGTCCGCAGCCGCGCCACTTCGGTGCGCCGCGCGCAAGCTCGCGGCCGTTCGAGACCAAGGGCTTCAAGGGCTCGGTGGCACGCGGCGCGGGCTGCAACTGCGAGCTGATCACGCTCATTCCCCACTGCAACGGCACGCACACCGAAGGCGTGGGCCACCTCACCCGCGAGCGCTACGATGCCTACCGGGTGACGCCCGCCGGACTTGTGCCCGCGCTGCTCGTGTCGGTGACTCCCGAGCCGGCCGGCGGCGAGGGCAGCGAGCCGATGCCGCAGGCGCAGGACCGCCTCATCACCCGCCGCTGCCTCGAGCGTGCGTGGCCGGCGGACACTCCGTTCGCGCCGCGCGCGCTGATCATCCGCACGCTGCCCAACACTCCGGACAAGCGCGTTCGTGACTACAGCGCCCACACGCCGCCGTACCTGTCGCGCGAGGCCGCCGAGCTTCTCGTCGAGCGCGACATCCTGCACCTGGTCGTGGATGTGCCCTCGGTCGATCGCGCGCACGATGAGGGTCGTCTTACGGCCCATCACATCTTCTTCGGCCTGCCGCGCGGGGCAGTGCACGCCGAAGATGCGCTGCGAGCCAACGCCACCATCACCGAGCTTGCCTACATCCCCGACACGGCTGCCGATGGCGCGGGTCTGCTGGCGTTGCAGGTCCCGGCCTTCAGCGGCGATGCCGTACCGAGTCGCCCGCTGCTGTATCCCATCATCGCGCCGCCATGAATGCAGCGACTCTGCTGGACGCTCAGGCGCGCGATGCGCGCGATCCGCTGCGACGCTACCGCGCGCGCTTTGCGCTGCCGTGCAATGAGCGCGGCGATCCGCTCGTGTACCTGAGCGGTCACTCGCTCGGGCTCATGCCGCTTGCGGCACGCGAACTCGTCAACGAGGAGCTTAACGAGTGGGCGCGCCTTGCCGTTCTCGGGCACGAGCACGCGCGCCGGCCGTGGATCCCCTACCACGAGAACCTGACGGCGGGCCTGGTGGCGCTGAGCGGGGCACGCGCAAGCGAAGTCATCGCCATGAATTCGCTCACCGTGAACCTGCACCTGATGCTGGCGAGCTTCTATCGGCCGCACGGACCGCGCAACCGCATCCTCATCGAGGCCGGCGCGTTTTCCTCGGACCGACACGCGCTCACTTCCCAGATTGCCTGGTGGGGGCTCGACCCCGCCAGCGTCCTCATCGAACTTGCGCCGCTGGCCGGCGAGGACATCGTCTCGGAACAGGCGATCGAAGAGTGCCTGGCGCGGCACGGCGAGCAGATCGCCCTGCTGTTGTGGCCGGGGGTGCAATTCCGCACCGGTCAGGCCTTCGACCTGCCGCGCCTGGCGCGCGCCGCGCACCGGCACGGCTGCATCGCCGGATTCGACCTGGCACATTCCATCGGCAACCTGCCGCTCGACCTGCACGCGACGGATGCAGACTTCGCCGTGTGGTGCAGCTACAAGTATCTGAACGCGGGCCCCGGCGCGATCGGCGGCTGTTTCGTCCACCAGCGCCACAGCGATGCTCAGCCGCGCGACCGTCACGGCGGTGCGCTGCCGGGCGCACGGCTCGCCGGCTGGTGGAGTCACGAGCAGCCGACGCGCTTTCTGATGGAGTCGCAGTTCCAGGCGGCAGACGGTGTGGCCGCCTGGCAGATCAGCAACCCGCCGATCCTCGCCGCCGCACCGCTCATCGCCTCGCTGGCGGTATTCCTGGAGGCCGGCATCGCTGCCCTGCGCGCAAAGTCGGTTGAGCTGACGGATTTCCTCGATGAACTCATCCGCCCGCTGGCGCCGGCCGTGCACATCCTCACCCCGCACGACAGCGCGCGGCGCGGCTGCCAGCTGTCCCTTCGCATCGCCGGCGGCACCTCCCGCGGCCGCCGCGTATTCGATGCGCTGAACGCACGCGGCATGATCTGCGACTGGCGTACGCCGGACATCATCCGCGTGGCGCCGGTGCCGCTCTATAACCGCTTCGAGGACGCCTGGCACTTCGCGCGCGCGCTGACGCAAGTGCTGCGCTCCACGCCATGAGCGAGGGCGCCGCGGGGGCGGTCAACATCGTCGGCGCGGGGTTGGCCGGTGCGCTGCTCGCCCTGCTGCTGGCGCGGCGCGGACGCTCGGTGATCCTGTACGAGCGCCGAGCGGACCCGCGCCAGTCGCAGCCCGAGCGCGGTCGTTCCATCAACCTCGCCCTGGCCGCGCGCGGCATGCGCGCGCTGGAGCTTGCCGGGACGATGCCGCGGGTGCGGCCGCTGCTGATCGCGATGCGCGGCCGAATGATCCATGAGCGCTCGGGCGCGAGCACGCTGCACCGCTACGGTCAGCGCGAGCACGAGGTCATCTGGTCGGTGGGACGCGCGGATCTGAATCGCGTGCTCATCGAGGAGGCGGCCCGCCATCCGGGCGTGAGCGTGCGCTTCAACCAGCTGTGCCTGGGAGCGGACGCAGCTGCCGGGCGGCTGCGAATTCGCGATCAGTCGGCGGCCCGCGACTACGAGGTCGCACTCGAGCCGACCATCGCCACCGACGGCGCCGGCTCCGCGCTGCGCGCAAGCCTCGCCTCGGCCGGCCTGCTGCGTGCCCGCGAGGAGTGGCTCGACCACGACTACAAGGAGCTCACGCTTTCGGCGCCGGCCGCGCGGGGCATACTCGATCGCCAGGCGCTGCACATCTGGCCGCGCGGCGGCTTCATGCTGATCGCGCTGCCCAACACCGACGGCAGCTTTACCGCGACTTTGTTTCTTGCGCGCAGCGGACCGGTGAGCTTTGCCGCACTCACCAGCTCGCGGCAGCTCGGCGAGTTCTTCAGTCGCGAGTTCGCCGATGTCGTGCCGCTGCTGCCAGATCTGGCCGCGCAGTTCGCGGCTCATCCGCAGGGGCAGCTGGGTACCGTGCATTGCGCGCCCTGGCACATCGGCGGTCAGCTGCTGCTGCTCGGTGACGCCGCCCACGCCATCGTGCCCTTCCACGGCCAGGGAATGAACGCCGCCCTCGAGGACTGCACCCTGGTCGATGAGCTGCTCGGGCAACAGCACGACTGGGCTGCGCTGTTTGCCGAGGTCGAGCGAGTGCGACGCCCCAACACCGAGGCGATCGCGCGGATGGCGCTGGAAAACTACGCCGAGATGCGCGATGCCGTGCTCGATGCGCGCTTCGTGCGCCTCAGGAAGCTGGCGCTGGAACTGGAACGACGCTTCCCGCAGCGCTTCATCCCGCGTTACTCGATGGTCATGTTTCATCCGGAAATACCCTACGCGGAAGCCCTGCGCCGGGGCGCGGTGCAGGCACGCCTGCTCGAGGAGCTCGATCCGGGCGCGGACCGGGCGGTCGATGCCGCGCTGGCCGAGCGGCTCATCAACGAACGCCTGTCAGCGCTTTAGCTGAAGCGCCTGCCTGCGGAGATCCACATGCCCAGCCAGACCCGCGTCCGCCGCCTGCACGCCTGCGCAGAACCCGAGATCGAAGCGCTGAGCAATGTGCTGATCGACTGCGTGGCAGGCGGCGCCTCGGTCAGCTTCATGGCGCCGCTGTCGCGCGAGAAGGCCGCAGCGTACTGGCGCGACGTGGCGCAAAGCGCCGCGCGCGCCGAGCGCGTGGTGCTCGCAGCCGAGGATACCGACGGGGCGATCATCGGCACCGTACAACTCGTGCTCGCGCTTCCGGAAAACCAGCCTCACCGGGGCGAGATCGCGAAAATGCTGGTGCACCGGCGCGCGCGCCGGCAGGGCGTCGGCGCGGCACTGCTCATCGCTGCCGAGCAGCAGGCGCGCGCTGCCGGCAGGACGCTGCTGGTGCTCGATACGGCCAGTGGGGATGCCGAGCGCCTCTACGCGTGTCACGGCTGGCAGCGCTGCGGGGTGATACCCGACTACGCCTTGTTTCCCGACGGCCGGCCGTGCGCGACCACGATCTTCTTCAAGTCACTCAGGTGAGTGAATCTAGGCGACCGGCCGTTGCGTGAATCCCCGGCACACCGCCGCAAGCTTGTTGCCGTCGGGATCGCGGACGTAGGCGGCGTAGAAATCCGGGTTGTAGCGCAGGCGGATTCCGGGCGCCCCCTCGCAGCTGCCACCGTGCGCGAGCGCCGCGGCATGGAACGCATCGACCTCGCTCCATGAGCGGGCACTGAAGGCCACCATGGTGCCGTTGCCGACGCTCGCCGGCCGCCCGTCCCATGGCGGGCACAGCCATAGCGCAAGTTCCCGCTCGCCATGACGCTCGTAGGTGCCCCACCCCGTCCAACCCTCCCAGTCATCGCCGGACACCTCGCAGCGGCGCTGTCCGAGGGTGCCGAGCAGCGCATCGTAGAAACGCGCGGCGCGGGGAGGATCATTGGTGCCGAGGCAGATGTAGGTAAACATGCAGCACCTTCAGTGATGCCAGGGAGCCTCCGGAGCGGTGCGGCGCTCGAGAGTGACGAAGGTCAGCGGAAAGGCGTGTTGCTCGTCGGCCGGATGCATGCGGCATTCGACATCCGCCCACTGCGTGGAATCGAAGTCAGGAAAGAAGGTGTCACCGGGCACATCCGCGTGCACGTGGGTCAGGTAGATGCGGCGCGCGAACGGCAGCACCAGCCGGTAGATCTCCGCGCCGCCGATGGCCACCAGCTCCTTGCCGGGACCGGCCTGCGTCAGCGCCTGTTCCACCGAGTGCACGACGATCACGCCTGCCGCGATCCAATTGCGATCGCGCGTCAGCACCAGGTTAGCGCGGCCCGGCAGCGGGCGGCCGATGGACTCGTAGGTCTTGCGGCCCATCAGGATCGTCTTGCCGAGGGTGAATGCCTTGAAGCGCTTCAGATCTTCAGGCAGCCGCCACGGCAATGCGTTGTCGCGGCCGATGACTCCGTTTTGTGCCATGGCGACGATCAGCGAGACCAACGGTTGCGAGACGCTCATGGGCGCGCATTATTGGCACGGCCAAGCGTGCAAAGCTATCCGTCGGCCGGCAGCGACCTGAGTCAGATTTCGACGGCGGTGCTGAGAATGACGACGTCACGGAAGGGCATGCGGAAGAATTCCGCGGCCTGCGTGCTGTACTGCTGCATGCGCGCGAACAGCCGGCGCTGCAAGCCGCGCAGGCCCGGCAGCGGCCGCGCCCGCACCACGTGCCGGCCGACGAAGAACGAGCTGTCTTCGGTAAAGACGCGCAGGCCGCGCGCGCGGCAGGCCTTGAGCGCCTCGGCAACGTCCGGGGTCTCCATGAATCCGAAGCGCGCGGAGATCAGGAACACGCTCGGCACGGTTTCCTCGATCTGCAACCGCCGTACCGGGTCCTGGCGCGGCGTGTCGGCGATCTCGACGTTGAGGATGATGACGCGCTGATGCACGACGCAGTTGTGCTCGATGTTGCGGATCAGCGCCGAGGGCACAAGATTCGCATTGCTGGCCAGGAACACCCCGGTACCCGGCACGCGGTGCACCCCTGCGACCAGCTTCGCCAGCTGGCTGCGCGGTACCGCAAGCTTCGCGAGCGCCGCGCGCAGCTCGAGCCGCCCGTTGCGCCAGGTGGTGAAAATCAGGCACAGGATGGCGCCGAGGGTGAGCGGGATCCAGCCGCCGGCGGGCACCTTGGTCAGGTTGCCGGCGACGAAGGCGGTGTCCGTCACCAGCATCAGGCCGAACAACCCCACCACCTGCCACAGGGGCCAGTTCCACTGCGTGGCGGCGACGAAGGCACCGAGCACCGTCGTCACCACCATCGTGCCCACCACCGCAGCCCCGTAGGCACCGCCCAGCGCGTCCGAGGAACCAAAGCCGACCACGAAGGCGATGACGGCCGGGAATACCAGCCAGTTGACGACCGGGACGTAGATCTGCCCCTGCTCGAGCGCGGAAGTCTGCAGTACGCGCAGCCGCGGCAGCAGATCCAGGTGCACGGCCTGGCGGGCCATCGAGAAGGCCCCCGAGATCGTGGCCTGCGAGGCGATGACCGCGGCGGCCGTCGCGAGCGCCACCATCCACGGCAGGAGCTGCGGCGACACCAGGTGATAGATCGGGTGGCTGACCGGTTCACCGAGCTGCAGCAGCAGCGCCCCCTGGCCGAAGTAGTTGATCACGAGGGCCGGGCCGACGAGGGCGAACCAGGCGATTCGCACCGGCCGTTTACCGAAGTGCCCCATGTCCGCATACAGCGCCTCCCCGCCGGTGATGGCGAGGAACACCGCGCCGATGATCGCGAGCGCCACCGGCGGACGATGGAACAGCAGCAGCAGGCCGCGGTAGGGATTGAGCGCCACCAGTATCTGTGGGTTGTGCGCGATCGGAATGGCACCGATGACCGCAATCACCACGAACCACACCACCATGATGGGCCCGAACAGGCTCGCGACCTTCGCCGTCCCGCGCCGCTGATACGCGAACAGCACGGTGATCACCGCGATGGTGATCGGGATCACCCAGCTCTTGAAGTCCGGATCGAGTACTTCCAGCCCCTCGACCGCGCCGAGCACCGAGATCGCAGGCGTGATGAGCGCGTCTCAGAAAAAGAATGCCGTGCCCGCCAGCGCAAGACCGACGGCGACCTTCGCCCAGGTGCTGCCGGTGATCAGGCGCCGCTGCGCGAGCGCAAACAGCGCCAGTATGCCGCCCTCCCCCTGGTTGTCGGCGCGCATGATGACGGTCAGGTACTTGAGCGTGACCGAGATCGCCAGGCTCCAGAAGATCAGCGACAGCACACCGAGCACTGCTTCGGTGTTGAAGGTGCCGGCGGCGCTGAGCGCCGCCTCCATCGTGTAGAGCGGGCTCGTGCCGATATCGCCGTAGACGATGCCGGTGGCGCCGACGACTGCGGCCACGCTGAAGCGACGCGACTGGCTCATGTTTTCTAAAGGATCCGTGCGGCTCTGGATGTCACTGGCGGCGCGACTGGCGCCCTGGTGCGCGCTGCCGCCGCGGCGGCCACAACATGCTGCCACGACAGGTCCCGAAGCCGCAGCGGCAGGCGAAGATCGCATCGATGTCCGGCGGGTCGTCCACTTCGCGCTGGATCTGGTAGTCGTAGGTCAGTTCCTCGCCAGGCTCGATGTCGCGCAGCGCATCGATGAACACGCGCCGCTTTTCGATCACCGACTCGCAATTCGGGTCGCAGGCGTGGTTGACGAAGCGCGCCTCGTTCCCCTCGACCCCCGCATCGATCACCGTGCGCGCGTCCACGATGAACAGGAAGGTATGGCTGTCGGCGGCGTCCTTGTGCAGATAGCGCCGGTCTGCCTCGGCGTGCGAGACCCGCTCGCCCAGGTACTCGATGATGCGCGTGCCCTGCGCGATGCGGGCGGTGGCGAACACGCCGAGTCCGTGCAGCGGCGAGTCGCGTACTTCGATGAGCAAGTTCTTCATACCGCCACCGGCGCGCGGATCGCCTCATGGTGCTGATAGTTCACGAATTCGAAGTCCTCGTAACGGTAATCCAGAATGCTGTTCGGACGGCGATGAATTAGGAGCCGGGGCAGCGCCAGCGGCACGCGCGCCAGCTGCAGGTCAGCCTGCGCGAGATGGTTCAGGTAGAGGTGGGTATCGCCGCCGGTCCAGATGAACTCCCCGGGCGTCAGGTCGCACTGCTGCGCGAACAGGTGCGTGAGCAATGCGTAGCTTGCGATGTTGAACGGCACGCCGAGGAACACGTCCGCACTGCGCTGGTACATCTGGCACGACAGCCTGCCAGCGGCCACGTACAGCTGGAAAAAGGCATGGCAGGGCATCAGGCGCATCTGGCCGAGCTCGCCCACGTTCCAGGCACTCACCATGATGCGCCGCGAATCGGGATTGCTCTTGAGCAGTTCCACCGCCTGCGCGATCTGGTCGATGATGCGCCCGTCCGCGCTCGGCCAGGCGCGCCATTGCTTGCCGTACACCGGTCCCAGCTCCCCGTGCACGTCCGCCCACTCGTCCCAGATCGTCACCCCGTGCTGGTGCAGCCAGGCGATGTTGGTGTCGCCGCGCAGGAACCACAGCAGCTCATAAACCACCGCCGGCACGTGGATCTTCTTGGTGGTGACCAGCGGGAAGCCCGCGGCGAGGTCGAAGCGCATCTGATGCCCGAACACCGACAGCGTACCGGTGCCGGTGCGGTCGTCCTTATGCACGCCGTGGTTGCGCACCTGGCGCATCAACTCGAGGTACTGCTTCATTGGGCGAGGGCAAAGTTACCCGACGGCTGTCGCGCCCGATAGGCCCATGCCAGCATCGCGACGCCGGCGATGATCATCGGTGCAGACAACACCTGTCCCTCGGTGATCCAGCCGAGGGCGAGGTAACCGATGTGCTCATCGGGCACGCGCACGAACTCGACCAGGAACCGCGCCACGCCGTACAGCGTCAGGAACAAACCGGAGGGTGCCAGCCGCGGCCGCGGCCGCGAGGTGTAGAGCCACATCACGGTAAAGAGCACCAGCCCCTCGAGCCCGGCTTCGTAGAGCTGTGAGGGGTGGCGCACCTGTCCGTCGACGCGAAATCCCCACGGCACGGTGGTGACCTTGCCCCACAGCTCGCCGTTGATGAAGTTACCGATGCGGCCGAAGAACAGGCCGAGCGCGGGCAGCGGTGCGGTGAAATCATAGACGTCGGCGGCATTGCGGCCGCGCCGCCAGGCAAACAGCGTCATCGCCGCGACCACCCCGATCAGGCCGCCATGAAAGGACATGCCCCCTTCCCAGACCTTGAGGGGATACCACGGATCGCTGGCCCAGAACTTCAGCCCGTAGAACAGGATGTAGCCGATGCGGCCGCCGAGGATCACACCGAGCATGGTGAAGAAGATCAGATCATCGACATCGGCGGCCTTCCAGGTCGAGCCGCGCTTGGCCGCGCGCATTCGCGCCAGCCACCAGCCGCCGGCAAAACCCAAAAGGTACATGATTCCGTACCAGTGGACCTTGACCGGGCCAATCCTGAAAGCAATCGGGTCAAAACCTGGATATCTGAGCATCTGGCGCGAAGTTTAGCCGACCGCGCGCGTGACGCGGCAGAAGAACGCCTTGAGGTAGCGGGTCTCCGGGATGGCCGGATGCAGCGGATGATCGGGTGACTGTCCGCCGCACTCGAGCACCTGGACGAAGCGCTGGCTGTGGCGCGCCGCGCTCTGGATGGCGCCGAGCAGCTCGTGTGGGGCGAGGTGGTACGAGCAGGAGCAGGACACCAGCAGGCCCTCGTCCGCCAGCAGCCCGAGCGCCAGCTGGTTGAGCTTGCGATAGGCCGCCTGCCCCTGAGGAATATCCTTCTTGCGCTTGATGAACGCGGGCGGATCGAGAATGACTATGTCGAATTGCTGCCCCTGCGCCGCCAGCAGCTTGAGCGCATCGAAGGCATCCGCGCGCAACACCTCCACCTCAGCGCCGTTGCGCCGGGCGTTCGCCCGGGCGAACTCGAGTGCCGCCTGCGAGGAGTCCACGCAGCGCGCCCGCCCGGCACCGTGATGCAAAGCGCTCACCGCCCAGGCTCCGACGTAACTGCACACATCGAGGACACGCGCGCCGGGCGCGACGTAGCGCTTCAGGCGCGCACGATTGGCGCTCTGGTCATAGAACCAGCCCGTCTTCTGCCCCTCGGCGAGCGAGGCGGCGAAGCACAGCCCCGCTTCCGTGACTTCGATCTCGGCCGGCACGTCGCCGAATGCGACCGCCGCGACAGGCGGCAGCTGCTCGAGGTCGCGGGCGGCGGAGTCGTTCTTCCAGAACAGGCCGCGCGGGTTCACCACGCGGCGCACCGCCGCCTCGATCTCCCCCTTGAGCGCCTCCATGCCCGCGGTGGCAATCTGTCCGACCACCAGATCGCCGTAACGATCGAGCACCAGTCCTGGCAGCAGGTCCGACTCGCCGAACACCCAGCGGCAGTAGCGCGGCTCCCCCAGGCGCTGGCGCAGGGCGAGCGCGGCGGTGAGCCGGCGCTCGATGAGGCCGCCGTCCACCGGCTGCGCTGCATCGTGCGAGAGGATGCGTGCGCAGATCAGCGCGTGCGGATTGACGCAGGCATAACCCAGGAATGCATCGCGCTGCGAGCGCAGCTGCGCCACTTCCCCTGCCGCGAAGCCGACCAGCGCAGTGGCGGCGGTGTCGATCTCATTGCTGAACACCCACAGGTGCCCTGCGGCAAGACGCCGCTCCTCGCCGCGCTTCAGGCGCAGCACGCGCGGGGCGCTGGCGGCAGAGTCGGCCCTGGAGGGTGTCGGGTTCGGCATGGGGATGGGGGCGGCGAATGCGGGGGCGGAGTATACAATCGGGACGGGAGCCAGGATGCACAAGAGCCACCTCAACGCCGACGGCACGCCGAAGTACACGAATCATCTCATCTCCGAGACGAGTCCGTACCTTCGGCAGCATGCCCACAATCCGGTCGAGTGGTATGCATGGGGGAGCGAGGCGCTCGAGCGGGCGCGCCGCGAAAACAAACCGATTCACCTGAGCGTTGGCTACAACGCCTGCCACTGGTGCCACGTCCTGGCCGATGAGAGCTTCGAGGACGAAGCCACCGCGCGCATCCTCAACGAGCACTTCATCAACATCAAGGTCGATCGCGAGGAGCGCCCCGACATCGACCGTATCTACCAGATCGCGCAGCAGATGCTCACGCAGCGCAGCGGCGGCTGGCCACTCACCATGTTCCTCACCCACGAGGATCAGCGACCCTTCTTCGGCGGCACCTACTTTCCGAAGGAGGCCCGCTACGGGCTGCCTTCCTTCAGCGACATCCTGCTGCGGGTCGCCGAATACTATCGCGAGCATGGCGCGGATCTGCGCCAGCAGAATGCTGCGCTGATGGCTGCGTTCGCCGAACTCAATCCGCCGCCGGCCGGCGCGGACAGCGAGCTCACCAGCGCGCCGCTTGAAAAATGCCGCACGCAGCTTGCGCGCAGCTTCGATCCTCAGAACGGCGGCTTCGGCGGCGCGCCGAAATTTCCGCACCCGCAGACGCTCGAATGGCTGCTGCGGCACTGGCACGCCAGCGCCGCACAGCCCGAACCCGATCTGCAGGCGTTGTACATGACGACGCTCACGCTGCGCCGCATGGGCGATGGCGGCATCAACGACCAGCTCGGCGGCGGCTTCTGCCGCTACTCGGTCGATGAGTACTGGATGATCCCCCACTTCGAGAAGATGCTGTACGACAACGGCGCCCTGCTCGCGCTCTACGCCGATGCTGCGCTGGCGAGCGGCGATGCGTTCTACGCCCGCGTCGCGCAGCAGACCGCCAGCTGGGTGCTGCGCGAAATGCAGTCCCCGCAGGGCGGCTACTACTCGAGCCTGGATGCCGATTCGGAGGGCCACGAGGGCACGTTCTATGTCTGGGACCGCGCAGCGGTGCAAGCCGCACTGAGCGTGGAGGAATTCGCGGTGTTCGCGCCGCGCTTTGGTCTGGACAAGCCGGCGAACTTCGAGGGCCACTGGCACCTGCGGGTGGTCTCGTCCATCGAAGAGATCGCCCGGCACACCGCCCGAGCGCCCGGGGAGGTCGAGAGGCTTATTGCCGCGGCGACCGGTAAGCTGTTTGCCCTGCGCAGCCAGCGCGTGCGTCCGTCGCGCGATGAAAAAGTGCTGACCTCATGGAATGCGTTGATGATCCGCGGCATGGCAATGGCCGCACGGGCATCAGGAGACGAGCTACTCGCCGCCTCCGCCAGCCGCGCGCTGGATTTCATCCGCACCACGCTGTGGAAGGACGGCAGGCTGCGCGCGACCTACCTGGACGGTCGCGCGCACCTTAATGCCTACCTCGACGATTACGTGTATCTCGCCGATGCCATCCTCGAGCTGCAGCAGCTGCGCTTCCGCAGCGACGAGCTCGCCTTGGCCCGGCAGCTGATGGAGGTGGTGCTCGAGCATTTTACCGATGCCGCGGCGGGTGGCTTCTTCTTCACCTCCGACGATCACGAGACCCTGATCCATCGCAGCAAGGTGTTCGGTGATGATGCGACCCCTGCGGGAAACGGCATTGCCGCCCGTGTGCTGCTGCGCCTCGGGCACCTGCTCGGCGAGCCGCGCTACCTCAAAGCTGCCGAACAAACGCTGCGCGCGGCCTGGCCGGCGCTCGAGAAGTATCCGCAGGCGCACATGAGTCTGCTCATCGCGCTGCAGGAGCTGTTGTCGCCGCCGCAGATCGTCATTGTGCGCGGCGAGGCGGCGATGATTGACGCCTGGCGGCTCGAGCTCGCGCGGCTCTATGCCCCCAATCGCCTGGTGCTGGCGATTCCCTCACAAGCGACACAGCTGCCCCCGGGACTGGCGGACAAGACGCCGCGCGCGGGGCCGGTCGCGTATGTGTGCCGCGGCAGCACCTGTTCCGCACCGCTTGGCTCACTCGGCGCGCTCATCGAGCACCTGCGGCCGGCGCTCCAGCGCTAGCCGCGCTGTGCCGCGTGGCCGCCAGTCATTCAGCTTAGCCCGTCGCGGTTGCCGCTGTAACGCAGGCGCTTCTTCATGGGTACGAAACGGATGGCGACACCCTCCGCCACGGGATGGTTGAGGGCCTCGCCGGCAACGTAGCCGCATTTCTCGTACAGCCGCACACCCGGCAAGGTCCCCATCAGCTCGCACGAGGAGAATCCGGCCGCGAGCGCCGCCGCTTCGCTCACCTCGAGGAGCGTGCGTCCGAGGCCGCGGCGCGCATGTGCCGGATCGACGAAGAAGGCGCGGATCTTCGCAGCATCGGTGGCAGGATCGAGCCACGATTCGTCACGGTCGGCGCGTGCGTCGCTGCCGAACAGCGTGCGGCGCCGACTCCAGCCCCCGCACGCCACGATCTGGTTGGTCTCGGTCACGACGACGAAGTAAGTGCCATCGGAAATCAGCACACTGTCGACACCGAAGGCCCCGCACAGGGCCGCCTCGATCTGCTGCGGGGAATAATCGGCAGCCCCGAGTTTTCGGATCGAGCGGGCGATCAGCTCGCGCAAGATCGGCTCATCCTCGCGGGTGGCGGTTCTCAGCGTGTAGCTCATCGGCGCAGTTTAGCCGCAGGCGGCCGGGGCGGCGCGCCCGCTCAGGAGAGCAGCTCGACGTTGCCGCCGATCGCTGCGGTGTTGATGGTGAGCGTGCGCTCGTTGGCGAAGCGCAGCAGGTAGTGCGGGCCGCCGGCCTTGGGGCCGGTACCGGACAGGCCCTGTCCGCCGAAGGGTTGCACGCCCACCACGGCGCCGATCATGTTGCGGTTCACGTAGGTGTTGCCCACCGGCAGTGAACGGAACACGTGCTGGGCAACGCTGTCGAGACGGCTGTGCACGCCCAGCGTGAGCCCAAAGCCGGTACCGCGGATCGCATCCAGTACCCGGGGCAGCTCACCGCTGGCATAGCGTGCCACGTGCAGGATCGGACCAAACTCCTCGGTCTTGAGCTGATCGAGGCTGTTCAGCTCGAACAGGTGCGGCGGGAAGAAGTGCCCGAGCGCTGCAAGGTGCGGATCGAGCTCGCAGGCGTACAGCAGCTTCGCCTCCCTGCGCATGCGCTCGGCATGTTTCGCCAGGCGCGCCCGCGCCGGCTCCGAGATCACAGGTCCCACATCCGTCGCCAGCTCGCCCGGCGCACCGATGGTGAGGCAGCGCATCGCGCCGATCAGCATGGCGATGACCCGATCGGCGATCTGCTCCTGCAGGTACAGCACGCGCAGCGCCGAGCAGCGCTGGCCGGCACTGGTGAAGGCTGACGCCATGACATCATCGACGACCTGCTCGGGCAGCGCCGTCGCATCGACCACCATGGCGTTCACGCCGCCAGTCTCGGCGATGAGCGGCACGATCGCGCCGTCGCGATTGGCGAGAGTGCGGTTGATGCTCGTCGCAGTCGCCGTCGAGCCGGTGAAGGCGACGCCGGCGAGGGCCGCATGCCTGAGGGCGATTTCGCCAAATGCCGGTCCATCGGCGGGAGTGAGCTGCAGTACGGCAGGCGGTACGCCGGCCTCGTGCAGCAGCCGCGTCATGGCGTGGGCGATGAGGGGCGTCGCTGGCGCGGGTTTGGCCACCACGGCGTTGCCGGCAACCAGTGCCGCGGTGATCTGCCCGGTAAAGATGGCGAGCGGAAAGTTCCAGGGGCTGATGCACACGAACACGCCGCGGCCGTGCAGCGAGAGCGTGTTGCGCTCGCCGGTCGGGCCGGGCAGCTGCTCGGCCGCTGCGAACAGTTCGCGGCCGCGCGCGGCGTAGTAGCGGCAGAAATCCACCGCTTCGCGCAGCTCCGCCACCGCATCCGGCAGTGTCTTGCCCGCTTCGCGTACCAGCAGACTCAAGAAACGGCCGCGCCGCTGCTGCAGAAGATCGGCGGCCTTCTCAAGGCAGGCGGCGCGCTGTTGCGCCGGCTCGGCGTCCCAGGCCGCCTGCGCCGCGGCGGCCGCGGCCATGGCCTCGCGGATCTCCGCAGCGCTCGCATCGCGGGTGTGTCCGACGATCTCGCGCAGGTCGGCGGGAGAGACCACCTGCACGGTCAGATCGCGCGCCGTGCGACCGCTCAGTATCGGGCCTCCGGCGTGGCTCTCGTGCTCGTGTACGCCCACCTCGGACTCAAGAGCCGCCAGCGCCGCCGGATCACCGAAGTCCTCTCCTTCGGAGTTGGTGCGCTCGGCACCAAACAGCGCCTGCGGCTCGCGCACGCGTGAGCTCTCGGGGCCCGCGCTGGTGAGGGAGGAGACCGGATCGCGCACGACCTGCTCCACGGGTATCTGCGGGTTCATGAACTGGTGGACGAAGGAGCTGTTGGCGCCGTTCTCGAGCAGGCGCCGCACCAGATAGGGCAACAGATCCTCGTGCGTGCCGACCGGTGCGTAGACGCGCACCGCGGGGAGGTTGCGCACCTCGACGCGCGCGGCGTCGTACAGCGCCTCGCCCATACCGTGCAGGCGCTGGAACTCGTAGCGCGCGCCCGCGGGCGCGAGCTCCAGCACCGCGGCGACCGTGTAGGCGTTGTGCGTGGCGAACTGCGGGTAGATCACTGCGCGTGCGGCAAAAAGATTCTGCACACACTCGAGGTAACTCGCATCCGTTGCCGCTTTGGACGTGTACACCGGGAAGCTCGTCAGTCCGCGCTCCTGGGCCCGCTTGATCTCGCTGTCCCAGTAGGCGCCCTTCACCAGGCGCACGCTCATGCGCCGGCCGGTGTCGCGCGCGAGCTGCGCGACCCAGTCGAGCACCAATGGCGCGCGGCGGCCGTAAGCCTGCACGGCAAGTCCAAGTCCATCCCAGTTGCGGGTATCCGCATCGCGCGCCAGCGTCTCGACGATGTCCAGGGACAGGTCGAGGCGGTCGGCCTCCTCAGCGTCGATGGTGAAGCCGATGCCGGCGCGGGCGGCGCTGCGCGCGAGCAGCACCATGCGCGGGGCAAGCTGCTCGTTGACGCGTGCGCCCTGCAGCAGCGTGTAACGCGGCTCCAGGGCCGACAGCTTCACCGAGATCCCCGAGCGCTCGTGCGTGGCGCCCGGCGGCTGGTACTGCAGCGCTTCGATCGCATGACCATAGGAGTCGAGGTAGCGCTGCGCGTCCGCCTCGGTGCGGGCGCCCTCGCCGAGCACATCGAAGGAGCACAGCGCGAGCTCGGGATCGGAGTTGCCGCGCGCCAGCGCCGTATCGATCGTCTCTCCCACGATGAACGCATCCCCCAAAAGCTGCATCGACTGGCGCAAAGCCGCGCGCACCACCGGGGCGACCATCGCTCCGGTCAGACGGGCTGGCGAGAATTCCCCGGACAGTTCACTCGACACACTCGGCAACAGCCGTCCGGCAGCACCCAGCAGCGTGAACCCGGTCCGCAGCAGCAGGTCCGAATCTCCCGGCACGCCCGCGGCGCGCACCGTCGCCAGGCGCTCGGCGATCAGCTGGTCGGCGCGCTTGGGATCGGGCGTGCGCAGCAGCGCTTCCGCCAGGCTCATGAGCGCCTTGCCCTGGGCGCTGTCGAGCGGAAACTGCTCGAGCATCCGGTCGATGAGCGGGCGCGAGCGCTTGTCCGCGCGTGCGACTTCCACCCAGCGGGCGGCGCGCACGCTGGCACGCCCCAGCGCTTCTTGAACCCCGGACAGGTCGGCGAGCGCCTCACCGGAGGCGTCGGCTTCCGCACGCAGCGTCGCGGCGCGCAGCTGCGCGCGCAGCGCCGAAAGATCCTGCGCCCCGTTCACTTTCCTCGCCTCGCCGCCAAACGTCATTACGGTGATCCTTGCTCATTCATAGTCAATTGTTCTCATGATATCCATTTATCCAGAGAATAATTATCCGTTATAGCCTTTCTAATAGTAAAATCGACTGCCATGGTGCAGAAAGCGGCATCGCCGGGGTCCGCGGCCGGCGAACGAGATCTCGATCGGATCGATCGGCGCCTGCTGGCGCGGCTGCAGCAGGACGGTCGTGCGGCGGTGTCGCAGCTCGCGCGCGAGGTGCATCTCACCGTGACGCCCACCCTGGAGCGGGTGCGGCGCCTGGAGTCATCCGGATACATCGAGGGTTACTTCGCCAGGTTGAGCCCGAGAAGCCTGGGCTTAGGACTCCTCGCCTACGTCGAGGTGTCGCTCGATCGCACCACTCCCGATGCGTTCGAGCACTTCAAGCAGGTCATGCTGGCGCACGATGAGGTGATGGAGTGCCACATGGTGGCCGGCGGCTTCGACTATCTGCTGAAAGTGCGTGTGACCGACATGGAGAGCTACCGGCGCTTCCTCGGTGATCGCATTGCCGCGGTGCGCGGTGTGCAGCAGACCCACACCTACTTCGTCATGGAAGAGGTGAAATCAACCCACCGCATCATCGTTGCGGAGTGAGCGCTATTGCACCCTGTTATGAGTCGCGCAGGTCCCGTGGCACGCACCCGGCGGGGGAGCTGCTGTGGTTCGGGTCTAACCTTCAACGAGCTCGCGATGCAGGCGTCTTAGCTTAGCCAGCAGCGGGCCGAAAGAGCTCTCGGCTTCACGACGACAGAGCCAAAACGTGAGCCCGTACACCGCGATGCACACGAGGTAATACACCGACAACGACAGGTCAGGCACGTAGCTGCCGGTCCGATCGTGGTACCCGCCCAGGGATAAGAACGCGATGGCAGGCAACATGGGTGCCAACAACCACGACCCGACGCTGTATCCGAGCTTCTTCTGTTTCTCGAGTTGTTCAATCTCTGATTCAAGGCGCGATCGCAACGTCCAGTCGTCCGAGCGCGTAACCTTGCGAGCTCTGAGCAGTGCGAAGGCGACGACCGCGCTGGCGAGTACAAAGCTCAAAACACCCAGCTGTGACAGCCATCCCAGCGAGTCACCGTTCACCCAATGAATGAATACAGGGCCAAAGGATCCGAGCACCAGAACTAACAAGAACCAGAAGTCCCGCAGTCTGACGACTCGGTAGATTTCCGAAACATCGCCTTTGATTACATCCAGTCGCAGGTCTGACATTTGATCTGCGTGTTCCATCTCAGTGCTCCATTCGGCCTTCAAATCGTCCAGGTTCATGGCAATCACCCTGACCGCTCAGTCAACGTACATCGCAGCGAACTTCTGCTTGAGGCGGTTGATACGCACGCCGATCGCATTAGCGCTGATGCCCAAGACTGCGTTCATCTCATCGGCATTCAAGCCGTCCAGATACATCATTAGTATCGATGCGTCGATATCCCCGAGACGCGTCAGGAAGTTGGCGAGAACGTCGCCCATGCTCCTGGTAGCTGTTGAAGCTGGGGAGAATAACGCAGCGTGTGTGGCCATTGCCGCCTGCCCTTTGCGCTCTCTAATCGAGTCTCTGACGTGAGTCATGGATGCGTTTAGTGCCACTCTATAGATCCAGGTTTCAATCCTGGCGTCGGACCGAAAGCTCGGATAGCTACGCCACAGCCGCACCAGGATGTCTTGCACGAGGTCGTCGACCGAGCTGCTATCGGCGTATCGACTCGCGATACGCCGAATACGCGCGCCGTGATGGCGTATCAGTTGCTCGAAGTCCGCCGGCATGCCTGTCCCTGGTGGGATTTACCTATTAGTCATTCGGGAGAGGCAAAACTTACAGGCTCACCAGACGGAAGATCGAACGCTACCCTGGGGAGCTTGGTCGCTGGCCGCGCCGCACATATCCAGTGGCGGCAACGCCAGCTGCGCCTCACTTGTGCAGCAGCAAAAGCAGCACAGGCACCATGGCGAGGCGCGCCACGAATACGGAAATCACGATGTCAGGGAAGAGATCCTGCCTCATCCGCCAGTAGAGAACCCCAACGGTCGCAACCAGGGAGGCCACCGGGCCCACCGTCGGAATAAGCGACAGGACGCCTCCGGCAACTGCCGCCATGACGATGTCCAGGAAGCGGTATCGGGTTCCGAAGACCTTGAAGCCGATCGGAATGACGGCCGTGCAGACGAGCGCATAGGTCAAAGCCACGAGGTACACCTTCGAGGCAATCCTTTGCTTGACCGGAAAGCCTTGAGTCCCGCGATTGCGCTTACGCTGACAGCACCTGCTCAACCGCACGCGCGAAGTACTCGAGATTCTCGCGGCGCAATCCAGCGATATTCATGCGGCTGTCATCGGTCATGTACACGTGGTGGTGCTCGCGCAGTGCGCGCACCTGGTCCTTGCTGATACCGAGGAAGGAGAACATGCCGCGCTGCGAGCCGATGAAGGAGAAGTCACGGCGCGGGCAATGCTCGCGAAGCTGCTGCACCACCTCCTGGCGCAGGCCCGCGATGCGCCGGCGCATGGTGGCCAGCTCCTCCAGCCACTGCGCGCGCAGTGTCTCATCGCCGAGTATGGCGTGCACGATGGCCGCGCCGTGATCCGGTGGCATCGACCAGCTGCCGCGCGCGATGCGCACCAGCTGAGTCAGGGCGGCATCCGCCGCGCCGGGCGATTCGCTGACCAGGTGCAGCGCGCCGACGCGCTCGCGGTACACCCCGAAATTCTTCGAGCACGACACTGCGCATAAGACTTCCGGCAGCTCGGCGCAGAACAGCCGCAGGCCGAATGCGTCCGCTTCCAGTCCCTCGCCCAGTCCCTGGTAGGCCATGTCGATGAATGGCAGCAGCTGACGGCGCTTGACCAGCGCGAGCAATTCGCGCCACTGCGCCGGGGTGAGATCAGCGCCGGTCGGGTTGTGACAGGAGGCGTGCAGCAGCAGCACCGCGCGCGCGGGAAGGCGCTCGATGGCCGCCGTCATGGCTTCGAACTGCACCCCGCCGGTGGCGGCATCGAAGTACGGGTAGGGCTCGATCTTCAGTCCCGCGCCGCTGAGCAGCGGCACGTGATTCACCCAGGTCGGCGTACTCACGTGCACCACCGCATCGGGTGCGGCCAGCCGGATGAGCTCCGCTCCGAGTCGCAGCGCCCCGCAGCCACCGGGCGACTGCATGGTGCGCACGCGGTTGGCCGTCAGCGCCGGATGGGTGGCTCCCAGCACCATGCGCTCCATCGCCTGGTTGAATCCGGCACTGCCTGAGGGACCGACGTAAGCCTTGGTGGTCTGCGTTTCGACCAGGCTGGTCTCGGCCTGCCGCACGCAAGCGAGCACCGGGGTCTCGCCGCGCCCATCGCGGTACACCCCGATGCCGAGGTCCACCTTGCGCGGGTCAGGATCGGCGCGATAGGCGACCATCAGACTCAGGATGCTGTCGGGGACCAGCGGCTCGAGACGTTCGAACATGCGCGTACCTTCCGCGTGCGGTCAGTTGCTGCCGAGGGCCGCGAGCGCGCTCTTGCGCGCCGCCTCGAACTCATCCCCTGGCTTCCAGCTGGGCATGCTCGGCGCCTGCGCGATGAGCCACGCCGACATCATGTCGAGCTGCGCATCCTCGATCATGCCCTCGAAGTTCCAGGTGCCATCGAGCTGGTCGGAGGGCTGATGATACTTCTTCAGCTCCCACTCCTCGATCTGCTGCTTGCCCCATCCCGCCGGGCGCCCGATCACGTCCGTGCCGTTGTCGAAATACAGCGCGGGTACGCCGACCTTGGCGAAGGAGAACTGGTCGGAGCGGTAGTAGTAGCCGCGGTCGGGGAACTGATCGCCCTTGAGCACCCGTCCCTGCGAGTGCGCGACGCTCTCGGCGATCGCATCGAGCGAGGACTTGCCGAGGCTGATCAGCGTCGCATCGCGCGTCCTGCCGAAGATGTTGCCGCCATCGATGTTGATGTCGGCGGCGATACGGCCGGCCGGCACGGAAGGGTGCTCCGCGTAGTACTTCGAGCCGAGCAGTCCGCGCTCCTCGCCGGCGACGAACAGCGCCAGCACCGAGCGGCGCGGCCGCTGCGGCAGCGCCGCGAACGTGCGCGCGATCGCCAGCACCTGGGCACAACCGGAGGCGTTGTCGACCGCGCCGTGATAGATGCGATCACCGCTGGCATCCGGCTCGCCGATGCCGAAATGATCGTGGTGCGCGGACAGCACCACGAGTTGCGCGGCGAGCTTCGGATCACTGCCGCGCAGCACGCCACCGACGTTGGCGGTCTGTACGCTCGAGAGGGTGGTCGTAAAGGCGAGCGAAGTGTGGATGCCGAGCGCAACAGGCTTGAAGTCGCGCGAGCGCGCCGACTCCACCAGCTTGTCCAGATCGTAGCCGCCCGCCTTCAGCAGGCGCCGCATCGCATCCTCGGTCGCCCAGGCCTTCAGCTTCACGCGCGGCTCGCTGCCGGCGGGCAGGTCAAACTGCTCGCCACCCCAGGAGCTCTGCACCACCTGCCAGGGATAGCCGGCCGATGCGGTGGTGTGGATGATGATCGCGCCGGCCGCTCCCTGGCGCGCGGCGCTCTCGTACTTGTAGACCCAGCGCCCGTAGTAAAGGCGGCGCTTGCCCGCGAACAGGTTCGGATCCCAGTCCGGATCGTTGTTCATCATCACGAGGATCTTGCCCGTGAGGTTCATGCCCTTGAAATCGTCCCATTTGAATTCAGGCGCCTGGATTCCGTAGCCGACGAACACCAGCTCCGCGTTGTCGATCGAGACGCTCGGTTTCTGCACGCCGCTCGCGGCGATGTAGTCATCGCGCCAGCTGAGTTCGACTCGTCCGCTCTTGCCCTGGAAGCTCCACACCTTGGGCAGCGCCGCCTTCAGGCCCACGATGTCGAAGGGCTGCTGCCAGGCCCCATCCGCAAAGGCGCCCTGATAGCCCATGCCCTCGAGGCGCGTCTGCAGGTAGAGGCGCGCGAGCTGGTCGCCGCGGGTGGCAGGACCGCGGCCCTCGAGCAGGTCCGAAGACAGGAAGCGGACCGCAGCTTCGAGGGCGGCGCGCGTGATGTAAGCGTGGGCGGCCTGCTGCACGGCGCGGGGAACCGGCGGCGTCTGCGCCAGCGCTGCGCCGCTGAGCGCGAAGACGATGAAAAGCAGGGTAAATCGCCGGCACTTACCGGTTGCGATCATGGCCGCTCCGCTGCCAAAGACGTGGGGCGCAACGGTAGCATGCAGCTGCGCGGGCCAGCCATTTCTTAACAGGTTTTGGTCTTTCCCCGCATGAGCCGCTCAGTAGCATGGTCGGCTGGTCAGGGGCGCCGCCGGCTCGGGTGTCCGAGTGGGGAACACATTGATGAGACTGCCGAAATATCTGCTGCTGTGCGCACTCACCACCGCGCTCTTGTTGCCCGTGGCCCGCGCCGCGGACCTGGGTGCGATCGTCGGACTGATCACCGATGCCGCCGGAGCGCCGGTGCCACACGCGACCGTGACTGCGGTCAGAGTCGACGGCAGCGGCACGCGTGCCACCCTCTCGGGCGCCGACGGTGTCTATTCCTTTGCCGACCTGCCGCCGGGGACGTGGTCCGTCGTCGCGCAGGTCGCGGGCGCCCCGGGCGTCTCGGCCCCCTCCCTCACCGTGGTCGCAGGCCAGGCCACACGGCGCGACCTGGCGATGAACGCGGCTCCCGCTCCCACTGGGCCGGCCGCCGCGCCCGCGGCACCCGCCCCTGCGCCCGTGGCCGCTGCCCCTGCCGCGCTCGTCGCGCAGCTACCCGAGGCGCTGCAGTCGCCCGCGCCGGCGCCTGCGGTGGATACGCAAACGCCGTTCGCGGTCGGCGATCTTAGCTGGGCGAACGGCTCGGGGCGCAACACCACGCCGGTCTTCGACACCAAGTTCTTCACTCCCGAGATTCGTTTCGATGTGAATTACCTGCAGGACTTCAATCATCCCGTCGACCACACCATCGTCGGCTCGACCGAGGAGTTCCGTTCGGGCGAGTTCCAGATCGAGCAGGTGAGCCTCGGCGGCAACTTCCACTGGAACGGCGTGCAGGCGCGGTTCCTGTCGATGTTCGGCCTCTACTCGACCACCACGCCGCGCAACGATGCCAGCGCCGGGGTCGGCGAGTGGGATCTGCAGGGCGCCTACAAGTACTTCTCGGAGGCCAACGCCGGCTATCACTGGGACGTGAATCACGGCCTCAACGTCGATGCGGGCATCTTCCTGTCCTACATCGGACTGTTCAGCTATTACAACTTCGACAACTGGACCTACCAGCCCTCCTTCGTGTCATCCAACACGCCGTGGTTCTTCAATGGGCTGCGCGTGCAGTGGTTCCCGACCCAGACGCTGAAGATCGAGCCGTGGCTGATCAACGGCTGGCAGTCGTATGCCAAGTACAACAAGTATCCCGGCGTTGGCGGACAGATCCTGTGGATCCCGAATGACCGGTTCAGGCTGGTGCTGAACAGCTACAGCATCGGACAGGACAACCTTGCCAGCGGCAGCGGCTTCCCCGCCAACGGCGGCAATCCCAATGCCTCGATCGGACAGCCCAACCCGAACGGCACCTACGTCAACTACGCCAATGTCACGCGCGTGCACGAGGACGACAGCATCGAGTGGAAGTACTACGACGCCAAGAGCGGCCCGGCCCTGGGCGGCATATCGAAGATGGCGACCTCGTTCACCTGGGACCTGGGGTGCGAGTACGGCGGCGGCGTGCATTGCTCGCACGGGCCCAACAAGGAGAGCTTCTTCGGCCTGATGCTGTATGACCGCACCTGGTTCGACAAGGACATCTACGCGGTGACGCTCGGCGGGGGTTTCATGAATAACCCCGGGCGCTATCTTGCGCTGGTGCCGCCGATCAACGGCGCGACGGCCGCTTCGGGCACCCCCTACTTCACCGAGAACCCGGGGCAGAAGCTCTACCAGTGGGACCTGCAGCTGAATTTCCAGTACATGCCCAAGGACTGGATCACCTGGTGGACGGAAGCCACCTTCCGCCATTCGGATGTGCCGTACTGGAGCGGCAGCGGTGGCGTGACGCCGCCGCTCGGCAACACCGGGGCTCCTGCCAGCTTCGTGTGCAACAATGGCAGCACGATCGGGGCCGACAACTGTGCCGGCGCAGGCGGCATCTGGTACCCGGATCTGCGCACGCGCGAGGTCGTCTGGGGAGCCGGCGTAATGGTAAAATTCTGACGCCACTGGGCATTAGAGCCCGGAAAACAAGGCCCCCGTAAAGGGGTGTCCCGGCAAAACGACGCAAGTCCCACTTTGCGGGCTGGAGCGTGATAAGTTACGGCGCCCTCCTTTAAAGGACCCTGCAGACACGCATGTCCGACATTCCCGAGAACCAGCCGCGGCCCCCGCTGATCTGGACCAATGCGCTGATGTTCGCGCTGACCTTCGCGGCGGCGGCGATCCTGGTGCCATGGTATGGCCTGACGCACGGCTTCTCGACCGCTGACTGGTGCGTGTTCGTGTTCTTCCTCGGCGCCAACGGCATGGCCATCACGGCCGGCTACCATCGGCTGTGGGCGCATCGCACCTACGAGGCGCACTGGACGGTGAGGGTTCTGTATCTGATCTTCGGCACCATGGCGCTGCAGAACAGTGCCTTCGCCTGGTGCAGCGGGCATCGCACGCATCACCTGCACGTCGATGACGTTGAGCTTGACCCGTACTCCGCGCGGCGCGGCTTCTGGTTCTCGCACATCGGCTGGATGCTGCGCGAGTACGAGAGCGGCAAGCCCAACTTCAGCAACATTGCGGATCTGAAGAAGGATCCGATGCTCGCGTTCCAGCACCGCTACTACCTGCAGCTGGCGCTCGCCACCAATTTCGGGCTGCCGCTGCTGGCGGGTCTGGTGTTCCACGACGTGTGGGGCATGCTGATTCTCGCCGGCGTGCTGCGCCTGGTGTGGAGCCATCACGTCACCTTCTTCATCAACTCGCTCGCCCACATGTGGGGCAACCGTCCCTACACCGAAGACAACAGCGCACGCGACAACGGCGTGCTCGCGGTGGTCACCTACGGCGAGGGCTATCACAACTTCCACCACTACTTCACCCATGACTACCGCAACGGGGTGCGCTGGTGGCAGTGGGATCCGACCAAGTGGCTGATCGCCGCGCTGCGCCTGTTCGGTCTCACCACGCGCCTCAAGCGCACGCCGGTGTTTCAGATCCAGCGGGCGCTGCTCGCCATGCAGTTCACGCGCGCGCAGGCGCGCCTGGCGAAGTTTCCCGGCGCCGGCCCCTCACACGTCGAGCAGCTGCGTGCGCGCCTGGCGCACGAGTACGAGAGCTTCCTGGCCGCGCTTGCCGACTGGGCACGCATCAAGGAGCAGTGGCTGGCCGAGAAGAAGGTGGACCTGCAGAGCCGCCTGCGCGATATCGAGCGCTCCCTGAGCCTGCAGATGCGGCGCATGCGACTGCTGCAGGCACAGCTCGCCTGAGGCTGCGCGCGGCGCTCAGCGCCGCATCCTTACGACCGCTCTCACGCTGATCCAAAGGCCCGCGGCGCGCACCGTCCGCTGCGACAGCTTGGCAGCTGCGCTGCCGTTCGTGCACCATCCGCTCATGGGACGCATATTCGAAGTCCGCAAGCACACGATGTTCGCGCGGTGGAACCGCATGGCGAAGCAGTTCGCCCGCATCGCCAAGGACATCACCATGGCAGTCAAGTCCGGCGGCGCGGATCCGAGTTCCAATCCCACGCTGCGCCGGACCATCCAGAACGCGCGCGCGGTCAATATGCCGAAGGACAAGATCGAGGCGGCCATCAAGCGCGCCGCCGGTCGCGATGCGGCCAATTACCAGCAAGTGCTTTACGAGGGCTACGCACCACACGGGGTGGCGCTGCTGGTGGAGACGGCGACCGACAACCCGACGCGCACGGTCGCGGCGGTGCGCAACATCATCACCAAGGGCGGCGGCAACCTTGCCACCAACGGCAGCGTGAGCTTCCTGTTCCGCAAGATGGGCGTGTTCCGCTTGAACCCCGAAGGCATCGACCAGGACGATCTGGAGCTGTACCTGATCGATCACGGGCTCGACGAGATGGGCGAGAGCAGCGGCGAGAAGGGCGAGCCGCAGCTGGTGATCCGTGGCGCGTTCGCAGACTTCGGCCGCCTGCAGGAGGCGCTCGAAGCGCGCGGCATCACCCCGGTCTCGGCCGAACACGAATACATCTGCACGGTGCCGAGCGAACTTCCCGACAGCCAGGCGACCGATGCGCTCACCGTGATCGACAAGCTAGAACAGGACGATGACGTGCAGAAGGTGTTCCACACACTCGCCTGAAAGTGCAAACCCCGTGTACATGTACCGCCTGCAACCCGCCCGGACGACCGAGGCTGCCCTGCTCGCCAGGATGTCCAGTGAACTGATCGAGGCGGGGCTGAAGCCCGCGTGGAGCGCGGCGCGCATCAGCTGGCACGTGCACCACGCGGACAGCGTGGTGCTCGCGGCGCGCGCCGGGCATCAGATCGCCGGCTTCGCGATCATGCGTTACGGCGACGATGCCGCGCACCTGAACCTGCTCGCCGTCACGCCCAAGCACCGCCGCCGCGGCGTCGCGCGCGGTCTTCTGACGTGGCTCGAGGAAAGCGCACTCACCGCCGGTACCTTCGCGATCACGCTGGAGCTGCGCGCAAGCAATGGCGAGGCGCGCGCGTTCTACCGCGCGCTCGGCTACCGCGAGGTCAGCGAGATTCCCGGCTACTACCAGGGGGTGGAAGCGGCGATCCGCATGGTGCGCGACGTGCGTGACAGCCGCGCCCCAGCGCCGCACCCGCCGCAGCAGGGCCCTGACTACGATTCGAACTTGAAGTCGAACTCGTAGGAATGGCCACCGTCGCTCGCCACGGTGATGGTCATCTTGCCGCTGAGCCCGCGCAGCTCGCCGGTGCCGGAGTCCGGCACCACCGTGATGGATGAGACCGGCTTGCCGCGGTGCATGGTAGCGCTGTGCTGCAGGACGAAGCTGCCGCTGCGACCGGTGAGCTTGCCGGTCACGCGCTCCAGCGCCACGTAGCCGGCCGAACCTGGCACGTCGGTCTGCGTCGCCAGCATCTCTCCCTTGCTGATGCCCTCAAGGTCGCCGTGGAAGCGCTTGTCGATGGTCAGCCGCCCCAGATTTGCCGCCCGCGCGATCTGGGTATCGGGCTTTTGCGGGGTGACTTTCACATCGAAGGGTCCGGCGGCGCGCAGGCTCATGGCATCGCTCCTCCACTCATTCTTTTTCAGTCCGGCATCGGCGTCATCTGTGCGGCCAGCACATCCTCGAAACCGAAGTTGCGCAGGTCCCGCACGCGTTGCGGGAACAGGATGCCATCGAGATGATCCACTTCGTGCTGGACCACCCGGGCATGAAACCCCTCCACGGTGCGATCGATCGGCGCGCCGTGCGCATCGAAGCCCTGGTAGCGCACGCGCCGGTACCGCGGCACCAGCCCGCGCATTCCCGGCACCGACAGGCACCCTTCCCAGCCCTCATCCTCCTCGGCGGACAGCGGCGTGACAAGAGGGTTCACCAGCACGGTGTACGGTACCGGGGTGAGGTGCGGGTAGCGCGGGTTGTCCTTGAGCTCGAAAATCACCACGCGCGCGCTCACGCCGATCTGCGGCGCGGCAATACCCGCCCCGCTCAGGTGGCGCATGGTTTCATCCATGTCGGCGACGAGGGACAGCAGGCCGGCATCGAAGCTGCTCACCGGCAGCGACAGCTGCCGCAGCAGCGGCTCTCCCATCTTCAGTACGCGCCGGATGGCCATGCGTCGCTCGCCGTCAGGGGCCCGCCTCAGCAGGCTCGGCGCGCGCGCCCGTCACGAGTGGAATCGAGGTGCGATGATCGCGAAACACCAGCACGTGCTCGCGGGCCGGGGCGCTGGCCGCGGCCGCGGCTTCCGCCCGGGCCACCGCCTGCGTCACCAGGCCGTGGTGCGAAGACAGGTCGCACACCGGATCCGCGTTGTCCGCATCTCCGGTCAGAAGATACGCCTGGCAGCGGCAGCCGCCGAAGTCCTTGTGCTTCTCGGGGCAGCTGCGGCAGGGCTCCTTCATCCAAGCATCGCCGCGGAAGCGATTGAAGGCGGAGCTGTCGTACCAGATTTCGCGGATACCCGAGGTGCGCACGTTGGGAAGCTCGAGCCCCGGCAGCATGCGCGCGGCGTGACACGGCATGGCGATGCCATCGGGCGCGATGGCCAGAAACACCGAACCCAGCCCGCTCATGCACGCCTTGGGCCGCGTCTCGAAATAGTCCGGCACCACGAAGTAGATCTTCATGCGCCCCTCGAGGCGCTCGCGGTAGCGCTGGGTGATGACTTCGGCGCGCTCGAGCTGGGCGCGACTCGGCAGCAGCTGGTCGCGGTTGAGCCAGGCCCAGCCGTAGTACTGCGTGTTGGCGAGCTCGACGTACTGCGCGCCCATGCGCTCGGCCATGTCGAGGATCTCGCCCACGTGATCGATGTTGTGCCGGTGCAGCACGACGTTCAGCACCATCGGGTAGTCGTGCTCGCGGATCAGGGCCGCAACCTTCGACTTGAGCTCGAAGGTGCGCGTGCTGCTCAGAAAGTCGTTCATCTCGCGCGTGCTGTCCTGGAAGGACAGCTGGATGTGATCCAGGCCGGCGGACTTGAGCGCCTTGATGCGCGCTTCGGTCAGGCCGATGCCGGAGGTGATGAGGTTGATGTAGAAGCCGAGCCGGTGCGCCTCGGCGACGATTTCCTCCAGGTCCTCGCGCACCAGCGGCTCCCCGCCCGAAAGTCCGAGCTGCACGGCACCGAGCGCGCGCGCCTCGCGCAGCACGCGCAGCCAGTCCGCGCCGGACAGCTCAGCCCCGGTGCGGGCGAACTCGGTCGGGTTGTAGCAGAACACGCAGTGCAGCGGGCAGCGGTAAGTGAGCTCCAGCAGCAGCCACAGCGGCGGTCCGACCGGCTTGGGGCTGTTCATTCGCGCACTTCCAGCCAGTGCCTCTCGAGTGCGAGGCTGACGAACGCGCGCACATCGGCGGCAAGTCCGCTCAGGCCGAAGCTGCGCTCAAGATCGGCGACGATGTCCGCCACCGTGCGCACCCCGTCGCAGCGGCTCATGATCGCCCCGGCGCTGCCGTTGAGCTTCACCATGCCTTCAGGATAAAGCAGCACGTGCGCCTCCTGGGCCGCTTCCCACTGCAGGCGCATGCCCGCGGCGATCGCAGGACGGGTGGTGTCGGCGACTTCGCTCATTTGGTGACCCCCAGGGACAGCGCCATGGCATCGCTCATCTGCCACAGGATGTCGAGCTTGAACTGCAGGATCTCAAGGGCACGCTCCTGCTGGGCACGGGTCGCGAAGCGCTCGAGCGTCACCGCCAGCCCGAACTCGACGTCGCGCCGTGCCAGGCTGACGCGGCTCTGGAAGTAGCTCAGTCCCGCGGCATCGATCCACGGATAGTGCTGCGGCCAGTTGGCGAGGCGCTGCTTGTGGATCTCGGGCGCGAACAACTCGGTGAGCGAGGCGCACACGGCTTCCGGCCAGGGCGCGCGGCGCGCGAAATTCACGTAGGCGTCCACCGCGAAGCGCACGCCGGGCAGCACCGACTTGAGCCCCTCCACGTCCGCGCGCTCCAGGCCCACCGCCTGCGCGAGGCGCAGCCACGACTCGATCCCGCCCGGATCATCCCCGTAGCCGTCGTGATCGAGGATGCGCTGCACCCAGTTGCGCCGCACCGCGCGCTCATCGCAGTTGGCGAGCACCGCCGCATCCTTCACCGGAATGTTGATCTGGTAGTAGTAGCGGTTCGCCACCCAGCCGCGGATCTGCTCGTGGCTCGCCTTGCCGGTGTTGAGCATCACGTTGAAGGGATGGTGAATGTGGTAGGCGCGGCCGCGCTCGCGCAGCCGCTGCTCGAACTGCTCGCGTGTCCAGGCAGCGCCCGTCACAGCTCGATCTCCAGGCCGTCGCGGGCGACTTCGATGCCGCGGCGGGTCAGCTCGGTGCGCTCGGGGGAGTCCTCGACCAGAATGGGGTTGGTGTTGTTCACGTGAATCAGGATCCTGCGCGTGCCGGGCGGGAGTTTTTCCAGCCACCCGAGCATACCGTCTGGCCCGCTCTGCGGCAGGTGGCCGATATCGCGCGCGCGCTTGCGCGACATGCCGAGGCTGATCATCTCCTCGTCGCTCCAGAAGGTGCCATCGACCATGACGCAGTCGGCGCTGCACATGGCGCGCCACACCGACTCCTCCATCGAGCCAAGGCCGGGCGCATAGACGCAGCTGCGCCCGCTCACCTCATCCGCCAGCACCAGCGCGACGTTATCGCCCGCCACGGGCGACTCGCGATGCGGCGAGTACGGGGCAGGCTTGCTCGGCACCGCGAGCGCCCGCCAGGTGACGCCGGCGATGCCCGCGACGGCGAACTCGCGCCCGTCGGGAATCATGCTGTGCCGTTCCACCCCGCAGTAGTGGGCGAGCACCCCGAAGATGGGATTGCCGCGCGTGAGATCGGCGCAGGCCTCATCGGTGCACCAGATGTTCAGCGGCCGGGTGGATTCGCGCAGCATGAAAAGACCGGTGGTGTGATCGATCTGCCCGTCGACCAGCACGATGGCGGCGAGTGCCGTGTCACGCGGCGCGCGCGCCGGCTGCAGGTCGGGATTGGCCTTGAGCTGCGCGAGGATGTCGGGCGAGGCGTTTACCAGCGCCCAGCAAGCCCGGTCAGGGCCGCGCACGGCAATCGAGGATTGGGTTCGGGCCAACGCCCGCAGCGTGCCGTTGCGCACGCCCGCACAATTGCGGCAGTTGCAATTCCACTGAGGAAAACCGCCGCCAGCGGCCGACCCCAGTACGCGGATTTTCACGCTTTCGCTCGTTCAGCGGACTTCGAGGCTCCGCCGGCGAGCAGGCTTGCGGAGCCCGGCGGCCAGGCTCCCAGCCCTACTCGACTTCAGCGATTAGCGATGTACATCGTGATTTCCATTCCGAAACGGAAATCAGTCGCTTGTGGTGTTTCCCAACGCATAGTCTATGTCCTACGTTTCAGTCGTTAAGCGGCAACTGCCGCTACCAGCGTATCCTTATCCCCGCAGCCCCGAGGCGATAGGGGATCATCATGAAAGTGGCCTCATGATTTTCTGGAGCACCCCCGAGCCGCTGCGCCGATGAAGCTGCGCACGCGCCTGAACCTGGTGCTCACCGGCGTCACGGCGGTGTGCCTTGCGGTGCTGGTGGCCGACCAAATCCGCGACGCCCGCTCCTCGGTGCGCGAGGAGATCGAGGCGGCCAACCGGGTGGCCGGGCATGTGCTGGGGAGCCTCGTGCTGACCTATTCGGCCTCCGGCGGCACTCAGGCGGTCGAGGAGGCGCTGCAGCGCCTGGGCCACGTGCGCGCCAATGACATCACGCTGCGCAGCAGCACGGGGGCGCTGCTTTACCACTCCCCGGCGCCGGCCTATAAGGCCGGCCGCGAGGCGCCCGACTGGTTCACGCACCTGCTGGCGCCGGCCCCTGAGCAGCAGGACTTCACCCTCGGCGACGGGGCGCGGGTGGTGATCCAGGGCCAGGCCTCGCGCGCCATCCTCGATGCCTGGGACGATGTGACCCGGCTCGTGTTCATCGCCATGGCCATGCTGGCGGTGCTCGCCGCGCTTGCGTTCTGGCTGGTGGAGCGCGCGCTCGCCCCGTTCCCCGTCATCGTGCAGGGCCTCGAGCGGCTGCAGCGCGGCGAGCTCGCATTCCGGCTGCCGACGCTGCCAGGAGCGGAAGCCCGCGCCATCGGCGCTGCGTTCAACCGCATGGCGCAGGCGGTCGAGGACAAGGTGCAGGCGGAGCGCGAGGCCCGCGAGGCGCGCAGCCGGCTCGAGGAGCGGCGCGAGTTGTCCGCGCTCGTCGAGCAGAGCGTGGAGGAGGAGCGACGGCTGATCGCGCACGAGCTGCACGATGAGTTCGGCCAGTCGGTCACCGCCATCCGCAGTCTCGCCATGGCGATCGCCACGCAATCCGCCGAGGCCGGCACCGGCGAGGCGGCGCGCCTG
>Ga0209624_10000364_pt1 | contig 40030 bp, 42 predicted proteins | sample JacPinW_OM2H0_O1_FD_188565 | JGI IMG/M metagenome (GOLD analysis project Ga0209624, IMG submission 188565) | Forest soil microbial communities from Algoma, Ontario, Canada - Jack Pine, Ontario site 1_JW_OM2H0_O1 (SPAdes) (version 2) | ecosystem: Environmental > Terrestrial > Soil > Boreal...
GGTCCGTTCCTGTCCATATCGGCTCCCGACAGCGCGGCCGTCCAGACCTCCTTGGTGAAAACAATGTTTTCTAACAGCTGCCTCAGCGTCTTATTCGACTCCCGCCACGGCAGCAGCTCAACCACCGTGGTCAGCGGCCGATCCAATTGTTCCTCTGTCAAAGTACCCGCATATTCCAGCAACCGCCGCGTGTGCCAAGAGTCGTTGCCTGCAAAACGATCGAACAAGTCCATGTCTCTTCCTCCTTTTGTTGCGGAACCAGGGGCAAAAAAGTGAATTTTGCTGGACGCCGGCAAGTGGAAGTGCCGATCACGCATGCGCCGGTAGAGGCTCGGAGAAGTCCGAAAAGCTTTTCGGAACGCGCGAGTGAACGCCTCAAGCGAACCGTAGTTGGCGTCCAGGGCGACGTCCGTGACCGACATTTCGGTGTGCGCCAGTTGATATGCGGCTCTTTCCAATAAGAGCCGCCGTCGCATGGCGCCCGGGGTTTCCTCGACCACTGTTCGGAACAACCTGTGGAACTGCGTGCGGCTTTGGTACGCCTGGCGCGCTAGATCTTGCGTTTTCGCCTGAGTGTCCAGAGAGTTCGCAACAATTCGACAGAGGCGGTCTGCCGTGTCCTGACCATCCGCTTTATTCATGCGTCCGGTTCCTCACCTTGAGCGAATCATAAACAAGAGGGGGCACTTGCCGCCTGATAGTCCGTACCAATCTTCTACCCTAGAAGGCGGTCCGAAGCGACAGTGTCTCCTATGGGCTGCGCGGTATCCCAGCCGAGCCGGCTCGGGACGCCGATTGCCGCAGAGTAGTACCCGAAATGGAAACGCCAGGCCGCAAACCTTTGACCGCGCCCGGCCCGGAATATTACCTTGGAAACTGGCACCTAGGGAGTTCGAACCGGGCCTTTCCGTATGAGCACAAACGAAATCCCGCTCCCCGATGTGGGGATAGAAGAGCGCGCAAGGGAGATACGCAGCAATCTGCGCAGAATCGCTCGCTACGACTGGTCTCTGTGGTTTCTGGCGGTCGTGATTGCCCTGTCGATGACGTTTGCGATCGCCACTCTTTCCATGGCCGTGATCTTTGACCCGCACGACTCGTTTTATCGCTTCAGCATGAGCCAGTCGGTTCGCGGCCTGGTGGGCATGGTACTGCTGTTCAGCGTGTACACACTGTACCAACAATTCCAGTTGATGCAGACGCGCCGCCGGCTCGCAGAACAAGTGGAAATCGCAACCGAACAGCACGTGCTGGCCGAGTCCTACCTCAAGCTGGCGATGGTCGACCCACTGACCGGACTGCACAACCGGCGTTACGCGCAGGATCGTCTGGTGGCCGAGATGGCTCGAGCCCAGCGACAGAAAAACTCTCTGACGGTCCTGATGATCGACGTCGACGATCTGAAGCGGGTCAATGACCGGTGGGGTCACGGAGCCGGCGATGCGGTGCTGAAGGCGTTCGGCGCCCGCCTCGACAAGGCCATTCGCGGATCCGATCTGGCGGTGCGAATCGGCGGCGACGAGTTTCTGATAATTCTGCCGGAGTGCGATCGAAACCAGGTTCAATTCGTTCTGGAGCGGTTGTCCGTGCTCGAAGTTCGGTTCGAATCGCAGAACATCTCATTTCGCTTTTGTGCGGGCAGTGCGGACTATCAGGCGGGTGAAACAGCCGAACAGCTACTCAAACGCGCGGACGACGCCCTCTACGTTGAAAAACAGAATCGGAAAAATCAGGCCGTTCCGGTCGCCTAGTCCAATCCTCACCAATGACGCATTACACGCCGGCCAGGTCCAGGCTTTGGTTCGCCTCACCGCGGCGTTTTGTAGAACATGTTTGCGGGGCGCCGCGGACCGCGAACCTCAACTGGTGAAATCGCTTCGAGTCCTAAACCGAATCAAGCACTGCCGCCGTGCTAGTGGCGCGCGGGCGGGGCTTCTTTTTGGCGGCGGTAGGTGATCTCGGTGACCTGGACCTGGCCCTTTTCCGGGACGACTTCGGAACGCGAAATATAGGTGTCGGCATCCACACGCGTGAAGATGGCGCGCTTGGGCTGGCCGTCGGTCGAATTTTCAAAGGTGACGGACTTTGGGTCGGCGCTTGAGAGGTTCAAGACTGTCGGGCCGGGTTTTTCCCAGGCGACCAGCGAAGGCGTGAAGTGACGCAAATGGAATTTGATTCCTCCAGGTTCCTCGACGACCGTGAAAAGTTCCAGGACCAGGGTTTTGTCATTCTCGGCGAGCTGGAATGTGCCCATCATGACGCCCGCTTTGGGCGCGGTCCATACCTGCTGCGCCACGCGCGGTCCCCAGGAACCCTGCCATCGTCCGGCGAGCCAAGCAAGATCGGCGAGCGTGGCCTTGGGAGGCGGCACGGTCGTTGAATCATCACCGGACTCTGACGGAGCGGCGCTATCGGAACGGGAAGGCAATACCGATGGGCCGCCCGATGAGGTCGGCCGCTGGCCAAGCGTCACCGCCGGAATCGCCGCCAGCAACGCCAGCGAAACCAACTTGAATCGAATGATCTGGAGGATCTTCATGCGAACCGGAGACCGGGTCCGAACCGCGGATTTCCCTCTGCCCGTATATTAATACACAACCGGAAAATCCCCGTGCGCGTCTTAAGAAATGGGACATGTGGCGGCGAACGCGCCGCGGGGGAAAACTTTGACGCTTTCCTATGCCTGTACGATAATAAAGGTTCGTCGCTTGCACATGAAAACAATCCTCAGTGCCGGTGTTCTAGCCATCTTGTTGGGCGCGCAAACTGCGTCGGCACAATCCTCCACGCAAGGCCTCACGCAGGCTCCCGTGCCCGTGAAACCGTTGACGGACTCCTCTCACGCAGACGCCTACTACTATTTCACCGTGGGCCATCTCCAGGAGGAGGAATACGAGCTGAACACCAGCGCCGACATGGCGAACCAGTCGATCGACTCGTATAAAAAGGCCCTTGCGATTGAGCCGAACTCCGCTGTGATTCTCGAGCGGCTCGCCGAGATTTATGCCAAGTCGCAGCATATCCGCGATGCCGTCGTCCAGGCGCAGGCGGCCCTGAAGATTGATCCCGATAATGTGGACGCGCACCGGCTGCTTGCGCGCATCTACGTGCGCACCTTGGGCGACATGAGCGCAGGAGAAGTCCAGCAGGAAAACCTGACCAAGGCTACCGAACAGTTCCAGGCCATCCTGAAGACCGACCCCAACGACACCTATTCGTTGTTGTGGCTTGCCAGGCTGTACCGCTTCCAGAACCAGCATGCGGAGGCAGAGAAGGTGCTGCGCCAGATTCTTGCGCACGATTCCGATAGCGGACCGGCGCTGGAACAGCTCAGTCAGCTGCTGATCGACCAGGGGCGCTCGCAGGAAGCAATCGAGCTTCTGACGCGCGCAGCTGGCGATTCCGCCTCGCCCGATATCTACGACCTTCTGGGTGACGCCTATTCGCAGGCGAAGGACTATCCCAATGCCGAAAAGGCCTACCAGCAAGCTGTCGCCGGGGACCCGGACGATCCCGGCCACCGCCACGGGCTCGCGCAGGCGCTGCTTTCAGAAGACAAGTACGCAGAAGCCCTCGCGCAGTTCAACAAGCTGAGCGAACTCGAGCCCGGCACTTCGGAGAACTTCCTGCGTGCCGCGCAACTGTACCGGCGCCTCGGGCAATTCGAGCAGGCGGAAGCGAGCCTGGCGCGCGCGAAGCAGCTGGCGCCTGGCTCGCTTGAGATTCTCTACAACGAAGCGCTGCTCGATGAGGATCAAGGCCGCTTCGATGACGCAGTCAAGGTGCTCACCGATGCCATCGCCGGCATCAAGAGCCAGACCGGTGGAGACGGAAATCCCAGCGCTCTGGCGATCTTGTACGAGCAATTGGGCGAGGCCTATAAGGAACAGCGCAATTTCCCATCCGCCCTTTCGACCTTCGGGGAGATGGGCAAGCTCAACCCGGATTCGCAAAAGCGCGCGCGAGTCCTCGAGATCGATACCTATCGCGAGAGCCATGACATTGAGCGCGCGATCGCCGAAGCCAAGAAGGCCCTGGATGAATCGCCCGAAGATCCCGAGATGACCAGGACGCTTGCAATGCTGTATGGCGAGAAATCCGATACCGCAGCGGCCAAGCAGCTGCTCGAGGGACTGCTGAAGGGGAACGACAACGATCTTGAGATCTATCTGGATATCGCGCAGGTTCAGTCGCGCGGCAAGAAATATTCCGACGCCGAACAATCCGCCGAAAAGGCCGAGCAGATGGCTCACGGAGCTGCCGGCAAGCAGAGCGTCTGGTACATGCTGGGTGCGATCTACGAACGACAGAAGAAGTTTGACGACGCCGAGCAGGAATTCCGCAAGGTGCTGGACGTGAACCCGAACAACGGTCCGGTACTGAACTACTACGGGTACATGCTGGCAGATCGCGGCGTCCGCGTGGAGGAGGCGGCCTCGCTGATCGAGCGCGCCCTGAAGCAGGAACCCAACAACGGCGCCTACCTCGACAGCCTGGGCTGGGCGTACTACAAACAGAACAAGCTGGTCGAGGCCGAGGAATACCTGCGGAAGGCCATCGATCGCGAAGGCAACGATCCGACGATCCTGAGCCATCTCGCCGACGTGTATTTGAAGCTTGGCCAGAATGAACGCGCCGCTGAGCTGTTTGAACGCTCTCTCGCTGCGTGGCAGACGGCACTGCCGGCGGATTACGAGGCCGACAAGGTCACCGCAATCGAAGTGCAGCTCAAGAATTTGAAGCGGCACCTCGCACAGAAAACCCCTACGGAAACCGGCAAACCGCAGTAAGCTCCCCGGCATGTCCATCCGGAAAAAAGAATCGGTGCGCCTGCAGGCGTACGCGAAGGTCAATCTTGCGCTGAACATCACGGGCAAGCGCGGCGATGGTTATCACGAGCTTCGCACCGTCTTCCAGACGATCTCGCTGCACGACACGCTCGACATTTCAATCACGCGCAGTCAGGACCCGAGCGTCCAGTGGATGACCTGCAGCGATCCGGAGCTGCAGGGCAAGGAAAATCTCGTGTTGCGGGCTATACGGGCGATCTCCCCTGAAATCGGATTTGAGGGCAGCTTAGTCGTTCACTTGGAGAAGAGAATCCCGGTTGCGCGCGGACTGGGCGGCGGTTCAAGTGATGCCGCTGCAGCTCTGATCGGGATGCTGCGCCTGACAAATATGGAACTACCCTTGCCGCGGCTAATGGAGATCGCTGCCAGCCTCGGCGCGGACGTGCCCTTTTTTCTCTTCGGCGGACGGGCGTTGGCCGTGAATCGCGGCGACGAAATCTACCCCATGGAAGACGGGCCGAAACGAACGATCGTCGTAGTCTCGCCCACAGGCATCGGGGTGTCGACCAAGGACGCCTATGGATGGCTCGCTCCGGAATTGACAAGACTCACGAAACCCAATAGAATTTGGACGTTCTGCGCTCTGTGCTGGAGCCGGCAGGAGACGGTCTCGAACGATTTCGAGGGGCCCGTTTTCAGCCGCCATCCGCGACTCCGAGAAATTCGGGACGGATTGCTCAAGCGAGGAGCCGCGAATGCCGCGCTGGCGGGTAGCGGGTCGGCGGTGTTTGGAGTATTCCGAAACCCAGCGCAGGCGCGCCGAGCCGCTCGTGCGTTCCCGGAAGATTCGGTTTTCGTCGCAGAAACCCTTTCCAGGGAAAAGTATGGCCGAGCCATGGGCTGGAGTCCGGCCGGCTGAGGGAAAACTTTGCTGACAGACAGGTGTAAGGTTTTCTGCGGAACGGCGAACCCCGCCCTGGCGGATTCGATTTGCTCGTATCTGGGTGTTCCTCGCGGGAGGGCCGAGCACGGCCATTTTTCCGACGGCGAGTCGCGCTATCAGATCCTGGAAAACGTGCGCGGCGCCGATGTATTCGTCGTGCAGCCGTGCTGCAGCCCGGTGAATCATCACCTGATGCAGTTGCTGCTGATGATTGACGCATTCAAGCGCGCTTCGGCGTGGCGGATTACGGCGGTGATTCCGTACTACCCGTACGCGCGGCAGGACCGCAAGGATCGGCCGCGCGTGGCGATCTCGGCAAAGCTGGTGGCGGATCTGCTCGAGACTGCCGGAGCAAGCCGCGTACTGTCGCTTGATCTGCACGCTCCGCAGATTCAGGGATATTTCAATATTCCCGTGGACCATCTGTACGGCGCGCCGGTGATGGTCGAATATTTTCAGAAGAAGAAACTCGGACCCGTGACGGTGGTATCACCCGATGCCGGAGGCGTTGAGCGGGCCAGGCTTTTCGCGAAGAGAATGGATGCGCCCCTTGCGATCGTCGATAAGCGGCGCATCGACGTCAATGTGAGCGAGGTCATGCACCTGATCGGCGATGTCAGCGGTCGCCCGGCGCTGGTCATCGATGACATCATCGACACGGCTGGCACGCTGGTGAAAACGGCCGAAGCACTGCTGGAAAACGGCGCGACCAAGGTATTCGCGGCTTCCACACATCCGGTGCTTTCCGGACCGGCTGTTGACAGACTGATGAAGTCCGCGATTGAGGAAGTGGTGGTCACTGATTCGGTTCCTCTCAGCCCGGAGGCCGCGAAGCTTCCGAAGATCAAGGTGCTGAGCGTGGCGCCGCTGCTGGCGCGGGGGATTCAGTCGATTCACGAAGAGACTTCGATCAGCGAGCTGTTTATTTGAGCTGCTGCTAAGGAAAAAAGGAAAGACACATGGAGACGTTTACAGTTGAAGGAAAAATTCGCGAAGGGCGTGGGAAAGGCCCGGCGCGCCGAACACGCATGACCGGCATGGTGCCGGCAGTGCTCTATGGCGCGCGCAAGGAATCCATTTCGCTTGCGGTGAATGCCAAACAACTCGCGCGCATCCTCCGCTCCGAGACCGGTCACAACACGATTTTCAGCGTGCAGGTGGCCGGCGGCGGCCTGGAAAAGGCCATGCTGAAGGATTGGCAGGTGGATCCGGTCAGCAATGCGCTGCTGCATGTGGACCTGCTGCGCATCGCGATGGATGTGCGCATGCGCGTGCGCGTGCCGGTGCACACCTTTGGCGAGCCGCAGGGTGTAAAGATGCAAGGCGGCGTGTTCGAGACGGTTACGCGCGAAGTCGAGATTGAGTGCTTGCCGGGCGACATACCGGAGGAATACCGGGTGGACGTCAGCGAATTCCTGATTGGCAAGCAGCTTCGCGCAGGAGACCTCCCGATTGATCCGGCGAAAGTGAAGCTGCTGACCGATCCGACGCGTGTGCTGGCTCACGTCGTCATGCTCAAGAAGGAAGACGAGCCGGTGGCTGAAGCGGCAGTGGCGACCGAGACGGCTCCGGCTGAGCCCGAAGTCATCAAGAAGGGCAAGAAGGAAACCGAAGAGGGCGAAGCAGAGGCTGCTACCGAAGCCGCGCCCAAGGCGGCCGAAAAGAAGGGCAAGGAGAAGTAGCCGCAGCGTCAGAGTTCGGCGCCGGGAAGGTGCTTTGAGCGCGCCTATGCGCTTCGCGGAGCGCAAGCGATGAAATGGATCGTCGGCCTTGGCAACCCGGGTCCCGATTTTGAGTGGACGCCTCATAACCTGGGCTTTTTGGCCGTGGATGCCCTGGCGGCGAGAGCGGGTATCCGGGTAACGCGCCCGGAAGCAAAAGCGCTTGTGGGTTATGGCAAAGTGGCCAGGCACGACGTCGTACTCGCCAAGCCGCAGACGATGATGAATCTGAGCGGCGTGTCGGTCAGAATGCTGCTTGAGCGAGATCAGGGCACACCGGCGGATTTGATCGTGCTCATTGACGAGACTGACCTGCCCTGGGGCATGCTGCGAATTCGAGACAAGGGCGTCAACAGCACGCACAACGGTTTGAAGTCGATTATCAGCGCGCTCGGTACCGACGAGTTTGTGCGGCTGCGAATGGGAGTCAGGCCCGAGAAACTGTGGGGCGATCGCCGGGAGTACGTGCTCCGCACCATGGGCGGCGAGGAACGCAAGATCGCCGACCAGATGGCGATGGACGCAGCCGAGGCTGTCGAAGTGATTTTGGCCGAGGGCGCCGAAAAGGCGATGTCGCGATTCAATCGCAAGGCCTCGGCGGCGGGTGAGGATTTGGAGTAGGAATTGATTGCTGCGGTGACGCAGCGAAGGAATCGAGAGGACACATGGAAGAGCGTCAGTACGAATTGATTTTCATCTGCCGGCCCGATACGCCTGAGTCGGACGTGGACAAAGTGATTTCGACCATCGAACACGCGGCCACCGAGAAGGGCGCCAAGATCGAGAAGACCGAGAAGTGGGGGCGGAAACGCATGGCCTACCGCGTACAACGGTTGCGCGAGGGCTTCTACGTTTTCATGGTTCTGCGATCGAGCCACGGCGAAGTCGTGAAGGAACTCGAGCGCCGGCTGAAGGTTGCCGACCCGGTCATGAAATACATTACCGTGCGAGTGGATGAGGAACTGAAGCGCCAGGACAAACTGAAGCGGCACCGCGAGCGTCGTGCTGCTCGGCGTCCGCGCAAGGCAGTTCCGTCTGTTTCCACACCCGCTGGCCCAGCGCCTGCTCCGGCAGCGGCGGGCGGCAGTGAACCGGCCGCGGCCGCATCTTAAGATTCAAGCTTAGGGAGAATACGAATGGCAGATGAACAAGTACCGCGTCCTCCGGCGCCGCCTCCGGCGCCGTCAGGACCTTCAGGACACTCCGGACCGCCGTCAGGCGGCGGACATTCCGGACCACCGGGACGATTTGGTCCGGGTGGACCGCGCCCGCAAGGAGGTCCCGGCGGACCAGGCGGCAGGCCCGGCGGCCCCGCGAAGCGCGGCAAGCGGAATTTTGTCCGCAAGAAGAAGGTTTGCCGGTTCTGCGTGGACAAGTCGGACTACATCGACTACAAGAGGGCCGAAATCCTGGCCCCGTTCCTGCAGGAGCGGGGAAAGATCCTTCCACGCCGCATGACCGGCACCTGCTCTCGCCACCAGCGGTGGCTTACCGTGGCTATCAAGCGGGCGCAGAATATCGCGCTGCTGCCATTCGCCGCCGAGCTGTAGTCGACCTGAAGTGACTTCGCAGTGGCGGGAACGAACCCCGCCGTTTGCACCTGTCGTAGCGGGGACTTGCCCCGACGCAGAATGAAAGCTTGAGGTAACTGACTATGCAGATCATCTTGCAGGAAGACGTTGAAAAGCTCGGTACGCGCGGCCAGGTGGTGGAAGTAGCCGAAGGTTACGCGCGGAATTTTCTGTTGCCGAGGAAACTTGCGCTCGAAGCCAGCGTCGGAAATATGAAGCGCCTGGAGAAAATGCGCGCCACTTTTGCGAAAAAGGAAGCCTCGGAGAAGGGCGACGCAACAACGCTTGCCGGACTTCTGGCCGGCGTCTCGCTCGAGATGTCACGCAAGGCCGGAGAAAGCGATCAGCTTTTCGGTTCCGTGACCTCAGCAGATATTTCTGACGCGCTTGCCGCCAAGGGCTTCACGGTTGACAAGCGCAAGATCACTCTGGCCGAACCGATCAAAGTAGTCGGTGAGTATGAGATTCCCGTGAAGCTTCACCGCGAAGTCACCGCGAGCGTGAAGCTGGCCGTCAAGAAAGAAGAGTAGCCGCCTCGCGTACTGCTCAGTACAGCAGGCGCTCGCTTGAGCGTCCCTGTATCTTGTTCGCCTGCGGGCCGACAGGTTGTGTCTTTCGATTGTGTTTTCCACCGTTCAAAAATTCTCCACAGCCAAGTCCAGTTGACGCCTGCCCGGGCTGCGAGCAGACTCGTGCGCGCTCCAAAGACATTGCGAATTCTTGAAGTAAGCGACGAGCGCGAGCTGCTCTCGAAAAAGAGCCCTTGCGCGCCGCAGATTCTTGGGCGAATATAAGGCGAAAGCCAAAATGGCCAACGACACCACGCTGGAACGACCGTTACCGAACAATATTGAAGCTGAGCGAAGTATCTTGGGCGCTGTTCTGCTCGATAACCACGCACTGAACGCCGCCGTGCAAGTCCTGCGCGCCGAGGATTTCTTCCTGAAGCAGCACCGTCACATTTTCGAGCGCATGGTGCACCTGGGCGAAAAGCAGCAAGTCCTGGACGGACAGGGCATCGATCTCATCACCCTGATGGAGGATCTAACGCGCACCGGCGAACTGGAAGCTGCCGGAGGCGTGGCCTACCTTTCCCAGCTCGCCGATGGCTTGCCGCGCGTAACCAATGTCGACCACTACGCCCGCATCGTCAAAGAGAAGGCAATTCTGCGGAGCCTGATCTACTCCGCATCCTTGATTCAGGAGCAGGCGCTGGCGGCAGGTGATGACGCCGACGTAATTCTGGATCGCGCCGAATCGTCCATCTTCCAGCTGGCGGAAGATCGTGTGAAGGCCGGCCTGATCGGCGTCAAGGATTTGGTGAAGGACGGCTTTGAGCGCCTGGAAAAGATTTTCAGCGAGGGCCGACGGATCACGGGACTGGCGACCGGCTACTCGGGTCTGGACAACGAGACGGCCGGACTGCAGCCCTCCGAACTGATCATCCTTGCCGCTCGTCCCTCAATGGGCAAGACCGCACTGGCACTGAACATCGCAGAAAACGTGGCGGTGCGGCAGCGCGAGCCTGTTGCGGTGTTCAGCCTGGAAATGTCCAAAGAATCGCTGTTGTTGCGGCTGCTCGCGTCGCACGCGCGCGTCGATGCTCACAAGTTCCGCACCGGGCACATGAATCGCGATGATTGGACGAAAGTGACCGCATCTCTTGCCGAGCTCGGCAATGCGCCCATCTGGATCGACGATTCGGCTTCATCAACCGTGCTGGAAATGGGCGCAAAGGCGCGCCGGCTGAAGCGCGACCGAGGGCTTTCACTCGTCGTTGTAGACTATATTCAGCTCGTCGTACCCAGCACGAACCGGCGAAACGCCAACCGGCAGGAAGAAGTGTCGAGTATCTCCCGCTCGCTCAAGGCTCTGGCCAAGGAACTGAAGGTTCCCGTCGTCGTGCTCAGCCAGCTGACCCGCGCGCCGGAACGCGAAGACCGCAAGCCGCAGCTTTCCGATTTGCGCGAATCAGGCGCGATCGAGCAGGATGCGGACGTCGTGTTGTTCATCAATCGCCCGAATTTCTACAAGACCGATATTCCCGAGGAAGAACGCGCCAAGGCCGAACTCATCATCGCCAAGCAGCGCAACGGTCCCACGGGCAGCCTGAATTTCGTGTTCCTGAGCCGTCACACTCGCTTTGAGGAAGCCGCACCGGACGCCTGGAGCAGCTCAGGCGAACAGTAGCGGGGCCCTGATTCCGACCTCCGGCAGCGCGTGGTTCTGATTCCACAAGTGTGTCGCCGAACCCGCGCAAGCTCGCGCAAACCTCTGCCTGGTCCATCCCCCTGAGATATTCAACCCCTGTATTTTCGATAATATACAGCCATCGATTGCTGCACCAAGGCTCGTGGCCCGTGTCCTGCAGTCACACCGCTTGTATGTTTACCTAAACGGTGCGGGGCGGCGTTCCGGTTTCGATTTGCGTCGCCCGCATGGGGTAGAGTCTGGCATCCTAAATGAACATGAAAAAGGCAATACGAGTCGTGGGAAGGCCGGTCTGGGCGGAGGTATCGCTGCAGGCGATCGGGCGGAATCTACGCAGAATTCGCCGCCACATTGGGCCCAAGCCGCAGATCCTCGCGGTTGTAAAATCCAACGCCTACGGGCTGGGCGCCGTACCGGTCGCCAAGGCTCTTGAGAAAGCTGGCGCCGAGCGGTTCGGCGTGACCTGCGCAAACGAAGGAGTGGAGCTTCGCGAATCTGGCATTCGCAAGCCCATTCTGGTTCTCACCGGATTCTGGCCGGGGGAAGAGAAGCGGTTCATCGCCAATCGTTTGACGCCGAGCGTGACCCGCCTGGAGGACGTGCGCTCGCTGGAGCGCGCGGCGAAATCGGCGGGCGTAAAATCCCGCCTGCGATTTCACCTGAAGATCAATACGGGCATGAACCGCCTGGGATTGCTGCCTTCGGAACTGGACGCGTTCGCGTGCGCGCTCGCCGATTGCCGGCATATCGAACTGGAAGGCACGTTCACTCATTTCGCCTCGGCCGAGGATTTCAGCGCCCGTCAGACCGACGAACAGGAACAGACATTCCGAAAATGTCTCGACCTGCTGCGCGCGCTCGGAGTTTCGCCCGGGGTCGTTCACATGGCCAACAGCGGAGCAATCTGCGCGCGGCCGAGCACGTGGGCCGATATGGTAAGGCCCGGTGCGATCCTCTATGGTTATTACCAGTCGTTTGATCCGCCACACAAGGGCCAGGAAATCCGGGACCGTTTGCCGGTCGAACCGAGTCTTTCGCTTCGCGCTCGCATTATCACGTTGCGGGACCTGCCGGCGGGCCAGCCGGTCGGCTATGGCGCGCGCTTCGTTACCGAGAGGCCGTCCCGCATTGCCGTGATCAACGCGGGCTACGCGGATGGAATTCTGCGCCAGCGTACCAATCGAGGCTGCGCGCTCCTGCGCGGCCGTCACGTTCCGCTGGTGGGCGCGATTTCCATGGATCTGACCACGCTGGACGTGACCGGCGTGCCGGACGCCGCCTTGGGCGACATCGTTACCCTCTATGGTCGCGACGGCAGCGCGGAAATCAAGGTTTCCGATGTAGCCGCAGAGATCGGCACAGTCACCTCCGATCTTCTGTGCGCGCTCGGCCGTCGCGTTGCCCGCTATTACGTCTGACCTTAGCCGTTCCTAACCCCAACCCCCGGCGTTGACTCCCCGTTTGTCCTCGGTGCTATACTGGCTGCTACTATTTAGTTTTTCTTTATACGCCCGGCCCCGATTCATATCCGGCTCCGACGGAAGACTTTCTTACAGCCGGAAGAAGCAGTGTTTGGCTTCACGCTGACTCATATTTTTATACGTTATATAGGGTGCAACCATGGCAAAGTCATCGAACCTTCCCGGCCGGAATCCGGCCGGCACGCAACCGGATTCATCCCTCATCCGGCCTGCCACAATCGCCCGACCGCCGCAGGAGACTCCCGGCTCGTTTTGGGACATGCTGGCGCTCAAGATCGTCTTCACGGCGGTCTGCATCGTGGTGGGGTACCATTTTCGTCCTTTCAGCATCTCCAAAGAGGCTGGAGCGGTCGCGGGGCTGTCCTTCGCCCTTGCCGTCATCTTCTTTGAAACCCGTTTGCAGAGGATCAGCCTTCGCCGGCTGATCGGCGCCTCCGTGGGATCGATTCTGGGAATTCTGGGCGCCTATCTGATTTCACTGATTTTTACGCACACGACGATGCCGGAGAGCACCCGGTCGTTTTTTAGTCTCGCAGTGTTCCTGGTGATGACCTACATCGGCATGGTGTTGGGTGCGAACAAGGGCGACATGCTCAATTTGCAGGCCTTTGGGGGCGTCTTCGGCAGCGAGCGCAATACCAAGCATTCCTTCAAAGTACTGGATACCAGCGTGATTATCGATGGCCGCGTCGGAGACATCGCCGAGGCGCTGTTTCTTGACGGCACCATCGTCATCCCGCACTTCGTTTTGCGCGAACTGCAGCTGGTTGCCGATTCCGCAGACCCGCTGAAGCGCCAGCGCGGGCGCCGTGGCCTGGAGGTGCTGCAGCGCATCCAGAAGATGCCCCATCTTGACGTCCAAATCGCCGACGACGACTTCCAGCACATCGCCGACGTGGACATGAAACTGATCGAGCTTGCCAAGCGCTATGACGCCAAAGTTGTGACCAATGATTTCAACCTGAATAAAGTAGCCACGCTGCAAGGAATTGAAATCATGAACGTGAACCTGCTGGCGAATGCGCTGAAGCCCGTGGTATTGCCTGGTGAGACCATGCGCGTCTTTATCCTGCGCGAGGGGAAGGAATACAATCAGGGCGTCGCCTACCTGGACGACGGCACCATGGTGGTGGTTGACGGTGCGCGCAAAATGATCAACAAGACCGTGGATATCGGAGTGACTTCGGTTCACCAGACGACGGCAGGCAAAATGATCTTCGGACGCTATGATGAGCGCGGCGAGCAAACGCCGCGTCCCATGACGACTGCTCCTGCCGAGGCTTCTCCAGCCGGCCGCCCGCCCGACGGCACGGCTCCGGGCGGCGATCGTCCGCCGCGGCCGCTGTATCCGGAATCCGGGCGCTCCTAGCATGCCTTGCGGGGCGCCTTTGTTTCGCTCCGTGCCCGGTTTGCGTTAGACTTCTAGCCTTCCAATGGCAAGAATTGCTGCAATCGTTCCGGCCGCCGGGCTCGGTACCCGTATGGGTGCCGACCAGCCGAAGCAATTTCTCGAACTCGATGGTCTTCCGCTGATCATTTTCACCCTCCGCCGTCTGGCTTTATCCCCTGCGATTACTGACTTTTTTATTTCGACGCGCGCCGAAGATGTCGTTTCTCTTGAGGACAAGGTTGCGAAGGCGGCGCTGGGCCGGCCAGCGCGCGTGGTCCATGGCGGGGATACCCGCCAGCAGTCGGTCGCGAACGCCCTGGCGCAGCTGGATCCGTCAACCGAGATTGTCCTGGTCCACGATGCCGTCCGCCCGTTTGTCACCCGCGAGCAGATCGAGCGGGTGATCGCGGAGGCGCGCACCCGAGGGGCCGCTATTCTCGGTGTTCCCGCGATTGACACGATCAAGGAAGTGAAGCGTGCCAGCCTTCCTGAGGATGTCGCGCTGATTTCGGCCACAATTCCCCGCGAGCGAATCGTGCTGGCGCAGACGCCCCAAGCGTTTGCTTACGCGCTGTTGCGGGACGCCTTCCGCAAGGCGCAGCAGGACGGCGTCACCGCCTCGGACGAAGCCGCGCTGGTCGAACGCTTCGGCCACGACGTGTTCGTCGTGCTGGGCTCGGAGCGCAACATAAAAATCACGCGCCCCTCGGACATGGACCTGGCCCGGTTCTATCTCGAGCAGGAGCGCCGGGCGGTGAAGGTGTGAGATTTGCACCTGGTCAGCCTCGGCGCATGAGCGTGTCGCAAGGAGTCTGGACCGTGCAAGCGATCAGAACCAGGCAACAATCACCGGCAAGCCTGCCACCTCAGAACCAACCATTGGGAGCTTAGAAGCCAATGAACTTTGCTGGAATTGGGTATGATCTTCACCGGCTCGTCGACGGCCGCAAGCTCATGATCGGCGGCATCGAGGTCCCGTTCGATAAAGGCTCTGAGGGGCACTCCGATGGCGACGTGCTCGCCCACGCGTTGTGCGATGCGCTTCTTGGCGCTGCGTGTTTGGGCGACATCGGCACACACTTCCCGGACACCGACCCGAAGTGGAAAGGGGCGTCGAGTCTGCTTTTTCTCGAACACGCGGCCAAGATGCTCCACGACCGCCGACTCCGCATCGTTCATGTCGATGCGATCGTAATCTGCGAGCGCCCCAAGCTCGGAGGGCATTTCCCTCAGATGCGCGCGGCACTGGCCAAGGCGCTCGGTCTGACGACCGACAAAATCAATTTGAAGGCCAAGACCAACGAAGGCGTAGATGCCATCGGCCGCGGCGAGGCCATTGCCGCCCACGTAATTGCGACCGTGCGACAGCACTAAGCGCGCGCCGTCGCTTGCAACTGCGCTAGAATTCCCGCTCATGACCGACCAGACCCCGACCGGACCGCCGCTGGCGCTTGCAAGTTCGGTCACCGGTGTTCAGATTGCGATGATTCTGTGCGAGCGCGGCTGGCTCGATGCTGCTCCTCTGGCAGAACCAGACGCTGCGCTTGAGGGCTGGCTGTGTCGCGCAGCCGAGCTTCTGGGCCCGCACGCTCGCGATCGCACCGAGCTTGATGGCCTGCTTTCGCTCGTTTTCCGCTACGACGCGCGCGCGATTATGGAGGACGCCCAAAACCAGGCTGTCCTTGCGCGCGAAGGGGCGCGCGAGGTGGTTCGCGAGCTCGCCAACCGGATACTGGCAGGCGGCGATGTGGATTCCGACCGCCTGAAGGAGATTGTCGAGGGCCTCAAAGCAGTCCTGCCGTACCGCAGTCGCGCGATTTTCCATCCTCTTCGCGTGGCGCTGGCAGGCCGGGCGGGCCAGGGGGAACTCGACCGCGTAATTTTGCTGCTGGATTCGGCGGCGCGGCTGTCTTTCACAGTGGCTGTCAAGAGCACCAGGCAGCGCACGCTTGAATTCTGCGCTGCGCTGGACTAAAGCGGCATCGGGTGAACGGATGAACTGGATGACGGGATTCCACGCTGTCGAAGAAGCCCTCTCGGCCGGGCGGCCGCTTGACCGCATATTGATCGCCAAGGGTCGGCACGGTGAGCGCGTCGAACAGGTGGTGCGCCTGGCAAAATCGCGCGGTGTACCGGTGCGATTCGAGGACCGCCAGCAGCTGGACCGCGCCACCGGAACTCGCGAGCACCAGGGCGTTGCGGCACTGGGCGCGGCAAAGCCCGCCGTCGAGCTTGAGGATTTGCTGGCCGCCAAGGGCGGCCAGGGCCTGCTCGTGCTGCTTGACGGCATCGAGGATCCCCACAATCTGGGCGCGATCGTTCGCACTTCGCTTGCCGCCGGCGCGCAGGGCGTCGTGATCCCGGAGAGGCGCGCTGCCGGATTAAGTGACACGGTCGAGAGAGCGTCTGCGGGAGCGCTTGCGCACCTGCCTGTCGCCCGCGTTAAGAATCTGGTTCGCGCCATGGAGGCCATCAAGGAAGCCGGCTACTGGCTCGTGGGCCTGGATGAACGTGCGGAAAAAACGCACACCGAAATTGACCTCAAGGCATCGGTTGGAATCGTCCTTGGCAGCGAAGGCGAAGGCCTGCACGAGCTTACGCGCAAGCGCTGCGATTTTCTGGTGTCGATCCCCACCGCTGGACCCGTGCGTACGCTCAACGTGTCGGTCGCCGCCGGCGTCATGCTTTTCGAGGCCGTGCGCCAGCGGCGAGGCAAGTGATGATCACGCGCCAGCCCTCGCGAATTTCTCCTCCCATCTGATTCTCCCGGTCGTCTGCATCACCACAAACAAAGTCAGAATCGAACCGATGGCGATCGAAAGACCGGTGAAGCCCTTGAAGAAAAATGCGTAGGAGAACAGGACCAGGTAAATCAGTTGCGCCAGTCCAGCTTCGAGAGCGGCGAAGCGCATGCCTACCACCAGGCGCGCGTAGCTGACCACAAGAAACGTCGACACCAGGGAGCAGACCAGGAACGCAAGGTGGATCGAAATGTGGTCTACCAGGTACGCCAGAAGCAGGTGGAACGAGAAAAACGCCGCGGCGAAAAAGAAATAGTTCATGGGATGCAGATCGATGCCACGAAGCGTCGACAGGATGAACATCAGGAAGAAAAAGAAGAACAGCGACACCGGAGCAAAATAGCTGATCCGCGCCGCCAGAGGACCCGGCTGTAGTCTTTCAGGCATGGTCATGCCGATCCCGTATCCCGCAATCAGGTTCTTGTAGCTCCAGTTTAAGTCCCAGCCGTTGCTGGTTTCCGCTTTGGTCGTAGGAGACATCGTATTCTCGGGAAAATCGATGTCCTTGAAGTTGGTGCGGATGCGCAGCGTGAAGTTGCGAATTTGGGAGATACCTTGTCCCAGATCGTATTGCCAGGAGTCGAGTCCCTGCGAGCGGTAACCGGTATGCAATGTGACCGTCTTTCCTGCTGCGACACGAGTGGACCCGGTGGCGCCGGCGCTCGTGTTACTCACCTGTAGCGGTTGATCGTCTACGGTCATGACCAGGTCGTCGTAGATGGCTTCGCTTGCGGGGTAGGGAAGACGGAATTCCAGATCCCTATCTTCGCCAGTTGAGTTCGTAAACGTATAGTCACCGGCAAATGCCACCACGTACGTGCTGTACCAAAGCAGTCCCTTCTGGCGATGGGTGAGATTCAGTACGACGTCGACCTTGCTTGCATCAATTGCGAGATTCACCGCCTTGGTCGTTTTGACCTCGGTAGTTCCGTTGTCCCTGTTAACCGTGGTGACGACTTCCTGCCTGTAACACGCCGTCGGAGGCGATTGTTGCTGAGCCGTACCCCAGCTGGAAGCAACACGCGACTTCAATTCCGACGACACGGGAGAATTGGTGCGGACAAAGATCGTCGTGCCCAGAATGATCCAAGCAATTGAGGTACAAAAAAAGATGAAGGTGATTGCGGCGATGCGCTTGATCACAGTTCTCTCCTGATAAGGAATTACGCATGGGAGAGTTGCAATCAAGCTGCCAGTGTCCTCTGACGGCCCGGCTGCGGCAGCCTAGAGCAAATGAAGTACTTAGGAATGCGGGCTCGCTGAGAGCGGTGTGTGCCGCAAGACGCAGCTGCGGAACCACTGACACCGTCCCGGCCGGTGTCAGACACCGCGACGCCGCTAGCCCCGCGACTCAAGGGCGTGCATATAACGACTGATCTGATGCAGGTGGGAAAGGTCGTGACCGGCCAGTAATCGTACCATCACGGCCAAGGACTCCGCGCCACGCTCATTGTGCTGCCCGCTGCGTTCGAAGTCCTGTGGGGAGATTCGTCTCCACACAGACAAATTGAGCAGGCGCAGCGTCCGAAACATTTCGACAAGTTCCGACGGTTCGCGTTCATTGTGGCGCTGGGAGGCTACCCAAGCATCCTGCCTGAAGCCCAGAATAGCCGGCTCGTCCTCGCAAAGGATCAACCTGAGGCGATATCCATAAACCCACTCGCTATCGGTGAGATGGCCGATGATTTCGTTCGGAGTCCATTTCCCTGGAATTGCTCGCCCGCGCAGGACTTCCACCGGGTGTCTGGCGACAATATCGGCCAGGGTAGATGCCGTCTGGGCCAACACCTCGATCGGATCCCGGCCAGCCAACAGGTTGAACAGCTTTTCTCGGTAGGTCCGTGGAGCCGACACCTCTAGTCCCGGTTGCGCCGGCGTCATAATCAACTCCTTCGTTTGCAACTTCTCGAATCTACAGACTTTTCGCTTGGCGAGCAGCAAACGGACGCTTAGGGTGACCTTGAATCGGTGAGACAAGGCCGTCAACGCTTGGAATCGAATCTCATGGAACCTCCGCTCCTTTTTCCAGGGCGAAGCCTTCCACTTTCCAGCCTTCCGCGCCGCCGATCATTTTCTTCACTTTCCGGCCCAGGCGCGCCAGACGAGCTGCAGCGCGGTCGGCTCCGTTGCAATGCGGCCCGTTGCAATAGACAACGAATAGCGTATCCGGGGGATAGGCGGCGAGATTGCGTTCATGGATTCGGCCGTGCGGCAGATGGAGCGAGCCCGGAACATGCCCGCCCTTGAAAGCTTCCGGGCTGCGAACATCCAGCAGCACAAACCCGGGCGCGCCCGAAGCCAACGCCGCGTGAACGTCCCAGCAGTCGGTTTCAACAGACAGGAGCTTCTCAAAGTGATCAAGGGCCGTTTGCGGATCGGCGACGATCTCATTGTGTATGTTCATAAACCACTGTTGCTCGATTCCAAAACTTTGTCGATAGGCAGAAATGCCAATATCCGCTAAAATCCTGCCATGCGCTCCTGCGACCGTCGCCGCGTGGCCACTCTGCTTTACGACGGCCTGAGCATCTTCGAGTTCGGGATCGTGGTGGAGATTTTCGGCTTGCCGAGGCCGGAGCTGGAGGTTGATTGGTACACGTTTGAGACCTGCTCGCACCAGCGCGGCCCGCTCCGCACGACCGGCGGCGTTCATGTCCAGGCACGTCGCGGATTGCGGACTTTGCAACAGGCCGGAACCATCGTTATTTCGGGCTGGAAGCGAACCAGCGAACCTCCTCCGAAATCCCTCCTGAACGCACTGCGTTCGGCGCACGCTCGCGGCGCACGTCTGGTCTCGATTTGTTCCGGAGCCTTCGTTCTCGCGGCCACCGGCCTGCTCGATGGCAAGCGCGCCACCACCCACTGGCGTTACGCGGAAGAGTTGGCTTCTCGATTTCCGAAAATTCGCGTCGACCCCGGCGTTCTGTACGTGGATGAAGGCAGCATTCTGACCTCGGCGGGCAGCGCCGCGGGCATAGACCTTTGCCTGCACATCGTCCGGTGCGATTATGGGGCGGAAATCGCCAACCGCGTGGCCCGCCGGCTGGTCATGCCGCCGCATCGCGACGGCGGTCAAGCGCAATACGTCCAAAACCCCGTCGACAGCCGGGCGGCCGGAGGGCTCGCGCCTCTGTTGCAGTGGGCGCAATCGCATTTGGGCCAGGCCCTGCGCGTGGAGGATCTGGCCCGTCACGCGAGGATGTCGCCGCGAACTTTCGCGCGCCAGTTCCGCCGGCAGACCGGAACCACTCCTCACCAATGGCTCACCCACCAGCGTCTTCTGGCCGCGCAGATGCGTCTCGAAAAGACCGACGACGGGATCGATGCGATTGCCGAAGCGGTGGGGTTACAGACGGCGGCGACGCTGCGGCAGCATTTCAGCCGGACGCTGGAGACGACACCTACCGCCTATCGCCGCCGGTTCTCCACTGCGTAGGGCGCTCGACCGATTTCGGGATTTCGCGGTTCAGTCGTGGAATCCGCTGACGGTCGTGGCCCTGATACGGGCGCCAGCGGGGGATTTCTCCGACCAGGCATTTTCTTTTCTGCTAACTCGCGTACTGCAAAGGCGAAAACACATCCACGCCGGGTAGCTTCGAGCGTCCGTTCAGAAAGCTCAATTCCACAGCAAACACCGCACCTACGACGTCTCCACCCAACTGGCGCACCAGGGTGACGGCGGCCGCGGCAGTACCGCCCGTTGCCAGCAGGTCGTCACAGATCAGCACGCGCTGTCCCTGCTTCACGGCGTCCTGATGGATTTCGAGCTGGTCAGTGCCATATTCCAGCTGGTAGGTCACCGAAGCGGTTTTCCAGGGCAGTTTCTTCGGCTTGCGCACCGGAACAAAACCTGCGCCCAACCGATAGGCGAGCGCAGGGCCGAAGATGAAGCCCCGGGCTTCAATACTTGCAACAATGTCTACGTGGTTGCCGCTGTAATGATCGCAAAGTTTGTCGACCAGATCGTGAAATCCCTTGCCGTCCTTCAACAGGGTGGTCAGGTCGTAGAACAGAATTCCGGGCTTCGGATAGTCCGGAATCTCGCGGATGAGCTTCTTCAGGTCGTCCATCGTCTCCCCTTACCGGCCTCAGGCGTCGTACTCGATTGAAAACTTATCCGCAAATTTTGGCTCAATCGCTGCATCGTGCTCGACGACTCCCGCAACCGATGCGCCATCCGGACCTCGTTCAAGCGCCTGCCGCAGCGCCGCAAGCGACGCCATCGGCCCGATCGCGTAAGCCTCGACGCGGCCATCGCGCAGGTTCCTGACGTATCCGGCCACCTTCAGGTGTCTGGCAGCGCGCTCGACGAAGTAGCGGTATCCCACTCCCTGCACCATCCCGCTGACGTAATAGCGCTTCGCGTTCTGTTCTTCGTGCACGACGGATTCAGCCCGGGAACTGCAAACGCGCGATTTTAACAGAGCCGCAGCCGCGCGGAGCCCCTCTTTTTGGGTCCCGTTTCGAAGCAGGTGTGATATTTTCCGCTGGCATTCCGTTCGGGTCGCAATGAACCCCGGGACCGGACTGCGCATCTAATCCGACGATGCACCGATTGCGATTCATTCTCAGGCTGATGGCCACTTTTTTTGTGCTGGCCGTGTTCACCGGTCGCGCCCAGGACGATCATGGCCCGATGGCGCCCCCGCCGAAATTCGAAGTCAAGCGCATCCCCTCGGTGCCGCATCCCGGCCCGCCGCCCATACCGGCGGATGAAATCATCCACAGATTCGCAGCGAATGAAGACGCGGCCAGAAAAATCTACGACGCGTACGATTTCATGCAGACGATTCGCATCGAGGAAATGAGCACTCCTGGCGGGAAATTCACGGTAACGGGCGAGGAGTATACTCGGCCTGACGGTCAGCGATTCTGGCGCATCGTGAAGCCCGCCGAATCGACGCTCAAGCTGACGCGCTACTCGTTCGAGGACGTTCGCACCATTACGACGCTGCCCATTTTTTTTCTTACCTCGGACCAGATCGCGAACTACGACTTCGTCTACGCGGGGCAACAGAAGCTTGACCAGCTCAACACCTACGTGTTTCAGGTAAAACCGAAGCAGCTGAGTCGCACCCAGCGCCTTTTTCAAGGCGTCGTTTTCGTGGACGACCAGGACCTGGCGATCGTCGAATCCTACGGAAAGTTTGTAACCGAAGTGATTGAAGAAGGCGCGAAATTGCCCTTCAGCCTGTTTGAGACCTACCGAGAAAATTTTCAGAACAAATACTGGCTGCCCACGTATACGACCTCGGACGATTACATCGGCGGCTCAGCCGACGATCAGTTCCAGTTGCGCCTGGTGATTCGCTCAACCGACTTCAAGCCCAATGCGTCAGCGGCGCCCGCATCCCCGCCGAACGCAGCGCCGCGGAACTAGTCCAGGCGGACCAGGTATCGCGGCAGATCGCGAATCGAGCGCAACAACAGGTCCGGCTCCGCGTCGCGAATCCGGCCGGCAGTAGGGAACGGGCCCAACACTCCGATCGCTCGCATCCCGGCGCGCCGGGCCATCTCGATGTCCTCCGGGGTGTCGCCCACATAAACGCACTCCTGGGGTTTTGCCCCCAACCGTTTCAGCGCGATTTGAAGCGGGGCAGGATGCGGTTTCTTTCGCGGCGAATCCTCGCTGAACACCCGGGCGGAAAACAGGTCTCCCAGACCGAATTCACGCAGCTGTTGCCGGACACGCCCGCGACTTCCGGCGGTCACCAGGCCGAGCACGAATCGTCGCTCGAGAATCCGCAGGGCCGCTCGCGCACCGGTAAGCAGGCAGGGGCGCTCACAGCGGTACGCCGCACGCCAGAGCCGGTCTGCCCGTGCCCAGTCCGGTCGTGGGATTCGCGCGGCGCGATACACCTGATACCAGTCGGGGGAATAGTGCCGATCGATCTCACCGACGCCCCACTGGATCCCGATCGCGCGAAACATGGCGAGATACGCCCGCTGGTCTGACGCGTAGGAATTCAATAGGGTGCCGTCCCAATCCAGCAGCACGACGCGCGCCGGTAATGCTTTTCGGTTCACTGCGGGAGATCGTATCAGAACAATGCGCAGGCCGCGTTCGTGCGATGGTGATCCGCAGCAGGATCGGGCGAGAACGCAGAGGCCGCTCTAGCCTGCTTTGTAACGCATGGGTAGAACGTCGTCGCGCTGCAAAGCGAAGTCGTCAAAGGTTGCAGCGTAGGCTCTCCAGCCTGGAGTGTCGGTGTCTTCGGCGCGCACGACGTGCGCTGCGGTGCACATCTGCACGCGGCCGAAGCCCGATGGCCGGTCCACCAGGGCCACTTCGAGCTCAATCGCCATGCCAGGTTCGATGTCGCGGGGCGCAAGGAAAGATACGCCGCTCGAACTGATATTTCTCGTCACCAGCGTCACGGGAAACGGTTCGACCGCATCACCGATCCGAGTCAGCCGCAGCGGCAGCGATAGCGAGGCCCGCGGATAGCGACGCCGTTCCGACGCTACGCCGATCGTGTGAGTCGGAACGCGAGCAAAGCGCCGCGGTCCGGGTTTTTCCGAGAAGCCTGTGACGGATTCTGTTCGACTTTCAGATTCACGCAGCGGAGAAACCGCGGCCCGATCGTCGCGTTCCGGTGCAGCGCCCATTGAACTTCCCCCAAGACCTGCCTAAAGATGACCCTCTGCCAGGTGGTCCGAATATGCGCGAGGCGGGGCGAAGGGTCAACGGGGTGTCCGGTGAAAGTGCCGTATGATGTAACCCTTGGGGCACAGGCCCGACACAGCCAGAATTGCCGTTGCCCGGAACCTCGATGCGCCCGGCAGGGCCCCGACATTGCGTGCGAGAATCGGATAGTTCGTCCCGCCGGGCTCGGCTACCCTCGTCGCGTCGGACAAGTTCAAGCGGAGCGTGCACGAAATGCTGCGAAATCGAAGCCGACGAGCGCAGGCAACGGGCCGCCGAAGAAACGGCGGCCGCTCCCGGTGGCAGGCGGTGCAGGCGCGCGATCGCAGTGCAGACGGCGCATTTGTTTATGCCGTCCGCTCGACCGGGATCTATTGCCGCCCATCCTGCCCATCGCGCAAGCCGGGGCGCGAACAGGTCGTTTTCTTTCCTTTGCCAGAAGCAGCCGAACAGCACGGGTTCAGGGAGTGCCGACGCTGCCGTCCGAGGGCGCATCCGATGCGGAACCCAAGGATCGCGACAGTTGCCCGCGTTTGCCGCGAAATCGAGCGGCGCGTTCAGTCCGACCTCGGGACGGACAAGCGCAGCGATGCGCAGCTGACTCTTGCCGCTCTCGGTACGCTTGCAGGCCTGAGCCCCCACCAGCTTGATCGCGCATTCCGGGGCGCGATGGGCATCACCCCGCGGCAGTACGCCGATGCGCAACGCATGCGTCGGCTCAAATCTCAGCTCAAAAGGGGAGACAACGTGACCACCGCACTCTATGAAGCAGGATATGGTTCGTCGAGCCGGCTCTACGAACGCGCTCCATCACATCTGGGCATGACGCCGGCTTCCTACGGCCGGGGCGGTGCAGGGATGCAGATTGACTATACGATCGTCGGTTCACCGCTCGGTCGCCTGCTGGTTGGAGCAACCGACCGCGGCGTGAGCGCCATTTACCTGGGCGAATCCGACAGCAAGCTGCGCGCCGCGCTGCGCACCGAGTACCCCCGCGCCGATCTCTCACTCGATACCGGCGCCCGCGGTCTGAAGAGCTATGAAGGCGGCAAGCCCGCGAGCCTCGGTGAATGGGTCGGGAAGATCCTCGCCCACCTGCGTGGCCAGGAGCCCCATCTTGATCTGCCTACCGACTTACAGGCCACGGCATTTCAGCGGAGGGTCTGGGAGGAGTTGCGCAAGATCCCGTACGGCGCGACGAAGACCTACACCGAAGTAGCGCGTGCAATCGGGCGGCCGGCCGCAGTCCGGGCCGTCGCGCGGGCCTGTGCCACAAATCCCGTTTCGGTCGTCGTGCCCTGCCACCGGGTGGTTCGACAGGACGGCAATCTCGCGGGATATCGCTGGGGTGTCGATCGGAAACGTGCTTTGCTGGAAAAGGAAGGGGAGTCGGTGAGGCAGTGAACCGCACCAGGCGCGTTCGCCCGGTCGCGATCAGCCTTGCGGCTTGACCCGCTCGGTGCCCTTGGGCCAATGGGGTTTGAACTCGGAGTCTGGCAAACCCGGGTTCCGAACGACTTTCGAGTAGTGCACGATCGAATAGTCGCCCGATCCTGCCTCGAAAAACTCCTGCTGAACCGGCAGCCAGCTGGATTCGTCCAGCCAGATCTGAATTTTGGTGATTTGAGCGCGGACGGCATCCAGTTTCGGAGTCAGTTCGAGTTCGATCGTCTTCCTGTCGTCGACCTTGTCTTCCTTCAGCAGCGTGACCAGATAGTTCTTCTGCATCTCTCGGCTGTCCGTACCGAAGCCCAACAGCAGAAACTGGTCGACAAGCGTGCGATTTTTGCCGAGGTTGTACTCTTCGACGCGCTTCAGTCCCGGCGTATAGACGTACAGGCTGTCTCCGGTCCTCAGGATTGTGCGTGGGTCCGGCGCCTTCATTTCGAGCAGCATCTTGTCGCCACGAACCTGGATGTTCCCGGTCTCCGTCGAGCGGTCATTCACCACAATAGTGACCTTGGTGCGTTCGATGTCGGCTGAGACGCTGTGGAAGTTCCTGGCCTCACCGTCCATCTGCCGGAATACGCCTTCCAGCGTCGCCGTCGTGTGGGTCTGAGCGTAGGCCATCGATCGGCCCGCGGGCGCAACCGACAGTACCGCGCCGAGCGCAAGCATCACTCTACAGTTTTTCCAGACGAACAAATGTTCCCCCCAACAGAATCAAAGCATCCAGCGTGTACGAACCATGATAGCACAGCGAAAAGAAGCACCAATTATGTCCGCATCCGGCGTTTCGCTACTGACAGGCCGCGTCGATCGGTGGCTCGGGACAGCTCGCGAGATCTTCGGCCGACGGTAACCGTTTGATTTGAACTACCCTGCGCCGCGGGGTTAAAATTATCTGCTGGGAGCAGGGAGAAAAGGCTTGACAAGAAATGGCACCCTATGGAGAATGCACTGCGCGCCGTTTCTGCCTTCCCCCTGAGGTAGTTCCTCCCCTTTCGCATCGCCGGAAGTAGTCTGCGAGGAGACCGGTGGCGGAAAAAGATAGCATAGCAACCAGCATGGAATTGGATCGAGAAGTCATCCGCTGTCAAGTATGCGGGTTGGTGCAGTACCGCACGCGGACGGGCAATTGCCGTCGCTGCCTGCGTTTGCTGCCCCCGAAGGTGACGTTCGTCATCCCGACGCCGTCGCCACAAGACTTGCCAGGGGACGACCGTCAACTGTTTGAGAGCTGGCCGAATCGCGAAACTGTCGAGAACATCGGTCAGCGCATCCGACAGTTGCGAGAATCGCGCGGCATGACGCAGAGCCAGCTACAAGCACGCTCACGCGTTTCCCGCTCGTATTTGTCCCGGATCGAAAGCGGGCAGATGACTCCCAGTCTCGGCACTCTGGAGAAGATTGCCGAAGCGCTGGGCGTTGGCCTGAATCGCTTCTTCGTGCCGGAGACAAACGGCGAAACGGTTCTCGAGGACCCGTTCATTCAGGGGCTTCGTCCGTTCTTGCGACAGCTTGATTGGACTCAGTGGCAGGGCATTCTGAAGAGGTTGCAAGCAATCAGCGAGCATGTCAGCACGAATCATCAAGTGCGCCCGCTGGCCGCCCAGCCCACAGAACGGATGCCCCATGTGCCCCGGCGTCAAACACAACCCGGGCACGTCGCAACCGCCATTCACCGCTAGGTCGCTGGCGACAACCTCGCACTCAAGGTCAGCCGGGCGTCCGCAACTGGGGACGCCCGGCTGAGTTGGTTGTGGCCTAGTAGAACCGCACCTTCACGTCTGCTCCCTTTTCCAGGTGGACTGAGTCGATAAACCGCACCTGCCTCTGATCGTGGGTCATGATCAGCGACTGCGTGCGCGTCCCGTCGCCGAAAAACCGCACACCGCGGAGCAGATTGCCGCCAGTCACACCCGTGCAAGCGAAAATGATGTTTTTCCCGGGCGCGAGATCCTCGGTATCGTAAATTCGTTTTGCGTCCTTGATCCCCATCTGTGCCAGACGTTCGTGGTGCTCGGGCTTGGAGGCGACCAGCCGGCCGATAATCTGGCCGTTCAAGCAGCGCAGCGCGGCTGCCGTCAACACGCCTTCGGGAGCGCCTCCGGTGCCCATCACGGCGTGAACGCCCATGTTTGAAACCGCGGCGGTGATTCCGGCAGAAAGATCGCCGTCGGTGATCAGCCTGATCCGCGCGCCGGTCTTGCGGATATCCTGAATCAGCTTCTCATGGCGCGGGCGCTCAAGCACGATAATCACCAGATCCTCGACCTCGCGATCCAGCCTCTTGGCGATGGCGTTCAGGTTGTGGGCCACCGGAGCATCGAGCTCGACAGCGCCTTTGCATGCCGGGCCCACTACGATTTTCTCCATATAAAGGTCCGGAGCGTGCAGAAGGCCGCCGGGATCACTCGCTGCCAGCACCACGATAGCGTTCGGCTCGCCGGTTGCGCAAAGATTGGTGCCTTCCAGGGGATCGACGGCGATATCAACCCGGGGGTATTTGCGGGCCTTGTCGCGGGCCGCGGCGCCGACTTTTTCCCCGATGTAGAGCATGGGGGCTTCATCGCGCTCGCCTTCGCCGATTACAATCGTCGCGTCCATGCTCACCGTGTCCATCTCGGAGCGCATCGCCTGAACGGCCGCCTGATCGGAACCGTGGCGGTCTCCCAGCCCCATCGTGCGGGCCGATGCAATGGCCGCCCGCTCCACAACGCGCAAGAATTCCAGGCTTAGTTCTGTCTCCACGTTGACTCCTTGAAAATTCAGGATTCCGCCGGAAAGGGACCGCCACCCGGCGCCATGATAGTTCAATTCCTGCTTAGGCCGATGGAATTTTCAGCACGCAGTGGGGCCGCTCAGACGAATGCGGCAATCCCGGTAATGCGTTCGCCGATCACAAGCTTGTGAATATCGTGCGTTCCTTCGTACGTGTACACCGACTCCAGATTGTTCATGTGGCGCATGATGCAGTAGTCGTCCACAATTCCATTGGCGCCCAGGATTTCGCGCGCCAGGCGCGCCGTTTCACGGGCCATCCAGACATTGTTCATTTTCAGCATGGAGATATGCGAGGTATGAACGCGCCCCTGGTCCTTGAGCCGCCCGACCTGCAAGGCGAGAAATTGCGCTTTGGTGATTTCCGTGATCATCCACACCAGTTTTTCCTGCACGAGCTGGTGCGAGGCGATGGGACGGTCGTTGAACTGTTTCCGCTGCTTCGCGTAACTGAGAGCCGTGTCATAGCAGGCCATCGCCGCGCCGATCGCGCCCCAGCCAATGCCGTACCGCGCCTGATCAAGGCACGATAGCGGACCCCGCAGCCCCTGCACTCCGGGCAAAATGTTCGCGGCAGGAATCTTGCATTCCGTCATCGCAAGGCCAGAGGTGACCGATGCGCGCAGCGATTGCTTTCCATGGATTGTCCAGGCCTTGAACCCCGGTGCGCCTTTCTCCACCAGGAAACCGCGAATCTTACCGTCCTCGCATTTCGCCCAGATCAGGGCCACATCGGCGATCGAACCATTCGTAATCCACATCTTCTCGCCGTCCAGGACGTAGCTGTCGCCCCTTTTCACGGCACGCGTCAGCATCCCCCCGGGATTGGAGCCGAATTGCGGTTCGGTCAGCCCGAAGCACCCGATGGCCTTTCCCTGTTGCAGCAGCGGCAGCCAGTGGTCCTTCTGCTGGTCGGAGCCGAAGGCATGAATCGGGTACATCACCAGCGCCGATTGTACGGAGGCGAAACTGCGCAAGCCGGAATCGCCGCGCTCAAGCTCCTGGGTGACGACGCCGTATTCCACGCTGGACATTTCCGCGCAGCCGTAACCCTTCAAATTCGCGCCCAACAGGCCGAGCTTCGCCATTTCCGGGATCAGGTCCATCGGAAATGTCCCCTCGCGGTCATGCTTGGCGATGATCGGCACCACCTGCTCGTCCACGAACTGACGCACACTCTTGCGAGCAAGCTTTTCTTCGTCGCTCAGCAGGGAATCGAAGTCAAGGAAATCGACTCCGGGAAATGGGGGCATCGGTTGGCTCCTGCAGCATTCTACCGGACTTGCGCCAAATCGCGCCACCGGCCGGCGCCCGGCCCCGCTGGCCGACCCGGCCTCTGGTTCTTTGTATTGGCTGATTCGACCTCCCCGCTCACGAAAGTCGCTGTTAGTGTCTCGCGCGCCTAACCGTTTCCCTTGGCTGGCCGATCAGACTCCTTAGGGCCGGATTGTGTTCTCCCGATGGTGCAGCTCTTCATGGACTTCTATTTACCCTCCGATCAGCTAGAAATCGGACCGGCCCGGGTCGATTCCGGCCGGGTCCCGGTTTAGCGCCCAAGGGCTGTCGTGGCGCGAAACTTTCAGGTTCTCCGGGCCGGGTCCGCTCGAGAGAAACAGGACCGATGGCGGAGCGAACCTGCGAACGCAAAGGCCGACTGCTGAACGCCTGTGAACCTGGATGCGCACGCGAGCATCTGCCTAGGGGGCTAACATGCCGAGCCGGGTTTTAGTGGTGGACGATAACGAAGCGTTTGGCGAGATGATCGGCGAGGTTCTGCGCTCGGTCGATATCCAATCGCTGGTGTTGTCCCACAGCGGGCAGGCGGTCACCTGTCTTGCGAAGGAAAAATTTGATGCCGTCTTCCTGGACGTACATATGCCTGCACCCGACGGTATCGAGTTAACCCGCAAAATCCGCTCCGGCGGTTTGAATGTCACGACGCCAATCATGATGATCACCGGCGAAGAAGACCGCGCTCTGCTGGGGCGCGCGTTTGAAGCTGGCGCCAATTTTTTCCTCTATAAGCCGATTGACCGGCACGCCATACTGCGACTTCTTCGCGCGACGAAGGACTCGGTTGAGCACGAAAAACGGCGGTTCCGGCGCATCAAGGTGAGCTGGAACGTCCTGGTCGAATCCGGAACGACTCAACTCCGGGGCACTACACTGGACATGAGTATTGGCGGCCTGTTTGTGCAGACAACGGGTGTGCTTCCTTCAGGCACCACCGCGCAAGTCACGGTTCAGGTGCCATCGGGTCCGCCGTTGGTCTTCGCTGCAAGGGTTCTCCGCGCGGCAGGGACAGACTGCATGGGCATGCAGTTTGAGAAACTCACCCCGGCGCTCAGCAAGAGCCTGCAGGAAGTCCTGTTGCCTCTGATTCTTGCGAAATCCAACTAGTCTGAGTCTTTGCCCTGCCGAAACAGACCAGCAATCGGGCCGAGACCTGTACCTCCGCTAAGCGGCTGTGGTATCCTTGGTCGCTTTCAGACGGTACTCACGCGGGAAGACGCTCACACCGAAGCAGTTTTGTGCAAGGGCTCCGCAGCGGATACGATCACTCGCTGGTCAGGTGTCGCTGGAATCAGGCAACGGGATGAGCTTCCTCGGAGCGCCAGAATGGCCACGAACATGTCCACAGCCGCTGCGACACCTGGAACGGTCTCCCTGCAACTCGCGCACTCGCCTGATAGCGATGACGCTTTCATGTTTTACGCCCTGGCGACGGGCAAGGTACGCCTCCCCGGCGTCAAGTTCACACACATCCTATCCGACATCGAGTCGCTGAACCACGCCGCGCTCAAGGAAACCTACGACGTGACCGCAGTAAGCTTCTACGGCTACACGTTTGTGGCCGACAAGTACGTACTGCTGGATTGTGGTGCGAGTTTCGGCGAGGGCTACGGCCCGATTGTAGTTGCATCGCACCCAATCAAGAAGACCGGCCTCGCCGGAAAGAAAATCGCGGTGGCCGGAACCAGAACGACTTCCTATCTGGCCCTGAAACTGTTTGAGCCAAACGTCGAGACCGTGACCATGCCGTTTGACCGGATTATGGAAGCCGTCCAGGCAAAGGAAGTGGAAGCGGGCCTGCTGATTCACGAGGGACAGCTTCTTTTTTCGCAGATCGGACTTCACAAAGTCGTGGATCTGGGACAGTGGTGGCAGGAGTCCACCGGCCTTCCGCTGCCCCTGGGCGCGAACGCCGTCCGCCGTAGTCTCGGCCCGGACATGGGCCGGCAGGTGGCGCGCATCATTCGTGAAAGCGTCAGCTACGCGCTCGATCATCGCGACGCTGCCGTCGAATACGCTTTGCAGTTCGCGCGTGATATGGATCCGGTTCTCGCCGACAAGTTCATCGGCATGTACGTAAATCGCTGGACGCTTGACTATGGTGAGCAGGGCCGCCGGGCTGTCCGGGAATTGCTTGCGCGGGGAGCCGCGGCAGGCCTAGTCTCGCCATCTTTCAAGGTGGATTTTCTCTCCGAAGCCGCCTGACCGGCTCCGCTTCAAACATAGAGACGAAAATCCAGCGATCGCCCTCAGGAACCTGCGGGCTGCCACCCTCGGCGTTGCAATCGATTGACGGCAAAGCTGTTTCCATTGACGATAGAACTTCGCTTGGAATGCCCTATGGGGGACGGGATGCAGCGCATTCTTTCGACGAACGTGTACCGGAACCACCCGCTCACCCCGGCGCTTTTAGCCGAAGTCGCGCGTGCGGGAATTGGGTCCATCGAGATATTCTGCGGCACGTTTCATTTCAATTATGGCGCCGTGCAGCCGGTGCGCGAACTTTCGCGATCGCTTGGTGAATACGGTTTGACGCTCCTATCGCTTCACGCACCGACCGAGCGCGACACAGCTCCGGGGCGGGGAAGCGGTGTGCCCATTTCGATTGCCGATCCGGAACGCATCCGGCGGCAGGATGCTGTCGACGAAGTCAAGCGCGCACTCGATGTTGCCGAAACGATCCCGTTCCGGTTTCTGATCCAGGACCTGGCCACGGGCCACCAGGCCGCTGATCCGCGCAAGCTCGACGCTGCGTTCAATTCGCTGGAAATCCTGGCGGTCTTCGCAAAACATCGGGGCGTCACGATCGCGCTTCAAAACACTCCCAATGAACTTGGTTCTCCTCAGACGCTCGCTCAATTCGTCAAGGACACGCACTTGCATAACCTGGGTTTCTGCTTCGACGTCGGCCACGCGCACATGGAAGGCGGCGCCGAAGCGGGTTTTCATCTGTTGCGCGACCGCGCCGTCTGCGCGCACGTCCATGATAATCACGGCGAAAAGGACGAGCACCTGCTTCCCTGGGAGGGTACGATTGATTGGGACGCAGCCCTGGGCGAATTTGCAAATGCGCCTGAGCCGCTTCCGTTGGTTCTGGAGCTGAAAGAAACCGGGCCCGGTGTGCCGGCGCTTGACCAGATTTCGACCGCGTTCGATAAACTCGAAAAGCAGCTCGACGAGAAAGGCGCCAATTCCGCCCGCACCGGGCCGGCCCGCAACTGATGCCTCCCCTTGATGAACAAGCACCGATCCCGGTGGTCGCAATCGAACGAGCCCGCGACCATCTTGGCAACGAGGTTACACTTCGCGGTTGGCTGTACAACATGCGCGAATCGGGCAAACTCCTGTTCCCGATCTTCCGCGACGGCACCGGAGTGATGCAGGGCGTCGTCTCCCTCAAGGAGAATCCCGAGGCGTTTGCCGCACTGAAGGGCCTCACGCAGGAATCCAGCATCATTGCCACGGGCACAATTCAGGCCGAACCGCGCGCGCCCGGCGGCTGCGAAATCCGCGTCCGCTCAGTCGAAATCGTTCAGCGCGTGTCGGAATCTGAGCCTTATCCGATTCAACTCAAGGAACACGGAGTGGATTTCCTGCTCGACCAGCGCCATCTCTGGATCCGCACGCCGCGCCAGGCTTCGATCCTGCGCATCCGCGCCGAGGCCATTCGCGCCGCGCGCAATTTCATGGACGGTCTGGGCTATACGCTCACCGACGCGCCGATCTTCACGCCCGCAGCCTGCGAAGGCACGACCACGCTTTTCGAAGTGAACTACATTGACGACCAGAAAGCCTATCTCACACAGTCCGGCCAGCTTTACGTTGAGGCCACTGCCGCGGCGCTCGGGAAGGTTTACACCTTTGGTCCGACGTTTCGCGCCGAGAAATCCAAGACCCGCCGCCATCTTACCGAGTTCTGGATGCTCGAGCCGGAGGCGGCCTACGCGCACCTGGAGGACATGATTGAATTGGGCGAAGGACTGGTGAGCGCGATGGTGCAGTCGGTGGTTGAAAATCGCGCAGCCGAGCTTGCGACGCTCGGCCGCGACGTTGCGAAGCTCGCCAAGATCGTTCCACCGTTTCCGCGCATCAGCTACGACGAAGCTGTCAAGATCCTTCAGAAGGCCGGTAACCCGGCAAAGTGGGGCGATGATTTCGGTGGTGACGAGGAAACTCTGCTGTCAAAGGAATTTGAAAAACCCGTCGTCATCCATCGCTATCCCGCGGCCATGAAGGCTTTCTACATGGCGACCGACGCCACAAGGCCTGACCTTGCGCTCAGTTTCGACATGATCGCGCCTGAGGGCGGGGGCGAGATCATCGGTGGGGGCGAACGCCAATCCAGCTACGAGACCCTGCTGCGGCGCATCCGTGAAAGCAATCTGCCCGAAGAGGCGTTTCAGTGGTACCTGGACCTGCGGCGGTACGGAAGCGTACCCCACGCAGGATTTGGACTGGGCCTGGAGCGCACGGTTGCGTGGATTTGCGGAACCGAGCACATCCGCGAAGTCATCCCCTTCCCACGCATGCTCTATCGCGTCTATCCTTAGATGGGCTTGGGGAGACCTCGGAATCGGTCCGTCCTTTCAGGGTCGCGAAACGAATCAGCCAAATGCCAGAAAAAATACGCATCATCGGCGTGCCGATGGATTTGGGTGCGAGCCGTCGCGGCGTGGACATGGGGCCTTCGGCGTTGCGCGTCGCGGGCCTGCAGTCGCGCCTGAAGCAGCTCGGACGCCAGGTCGAGGACATCGGCAACATTTCCGTTCGCCAGCCGGAGGAGCAGCACTACGGCGAGAAGAACGCGAAGTACCTGGAAGAGATTTCAGAGACCTGCAAAGGCATTGCAGATACCGTCCGGAAAACGCTCGAGGAAGACCTGGTACCCGTGGTTCTGGGTGGAGACCATTCAATTGCCGTGGGCACCACGGCCGGAGTCGCTTCCTATATGCACAAACGGTCCAAGCGCGTCGGCATGATCTGGCTGGATGCGCACGGCGACATGAACACTCCAGAGTCTTCGCCCTCGGGCAACGTCCACGGCATGCCGCTTGCTTCCATCATGGGTTACGGCCCGCCGGAATTGACCGAGCTCGCCGGCATCAAGCCGATGGTCGAGCCCCGGAACGTCGCCCTGGTCGGCATCAGGGATCTCGATGCGCGGGAGCGGCGGCTTGTGAAGGAATCCGGCGTCCGGATTTTCACCATGCGTGATATCGACGAGCGCGGCATGCGTGAGGTGATGACCGAAGCGTTGCGGGTGGCGGGCGAGGACACCGCCGGCGTGTCCGTCAGTCTCGATATGGACTTCGTCGACCCTTCAGACGCCCCGGGGGTTGGCACGCCAGTGCGCGGCGGAGTCACCTACCGCGAAGCCCATCTCGCGCTGGAAATGATTGCCGACAGCCGCGCCATGGTGTCGTTCGAGTTGGTTGAGATCAACCCGGTGATTGATCTGCACAACACCACGGCGTTGCTCGGAGTCGAACTGGTCCTGTCAGGCCTGGGCAAGAAAATCCTATGATCATTTTAAGCGCAGTTGCTCAAGCGACAGTCAGGCCCATGGTGCCGTGATGACCACCCAGAAGAAGTTGCGCGTAGGCGTGCTCTTTGGCGGTCGCTCGGGCGAGCACGAGGTTTCCCTCGCTTCGGCGGCGTCGGTCATCCGCGCGCTGGATCCGGAAAAATACGAAGCCGTTCCCATTGGGATCACCAAAGACGGGCGCTGGCTTGTGGGTGTCGGCGCGCACAAATTGCTCGCCGAAGTCCTTAAATCAGGCGCACGCGTGTTGCTGCCGGCCGATCCTACCGCCGCGTCGCTCGTACCGCTTACTCCGACTGCCGGACATACCAGCGTAACGGTCGATGTGATGTTTCCGGTCTTGCACGGCACGTTTGGCGAAGACGGCACGGTGCAAGGGCTGCTTGAGCTCGCTGGACTACCCTACGTCGGAGCCGGGGTGCTTGCCTCGGCCGTGGGCATGGACAAGGACGTGCAGAAACGGTTGTTTGCCGAGGCCGGCCTGCCGATCGTTCCGTTTTTTGTGGTTCGCCGCCCGGAATGGGAGCGGGAGCGCGCGAAGGTCGTGCGGGCGATCCGCAAGAAGTTCCGTTTCCCGCTGTTCGTCAAGCCCGCAACGCTGGGATCTTCAGTTGGAATGACGCGCGTAAAGACGGCGCAAGAGTTGGGCCCGGCGATTGATACGGCGGCCCAATACGCGATGAAAATTTTGGTAGAAAAGGCTGTCACCGCGCGCGAAATCGAGGTCTCGGTACTGGGCAACGACGACCTGCGCGCGTCGATCCCCGGCGAAATTCTTCCGCATCGCGAATTCTACGATTACGCGGCAAAGTATCTGGAGCAGGGAACCCGTCTGCTGATTCCCGCGCCGCTCATGAAAAAACAGGTCGCCATTTTTCAGGAGTACGCCGTCCGGGCCTTTCGCGCGATTGACGGCGCGGGGATGGCGCGGTGTGATTTCTTCCTCGAAAATCGCAGCGGAAAGATTTTCGTCAACGAGCTCAACACGATTCCCGGTTTCACCTCCATCAGCATGTACCCCAAGATGTGGGAGGCGTCGGGCCTGCCCTATCCCAAGCTGATTGATCGCCTGATCGAACTGGCATTCGAGCTGCACGCCGAAAAAGCGCGCACTCGGTACTCGATCGAACTTCCCGCCGGTGCCGCGGGCGCCCTGGAATCCTAGTTTCGACCCCGTCCCCGAGAAACCGCGGACGGCTGATCGACGCCTCCGATGCTCTTGACAAGCACGCGCGCGCCTGATTAAACTAACCGTTTAGTTGAAGAATACGCAACCGTTCAGGAGGCGTTCATGCAATACCGCCGATTGGGCAAGAGTTCGCTTGTGGTTTCCGCACTGGGCCTGGGCTGTATGGGTATGTCGCAGTCCTATGGCACGCCGGATGATCAGGAGTCGGTTGCCACCATCCATCACGCGATCGACCGCGGGATCACCATGCTCGACACCGCCGACATGTACGGTGGCGGCGCAAACGAGGAACTGGTGGGCCAGGCTGTCGCCAAGCGCCGCCACGAAGTGGTGATCGCGACGAAGTTCGGAAACATGCGCATGCCCGACGGCCGTTTTTTGGGCGTGAACGGGCGACCAGAATATGTGCAAAGCGCCTGCGAGGCGAGTTTGCAGCGCCTGAAGATTTCCACCATCGATCTTTTTTATCTGCACCGCGTGGATTCCGGTGTTCCGATCGAGGAAACCGTCGGCGCCATGGGCCGGTTGATCGATCAGGGTAAGGTTCGCTACCTGGGACTTTCCGAAGCGGGCGTGGCAACCATACGGAAGGCCCATGCGACTTACCCGATCACCGCGCTTCAAAGCGAATACTCTCTGTGGACGCGCGACCCCGAGGCCGGCATTCTCGCCGCCTGCCGCGAATTGGGAATCGGGTTTGTCCCGTACAGCCCGCTCGGTCGAGGGTTTCTCACCGGCCAGGTAAAGAGCGCGGAATTCGGTCCCAAGGACTTTCGGCGCATGTCCCCGCGCTTTCAAGGAGAGAACTTTCAGAAGAACCTGCAACTGGTCACGCGCATTGAAGAAATCGCCCAGGAAAAGCATTGCACTCCGGCGCAGCTGGCTCTGGCCTGGGTGCTCGCGCAAGGCGAAGATATCGTGCCAATCCCGGGAACAAAACGACGCACCTACCTTGATCAGAATCTTGGGGCCCTCGGGATTTCACTCACCCCGGCCGAGCTGGGGCGGATCGATGACGTCGCGCCGCGCGGCGCGGCCGTAGGAGCGCGATACCCGGAGGAATACATGAGCCGTTTGGGGATCTGAAACAATTATGGCCCGAGGACGTAGAAGAGTTGAACATCCTGCGATGGCGCGACGAATTCTGGCTGCGGCTGAGCGGCATTTTGCTGCGCAGGGGATGGAAGGAGCTCGCACAGAGGAAATTGCCATGGCTGCGCGCGCGAACAAAGCGATGCTGTACTACTATTTCGGGAACAAGCGCCGGCTGCATCGGGCGGTCCTTGAGAATCTGCTCCGCCAGCTTCGCAGCGGCGTGCTCGCCCCGCCCGCGAAGAAACTTTCCGCCAAGCAGAAGTTGTTCCGATACGTCAGCGGCTATTTCGATTTCCTGGCTACGCACCCGAATTATCCACGGCTGGTGGTGCGCGAGGCGATGGAATCGCGCCCCAATTTCGACTGGATGGCGCGCGAGTATTTTCGACCGCTGATTCAGGAGCTGACCCGCGCCGTTGAGGAGGGAGTCTCGACGCACGAGTTCCGCGACGTGGACCCCGAGCAAACCGCGCTCATCACTTTCGGAATGACCACATCCTATTTTGCGACCGCGACCATTCTGAGCCAGGTCGTCGGCCGAAACCTTCTGACTGATTCCGCGGTCGCGGCGCGAAAGCGTGCCGTGCTCGACTTTCTGGACCACGCCGTCGTTCGCCAGGGAACGAGGACGCGATGAACAGCCGGAAGACCTTCGTGATTATCGGGGCCGTTTTTGTGATTGCGCTCGGGTTCTATCTGTTTTCGACCCCCTGGGAGAAGGAAATCCCACTTACCGGCATCGTCGACGGCAATGAAGTGATCGTGAGTCCGCAGATAACGGGCCGCATCATTCTGCTGACGGTGGATGAGGGCTCTGCGGTGAAAAAGGGAGACCTGATCGCGGAGCTGGACCCGAAGGAGCTGGAAGCGAGCCTGGCAGCCTCGAATGCGAACGTTGCGAGCCTGCAGGCGCAGGTCGGTGAGGCAAACCATAACTATTCGATGACGGACGATCAGACGGGCGCTTCGGTGAAGCAGGCGGTCGCGATGCTGACCTCCACGCGTGCTCAGCTGGACCAGGCGCGCGCCAATCTGTGGCGCGATCAGACCGATTACGACCGGTCGCAGAAGCTTTTTGACAGCGGCGTGTCCTCGGCGCAGGACCGCGATCATGCCGATGCCGCCTTGAAAGCCTCTCTTGCCAACGTGAAGGCGCTCGAGGACTCCGTGAACGCCCAGGAAGCCGCGCTCGGTGTGGCGCAGGCAAACCGCAAGCAAGTGGATGTGCGCGGCAGCGAAATCGCGACGACGATGGCGCAGCTGGAACAGGCGCGCGCCTCTGCCGTTGAAACCGCGACGCAACTCGGCTACACGAAAATCTATGCTCCGATTGACGGCATCGTCTCGGTCCGCGTGGCCAAGCAAGGCGAAGTGGTGGCCCAGGGCTCGCCGATCGTCGTGGTGGTGGATATAGACCATCTCTGGGTCCGCGCGGACGTCGAGGAGAGCTATATCGACTCGGTCGCCTTCAACCAGACCCTGCGCGTGCGGCTTCCCTCGGGCGACGTTCTGCAAGGCCAGGTCTTTTACAAGGGCGTCGAAAATGATTTTGCGACCCAGCGGGACGTCAGTCGCACCAAGCGCGATATCAAGACGTTTGCGATCAAAGTGTCGCTCCCTAACCAGGGCCACACGCTGTTCACGGGTATGACGGCGACGGTGCTGCTGCCTCCGCCAGACCACAAGAGCTGGTTCGCGCGCCTGTGACCCGGGGAAGGAATCAGCAGGTATGAACGCGATTGAGGTCGATCACATGACGAAGAAGTTCGGTGACTTCATCGCCGTGAACGACATCAGTTTCAATGTGTCGCAGCAGGAAATCTTCGGCCTGCTAGGGCCCAACGGGGCCGGGAAGACCACGCTGATCCGCATGATGACGACGCTGCTGTCGGTCACCTCCGGCACGGCCCGGATCGGAGGGCACGACGTTCGAACCGATCCAGACGGCGTGCGTAACACCCTCGGCGTGATTCCCCAGGCGTTTACTTCCGATCCGGAGCTGACTGCGAAAGAGAATATGGCGATTCACGCAAAGCTGTACGGCGTGCCAGCCGACAAGCGGGACGCGCTGATCGACGGACTGCTGGAATCCGTCGAGCTGCTGAAATTCCGCGATGCGCTCGTGCGGACGTTCTCAGGCGGCATGCGCCGGCGCCTGGAGATCGCCCGCGGCCTGGTCCATTCGCCGAAGATCATGTTCTTGGACGAGCCGACCACAGGCCTTGATCCGGTCTCGCGCACCAACGTGTGGGAGATGATTCGAGCCCTGCGTGACCGGTCCGAACTGACCATTCTGCTCACCACCCACTACATGGACGAGGCGGACAAGCTCTGCGACCGGATTGCGATCGTGGATCACGGCAAGCTCGCTGCGCTCGATACACCCTCTAGACTGAAAGACAACGTGCCCGGAACCGAAATCGTGGAGGCGGAATTTGTGGGCGAACCTGCGGAATGGATCGAGCAGCTTCACGGCTTGTCCCACGCCACCAGCGTTTCCAAGCACGAAGACGTCGTCCACATTACGTCCAGCGACGGTCCGGCTACGGTCGCTGCGCTGATGGATCTGTCGCGCGCCCAGAAGGTGACGGTGAAAAGAGTGATCGTGCAGAGCACCACACTCGATGATGTGTTCTTGCACTATACGGGCACTGCGCTGCGTGACGCACCGCAGAAGGCGACGCATCAACCAAGCCCGTTTTCCCGCTGAACCCGGAGAGGACCCCGACAGATGAAGCTGTATCGCGTATCAGCCCTGGTCGAACGGGATATGCGGAAGTTCTTCCGCAGCCCGGCGCTGATGCTCAGCTCCCTGATTTTTCCGCTGGTGCAGCTCGTGGTGCTCGGCTACGCCTTCGGCGGAAAGATCAAGAATGCCGACATCGCCTTCGTGGACGAAGATCATTCCGTCCAGTCCCGCAGGATCGAGGAGATGTTTGACGGCATCACCGCGGGCCCCCAAACGTTCCGCGTGATCCGGTATGATTCTTTTCCTCGGGCGGTCGATGATCTGCACGCAGGGTTCGTGAAAGCCGTCGTGGATGTCCCGCACGATTTCTCGCGGCGATATTACCAGCACGACCGGCCTCGGCTTGTCTTCACCGAGGACAACACCGATCAGTTTATTTCAAGC
>Ga0209624_10000365_pt1 | contig 40023 bp, 35 predicted proteins | sample JacPinW_OM2H0_O1_FD_188565 | JGI IMG/M metagenome (GOLD analysis project Ga0209624, IMG submission 188565) | Forest soil microbial communities from Algoma, Ontario, Canada - Jack Pine, Ontario site 1_JW_OM2H0_O1 (SPAdes) (version 2) | ecosystem: Environmental > Terrestrial > Soil > Boreal...
GCTCATTGAGCACAATACCTCTTCCCGGGACATACACTACCGTATTAGCAGTCCCTAAATCGATAGCCAAATCATTAGAAAATATGCTAAAAATACGCCGCGCCGGTAAAAATCTCATCTATTTTCCTTTATTAAAAATTAAATTCTAATCCTAACGATATTTTAAACGATTTTACAAAACGGTGTGCAACTAATAATGTAAATGGGATATCCCACGCCGCACGCACAATCGGTTTGTGACCTCGCTCTTGTGCTGTCTTGTCAAAATCATAAAATCCCGTCAACGTTACGTATTCACTCGCCCAACGCGAATGATTTTCTAAGCTTTTAATATTTACCTTATTGGGCGGATTTATTCTCTTATCGGTCCATGTATCCCTATCGTGATTGATGAGCGTGTATTGCAAACGCACACCAAATCCTTCACGCAATCCTTCCCACTCGCCGTAGAAAGCAAACACTTGCGTAAAGCCAGGATCCACCAGTGCAGGCCCCGTAATCACACCAAAAATTTGTGGCTCACTATTCGATTCAGTTTTACCATTGGGAGGCGGCACATAGAGTGGCATGCGCTGAATACTCGTTCGCGGGAAACGTTTGCTCAAACGCAACCATACCCCAAATTTCCAATCCTCTTTCACTTCAAATTCCATATCGCCACTGATATAAGCGCCCCAATGGCCATTACCGCCAAACGGCACGGAGGCCGGTTCAAAAATATTTTTTTTAACGCCAGTCGGGATGAGCAAACCAAGGCGCAGCCCGTATTCCAAATTGCGCAATTTAAATATATACGAGCGATAATCAGACCAGCGCAGATACGCTTCAAGATCACCAAAGCCATGCTGATGCACATGATTACAACTTAAATTAAGTTCTGCAAGCATCTGCCGCCGAATATCATCAAGAAAAAAAACTTGGCTATTATCAGTGATAGCCATTTGACTCGATGCATGCACCACATCAAATTTAAAATCGATGGTAGAATTAGAGCGCATAACGAGCCCAAGAATACCTGCAGTAAAACAGGGGGCCAGTTCTTGCACATACCAAAATGCAAATCCCTGCGTTTGCAATTTGCCATGCAGTAACCATGGCAGTTCGCCATCCACAAATTCAGGCGGCAACGGATTGGCAAGCCCAACTGATTGCATAGAGAATGCGAGCGCTGCCTGATCAAAGGCCCCATAAATCGCCGCAATGCCAATATCCCGCTCAGCAACGTCAGCAGCTCTGCTTGCCGTAGTGATAAAGAAATCACCGCTCGCATGCGATTCTCTGCACTGCACGGTAATCCATGGATATTGAATAAGTGGAAAATATCTATTATCGAATACCATTGCCTGCACTGAATGCACTAACAAAGCAGACCCGACTATCCCTATAAGAAATCTATAGATACGAATTAACATTAAGCGCGCGATGATGGTATCTCCTTACTCTTTGGAGGAGAGAGAGGGATTTGAACCCTCGATTCCACTTTCGTAGAATAGCCGCTTTCGAGGCGGCCGCTTTCGACCACTCAGCCATCTCTCCGATCAGACTTACAATTGATGCTCTCTATAGTGTATAATTCATACATTTTTTTGCAAAAATTATACTAAAATAACTCTTCCACCCCAATTTACTCTGGGAGCATGTTTACAAAAGATCCGTTTTACATTCTTGGAGTCTTTCGCTATAGTTGCTGTAATTTTTTTATGCTATCTCACGGTGGAAATAATGATTATCAGAAAACTGTTTTATTCCTTTATTTTTCTGTTGTTATTCTTTACCCACAACATTCTTAGCCATACCCAAAACAGCCCACAAATAAGTGAACTCAGCGACAACCTTTTACAAACACTCCGGCAAAAAGAAGGATTAGTCGGCTCTACCTTAGTAAAAACAGGTAACGGTTATTCTAAAATTGAAGATCTAAAAATTGGAAATGCTGTTCTTTGCTATGACGCCAAAACAAACAGGCAGCAATTAAGCAAAGTTACGTATGTTGATAAAATCAACTTGGCTGAACACATACAAATTACTATCAATGATCAAATACTGCAGGTGGCTCCTGAGCACAAATTCTGGCTGCAATCTTCTCATACATGGATTACCGCAGAAGAATTAGCCCAACATCCTGAAATGCTGCAACAGGTTAATCCTCAATTTCAACAAGTACAAAAAGTTAATCAAGAGCTTGATGTAATCAGAATCACGGTAGATAAAAATCACAATTTTTATATCACTGAGCACAATATCTTGACGCACAATTTTGTGGTGTTGGAAGTTTTGCTAACTTGGGGCGCCGCTGAAGGAGTAGAACTTGCAATAGCTGCATCTCCCCTCCTTATAGCAGCAGCTCACCAAGCATTCTGCTGGTTTACTGGCAAAGCAGTTAAAAGCATGCAGCCAACCCCATCAAATATTCCTTTATCACCCGTTAAACAACCTCAATTTTATCAGCAAGAAATACAACGAGAACAAGATATCATAACTCATGTTGCTGACAAAAGATCACAACAGGAGCAAAATTCTAAGGGTGGTGATGGGGCAAAGCCTACTCAAGATCAAAAACCAAAAGAGCAAGAACCTAAAGATAATAAAGCAAAAGAATCTTCGAAAGAGCTAGGCGCGCAAGCTCCGGGAATACCTACCAAAGAAGATGGATACGAGCCTCCAAAAAAATGGGATGGCGAAAAAGTAAGATCAAAAAATGGCAAGGGTTATGGATGGCCTGATGCTAAAGGAAATGTCTGGATTCCGACAGGACCGGGATCTAAGGCCCATGGAGGTCCTCATTGGGATGTCCAATCTCCTGACGGGAAAACTTATGATAATGTTTATCCTGGTGGAAAAATAAGACCAGGTAAAAAATAAGGAAAATACATGAAAATTATTTTAGTATGCTCGCCCTTAAGATTTTATACGCAAACAGACGAGTCATTTTTATTTAAATGGCTCAAAAAAATTAAATCCATAGAAAAAATAGAAGGTATAGGAAATGAGTTACATCTTCATATCAAATCAAACAAAATATCCAATGAAAATCTGTTAGAACTTATCGGAATATTTGATCGATACAAATTCAAGTCAGATCAACTTAAAGTATTTAAGAATGAAAATAATAAAAAATGGTTTGAATAATTGCTGCTACAGAATTACAAAATATGATCCAAAATACAGAAATTCTGTAGGATTCTTTTTAAATGATGATTGGACATCAATTTCAGATATTGGAAAAACCTTTGATAACAAAATATTAACTTTTAAAGATTATCTTAAGTCTGAAGATACATATATTGAAACAATCATGTTATTTATGGAATCACTAAGCCTAAACTTTTTAGTAGTAACTAGCCTGGAAAAATTTGAGGACGAAATTAGAAAAAGTGAATTTTGTTCCCAATCGATAGTAGAAATATATAAACAATTACATAGCAATCAGGAAGTAAATAGAGAACAAGTACGCAACATTGCCCGATTAGTGTTGCGCGAACTTTTATGGTGCAAGCTTGAAAGCTATTCAATGTTTGTGCATTTTGGGTACGATTATTATATGTATATTGGCAGTACAGAAGCACCGCCTTCTAGTCTTTTAGAGAAAATTAATAAGCTTGGTCTTTTTATAGAAAATTTTGAATCTCCTTATCTCGATGAATAAAAAGGACTTTCATAAAAATGATAGGACGGCATGACACATCTGCAAGTCTTTAATGCGATGAAATTATTTTTAGAAAATTACTATAATAAAACATCTTCTGATGGTATAGGAGCTTTACTCAGTGATTTATTATTTTTTGAGGACGGCCGCACTGCAGATCCCGCCGCATGGTGGAATTGGGATAAGTGCATAGAAAAAGTTCTCGATAAAGATGAAGCAAATAACGCATTAACTACCACGCAAGCTCTTAATGCAATGAAACTATTTTTGGAGAAATATTATGATGAAACACTTTCAGATGATACTGCTGTAATTTTAAAAGATATATCTACCATAGAAGCTGACAATAATTCAGAAAGATCACAGACATGGGCTAACTGTATAAATGAAGCAAAAAAATTAGGTGAATATCGAGAGTTTCTCGTCTTAAAAAAAGAGTAAAATGTATGATTACAAATTTAGGCAACTGGCAACGATGGGAACCAATAAAAAATCTTCACGCCAAATATATTATAGAATCTACAGAAGATACCATTGAAGATGGATTGAGTATTATCCTTTTTGTTCCACGTAAATATGATAAAGTTAAGCTATCGTTCAAAGATGGAGTTTATTCCCATACTGTTGCAGATGAGCTGTTAAGATTTAACCTTATAGACACACTAAGTGAGCAATATGGAGATGAATTTTATGGTGACTGGACTTTTTTTAAAATAGATAATTCACCATATTTAAAAAATCTTTCAGAACAATCGTATGGAGTCTCAGATACAAGAGATCTCATGCATTTTTCTATTATAGCTGTTGATTTTATAATGGATATTATTTCTAATTATGAGCCAGAAGTTTCAATAATCCCCTATGATCCAGAAGAACCTTTCCACTAAGGTAAAAAAATAAGGAAAAATTATGCACGAAAAATGGACTCGATGGGAGCCAATAAAAAATCTGTCAAAACACTATTACGTAAAGTCCATCTCAGATACTTTTTCTGGTGGACTTAAAATTAAACTTATCGACGATCGAGACCCTGAAAAGAAAGTTTTAGTATCATGGCCCAACTCCGTAGATGCTTATCGCAAAACATATGAAACTTTTACACTATTAACATTAAGCAATATCGACAAACAGTATGGAGAAAATTTCAAAGGCTGGACTTTCTTTAAAATAGAAAATTCGGAATATCTAAAATGGATCTCAGAACAATCATGTAAAATTACAGACTCATTTAATCTTAAACATTTCTGTATTTACTCAACAGAAGAAATGGTAGATGTTCTTTCTTGCGTCGAGCCAGAAGTTTCTATAATCCCTTAAGGTAACAAAATCAGAGATATTTAAATAATTCAAAGGCTATGATACTGATACATCTACAAGCTTTTAATGCTATGAAAATATTTTTAGAAGACCAATATAATAGAACTCTCTCTGATGATTTAGGTTCTATGTTGGGAGACTTACAATTTTTTGAAGATGGCTGTACGGCAGATCCCGCTGCGTGGGAAAATTGGGAAGAATGCGTCAACAAAGTTTTTACAAGCATAGATGCAAACAACGAACAACTAACCGATGTTCAGGCATTTAATGCTATGAATTTGTTTTTAGAAAAATACTATGCCGAGACACTATGGGATGATATAGGTTTATTATTAAGAAGTATCCCTTATATACAAGAAAATACTGCAGTAGATTCAAGTATTTGGGAACATTGGATCTCGTGCACAAAGAAAGCTATAGAATTAGGTGAATATCGAGAGCTGATTGCCTTAAAAAAATAAAAGCAATTAAGCTTTAATCTTCTTGTAAAATCACCACCATGGACTTAGCTAGAAGATGTGATAGAATTTTTGTGCCCTCAAAGCCACCTATGTGCGTCAACCTTTATCAATACCAACGAGGTACAGAAGGAGATTTATGTTTTCTAATAAAGTACAGGCTATTGTTCTTGCTGCCGGTAAATCCACGAGATTTAATACAGGACGCACCAAACTATTGGAAAAAATTTGCGGCCAAGAAATGATTTTGTATACCATGCGTCTTTTAGAGCAGCTCAATATTCCAATCAGCGTTGTGGTCGGCTATCAAAAAGATCAAGTGCAGCATGCCATTACGCGCCGTCATTTTAATGGTGTCAATTTTATCGTGCAAGAGGAACAGTGCGGCACTGGCCATGCAATTATGTGTACAAAAAATGTTTGGGACCGCGAACATATTCTCGTTATGAATGGCGATGTCCCGTTGGTCAATAGCGCTATTATTGAAAATCTCTATGAAAAACATATTAGCTCCCATGCCGACGTCAGTTTTGTAACTGCACACAATGCTGATCCCAATATGGGCGGCTATGGACGCGTTATAAGAACAGAAAACAGTATCAAAATTGTAGAGGCGCGCGACTTTGATGGCGATGCAAACGAACATTGCTGCATCAATGCTGGCATCTATCTAGTGCGCCGCCAATTTCTCAACAACTGCATTCAGCAGTTGGCACAAAATGATAAAACGCACGAATTTTATATCACTGATCTTATCAAGATCGCCAGTGATCAGGGCTTAACCGTGAGCACCACATCCGCACCATTTGATAGAATTCGTGGCATTAATACCTTGCAAGAGCTGTGGGCAGCAGAGCAGATCAAGCGTGCAGAACTCATTAAATATTGGATGGAAAAAGGGGTGCACTTTTCCGTTGCGCAAAATGTCCATATCGATCTTGATATCGCTATCGGCGCGGGCACGTATGTTGGCTGCGGTGTTCATATTCTTTCCGGTTCGGTTATTGGTAAAAATTGCCGCTTGCAAGAATTTGCTGCGATAGAAAATACGCACATTGGCGATGGGTGCAATATACTGCCCCATTGCATTATTAAAGATTCATACATTGGCGCTAATAGCGTAGTCGGACCATTTGCCCATATTCGCGAACATTGCCAGATTGCAGAAAATAATAATATTGGCAACTTTGTAGAAATTAAAAAAAGCGTTATTGGTAAAAATACTAAAATCAGACATTTAGCTTACATTGGCGATGCGAGCGTTGGCGCAAATGTGAATATCGGCGCTGGCACGATCACCTGCAACTATAATGGGCTGGAAAAAAATAGAACAATCATCGAAGATAATGCTTTTATTGGTAGCAACAATACTCTTATTGCACCGGTAACAATCGAGCAAGGCGCATACACCGCTGCCGGCTCAGTGATTAGCGAAAACGTCCCCGCACAAGCGCTGGCAATTGCTCGTGCACGGCAAGTGAATAAAGAAGGATATGCGCAACAACTGCGCGAACCAAAAATACTTGATAGCCAAGCGATAAACAGCGGTTTTATGGGCGCTATTAAAACTAAAAATTCTGCGTCTGATGCTTCATGATTTGCTTTATACACACGGCAGATATCCATTTTGGCATGGAGAATTATGGCCGCATCGATCCACACACGGGCATTCATACGCGGTTACTTGATTTTCAAAAAGCATTCAATTTTTGCATCGATCAAGCAATTGCTCATCATGTCGACTTTTTTCTTTTTTCGGGCGACGCCTACAAAACTGCTCATCCAAGTCCAACACAACAAAAACTATTGTTTAACTGCTTGATGCGGTTATTTAAAGCAAATATTCCGGTCGTTATTGTCGTCGGCAATCATGATAATCCGCTTAGTTTTGGCAAGGCAAACTCGCTCGACATTTTTCAAGATTTACCGCTAGACGGTTTTCATGTTATTGCAAAACCAACGATCCTGCCACTCAGTACTAAAAATGGTCCTATCAACATTGTCGGCATCCCGTGGCCCACGCGTAACACCGTTTCTATGGCCAATCAGCATCTTAATAAAAGTAGCATAGAGATCACGCAATATATTTCCAAAGCAGTTGCCACTATTATTAGTGATTGTGCACGCAAACTTGATCCAACAATTCCTGCAGTGCTTGCCGGCCATTTAACGGTGAGCTCTGGCATATTTTCTGGCTCTGAAAAGCGCGCAATTTATGGTAACGATCCGGTCTTTTTACCATCGCAGCTTGCCATTGCCCCCTTTGATTATGTCGGCCTTGGCCATCTGCATCGCTATCAAGATCTCAATCCCAACGGCTATCCATCGATTATCTATTCTGGCTCCATCGAGCGGGTGGATTTTGGTGAGCGTAAAGAAGAAAAAGGTTTTTGCTTAGTTGAAATACAGGCTAAGGGCAAAACCACGCACCAATTTATCAAAACACCAACGCGGCCCTTTATTCAAGTGGAAGTATATCTGCAGCCAGGTAGTGATCAAACACAGCAAATTATTACTGAACTTGAAAAGCATGATATTGCTGATGCAGTCGTAAAAATCGTTTATCATATCCCTGCAGGTAAAAAAGATATGGTTGACATTCGCGCCATTGAACGCGCGTGCAACACGGCAATGTATTTAGTTGCCATCATTCCTATTCGCAAAATTGAAGCACGCGATCGCCGTGCTTGTGCAAAGGTGGATATGGATTTAGCAACGCTGCTCAACACCTATTTTATTTCTAAGCCCGAATACAAAGATAAAAAAGATCAGCTTATTGAAAAAGCGCTTATATTATTTGAAGAAGCACAAAAAGAAAATACGGTTGAATAATTTTACATCACCGAACAAAGCCATGGCTTCTTATAATGCTCTTTTAACCATTGGCATTTTGATTTTCTAATAATCGCCAGCAGGTTTTCATCGAGCAGCTCATCTTTCTTTTGCTTGCTCAGCGCTAATAAAGCAATCAATTCTTCTAAAGTTAATGTTTTGGCAATATGGCAATATATAAAAGATTTATCCGCCTCGCAGTACTCACGCCTGGTATTGCTTTTTTTTGCAACCATTTTTTGCTTTACTATGTCCCATAAATAGCTGTAAATCCCCTTAACGCCTTCTGTCCTTACGCCATCCGTGATAACAAACCGATCATCCGCATAGAATCCATTGAGTGAATGGTTACCATTAAGAGCCATAGTAGATATTGTATTACCAGAATATACATTCCCAATAGAAAGCATTTCTTGATCCATTATTGCCACAGAGCGCTCATCATTACTCAAACAATAATCTTCAATTTTATTTTTTACGCCGAGCGCATGCTCCAATTCTCCAGTTGAGCCATCGCATACATAGAGCTTATTGTTAATACTTATCAAAATATGTTCATTATTTTTGCTGAGTGTAATTTTGGTTTTATCATCACAATCTGGAACTTCCAACTGATAGAGCCTCGCTCCGTTCCCTAAAGAATATGCGAGTACTCCATTGTCATCTTTTCCCACAAAAAAAGAACGATCCTTACTTATATGTGCATGAGCTAAAGGGTACCGATAAATGACTTTTTCTTTATCATAATCAATTCCTATGTACTCATTTAAGATCTGGTCTGCTGCCATTACATAAATGCCATTTGCCAAACATATTCGATTATCCTTAGAAATAACACATGGACTAACTTTTACACAATGCGCATATCCAGCCGCCAAAGGTATTGGGATATTTTTTGATTCCGTATCATTACCCATTGTTATTGTTGAATCACCGCTAGAGCGAGCCCACCATTTTTTATCGAGACTACGAATCTTAAAAAACTCTGCGCCCTCTATCCAAGACAATTCACGCTTTTCTACCAACTGAGCCGGTATTGTTGGAAATATCTTTTCAAGGTGCTCAACAGCATCGTATGCTAGTTCTGCTACAAATTTTCTACTCGCTATGCGATCTAAATATTTAGCATTTTCTCCGGCTACAAAAGAAAGTGCCATCGCTTGATCATACATAGGATTGCACAAACGGACAGCAACATAGCGAGCAGCAATATCCTGGAGTGTTGCTACTTCAAATCGTTTTTCCTCGACTTTTTGCTCGAGTTCCATAGCAGAGATTGTTATCACCAAAAAGAACATAAAAAATAGATTCATCAGTTTTTTCATAAAATTTTCCATCATCATTAATATGCAATATTTTTTACATTACCGGGCAGCGATCTTTTTGCTCGCTTTCTTCTTTTAGTTTTTTTTCTTGTGGCGCGGGTTTGCTATACCGGTTTTCAGCTAAATCTTTTAACCATTCGCATTCAGATGTTTTGATAGTCTCTAACAAGTTCTGATTAAGAGTTCCCGCTTTCCACTTTTTTTCCAACGCCAAGAGCGAGATGAGTTCTTTGAGCGAGAGCGATTTTGCAACAGGCGGATAGATAAAAACTTTACTGCAATCATCACCGCAAAAGCTGCTGTCGATCATTTTTTTAGCAACTAATTTATTCTTTAGCGTGTCCCATAAATAAATTTTGCTCTTATCTTTAATTCCGTTTTCGCCTGTGATTACAAAGCGATTGTTATCATAAAATCCTTTTAATATATCCATGGTCTTGCAATTATTATCCTTAATTGAGCATCTCATTTTACCAGAATGTATATTAAAGACTGAAATTGCGTTGGTGTCTAAAATTGCAACAGAGCGATTATCGTTACTTAAACAATAATTTTTAATATTATTTTCTACTTGCAGCGTACGTATTAATTTCCCTATTGCCCCATCGCATATATAAAGCTTACTCTTAAGATTTGTTAGCATATATTTATTATCTTCACTGAGCACAATTTTACTTCTGCTATAATAGTTTGGAATTAGCCAGCTACTATTCTCATCACTAATTCTTATTATGTAACCAATGTCTGGAAAGGTGAACTTATAAAGTTGTAATCCGTCTCTTAATGAATACGCAATTATATTTTCGTTATTTCTCCCCACAAAAATAGATTTATCCTTACTCATTCTCATATCATACAAAGGATGCGAATAAAGAATGCTTGCTATATTGTAATCAACTCCGAGGCAATAGTGGTAGGCATATTTTTCATTTTTTATATACACTACTTCTACTAGACACAGCTGGTTATCATGAGAAATTGCCCTCGGCGCTATTCCTGCGTACTCAGTATATCCTGGCAACAATGGTATAGGAATATATTTAGATTCTACATCATTTCCCATGAAGATTTCCTGGCTATAATCAGCCAGACGCGCAAACCACTTTTTGTCTAAGCTGTAAATTTTTGGCGTAGTAGATGTAGCCACCGATACCTCCTTTTTTTCTTGCAACTGCACAGGAATTTTTGGAAATATCTCTTCGAGCTGCTCAGCAGCATCCCGCGCAAGCGCTTGAACAATAACTTGATTGGTTAATTGATTTAAATATTGAGCATTAGATCCTGTTAAAAAAGAGAGCGCCATTGCTTGATTATGCATAGGATTGAAAAAGCGTGGCGCAACATAGCGAGCAGCAATCTCAAGCAACGTTGGCACTTCGAATTTCTTTTCCTCGACTTTTTGCTCTAGCTCCATCGCAGAGAGAGCTGTGATTAAAAAGAGTGGTATAAAAAATGTAATCTGTTTTTTCATATGATGCCTTTAATGTTTTGCAAATATGCCATTAACCCGCTGTTTACTATAACAAAGGCAATACATGAACGTCAAAAAAATATCGATTTCTAAATGCTTTTTGATCAATTAATGTTATTGAATTGTACACAAAGCATCTTCATACGAATTCTTTTCATCTGCTTTTTCATGCGATTCCATCACGTTGTTATCTAAACAAGTTAGCAAGCCTAATCTATCATCTGAATCTGGCCTATGCTCGGGCAGAATATAACGCGTTTTGCATAATTCTCGAATCGATTCAAATTGCGAATTCTGTAATAATTTCCAATCGTTAAATTGATATTCTTGTTTGCTCTTATGCTGCTTTTCCAATGTGATCAATGCAATTAATTCTTTCAATGGCATCTGCTTTAATAATTTATAAATAGGTTGAGGGTCATAAAAATCCCGATTCTCACCTTTTTGGTATACACACTTTCCGCTTTCTATGTCCCACATATACATAGTTCTATATGGTACAGCTACTGAGCAACGCGGAACCTCTCCATGTTCTCCAACTATGAAAATTATTTCATTTTCAGAAAAAGAAAGGCGAATCAAGCTTGGCACATCATAATATTCTCCATACCCCCTTTCACGAACCCCCACATGCTGAAGTAGGTTCTGAAAGCTATATATCTTTTTAAAGGTCATCAAACCAAAAAGTAAGCATAATTTATGTGCAATATCATTTATCTTTTCTCCCGTGTATGGGTTCCAGATTTTTATAGAATGTTTATCAAGCGCTGCAAACTTATCCCCATTCTTATCTCCTGTAAAACAAAGAATGGGCTCATTGTGCTTAAGAACTTTCTCACAAATGCCAGTATTTGGATTAAAAACACCAAACTGCTTTCCATCTTTTAAAAGCCCTACAAAATAATCATCGTTTTTGGGTACCCAGATTGTATTTTTTGCTAGTATAATAGGATATTTTGGATCAAGGGGTACTTGTGAATTCCAATCATTTCCTTTACAAATGAAATCAGGAAAAATAAGATACCCTTTTTTATTGTGGCTGCCGGCCATTAAATAATGAGCAGTAGCTCCAGAATGGCCTTCAAGATCAATCCACCAAACCATACTAGAATCATTATCCCGCCCCATAGGTCTACTAAGCAATAGATAACGATAATCAGATGTCATACCTAAATAGGTTGCACTTTCATTAATTCCAGGAGTTATTTTTTTTGAACATTGTCTTACATTATCAGTGAAAATATACACATCGTCATCAAGCTCTGTCACAGAAAAGCTACCATCGTTATTTTCAAATATCTTAGGGCGGCCGAACCAGCTAGAAAATCCTCTTGGATGCCCATCAAAGATGCCTTCTAAAAGAAGCGCATTACTACTTGCTAAACGCGAAGAGCTCAAGCTTTTTAAAACTTTTTCGGGCAACTGCAAATCCAGGATAGATTTTAAAGCTTCTAGATCATACAAATGTATATTTTTCTTCAACACCTTTAAACATAGATCAAACAGCGTTGGCACTTGCTTTAACTGAATCTCTTGCTTTTCTTGCAGCCTATATGCTGTATCTTCTTCTTTGATCATGCAATTGCTTGCATTAGCAAACATAAGTATTGTCACACCAAGAATTATTTTTGTGATGTATGTATTACTAGTCATACAATCTCCACTTAGCTTATTAACCTTATTTACTGCACGCTGCACACACTATCTTCGTCGTGCGCATATTTATCCACATGTTCATGTGATGTTTTTGAATCATTAGGCGAGCACACCAGCGAGCCTAATTTATCATTTGAATCTGGTCTATGCTCAGGCAAAAGATAGCGAGTTTTACACAGATCTCGAATCGATTCAAATTGAGAGTTTTGCAAGAGCTGCCAATCAGCGAGCTCATATTCTTGTTTACTATGATACTGTTTTTCAAGATTGACTAAGGCAGCTAATTCCCTGAAGGGCAGACGCTTTAACCCCTCAAAAACAGGCTCTCTATCCCCGCTGTTCTTCATTTTTTTAAACACGCACTCACCACTTTCTCTATCCCACATATAAATACTTTTATATGGGATATGTGATACCGGTCCATCCTTAATATAGGTATAAAAGAGCCCTCGCGATATGTAGCTCTCTGGAGTCTGCGTTTCATGCTCTATAAAAGAAAGAATCAACTCTTTTGCAGAAAAAGAAAGATTAATAAATTTTTTTGAAGGCCATCCGCTTGAATCAAAAAGTTGACGAGCACGCTCTTCTCTTATTAAATCCTCAAAACTATATCTTCTTCCCAACAGAGAAGTAATGCCCCATATTGAGCAGAGCTTATGAGATATAGTGGCTGCTTGCTCTCCCGTGTACGGATTCCAGATTCTTATAGAATGTTTATTTAACGCTGCAAGCTGATCGCCTTTCTTATTTCCCTCAAAACAGAGAATTTCATTATCGTCATTAAGTACTCTATTGCAGCTGCCAGTATTAGGGTCAAAAACACCTAACTGCTTTCCATTTTCCAAAAGACTTACAAAATAGTCATCTTTTTTTGATACCCAAACCGGGCTTCCTTCTTTCATAATTCGATATTTAGAATCAAGTTTTATTATAGAGTTGAAATCATTGCCCTTCAAAATACAATCTCTAAAAATTACATAACCCTTATTGTTATTGCTTTTGCCCTTTAGATCTTCGCGCCGATAAGCACACTTGCCAGTTGTAACATCGATCCAGTAAATAATATTGCCTTCTTGCCAATTTATATAAGCTAATAAATAACGATAATCGGACGTCATACCAAGATACCTCATAGAATAATGAACAAGATCATCTGGCACATTTATCTTTATTTTTTGTTTGGGATTCATTAGGTTATCGGTAAAAGTATATTCACCCGTACTATGCTGCTTCACGGTAAAACTATTATCATTATTGGTAAAAACATTATACGGTGAGTGGGGATACAATTCATGTGGCAGTTCATCAAAAATATCTTCTAGAAGAAGCGCAGAGTTACTTGCTAATCTTTTGGTAAAAAGACTTAGAATCTTTTCTGGCAGTTCCATATTTTTTAATGATTCTATAGCTGCTGCATCATACAAATGCATATTTTTCTTAAGTACATTCAAACATAGATCAAACAATGTTGGTATTTGCTTTAACTGAATCTCTTGCTTTTCTTGCAAGCCATACACCGCATCGTCTTCTTTGATCATGCCATTACCCGCACTCGCAAAAGCAAACATAATCAAACAAAGAGCTATTTTTATTATCTGCTTAGTATTCATATAATCTCCACTTAGTTTAACCTTCATTTACTGCACACTGCACAAGCTATCTTCATCCGCTGCATATTCATCGGCCTGTTCATCTAGCAAAATTAAATCATTCTGTGTAGCGCACACGAGCGAGCTTAGCTTGTTATCTTCATCGGAATCTGGCCTATGCTCTGGCAAAAGATAGCGCATTTTACACAGTTGCCGGATCGATTCAAATTGGGAATTTTGCAAGAGCTGCCAATCGGCAAGCTTATATTCTTGCTTACTACGATACTGTTTTTCCAATGCAATAAGCGCAGCTAGCTCTGGTTGCGATAAGCATCTTTTTACATCTTTGTATATTGGATACTCAATTGTCATATCTGTTCCTTTGGTTTTAGATAAAAGCTTGCCGCTTGCGATATCATAGATATAAAGGCCAATAAATCGCGCTGTTGCACAGTCATTGTAGCTATCAGTACTCCAGCTCATTGCAAACTGCTTATCATTTAAAAAATCACACCACAGCGTCCAATGATTTCTTTCTTTATTAGCACAGGTAAGAATATATGGGTAAATGAATCTGCCGCTATGAAACGGATGCAGGAATTCTCCCTTCTTTTGGCCAGTATAGGGATTCCATAGGAATACCTTTCTCTCACTAAATGCAGCAATTAATGAACTATCTTGATTACTAATAGATGCAAATAAGTGGTTTCCTTTATCAGCTTGCAACTCACTCAAACAAGTGCCCGTTGCTGTATCGAAAATAGCAAGTGTTTTTCCATAACAAACAAGGTTTTCATCTCTGCTGATATGATCTAGAGGTTGATCAACGATATTAATCACTACGTATTTATCATTGCCGCTTACCCAGGTATTGTGCGTCTTGCGATTATTATAATAGTGCCATGGTACACAGGTGAACTTTTTATTTAGAACTATCCGAGAAGCTAAATTGTTGTTTTTAACAATGTAACCCTCTTTTGCCACATCATCATAAAACACCATAAAACCTTTTGGATTATTGCTACGAGCTATTAAGGGCAAATCTTCTACCAAATTCATTTTGTTAGCTGCTACATCACTCAAATAAGCATAGGTAACCTTCGGCAAAGACCAGCCAGCTGGATGGTTATACTGTTTCTTTTTTGCTATTAACCAATTTGTATCATCTGCACACATGCCAAAATGGGTTGCTCTTTTTAAACTTTTATCTCCTTGACTAGGACGATAATTTCTGCCCAGAAACAGCTTTCGTATTCTCTCTCTCATCACCATTTCCTGTTTCACTTGCCGTTCTTCATTATTTCTATATAATGCTCGATCAGTTTCGCTCATCTTTTCATAACCGCAATTTCTGAGCTCTTTTAACAGCAGCTCTCCTTCTTTATCACGCATGTTTTCTAAAAAAGCTGCATGTTCGCGAGCACAATAATTCACGAGTTTTTTTTCAATCGTAGGATCATAAAAACGCATTTCAGCAACTTCCCATTCTTCTTCTTGCGTAAGCCCTTTTTTCAAGAGCGCTTTTATACAAAGCTTGGCAAGCGTGGGGCATTCTTTAGGCTGGAGCTGCAATGATTGCACAATAAGGCCATCTGCTCGAGCATCATCAAAGCTAATCTCATAATCTTCCTTAATCATCGCATTAACATTCATCCAGCCGGACAACAAGCATGCAATAATGAATGCGTTTCTATTGTTTTTCATATAATCTCCACTTATTTAAATTCCTCATTTATTGAATGCTGCATAAACTATCTTCGTGTGCATATTCATGTGCTTGTTCATCTGACTGCTGGTCTGCATAAATACTATCGTCTGCTTTTCCTGTAACAAGATTCTTAAATTTATCTCGTTCTGCATCTTCTTCAAATAGATAACGGCTGCGTGTTAGATCTTGTAACGGTTTCAACTTTGACCAATACAACATTCTCCATGCATCTTCGTCTAATTTCTTTTTTTCCGTATATTGCTTTTCAAGCGTAATAAGCGCTTTTAATTCATCAAAAGATAAATATTTCTTTACTGCCATGCAAACTGGATAATCAACACCAGTATTCCAGCCTTTCGTTTTAGATAAAAGCTTACCACTTGCTATATTATAGATATAAAGACCAGTATGCTTTCCTGTCCCATTATTAAAGCAATCCGTGCACCAACTTACCGCAAAAAGCTCGTTATTGTTTAAAAAATTACACCACAATTTCCAAAAATTATTTTTTCTATTGGCCTCTGCTATACCTGATAAATAATCACCAAAAAAAATAAACTTAGAATGAAATGGGTGTTCAAATTCCCCTTTCTTTTCGCCGGTATATGGATCCCATATAAATATTTTTTGATTCGTAAATGCTGCAATTAAAGAACTATTCTTACTGTACAGTGATGCAAAAATATGATCGTCCGCTTTAAGCTCATTGAGACATTTGCCCGTTGCAGAATCAAAAATTCCTAACCTTTTTCCATAATGATCGCAAAACCTGTTATCTTTAACGATTTCTCTCAAACTCAGATCGATCATATTAATCACAATGTATTTATCATCGTCACTTACCCAAGCACTGTTTGTTTTATAGGCAAAGCCCCCTGCCCATGTTTGCCAGGGAACACAGCTAAGCTTTTTATCGAGAGGTACTAAAGAAGTCAGATTATTATTTCTCACCATATACGCTTGCTTTTGAGCATCATCATAAAAAACCATAAAGCCTTTGGGATTATTGCTATGAGCTATCAATGGCATATCGGTTACCCTATCCTTTATTCCAGCTAGTACATTCCGCAAATAAACATATTTAACCTCTGGCATTCCCCAACCTGGATGCTCATAATATTCTTCTTTTGCTGCTAGCCATTGCCCATCAGGACAAGCTCCAAAAGCATTTCTTCCTTCGGCATAACCTGCCCCTTCACAATACTCCCGAGGGACAAGCCTCCATAATTTTCTCCACCTTTTTCTCTCAGCGTTTTCTTGCTTCTCTCTCTTCTCTTTCCATAATTTATTACACAGAGGCTGCAACAAGCTCCTTCCCTTATTATCATGCATATTTTCTAATAAAATCGCATGCTCATGAGCAAGACGATTAGCATAACTTTTTTCAAGTTTTCTTTTAGCTTGAGGATCAGAAAAACCCGCATTATAAATATGCTCCAACGCTACGCGCTCTTTTTCCGTGAGCTCCTTTTTAAGGAGACATTTTATGCACAGTAATGCAAGGCTCGGTATTTCCTGAGCCCTGTTTAAGTCGGGGCCCTCTTCTTTCTTCACCATCGGCACCATAGAGGTGACCGATGCCAAAAATAGCCCTAAACCTGCCAAAATATGGTATAAACGCGTGCTTTTCATAAACCTCCAAAAACTTTCTATTTATATTTTCTATTAGAAATAATAGCATATTTTAAAATAAAAGCAACCCTTTTAACGGTACTTTTAACCTGAAGAATAACTTAAAACAATAGTTATTTACCGCGGAATTTTGATAATAAAAACTTTAAAGTCTTGCCTTCAGTTGAACTAGGATCATGGCTCGAGGCCACCGGGGTAGATGGCTGTTTTTGGTACCGCTTTTGCACTAATTCAGCAAGCCAAGAAGATGAATCTTTTAAGAGGTTATACCGTGTTGTATTTATTGGCTCCTTTGCCTTATATTCATTTTCAATGATAAGGAGAGTCATCAACTCTTTCAATGACATATAATTATTTAATCGTTGATATACAAAAGCGTCTTTCCATCCAAAATATCCTCGTGCTGCAATTGCTTTGTTGGCAAGTAATACTTGCTTGGCAATATCCCACAATTGCATATGATCAATATCAATATCGGCATCGCGTTCTTTTTTCCTCTTAAAGCTCGTTACAATACGCTTATCATCCAAAAATCCCTTTAATTGAACCTCGCCTTGTAACCCATGCTTTATTTTATAAGAAAATCCTGTGCAAAGGTTTAATGCGGTCAGCATTTTTTTAGTAAGAGCAACTACTAATGAACCACAATTGCTAACACAATACCCTAAAACAGTATTTTTATGGCGCAATGTATGCTTCAGTGTTCCGGTGAGAGCTTCATAGATCATAATATTCTTATCTTTAGCAGAAACTATTAATTGCTCATCAGCCGTTAATTGCATATTATCTACCGGCAAAGAGTATTTTTGATTTCCTGTAGCAGTATCTCGCACTATTATTTCATCTTTAAGCATATTAAAAAATGCTGTTCCATCTTTTTTAATCGCTCCAATACCGCCACAAAAAGCATACCGCGTTACACCCGTATCAACAGCAACACCTTCTAAACAACGCGTTAAGTATTTTTCATCATCAATATAACCAATTTCACATACCACGATACCATTATCAGCACTCGCTACCCGCGGACGTATATATTCTATCCATTGATGCTCGCCAGCCGACCTATAAAACGTTTTTTGATCAAAAAAGCCATCACTTCTTTTGATATAAATATCAACAGCATCAGTTCCTCGCTGCGCTGCATACCATTGAGCATCATGACTATAGATACGTTCATCTACCTCTCCTTTTTTTGATTTTACACGCAGTGCAGTGGGAATCGTCCAAAAAATAGTTTCGATAGCAGCAATATTGTCAGACGCAATAACGTTAAAAACAAAATCTTTACACCGTTTGCCTAACAGACTTGCTTCATACTTTTTATAATAATTTTCTAAAAATTGCTCCGCTCTAATGCAGCTGCGCGCAGGGCTATACAAACTTAAAAACCGCAATTCACATAAGCGGGACAACGGCAAGACTTCACGGCCTGGCCCGATCGGCTCCATCTCCATAGCTGGTAAACCAAAAACAAAAGCTAGCAAGAAAAAATACATACGATTTTACTTTTTTTCAATAAGGCTTTGCAGCAGTTCTTGAAGATTAGAACTTGCAGGCGCACTGTTTGCTGTTAGTGCTGAGTTATATGTATCAGGAATGGCAGCAGTTTTAACTGCGTTTTGCACGAAGGCAATCCGTGCTGGAGTTTCAAGCCAATCCTTAAGATGTTGCGTAACTGGCTTTTGCGCACCCAACAAAGCAGTTGTACAAAAAACGAAGAACAAAAAAAATATCTCTTTATGCATGGAAAGTCCCTTTTTATTTAAGCGATAAAAATTCTGTAACAAAATATACCTATAATAGAGACATTCTCAAGAAAAAAGAAACAAAAAAAAGCCCGCCTTTTTACCCAGCGAGCTTTTTTCTAGTTTTTAAAATTGCGTTTTTTAAATCTTGATTTCTACAGAAATCTGAGGTTGTTCTGTTTTTTTAAGAACATATGCGGTTGTTGCAATTGCAGCACGCACATTAGCAGCACATTCCGCTGCCCTTGCTTCCCGTATCTCTTCTTTAAGAATAAGATTTGCTTCTTGCAAAAAGCTTTTATTATTGCTTAATTGATTAATCCAATCACGTACGTGAGCAATATTTTTATCAATAGTGCTGAGCATATTTTTTGCAATAGTACTCAGATAAGTAATACCTGATTGCGCTACTCGAAGAAGATTCGTTTTTATTGATTCTAATCTTGCAAGTAATGATTTCATATTATCAGCAGTAGCTCTAAGCGGCCACCGTCGATGCGCGTTCATATTTTTTAATTCGTCAAGCCCTGCTTCAAACGTCTTTTCTGGATTATTCATGGTAGCAAGTGTTGCATCGTGCTCAAGAGCCAACGCTGCGTTTTCAGCCCCCTCCAATAATTTTTCAGGCGTATGTGAATAAGTAATAAAGCCTACTGCTGTACTTGCTATTGTTGCAGGAACCAATACCCAGCACCATGGGAACGCTTTAATTTTATCCCAAATGCTCTGCTTAAATATAGTTGGTTGCTCCGGTGATATTGCATATCCTGCTATACCGCCCACAATTCCTGCTAACGTAGCCGCAACTATCACACTATTTTTTGATTGATTACTTAAAGGATATGGCGCTGCATACAACAATGTTTGCGGCACTAAAAGAGACACTGCAAGCAATGCGCTTGAAGTTTTAAGAAATTGCATGGATTCCTCCGGTATACCCAACTGAAAATATCCAATCAGGAAGTTTTATAGATATATAAAAATAGTTATAAAATAAGCATATCAAGCAATACAGAATAGTCAAAACTAGCTAGCCTCTTAGTAATTTTATTTTTATTTGAATTAAAAAATGAGCTTTCTTCTGAAAAATAACTTATTAGCTCACGTGAGTCATATGAGTTATATGAGTCATATTTATAAAAACAATTTGACTCATATAACTCTCGCATGATAGATTCGAGGGTATAATTTTTATAGAAAGGTACATGCTATGAAATATCCTTTACAAGAGTCTTCAAGTATTGAATTTAAGCGAGAAATTCCAAAAAATGACCAGATAATCAAAACAGTTATAGGGTTTTGCAATCAAAATGGCGGCAAATTAATTATTGGTGTTGATAACGATGGAACTATTTGCGGTGTATCTGAACAAGAAATAAACAAGCTACTCGAATACCTTGATCAATCAATTTATAAGGCAATAATCCCGCCTATTATTCCTCAAATTTATGCTCAGCGAATAGGAGATAAAACGGTTCTTATTATTGAAGTCTCATCAGGCGCAAATAAGCCATACTATGTTAAATCTGAGGGTCTAGAAAAAGGCACGTATATCCGACTCGGCCGCAGTACTATGCATGCAAATGCGGATACTATAGAAGAGCTCAAGTGGCGCTCACGGGGATTATCATACGATATGATGCCCGTGTATCATGCCACCCTCAAAGATCTTGATACTGATAAGTTCAACGAATTTCTTACCCTAAGAAAAAATAACCGCAAGGGCGAAAAAAATCTCACTGATCTTTTGTTATCGTATAACCTTATCACCCATGAACACGCGCACACATATCCGACCGTGGCAGGAGTTTTACTCTTTGGGAAAAACCCACAACATTTTTTTTCAGAAGCCTTTATTATATGCTCACATTTTTCCGGCATTGAAGGCAGGAAAGCAATTGCGAGCAGAGATTGTGCTGGCACATTGCTGGAACAATTTAACGATGCCTACGATTTTGTACTCAGCCGTCTTAATGTATCATTTACCATTAAAGGCCCACGCCGTACCGAACGCCGAGAAATTCCGGAAGTAGCTTTACGTGAAATCCTCATAAACGCCATTGTTCACCGTAATTATCATATTAATGCACCCATAAAAATTGCGATTTATGAAAACCGTATCGAAATTTTTAGTCCCGGCACATTTCCCGGCTTATTGGATGTACATAATCTTAAAATGGGCATCACCTATATTCGCAATAAAGCGATTACAAAAATATTCAGAGAAGCAGGCTATATGGAAAAATTAGGCACCGGTTTTATTACTCTATTTGAAAGTTATGAAAAATATGGGCTTCCAACTCCTGAAGTTGTTGAGGGTACAAACTATATTAAATGTATTTTACCCCGACCATCTGCGCGCGTACCTATTCTTAAAGAACAAGGCGAGCAGGATGAACTACAATCTATCGTAAATTTATTTACTGTTACTCCACAACTAAGTATTGGAAAGATAGCAGAAAATATGCATATGTCACGTGCTACGATTGGCAGAAGGCTTACTCAATTGATAAAAAAAGGTGTATTGGCAAAAAGAGGTAAGGGGAGAGGGACGCGTTATATGCTCAAAAAATGAATGCCCTTCTTATTGCATCAAACTACTCTGTATGACATCCCTATAAACCTGCGCGCCGGGCCTGAGTGTTGCCTTTTTTGTATCAAAATCGACATGGCACAGCCCAAACTTTTTATGGTAGCCCTCATCCCATTCAAAGTTGTCCATCAATGACCAATAAAAATAGCCCCGGACATCGTAGCCTTTTTGCATCGCCTGCCTCAAGGCGCCGATATATTCCTTAATAAATTGAGAGCGGCGATTGTCGTGCGCGTCAGCTATACCATTTTCTGTAATATAAATGGGCACATTAAATTTGCTCATATCGGCTATTGCTTCATACAGCCCTTGCGCATACATAGCATACGGCATATCGGTCATTATCTCACCAGGATAGCAACTGGGTACCAATAGTTGTGTTAAGCTTGGCTGCCACTTAACAATAACGCGAGAATAGTAATTAAGCCCGATAAAATCATAAAATTTATGGTCGCGTGTCACCTGATATTCATACTCACAAAATGGCGACACTTTTACTTTAAACAGACCTGTTTTTAAGAATTTAAAAATATAGGTATTTAATAAATCATTAAATAAAAGGCCCGGCATTCGCTCCAAAAGATTCCAAGAGCTATAGGGATAAAATTTAAGATATTGATGCACAATGCCAATTTGAGCAGTATCACCTTTAACAGATGTTTTTAATGCTTTGTAGGAGCACACATGAGCCTTGAGCATGTTACGCAACACACGCACCGCCGCAAATCTACTTTTTTTACCGGGGGGAAACACACCGCGATCATATCCTTGAAATACATAAATATTGGGTTCATTAAATGTGGCCCATAATGATACTTTATCGCGAAGATGCTCAAAAACTTTTTTGCAAAACCGCACAAAATAAGCAATATTTTCTTCTTTTTCAAACCCTCCTTTTTGCGCAAACCACCGTGGATCAGTAAAATGATGCAGCGTAATCATCGGCGTAATACCAGCATCTAAAAGCGCTTGGCAAAAATCATCATAGAATTGCAGCTCTTCGTGGCAAAAAACACCTTCTTCTGGTTCAATATTGCTCCACTCCACCGAAAAGCGGAACGCATTGGTGCCCAACTCTTTCATGAGAGTAATATATTCGTGATAATGATTTTTAAAATCACATGCCGACCCCGAGCATTGCCCATTTGCAATGTTTGGTTTTCCCTCTTTGGTTACGCCATACTCAAAAACTGCCCAGTTACTATGCGGGCACCCGAGAGCGCCAGAAACTTGATATTCACTCACGGCAGTTCCCCACAAAAAAGTGCTCGGAAACATTTTGAGACTGTTGTTCTCAACAGCGCAAATAACATTAAGTGTTAATGTTATGGCAAAATGAAGCGCACAACGGCTTAAAAGCCGTTGTTTCGCGCGCAATTCCGCCATAGCCAAAATCCGCCTTCGCCAAGGCTTCGGCGTGATTCTCCTTGCCTTCATCCCCGCGCTGAAGCATAGGATTTTTGGCGACGGAGAATAACTATAGAGCAATGATATAATTTTCATGTAAAGTCCCTTTTTTACAATCATTATTAAATTCCATATCATGCATTATTATTCATTATTTAGCAATTGCATTCAACAATTGAGAGAAGAAAAATATTTTCAACCACTATTTTTTAACATTAATTTTAACAAAAAACTCTCAATTATTGACTTTTATTTCCAAAAAAAGGTAGAAAGGAGAAAGAACAATTGCGTTAGGGCGCATTTTGTAGCATATGGGATAGGGTTAGGGGATAATTGTGGTAAACCAAAAGAATATTACCAAATCTATTTTTGCCTTTTGCATCGGCACTTTTTGCTATTATAAATCGGCATTTATAACGGGCCCTTATACGTATAGTCTCACCAGCGATCCAGCATTATCTGACATTATTATTGATGCATGCGCCCATACCATCCAGAAAGAATTGCGTTCTTCATTGCCACAACTAGCGCAAAATATACAACAGATTTCGCCAGCCATCGAACAGGTCCGTTTGTATAAAGATGCGCATAAAAAATTACAGGTGAGCATACAGGCAGCAGAGCCGCGCATCTGTTTTAATGATCATACGGTATTATTATCAACCGGCAACCTTATTCACAAAGATAGTTTTAATGCCCATGCATATCAAGAAACACCATCAGTTCAATGTGCTGAGCATAAAAACACGCACGAACTATCACGTGCTTTTAAACGCTGGCTTCTTACTATGCCAACAGCTATCATGGCTACTTATATGATCACCTATCATGATGATTACCGCATTATTTTGCAACACAAAACTATGCACACGCATATTATCTGTAATGTTGATACTTGCATGAGCGAACAGTTAAGTAAACTGTGTGAACAAATTATCGAACAAAAAATGCACGAAGGGACGCGTGCACTTTCATATACTGCCGACGTACGGTTTGAGAATCAAATAATTGTGAGCTCACAAAAAAGGGGGACCTATGGCTAAAGTTTTTCAAGATAAAGTTGTTGTTTCTATTGACGTAGGCACCACAAAAATTTGCGTTTTAGTAGCGCAGTACGAGCACGGAGATCTTCAGATTCTGGGCATGGGTAAAGCTCCTTCTGATGGTTTGCGTAAAGGTGTTGTCGTCGACATGCAAAAAACAGTTGCCTCGATTAAAACTGCACTCAAAGAGGCTGAGCAGATGGCAAATGTGGTTATCCACTCAGCAGCAGTTGGTGTTTCGGGTGGGCATATTAGTGCTACCAATTCACAAGGCATGGTCCCGATTAAATCTGGGTTTGTACAACAACAAGATATTACGAATGTACTCAACGCCGCACGCGCCTTTGCAATCCCAGAAGAGATGCAAATTTTACATGTGCTACCACAATTTTTTATTATCGATGCGCGTGATAAAGTGCAAAATCCATTAGGTATGCATGGCATTCGCTTGCAAGTACATGCGCATGTAATTATGGGCGCCATTGCTTCAGTACAGAATCTGGTACGCTGCTGCGAACTGGCAGGGGTTAAAGTTACCGATATTATTTTAGAACAGCTTGCTTCTGCGCAAGCAGTACTTTCGCGCGATGAGCGGGAACTGGGCGTTGCAATGCTCGATATTGGTGGCGGCACTTCCGATTTAGCACTCTATCAGCAGGGCAATATACGCCATACTTTTGTTTTACCCGTAGCTGGCAACCACTTTACCAATGATCTTGCCGTCTGTTTGCGCACAACGTTTAAGGATGCTGAGCGCATTAAAAAAGAGTATGGCCTTGCTTATGATGCATTATTAGAGCAGGACAGTTTAATAGAAATAGATGCCGTACAAGGAAATGAGAAGCAGTATATTAAAAGAAGCGATATTGTTGCAATTTTACAACCGCGAGCACATGAACTGCTCTCATTAATTCATGATGAGATAACAAAACAGAGCTTAACCACCTTTATGCCTGCCGGATTTGTTTTAACCGGAGGTGGCTCACTGTTGCCGGGCATAAAAGAGCTGGCAGAAACAATTTTTAAAGTACCCGTGCGTATTGGTGCATTGCCCATTAATAATGAAACATGGCAATCGTTGCAAAGCCCCATATATGCAACTGGCTATGGACTTCTTAAACAAGTAATCAATGACAAAAACAGTTTATCCGTTGAAGGTCCATTAACCATGCGTATTTTTATGCGCATGAAATCTTGGATTACAGATTTCTTTTAATAACAATCAAGGAGATGGTGATGATTGAATTTGATAGCCTAGAACTTGCGCGTGAATCGAATGCAAAAATAAAAGTCGTTGGTGTGGGTGGCGCTGGTTGCAATACCGTCAACTGTATTATTGCCAATGAATCCGAATATCGCGGCATTGAATATATCGTGGTTAATACTGATGCACAAGCATTAGAAAATTCCAAGGCACCAATTAAAATTCGTTTAGGAGCACGCTGCACCAAAGGTTTGGGAGCAGGCGCAAATCCAGAAGCTGGCAAAAAAGCTGCAGAAGAAACCATTAATGAAATAATGGAATATTTAGAAGATGCCGATATCGTTTTTCTAACCGGCGGTATGGGCGGCGGCACCGGCTCTGGTGCAATGCCAGTCATTGCACAAGCACTCAAAGAGCGATCAATACTATCGATTGCGATAGTAACAAAACCGTTTAATTTTGAGGGAAAGAAAAGGGCAACTATTGCTCAAGAAGCAATCGCGCAGCTTAAAAAATCTGTCGACACCCTTATCATCATGCCAAATCAAAATTTATTAAATGTAGTCGATGCTAATACTTCCATGATCGATGCATTCAATATCATCAATGGTGTGCTTGGCCAATCAGTCAAAAGCATCTCAGATATTATCACCAAGCCAGGACATATTAATGTTGATTTTGCCGATGTTCGCACCATCATGAAGGATCGTGGGATGGCCATCATGGGCACTGCACGTGCTTCAGGCCCTGATCGTGCACTGGAAGCAACTATGAATGCAATTTCATCACCATTATTTGAAAATATGAATATGAAGGGCTCACAAAGTGTGCTTTTAAATATCACTGGCAGCAGCAATTTAAGTTTACATGAGATAAGCCAAGCGGCATCAATTATTTATGAACAAGCAGACACCAATGCGCAAATTATTTTAGGCTCTGTAATTGAAGAAAGCTTGGGCGATAGTGTACAAGTCACCATCATCGCAACTGGGTTTGAGCAATCACAAGAACAGGAATTTAAAATTCAAGCAACAGTATTAGCGGTTGAACAGCCAATCATTGAAAAGCAGCCGCAACCACAAGCAATTACACCAATCAAAAAACAAAGTGATATTTTGCCAGCACAAGAATGTTTAACGGTAGACGATGCATTAGATGTGCCATCGTTTATGCGTAAAGATATGGCCAATCCGGAATTATAAAGAAAAATAAAAGGGCTGCGCAATTGCAGCCCTACTTTTTTTAATGAACTTCTTCTGTTTCTAGTGTTAATATCTTAGCTTTACCCTGGTTTATATTATCCACATTAAAACCATAAATTTTTTCAAGGCCGCGGTCGATTAGCCAAGGAGCACGTAAATGCAATCGAATTGCCTGGCCCTCATTGTTGACAACATCATTTAGGTCTAAGTAAAAAGATAAAGCGCTCGAATTATCGTCATTATTATCTTTATTTTCGTAAGTCCAAACACGTATACGTAAAGGGAATTCTTTTTCATTATATGGCAGTGGTATTAATACTGGGCTATCGACTAAAACTAAAATTCTATTTGAGTATACGCTATTTTCATACTTTTTTCGTATAGATGAGCTTACACTACTTACTACCGGACTTCTTCCTCCTTTCTCAACATATGCTTGTCCCTTACTATTTCTTACTCGTATCCAAAGTGGGTCCTGGCTATTATTCGTAATTAATAAATAGTTGTTTTTAATATCATCAAGAGTAAAGGTCTTTCCACTTTTACCTTCTTTTTCCATTGCAACTGCATTTAAAGCAGTTACTGCAAGAATCACGAATAAGCCTTTAATCAATTTCTCTATTTTCATAGCTATTTCTCCTATAATTTGTAGTTATTCCCCTTCTACCATAGCCGGGGTCATCGTTAAAATAACATATTCAAATAGGAAAAATCAATGGTTTTTATGCGTTAATAAATATTTTTTTTAAGCTATTTTTTATGCAAAATAAAGTAGTTGAACAGGTTGGGCGGCATAACACATCACTGCACCGCAAAATTGATATGGGATAAAAGTTAGCAAACGATAACGCTCCAGATGTTCCTTCATTCATGCGCAAAGATTTAGCAAATCTAGAATTGTAAAAAAAAAGAAAGGGCTGCAGATTTTTGCAGCCCTTATATTTTTGCTTCTCTCTTTATCTTACTACTTGAGGGCTATAAACCACTCTTGGCTCCTCTTTCTCATCTCCTCCACTGCTAAATCCTGCTGGTCGGTGCATTACACGAACCTTATTGCCCATCATACTTGGATAGCTTTGTATAGCAATCTCTTCCAAAGGACTTCCAATTAATGAATTTATTATTAGTACCTTGGAACCTTGAAGGTCATATACTCTCCCCGCATATTCAAGGTCGTAAATCGGTGCAGCTGAATCAGCAGTAGGGTTGTCTTTATTCTTTGCTAGGAATGTACGAATATAGAGAGGAAGATTTATTTCATCCACTGGTATTAAAATAGGACTTCCCCTTGAGACAAAAATCCTACTTCGAACAGCATTCTTTTTTGGGTCAGTTACCTCACTATCTTCAAAGCTACTTCTGTCACTATTTTTTATGGAAACCCATACCGGGTCACTAACAGCTCTGACTGTTAAATACTTCTTCTCACCTTTTTCCATACCAAAAACAGTTGCGATACTGAACGCAAAAAGCAATGTTATAAACCATATTTTTTCTATCTTCATACATTTCCCCTGTATTTTAAGTTATCCCCTGCCACCATGGCTTGGGGTCACTCTTAAAATAACAAATACAGATAGGAAAAATCAATAGTTTTTAAGCGCTAATAAAGAGTTTTTTACGATATTTTTTTATGCAAAATAAAATAGTTGGGCAAGTTGGGCGGCATAACACATCACTGCACCGCAAAATTGATATGGGATAAAAGTTAGCCCAAACGATAACACTCCAGATGTTCCTTCATTCATACACAAAGTTTAGCAAATCCAGAATTGTAATAAAATATAGAGGGCTGCGGATCCGCAGCCCTTATACATTTTAACGAATTGCTGTTGATAATTCTTTAGCATTTTTAATCTCAATTAAAGGCAAACGGCGGTCACCATATACCCAAACTTTCTTTTCATTCACTGGTACAGTACCAACTATGACTTCTACAATGTTATTTGAAGCATCTAAAGTTCCGAGAGCCTTTGCAATATCCTGTTCTTCTATATGATAAGTCGCTTGAGATGAACTATCATTGGGATCATTAAAATTCTTATAACTCCATACTTTAATCTCTAGTGGATATTGGATTTCATCATACCATATAATAAGAGGCTCTAGACCACTAACAAGAACTCTATTATCAATATCACTATTCTTATAAAGATTGTACGTAACCCTTTCTACAGGCGGACGAATCGGATCTTTCTTGTCTTTTTCATAAAATGTCTCCCCATTACCATTTTTTATACGTACCCACGCAGGAGCTCCACCACCAACAATTACTAAATATTTGCCTTTAATGTCATCAATTGCCCATTTTTTCTGCTCTTTTTCCATAGCAGTGAGATTCAAAATGCTTGTTGCAAGCAACACAGCTACCGTCAAATTTTTAACAAAATTACCTATTTTCATAATATTTTCTCCTCTCTATTTTTTTTAGCGAATTTGTGCTTCGAGGGTTAATATCTTAGCCTGTCCGTTTTTTAACTGCTGCGAATCCATTGACCCAATAGCTTCTGCCGCACTAAATTTTATTTTTCCGTCAGGACTTGCCAAGATAGTTAGTTTCCCATTAACAGCTTTTAAAGCTTCAATTTCTTTTTGTGATACTAAAAAAGCTAATGCGGCAGCGTTATCATCCTTATCTTTATTATCAAAAGTCCATATCCGCACTCTTAATGGCGCTTTAATTTCATCGTACGGAATAAGCACCGGCTCATTCCGCGAAACAAGGATTCTATCTTGAAAGCCACTATTTTTATAGAGATCCTGTATATCAGACCCTACATGAGAAGTTATTGGCTCTTTTCTTTCCATTGTCTCAACATATACTTGGCCATCGGTATTTTTTACCCGAATCCAACTAGGAATGCCCGCACTTCCAATAATCATGAGATATTTACCTTTAACATCCTCTAGATTGAGTGAATTCATTGGTTTTTCCATGCCAAAAATGGCCGGAACAATGAGACCAATAAGCACCGCCAAGAGCACAGATTTACTATTAATTTTCATACATTTCCCCTGTAATTTTGATGTTATCCCTGCCACCATAGCAGGAGTCATCCTTAAGATAACAAATACAGATAGGAAAAATCAATGGTTTTTATTTGATAAAACAGCTTATTTTATGTTATTTTTTTATGCAAAATAAAGTAATTGGGCAAATTCGGCGGCATAACGCACCGCTGGGATACGGTAAAATTAAGATGCGCGTAAAAATCCCGCGCTGGCTTATTTCTTTCATACACACATAATTCTATTAAAGGTAACTTTTTTGCCTTCGCTTGCCCGCATATATAATCAACGAGCTTTTTGCCATACCCTTTTCCTTGAAACTCTTTGGCAATTGCCAAAAGCTCAATATGGCAAATACCTGGCTGCGATTCCAAATAGCTCGCAAATCCTGCAATGCGTTCACCGACATGCAACACTTTAATAGTCACTTCTTTATTCTTGCGCTGAGCATCCACTGAACGTTTTTTAATGAGCATAGAATCGATAATATGCTTATCGTATGGCTGCCAAAAAAGCTCGCTCCATGATGCCGTAATCAATGTGGTAATTGTAGCAGCATCATGCTCTACATCAAAATCTTTGATGCAAATATCTGCTTGCGCAGATACAAAAGTGATGCTTAAGAAGAGATATAGTATCAAAACACAGAGAAATCGGTTCTTGATTTTTTTTATTTTTAACATACGCTTCCTATCGTTTCTGAATGCTCATAGCCATTCGTATTCTAACATGAGAGTAATATGTCTTTCAGATCGAAAATAGTACTATTTTTTCTAATCATTGTTTTAGCAAAGCCTGCTTACTCATGCAGTTACTCCACGTATACTATTAATTTTTTTCAAAAAATATTTACGTATTGTTATCAATGGTGGTTCGACAAATCTGATGAGCGCATAGTACAGCAAACAATGCATATTTTAAATGATATAGAAAATCAGTATAGCCGATATACCATTTTTTTTAAAACCGCGTTTCCCGCTATTCCTGATACCTATCAACAGCACAAACAGCTTATTGAGCAAACCCATGAAGCAATTCTATTCCAACTCGTCACGCAATGCTTAGGAAATAGATCTGTGCATATTTTTTTACAAGAACTATCAGCTGCAATCAACCAATTACAGGCGCAACACACTATTCTTGCGCAGCAGATATACAACACGCATAAATCTTCCGCACAGATAGCACATTTTTGCACCATTAATAGTGCTATTATCGCATTAATAAATTATCTTGAATTTATATATGATTTCATTGCTGCACATGAGAGTTATTTTATTCTTTTTCACTATGAGAAGTCGGTAGAAAAGCAGTATCAAAAAGAGTTACATGCGTTAGAAGAGTTTGCACATGATACCAGCGTGCAACAAGTATTACATGCCTGTATCATCAAAAGTGGGTCAAAGATAGCAAGCAACTATCAACTGGCTAGCTACATTAAAAAGATACACAATGATATACAGCTTCTCTCGCATGCACTTGAAAATATACATACAGGCCACAAAAATCGCATCATTGCGGGAAAAACTCTCATACAAAAACTCCAGACTATTGCCGATACTCTCTCTATGCACATAGAACAAACACACGGTGTTAAAAAAGTAAAACAGAGTATACTAAAGGAGGAATTACATAAAACGGAAGCTCATATTGCTTTATACACATAACCTTTATAGCGGCCATGAAATTACTCCATAATCATCCACGTTTTAAAATATATTTTGGCGATGCAATCGATGAGATCTATCCTGCTCTCTACACAGGGTCTGCGATAGCAGAAGGACTTTACCAAAAACTTCAGCAGATAAAGCAAGAGCTTGTTTTATCCGAATTAATTTTCCTTAAGCAAACTCATAGCACACAAGGCTACCTTGTTACCGCTCCTTTTGCTCCTTTTAGCAAAGAAGGAGACTATCTTATTACTGCGCTTACCGGAGTTGGCGTTGGCATTATGGCGGGCGATTGTTTACCAATACTCTTTTTTGATCCGATAACAAATACAGCTGCTATTGCTCATGCAGGCTGGCGCGGCGCATTTATGGGAATCGCGCAACAAACTATTATGCATATGCAAAAAGCATATGGGGTCACAACATCTTCCTTACAAATATTTTTAGGACCAAGCGCTCGCGATTGTTGTTATACCGTCAACGCTCTTTTTGCCAGTGATCCAGCACTGCAAGAGTATAAAAGCATCGTGTTACAAGAACGCAATAATATGCTGTATTTTGATTTGCCAACTTTTATTTGCCTCAAACTTGAACAAGCAGGCATCAATAAAGATGCCATCAATCTGCAATATAACCTCTGCACCATCTGCAATAATCGCTTTTTTTCCCATCGTGTTCAAGCAGCACAAGCTGGCAGGCAAATGACAGTCATAGGTCTTAAATAAAATCAATAATTGCATGCGAATTTAATACCTGCAATTGAGAAATAATTTCGTGTTGCTTTTCTTCATTTATATTATTACCTCCCAAGCAAAGACTAGTTAAATGGATTAATTTCTCAACTAACGGCACATCAAAATTAAGTTCATCATTATTTGAAAGCTTTAAACGCCTCAGATTAGTATTGGCTTCAAAGGTGCCACGCTGCAAATCTTTTATTTTATTGCGATCAAGAAAAAGATCCCATAAATTGCATAAGCCCTTAAAAGCTGTTTTATCTATATCGGCAATATTATTATTATCAAGATTCAGAAGAGAAAGATTAACCAAGGGCTCAAACACCGATGCTTCAAGATGCGTAATTTTATTGTTATTCAGTCTTAGTTGCGTTAAATTTTTTAGGTTAATAAAATTGCTGCTCTCGATCTTTTGTATACGATTATTATTCACATTAAGCCTTTCAACAGAATTGGGACCGGCAAACACATTTGCCAAAGAGATAATATGATTATTTTCTAACAATATAAAACTAGCCGAATTATAATTAGGAAGTTTTTCAAATCCTTGCAAATCACCTAACTGTAATCCTGAAAAATCTCTGCTATATTCTTTTAGTTTGAATATATAAGAAAAAAGATAATGCTTTTGATAATCCTCATATTCTTGCAAAGAAAAACTATAGGTATCTCTATCCACCCGAGGAAAAAAATCTCCCATTAGTAAGCGATAATAACGTGCAAATTCATATTTAAAATTAGTACATACTTTTTCTTTTGTTATCAGCTCTTCTATGTTTTCTGATTTCTTAATTTTTTTAATTAAAGTATAAATCAAAAAAGTAATCGCTGGCGGTATATCGAGATAATCAACTGCTTTTAATAAATCAACCGTTTCTATATACAGTTGGTTGTTCCACCATTTGTTTACTGTTTGACTTTCTTGAATTTCGATCTTCTTTTCTAACCTATCTAATAAAGCCTTGCCTTTTAAATTGGCAGGACATTGTGCAAGCTCTTTTAAAAGAGCAAGAGTCTTATTGATAACCCATGGATTATATGCGGGGGCATGTAATATGCGGTCAAAGTTCTCTTTAACTCCTGTATATTGATTTTTCAAGGTAACTGATTGCATTGCCTCACGATATGAAATAGGATAAGATTTTTCTCCAAAAAAAATGGTGATACCCTCCGGTTCGTTAGGCTCCTTTATCATCCCCTGCAGCTGGCCTACCATTAAGATCCAACATGCAAAAAGTATATACTCCTTCATAAGTCCCCTCTTTTTATGTATCGCAAACAGCCTTAGGATAGCGTTAATATCGCAACAACAACAAGAGATTTTTGCTAGAATCGATGATTTTTGGTATAGTAGAAAGCATGCAAATATTCTTTTAATATCTCAGCGGTCTGCCCAGACCATAAAATGGCGTGAGATGTTTTTTACTAAGGAAATATCATTATGATAGCACGTATTTTGGCTATAATTTTAGGGACTAATAATGCGCGGCAATTGCGCAAAATTCGACCTTTGGTTGATAAAATAAACGCTTTTGAGCCGACCATTAGTTCTTTATCAGATGAACAGCTTTCAGCCAAAACGCCCTATTTTAAAGAGCTTCTTGCCCAAGGTAAAACACTCGATGATATTCTCCCGGAAGCATTCGCCGTAGTGCGAGAAGCTTCCAAAAGAAAAATTGGCCAACGCCATTATGATGTACAATTGATTGGTGGCATTGTGCTCCATCAAGGCAAAATTTCTGAAATGAAAACGGGGGAAGGTAAAACATTAACCGCCACACTACCGCTCTATCTTAATGCGCTTACCGGTAAAGGTGCCACGCTCGTTACGGTAAACGATTATTTGGCACGCCGTGACGCTGAATGGATGGCGCCCATCTTTAACCTCTTAGGATTATCAATTGGCTGCTTGCAAAATCATATGCACGACCACGAAAGAAAAGCTCAATATCAATGCGATGTGTTATACGCTACCAATAATGAACTTGGGTTTGACTATTTACGCGACAACATGAAGTTTCGCTTAGAAGATTATGTGCAACGCGAACTTTATTATGCCATCGTGGATGAAGTCGACTCTATTCTCATCGATGAAGCACGTACGCCACTCATAATTTCTGGTGCATCAGGCGAAAGTAGCCAGATGTATACGATTGCTGATAAAGTAGTCCGCCGTTTAAATAAGGGCGAAGATTATGAAGTTGATGAAAAACAGCGGACGGTGCTCTTGACCGAAAGCGGTAACGATAAGGTAGAAAAAGCACTCGCTATCGATAATCTGTATGATGTCGAAAGCCTGAACTTATTGCATCATATTAACCAAGCATTACGCGCGCATGCTCTTTTCAAAAAAGATGTTGAATATGTGGTGCGGGATGAGCAGGTATTGATCGTTGATGAATTTACCGGCCGTATATTACCAGGCCGCCGCTATAGCGATGGTCTCCATCAACGATCAATAGCAAAAGAGGGCGTACAAATTGAAAAAGAGACTCAAACACTTGCGGCTATTACCTTACAAAACTATTTTAGATTGTACAAAAAGTTAGCTGGTATGACCGGTACCGCTCAAACAGAAGCTGAAGAATTTTATCGCACCTATCATTTGGATGTTGTCTCCATCCCAACGAATAAAAAAATGATTCGTGAAGATAAGCAAGATCTTATTTTCTTAACACAAAAAGCAAAATATAAAGCTATCGTTACTGATATTAAGGAGCGCCATGCAAAAGGGCAGCCAGTTTTGATTGGTACGATTGCTATTGAAACATCAGAGCTTATCAGTGATATTTTAACCGCAAATAGTTTACCGCATGATGTTCTCAACGCTAAACATCACCAGCGCGAGGCGGAGATTGTTGAACATGCGGGAGAATCTGGGCGCATCACCATTGCAACCAATATGGCTGGTCGCGGAACCGATATTAAATTAACACCCGAATCGGTCAAAGTTGGTGGTCTGTATATTCTAGGCACTGAACGGCATGAAAGCCGCCGAATCGATAATCAGTTACGCGGGCGATCTGGCCGCCAAGGCGATCCAGGCGAATCACGCTTTTACATCTCTTTAGAAGATGAGCTTATTCGTATCTATGCCGGAGAAAATCTCAAGAAAAATATGGAACGCTTTGGCATGAAAGAGGATGAGATTATTGAATCTTCCTTCATTAGCCGCACTATTGAGCGCGTACAAGAGCGTGTTGAAAAACAAAACTTTGATATTCGTAAGCATCTGCTTGAATATGATGATGTGCTCAACCAGCAACGTATTGTTATCTACAAAATACGGCGCGATGTTCTTGAAGGGCAAGAAAATATTGTAGAGCTCGTGTATGATATGATTGCAAAAACAGTAGAAGATATTGTTGCTCGCTTTTGCCCAGGCAAAAGTATTAACAGCGATCAAATAAAAGCAATTAAAGTGGAGCTTTCCCGCTTGACTGGCCTTAAAGAAACCGACTTTGAGATTCCAACATTAACCAGCACGCAGCGCGACGATTTTGAAACAAAAATTCTTACGTTTATTGTCGACAAGTATAAGAGCTATCGCTCTCGCCATAACCAAGAAATTGTCCACAATGCAGAAAAATGGCTCATGCTTGAAACTATAGACCAAGCATGGAAACAGCATATGCTTAACCTGGATCATCTCAAAGAGGGCATCAGCTTGCGCTCCTACAGCCAGAAAAATCCATTGATTGAATATAAACGCGAAGCATTTGCTATGTTCCAAGAGGTGATGGAAGATATTCGCCGCATGAGTGTCCATCATATTTTCCATCTCAACACAGAACGCTTTGACCAGCATGAGCTTGAGAAAAAGAGAGAACGTGAATTGGATCAAATCAATCTTCTTGCCGGCCATGATACCAGCAGCAATGGAAATGGTAACTCTACTACACAACCAGCTCAACAAGCGGTACGCTCTGAAACAGCGGGCCGCAATGATCCATGCCCTTGTGGCTCTGGTAAAAAATATAAAAAATGCCACGGGCAAGGAAAGTAGATTACATTCCGGCATAGGTTGATTTTAAAATAAATTCTATATTTGAGTGATTCGGCTGCCAGTTCAAAAGATCGACCGTTTTACTAATATCAGCAACAACAACTGCCGGCTCTCCTGCTTCTTGCGCTGCAGCCATTTTAATTTTCGTATTAAAAACTCTTTGTGCTTCATGAACGAGCTGCTTAATTGAGGTACCATTACCACTGCCTACATTAAAGCAGTCAGCCGCTGCTGTATGTTGCAAATAATGATATGCCTTCAAGTTAGCATCGGCAATATCCCACACATGGATAAAATCTCGAATTAAAGAGCCATCAGGAGTGTTATGTGCATCACCATGAAAAAATGGGCTATTTCTTTTTGCCGATTCTATAAGCAGGCGAATAATATTAATAGTTGCTTTCTTTGCCAAAACATAATCATGCAAATACCCACACGCATCAAAATAACGCATGCTTGCTGAACGCACATTATACGTCTGATGAGAATCGGCAAGCAGATCTTCTATTAATGATTTGCTTTTGCCGTAGGTTGTATACGGATATTTTTTTAAATCAGCTGCTAATATCCCTTCGTGCTTGCCATATACCTGAGCGCTGGATGCAAAGATGCACTTTTTAACACCATGTTCTGCCATACTATTTAACAAGGTGATTGTTTTGCTCAAATCTTTTTGATAATGATCGATATTATTTTTGATTTGTAAGTGAGTATCAATAGCTGCGCAATGTATCACCGCATCGATAGGATATTGTTTAAACAGCGTTGCAAGCAGCTGTTGATCAGCATAATCTCCTTGCACATTTATTGCCCAGGTATACTGACCGTGAGGAAACTTTTCATCTAACAAAATGCATTGATATCCCTGCTGCGTAAATAGGAGAGCAGTATATGAACCAATATACCCTGCACCTCCCGTGATAAGAATAAAACAGTTAGTCATGGCCCCCTCTTTATAATTAAAAAAAGCCGGCAGTATAACCACCGGCTTTTAATGCATGGTAATTAAATTATGCCTGGTTGCGCCTGCTCATGTACAGCAAGCCTATCCTCAAGCTTCTTAATCTCTGCTCTAAGTTTTATATTTACTTCTCCAAGATCATCAATATTTTTATTTTTCTTTCTTACGATTTCTTCAACCTCTTTTTCCAGTTCTTCTTGTTCTTTTTGATGCTTCACTCTCTCATTTTTTAATTGCTCTTCACATTTTAACAGCTCTTTTTTATGTTCTTGCCCGAGCTTCTCAATTTCTTTCTTATACTCTTGCTCAGCTGTCTGCGCTTTTTCAAATTTTTTGCTCAGCTCTTTCAATCTTGCTTGCTCTTGCTCTATTTTGGCATTCTCTTCTCTGATTTTCTTTTGAGCATTAGCTGCTTCTCTTTTTAAGTCTTGATTAGTAAGATTAAGAGAATTTACTTGATTTTTAAGTGTTTTATTCTCTGTCTCTAAAGTTTTATTCTCTGCCTTTAAACTAGTAAGTTCAGCTGTACTACCTGTTTTGGATGTGGTTAACTTTTTATTTAAATCTCTATTCTCTGTTTCTACTGCATCCAACTTTGCATGAGTTTCTGTTAATTCTTTCTTGTGCTCATCTAATAACTTTTTAAATCGACCAATTTCTTCCTCGCACTCTTTCATTCTCTGTTCATAACGCTGCGCATTTTTAACGGCATCATTCAATTGATTTGTGAGGTCCCTCGCATTAGCTTCCGCAGCCAACCCTCTCAGCGTCCAATCATTTAATTGTTTATTAAGCTCTTCTATACGCTTTGCATATGCCTCTTTTTCTTGATTTCGAGCTTCCAACGCTTTCAGAAGTTCTTGCGTAACATCTTCGCCTCTATTTGCTCTTCCTACTATATTTGCTAATTGTTGAGCATGCTCTCGATCCAATTTGTCTTGTTCTAGCTTTCGTTTACGTTGCTCTTCTGCTAATTTGCGCTCTGCCTCTTCTCTTTTACGCCTTTGCTCTTCTCTTTCTTTCTCAGCTGCTAATCTTTTCTTGAGCTCATCCCGCAAATGCTCTTCCGCTTTTTTCTTTGCCTCACCTGTTTCAACAATATGCACCATCGCTTGCGCTTCATTTAACTGATGTTGCCATCTTTCCATATCAATATCTCGACCACGATTGGTAAGACCGTTAATAATCGCCTGAGCAGCAGCCCAATTGTAGTTATTTATTGCGTTTTCAAATTGTTGTTTCAATTGCGCAAACTCAAATGCCGGCGTGCTTACAATAATAGGTCTACCGCCTGCTGGCCTTCGCATTGCTTGCAGCGAGTAAGGAGCAGTTAAAAGGCACGCTATCAAAATAATATTTTTCTTATTCATATCTTCAATCCTTCTTAATTAGAATGCAACGCCAAATTTGCCCCACGCCATCCAACGATTTAAGCCAACGTTATCAGGCGGAAATTCATACGAACCACCAAGGGCAACAAACATTGGATATCCGCAACAACCATCCCATTCATATGCCAATGAGCCGTATACGGTATGTGTAAGTGTGGCCGGATGAGCAGCAGATTCTAAATCAATATCAGCTTCGGTGATAACATTGTTTGCATAATTAACCAGCGGGCTTCCTGCACAATTAGCACCAAAATCGGTATTAATCATCGCATATGGCGCAGTTTCACCAAGCCCTGTAGCGATATTTTTAAGTGCAGCACCCGTTGGGAATGGGCATCCTAACCGCAAACATTCAGCCTGCCGTGCAAAGAAGTTGTAACCAACTTCTATTTCAAAACAGCGGGTATCCACAATACATGCAGCATTGAACATACGATAATATCCTGGCTTCACTTTCAAATCTTGCGTGAGAATATCGATGCCTGGGGTGTGCAAAATAATAGAAGCGGGAGCTGGACTGGTTGATGCGAGCGTTGCCTGTGCAACATCTTTATAAAACTGCATGTAGCGGCTCCATGGCTTATAGCGTAAGTCAAAGGAACGGCGTTCCTGGCGTTCAAAAAAGGTGGTTATATTAAAATCAAATTCACCAGATACGGTAAAATCACCGCAACTATCGTGCCAAATCTCAAGTCCAAAGGTACTACCAAAAACAACAGCCCAGTGATGATTATGACCAACAATCGGCTCAAACACATTGATAGCTTTTGGGGTATTGCCAGTCGGAATCAGTACACCAACAAATGAATCGAGATGACAATCATCTCTTTTTACTGTCTCATAACCAACACGAAGCGTAACGTCACCAACACCGGTCTTTTTATGGGTTTTATTATCGATTCTGCCAAAACACCATCCTGGTTGAGAAAAAGCTGCAACCACAGAGTCGACAGGCGGTAATGACTGAGTCGGGTCAAGCACGCAATCAGGATTACATGAATTAGGACACGTAGTCGGACAACTACTTGCTACTGGTGTTAGCGCCGCAGATGCAACACCACCACCACCATTATTCGTGATATTTTCATTAATAGTTACGCGATTACGCACTTGTAAAATTGGTCCAGAAATAGAAAACCAAAAACCGTGCCCATCACAACGCTCATAAAAACGCTGCTGATAGTTGATACCAACACCAACAAAACTATGCCGAAAGTGAAATTCCACAATGCTAGAAAAATTAGCATTAACACTATAAATATTAAGTTGATTTGCAAGCACATCGGTGACTCCGGATATCGCTGCTTCATCAACATTGAGCGTTGTACTACAGAACGGCATAAAGAAACGGCCTAAGCCCTCATCATGCGTTGATTGACCACCAAAAACGGTTACTTGCAATGCCTGGCCTAAAAACC
>Ga0209624_10000366_pt1 | contig 39973 bp, 32 predicted proteins | sample JacPinW_OM2H0_O1_FD_188565 | JGI IMG/M metagenome (GOLD analysis project Ga0209624, IMG submission 188565) | Forest soil microbial communities from Algoma, Ontario, Canada - Jack Pine, Ontario site 1_JW_OM2H0_O1 (SPAdes) (version 2) | ecosystem: Environmental > Terrestrial > Soil > Boreal...
CTGCCGGTCATGCCCTCACCGTTGCCGAGCGGCAAGGTCACTGCACCTTCCCGATTGCGCGCCCTGGCCTGCCCGGCTCGGGCGGTGTCGCCAATGCGGGGGCGGCCGGAGGCGCGGCGGGGACGGCCGGAGGCGCGGCGCTCGGCCCCTGGGTGGATATTCCGCCGTATCAGGGCGATGCACTGGTGCGCGGATCCGAGGCTCTGTCGAAAACCAAGGACGGGCGCTTGACCCGCCTCGTGATCTGAATGTGGCAGTGGGGACCGCTCCGGGATTGGCTGTCCGGCGTCATCACGCCGTACTGGACCTATCCCTTGCTGACGCTGGTGCAGGCGGCGATCGTCCTGGTGTGCGTCATTCTCACCATGGCCTTCTACACGCTGGCGGAGCGCAAGGTCATCGGCTGGATTCAAGCGCGGAAGGGCCCGAATCGCATCGGCGGCCTCTTGATTCCGGGGTTGGCGCAGCCCTTTGCCGACGTCGTCAAGCTCATGTTCAAGGAGATCTTGATCCCGGCGAACGCCAACGGGTTCCTGTTCCGCCTCGCGCCGTTCCTGGCGCTGATTCCGTCGATGGCGATTTGGGCCGTCATTCCGCTGTCGCCGGAACACGCCTTCGCCAATATCGATGCCGGACTTCTGTATATCCTGGCGCTCACCTCCATGGGCGTGTACGGCGTCATCCTCGCCGGATGGGCCGCGAATTCCAAGTACGCCTTCCTGGGCGCCATGCGCTCGGCCGCGCAGATCGTCGCGTATGAAATCGCCATGGGCTTCGCCATGGTCGGCGTATTGATGGCCGCGGGCAGCCTCAACATCGGCGACATCATTCACGCGCAGCACGGATTGTTCGGCTGGAATTGGACCTGGCTGTTCCCGCTGCTCCTGGTGTACTTCATCTCCGGAGTCGCCGAGACCAATCGCGCGCCCTTCGACGTCGCCGAGGGCGAATCGGAGATCGTCGCGGGGTTCCATGTCGACTATTCGGGCATGGCGTTTGCGCTGTTCTTCATCGCCGAATACGTCAACATGATCCTGATCTCGGCGCTGACGGTCATTTTCTTCTTCGGCGGATGGCTGTCGCCCTTCGACGGTTGGCTGCCCGAGGATTCCTGGCTGGCCGCGCCCAGCTTTTTCTGGTTCGGGTTGAAGACCCTGTTCCCCATGTTCACATTTCTGTGGTTGCGCGCGACATTCCCGCGCTACCGCTACGATCAGATCATGCGTCTGGGATGGAAGGCGCTGATTCCGGTCACTCTGGTTTGGCTCGTCGTCGAGGGGTTCATGGTCTATTTCCATGTCGGTCCGTGGAAGGGGAATCTTTAGATGCAGGCCATTCGAAATTTCCTCAAGACTTTCCTGCTGTGGGAACTGGCACAGGGGCTGTGGGTGACTTGGAAGGGCCTCTGGGCACCCAAGGTCACGGTGAATTACCCGGAGGAGAAGACTCCGCAGAGCTTTCGATTCCGCGGGCTGCATGCCCTGCGGCGCTACCCCAACGGCGAGGAGCGCTGCATCGCCTGCAAACTGTGCGAAGCCGTCTGCCCGGCGCTCGCCATCACCATCGAGTCGGACGTGAGCGCGGACGGCACCCGCCGCACCACCCGCTACGACATCGACCTATTCAAATGCATCTTCTGCGGCTTTTGCGAGGAGGCGTGCCCGGTCGACGCCATCGTCGAGACGCGGCTGCATGAATACCACATGGAAAATCGGGGCGAGAACATCATGAGCAAGGACAAATTGCTCGGCATCGGCGAACGCTACGAAGCCATGATCGCGGCCGATCGCGCCGCGGACGCGCGGTACCGCTGATGTTTCCGACGGTCCTATTTTTCATATTTGCGGCCGTGCTGATCGCCGCCGCCTTGGGCGTCATCCTGGCCCGCAACCCCGTGTACTCGGCGCTGCTGCTGGTGCTGTGCTTTTTCAACAGCGCCGTCATCTGGCTGCTGCTGGACGCCGAGTTCCTGGGGATCGTGCTGGTCTTGGTGTATGTCGGCGCCGTCATGGTGCTGTTCCTGTTCGTGGTCATGATGCTCGACGTCAACCTCGAGGAGCTGCGCAAGGGAATGGCGAAATTTTGGCCGCTGGCGGTCGCGGTCGCGGGCTTCCTGGCCTTCGCGATCGTGAACATCATCGTGGTGAAGCACCTGGGCGGCTTGGATCTGCGCACGGCGCCCGCGATGGCCGCCGGATATTCCAATACGCGGGAACTGGGCACCGCCCTGTTCACCCGCTACGCCTATCCGGCGCAGATTGCGGCCATCATCCTGCTGGTGGCGAGCGTCGCCGCCATCGTACTCACCTTGCGCCGGCGCACCGGCGGCAAGCCGCAGAACATCGCCCAGCAAGTGGCGGTCCAGCCTAAGGACCGCGTTCGAATCGTCAAAATGGCCTCCGAGAAAAGACCATGATCACGCTTACCCACGTGCTGACACTGTCCGGCATTCTGTTCGCGATTGCGGTTGCAGGCGTGTTCCTGAACCGCAAGAACGTCATCGTGCTGCTGATGTGCATCGAGCTCATGCTGCTCGCCGTCAACTTCAACTTCGTGGCGTTTTCGCGTTATCTCGGCGACATCAGCGGCCAGATCTTCGTGTTCTTCATTTTGACGGTGGCGGCGGCCGAAGCCGCCATCGGCCTCGCAATATTGGTCGTGGTGTTCCGCGAACGCCGCAGCATCGAAGTCGAAGATCTCGACTCGCTCCAGGGCTGAGGGACAGGCATACCATGCAGGAGATTTATCTCACGATCGCGTTGGCGCCGCTGGCGGCAGCCGTCATCGCCGGATTGTTCGGAAAGGCCATCGGCAGGGCCGGCGCGCACGGCGTCACCATCGCGGGCGTCGGCATTTCGTGCGCCTTGTCGTTAGTTGTGCTCTACCGGATGCTGTGGGGCGGATTGGCGCCGTACAACGGCACGGTTTATACCTGGCTGGTCAGCGACGGGCTGACCATGAACGTCGGATTTCTGATCGACCGCCTGTCGGCCATGATGATGGTCGTAGTGACGTTCGTGTCCTTGATGGTGCATATCTACACCATCGGCTACATGCACGATGACGACGGCTATACCCGCTTCTTCAGCTATATCTCGCTGTTCACGTTTTCGATGCTGATGCTGGTGATGTCGAACAATTTCATGCAGCTGTTCTTCGGCTGGGAAGCCGTGGGCGTCGTGTCGTACCTGCTGATCGGATTCTGGTACACGCGCCCGACTGCGATCTTCGCCAACCTGAAGGCGTTCCTGGTCAACCGAATCGGCGATTTCGGCTTCGTGCTCGGCATCGCGGCGGTGGTGCGCTACACGGGGTCGCTGGATTACGCGACGGTGTTCGCGCATGCCGACCAGATCGTGGCGGCGCAGATTCACGTCACAGCCACCGTGGTCTGGCCGGCGATCACCTTCACCTGCATCTGCCTGTTCGTGGGCGCCATGGGCAAATCCGCGCAGGTTCCGCTGCACGTGTGGCTGCCGGATTCCATGGAAGGCCCGACGCCGATCTCGGCGCTGATCCATGCCGCGACCATGGTGACGGCCGGCATCTTCATGGTGGCGCGCATGTCGCCGCTGTTCGAGCTGTCGGAGACGGCGTTGTCGGTGGTGCTCATCATCGGCGCGACCACGGCCTTTTTCATGGGCCTGCTCGGCATCGTCGCCAACGACATCAAGCGGGTGGTCGCCTATTCGACCCTGTCGCAGCTCGGCTACATGACGGTGGCGCTCGGCGTATCCGCGTATGGCGCGGGAATTTTTCATCTGATGACGCATGCCTTCTTCAAGGCGCTGCTGTTCCTGGCGGCGGGCTCGGTGATCATCGCCATGCATCACGAGCAGGACATGCGCAAGATGGGCGGGCTGAAGAAGTACATGCCCATCACGTATTGGACCTGCCTGGTGGGATCCCTCGCCTTGATCGGTTTTCCGGGCACGGCGGGATTCTTCTCCAAGGACGCGCTGATCGATGCCGTTCATCTGTCGACCCGGCCCGGCCATGCTTATGCCTATTTCTGCGTGCTCACCGGCGTGTTCATCACGGCGCTGTATACGTTCCGCATGTTCTTCATGACCTTCCACGGCAAGCCGCGCATGGATCATCACACCGAGGAACATTTGCACGAGAGTCCCTGGGTGGTGACGGTGCCGCTGATTCTGCTCGCCATCCCCTCGGCCGTGATCGGCTGGTTTACGGTCGAGCCCGTGCTGTTCGGCGGCTATTTCGGCGCAGCGATTCACGTGCTGCCGGCCAACGATGTGCTGACGCGCGTGGGCGAGGAATTCCACGGCTCGCCCGGCGAATTCATGTGGGCCGCGTTCAGCGCGCCGCCGGTGTGGTTGGCCGCGCTCGGCGCGGTCACGGCATGGTGGTTCTTTTTGAAGCGGCCGGACCTGGCCGATGCCGCGGAACGGCGGTTCAAATGGCTGTACACGATACTGGTCGATAAGTACGGATTCGATTGGTTCAACGAACGCGTGATCGTGCCGGCGGCCCAGATGCTGGGGGGAGGGCTGTGGCGATTCGGCGATCAACTGGTGATCGACGACGGGCTGGTCAACGGCAGCGCGCGCACGGTGGGCTGGTTGGGCTCGGTGATGCGCTACGCGCAGTCGGGATACCTCTACCACTATGCGTTCGCGATGATCCTGGGGTTGGCCTCCATTCTCGTGTGGCTGCTATGGCGAACATGATGTTCGGCGGGCACCTGTTGTCGCTCTTGATCTGGCTGCCCATCGCCGGCGGCTTCGCCGTACTCGCCTTGATCGACAAGGTCGCGGCCGCGAAATGGCTGTCCCTGATCGTCAGCGGCGCGGCGCTCGCGCTCAGCATCCCGCTGTTCGGGGCGTTCAAGATCGGCACCGCCGCGATGCAATTCGTCGAGCGCGCACCCTGGATTTCGACCATTCATGCCGAGTACTACATCGGGGTGGACGGCATCTCGATGCCGCTGATCCTGCTGACGACTTTCACCACCGTGCTCATCGTGATCGCGAGCTGGACGAACGTGGAGAAGCGCGTGGCGCAGTATTTCGCCGCGTTCCTGATCCTGGAAGGACTGATGATCGGCGTGTTCGCGGCGCTCGATGCCGCACTCTTCTACGTGTTCTGGGAGGCCATGCTCATCCCGATGTTCATCATCATCGGCGTGTGGGGCGGCCCGCGGCGCGTGTACGCCACCATCAAATTTTTCCTGTACACCTTCATCGGATCGGTGCTGATGCTGGTTGCGCTCATCTACCTGTATTTGAAGTCGGGCACCTACGAACTGGCGGCATTCCAGCGCATGCCGCTGACGCTGAACGAGCAGATCTTCATCTTCTTCGCTTTCCTGGCCGCATTTGCCGTGAAAGTGCCGATGTGGCCGGTGCACACTTGGCTGCCGGATGCGCATGTGGAGGCACCCACCGGCGGTTCGGTGGTGCTGGCGGCCATCATGCTGAAGATGGGCGGATACGGCTTCTTGAGATTCTCCCTGCCCATTGCACCCGACGCGAGCCGGCAGCTGGATTGGCTGATCATTGCGCTTTCCCTGATAGCCGTGCTGTACATCGCCTTTGTCGCGCTGGCGCAGCGGGACATGAAGAAGCTGATCGCATACTCCTCGATCGCGCACATGGGGTTCGTGACCTTGGGGATGTTCATCGGATTTCAGATCGTGGCTCACACGGGCCGCACCACCGGCGTGGAATTGGGGCTGGACGGCGCCGTCGTGCAAATGCTGTCGCATGGCCTGGTGTCGGGCGCGATGTTCCTGTGCGTCGGAGTCATGTACGACCGGGTCCATAGCCGCGAAATCAGCGCCTACGGCGGGGTGATCAATACCATGCCGAAATTCGCGGCCTTCATGGTGCTGTTCGCGCTGGCGAACTCCGGTCTGCCCGGCACCTCCGGATTCATCGGCGAGTTCATGGTGATCCTGGCGTCTTTCAAGGCGAACGTCTGGTATGCATTCCTGGCTGCGACCATCCTGGTTCTGGGCGCCGCTTACACCCTGTGGCTGATCAAGCGCGTCATCTACGGCCCGGTCGCCAACGAGAAGGTCGCGGCGCTCAAGGATCTCAACGGCCGTGAATCCCTGGTACTCGGCGCGCTCGCCGCGGCGGTGCTGCTGGTCGGCATATGGCCCGCGCCGCTGCTCGATGCGATGCGGGCGTCCACGCTGCATTTGGCCCAGCAGCTGCTGGTCTCGAAGATACTCCCTTAAGGCCCCGCGATGCACGCTCTCGCTCAATTCAGCGCCAGCCAATTCAATCCCGGATTGATCTATGCAGGTCCGGAAATCTTCCTTGCACTGGCCGCTTGCGCCATCTTGATGCTCGATCTGCTGCTCAATGACTCGCAGCGGCGTTGGACCGGTGTTTGGGCCGTCGCCGCACTGCTCATCACGGCCGGGCTCGTGGCCCAGCAGCCGGTATCGGAGAGGATCGTGGCGCTGGGCGGACTGTTCGAGCTGGACCGCATGGCACAGGTGCTGAAGGTCGTCACCCTGCTGGTCGTGGCGGTGGTATTCGTGTATTCGACGGACTACCTGCAGCGCCGGGCCATTCTCAAGGGCGAATACTACGTATTGGGGTTGTTTGCGGCCTTGGGCGCCATGGTGCTGACCTCGGCCGCAAGCCTGATCACGCTGTATCTGGGCTTGGAATTGATGTCGCTGTGCCTCTACGCCATGGTGGCCTTCGATCGGGAATCGGGAATAGCCGCCGAATCCGCCATCAAGTACTTCGTGCTGGGATCCATGGCATCGGGAACGCTGCTGTACGGCATGTCGATCGTCTACGGCGTCACCGGAAGCCTCGAAATCGCCGCGATCGCCGAGGCCGCGCACAATGGATTGGGAGACAACATCGGCCTCGTGTTCGGCATCGCGTTCCTCATCGTCGGCGTGGGCTTCAAATTCGGCGCCGTGCCGTTCCACATGTGGATACCGGATGTGTACGAAGGTTCGCCGACCTGTGTGACGGTGTTCATCGGAACCGCGTCGAAGCTGGCCGCGTTCGCGCTGGCCATGCGTCTGTTGCCCGAAGCGCTTGGCGGGGCCCACGGCGACTGGAGCCAAATGCTGGTGGTCCTGGCCGTCCTGTCGATGGCCATCGGCAACATCGTCGCCATTGCGCAGAGCAATCTGAAGCGCATGCTCGCCTACTCGACGATTTCGCATGTCGGATTCGTTCTGCTCGGCATACTCTCGGGAACTGCGCAGGGCTACCAAGCTGCGATGTTCTACATGATCAGCTATGTCATCGTCGCCGCCGGAGCCTTCGGCATGATCCTGCTGCTCGCGCGGCAAGGATTCGAGGCGGACAAGCTCGTGGATTTTCGCGGACTGAATGCCCGCAGTCCGTGGTTCGCCGGCATGATGGCGATACTCATGTTCAGCCTCGCGGGCGTGCCGCCCTTCATCGGATTCTGGGCCAAGCTCGGCGTCATTCAGGCGGTCCTTGGCGTGAACTACACCTGGCTCGCGGTGGTCGCGGTGCTGTTCTCCGTGGTCGGCGCGTTCTACTACTTGCGCATGGTGAAATTGATGTACTTCGACGAGCCGACCGATACCTCGGTCATCGGCGGATCCTTCGGGATGCGGGTGCTGTTGAGCGCCAATGCCTTGCTCGTATTCGCGCTCGGTGTCATTCCCGGCAGCCTGCTGCAAATCTGTCAGCAGGCGCTGCAATGAGCGGCCGGCGCGCCTGACCGAACCGAAAAGGGAGCCGGGCAGGGCGTCGAGCTTGCATTGGCTGCGTTGCCCGGTACAATGTGCGGCTCTTCCGGTGCGGGGTGGAGCAGTCTGGCAGCTCGTCGGGCTCATAACCCGAAGGTCGTAGGTTCAAATCCTACCCCCGCTACCAATTAAAACAAAAACTTACGAGCTAAATCTCCAAACTGCATTGGCCTGGCTGTGACCAAATTGTGCCCTAGCAGGGCACAATGCTTAATGGAATCACGCAACGGCGCCTCGTCGCGACCCGCCAGCTCAATGGTGATTGCGCGAGGTGAATTTACTGGCGCTCATAGTCCCGCCGTCCCGCATTGGTCGCAAATATGGTCCCAAAGACGGCTACAAGTCCTTCCTCACCAAATGATCGATTTGCATCAGCTCCACCGGCGCTCCGTTCACTTCGATCATAGCAACCAGCACACCAGTACTCGGACTGTTAGGCGCAACGATCACCTTCTGATCGCGCATCGCCTCCGCCAGGTCGTCGACCTCGAAGGCAACGTGCGGAATGGTCTTTACCAGGTCCGGATACGGCGCCTCGTCCCAGTATCTTTGCCACTGAATGCCGAATGGGTTGTTCTGGTGATCGCTTACCGTCACCTTCAAATGCGGCACTGGAATCTCGCCGTCGAAATTTGCGGTCGTCGGTATCCCGACGTGGTTGTACTTCATTGTCAAGGCTTGCTCCTGCGTTGAGCCGTGCGGACGAGGATGTCGCCCGTTGAGCACCGGCTGCTGAATCGGTTTGTTTGGGCAGACCTGCTGCTTGGACGGCAATCCGGCCAGAGCTATCCAGAAGCGTCTGCGAGCTAGCGATTGACCTTCATAGCGAATTTCCTCGGAGCAGAGGCTAATCTTTGCGGGCTTGTCCTGCCCGGCGCAGCTGAAAAGCTACTCTCCGCGCAGGCCAGATGTCAATTGCAGCACCGATAGCCGCCGGTCACGGTCGGCAACAACGGGTCGACACGGACCGACCGGCCACAATAGGAGGCAGCCGCCGGGCCAATTGCCGTCACTCGACGCTGCAAAGCTCCTTCCGGTAAGCTGACGACCGCGTCCCGGCTCAGCGGCGGAATAGATCGCGACATTCCACGAAGATCCTGCGGGCGGTTCAGCTCCTCCTGAGCCACACGAAGCTGAAAAGGACTGGCCCCACTAAGCAGAAGGACGGCTAAAGGTAAAATGCGATGAGGCTTCTATTCGCAACACTGCTGCTGCCCGCGGTGGCGCTCGCTGGCACCGGGTTCGACGGCACGTGGAAGACGGACATGGAATCCCTGAAAACGACGGGGAAACCACTCGTTCTGCTGCTGGCCGGAGGCGAATACACCTGTTCGACCTGCAATCCGCCGTACACGGTTAAAGCAGACGGTGCTGAGCATGAGGTGACAGGCCAAGCCTACTTTGACACCGTAAAGGTGAAAGTAACTGGGCCGAACTCGGCTGACATCGTATTGAAGCAGGGAAGCAAGGAGCTCGTGCGCTTCAGCGATACAATCTCTGCCGATGGCAGGACGCTCACTAGCAAAGTCACGAATCACGTTGGCGCGCAGACTGTGACCGATGAGCTCACGGCGACGCGCGTGGCCGCTGCGCCTGCGGATTCGCATCCCCTCTCTGGCTCCTGGGTGGAGCAACAGCACGTGGCAGGCGACCTGCGCCCGGTGCAGTACCGTATGACCGCGCAGGAATTCCAGATGCGTTGGAACGGCCAGAGTTATGACGGAAAGTTCGACGGGAAGGAGTATCCGGTCACCGGTGATCCAGGCAAGACGACTGTATCGCTCAAGAAGATCGACGATGCCACGGTCGAGGAGACCGATCATCGACAGGGCAAGGTCGTCGATGTGATTCGTCTAGCCCTCGCGAAGGACGGGAACACGATCACGGTCATCGACAAAGATATTGCGCACGGACAGACGATCACTTACACACTGAGAAAACTACGTTGAGTGGTGGCACGCGCCGAGGACCTACTTTGCCGATATCGGCCTTCCGGATGCCGCGGAGCTTGGTACGAAGGCACGGCTCGCCGTTGCGGTCAATCGCCTGCTGGAATCACGCCGGCTAACGCAGGCGGCCGCAGTCACCGCGCTATCCATCAGTCAGCCCAAAATTTCCGCGCTCAAACACTACAAGCTTGAGGGGTTTTCAGTCGAACGGCCGATGACTTTTCTAACAGCCCTCGGCAGCGATATCGAAATCCGCGTTCATTTGCCGAAGCGATCTTCCTCACCGGGTAGAATTCTGGTCAATGCCCGCCTGAGTGGCTTCACCAAATGCCGCATTGGATTGCGCTGCCTGTGAGGACTGGGCGGAAGAGGGGTGCGATCAGGCGATGCCAATACCTTGATGGATTTTTAGAGGCGACTGCACGGGTTTTCTTGGATTTGCGCTAGTGCATGGCATGCACTACAATAGCCTGTGCCCACGTTGAAACGCTTCAACCGTTGCCGTATCGAGATGTATTTCGATGATCATCCGCCGCCACATTTTCATGTGATCACCCGAAAGAACGAGCGCGTATCCGTATTAATCGACACACTGGCCATTCAGGCAGGTGAGGCTGATTCGCGTGATACCGCCGAAGCGTTTGCCTGGGCGCGTGAGAACGCCGTGGAGTTGCGCTCGCGCTGGCAAGAGTATTCCGAGGAAGAACCTGTGAAGGCGATGCCACCGACGCGGAAAGGTTCGAAGGAAAAACCATGAACGAAACCAAGGCTGTCCGCATTGCGCACGTGAGATACGCGGACGAATACACATTACGTCTGCGCTGGGTGAATGGGAAGACGATGTCCGTGGATCTCCGTGAGCCGGTGCATCGATTGAAGGGTATGCGCCCGCTAAGGGATCAGGAGATTTTCGCGCTTGCCACGAAGGGAGAAGGTGGGCACAGCGTCGTATGGCCCGGTGAAATTGACATGGGGGCGGATCGACTGTGGGAGATGACACTCGAACAGAATGGGCATTTGGACGCCTTGGAATTCATCCGATGGCGGTGGCGCCATGGACTGAGTCTCAGCGATGCAGCCGAGGCACTCGGCCTGTCGAGGCGCCAAGTGGCCTATTACGCGAGTGGTGAGCGACCCGTTCCACGCACCGTGCTCTTGGCATGCAAGGGTTGGGAGGCGGAGAGAGAAGCTGCGGCAGCCTAGATAGGCCTCCTCTCGCCAGTGTGCCCAGATTGTGTCTAGGTCAGATTGGGTGTGCCCAAATTGTGCCTTGAAGAGCCGGGATAACGGGATGGCAAGCGCTGTAAGTGACTGATTTACAACACCCCCGTTACCCGGCATTTGCCTCATAACCCGAAGGTCGTAGGTTCAAATCCTACCCCCGCTACCAATTTTCCAACTTTTCATTGATAAATTAGATACTTACAAGCGCAGGTACAATTCAGGTGCCGCTGGCGCTATCCACAATATTGTTAATGCCGAATCGTCGAAAGGGCCTTGGTGCCGGCGTCCCGCTAGTGGCTGCGGCGTGGTATCAAGTCTTTTAGACTCCTCGTCATGACCGAGGAACTCGATGTACTCAGAATAATCAGCGAGCGGCTGCACACAGCCGATATTCCCTTCATGTTGACGGGCTCATTTGCGCTTGGGTACTACGGGAAACCGCGCATGACCCGCGATCTCGACTTTGTCGTGGCACTGATGGAACGGCACGTCGACGCTCTTGTGAGCGCATTCTCCACGGACTTCTACATCGATGAGGATGCCGCGCGTTCTGCGATCAAGTCGCAGCGCATGTTCAATCTCATGCATCTGGATAGCGCGATCAAAGTTGATTTGATCGTGCGGAAGAATTCGGAGTACCGGCAGACAGAGTTTGAGCGGCGCAAGTTCGTGGAGTTTGCCGGAATATCGACGTGGATCACGAGCCGCGAAGACCTGATTCTTTCGAAACTTGTTTGGGCACGCGACACGGGCTCGGAGATGCAACTGCGCGACGTCCGCACGTTGATCGACGAATACGTTGATTGGCCCTATCTGAAAGACTGGGCTGCGAAATTGGGCGTCGCCACCAAACTGGATGAGGTCTCCAAGTGAACGATACCTCCCCCGAAATGGATAAAATGGTCGCCGAGCGCTACAAGCTCATGACGCCGGATCGGCGCATGAGAATCGCCTCCTCGATGTTCGAGACGGCGCGAGCCATCATCGAGTCTTCGCTGCCCCTCAACCTGACACGCCGGGAGCGACGCCTTGCGTTCGCTAAAAGGTTGTACGCCGGCGAGTTGCCTGATGCAGCGTTGCTCGCATTCGCCGAGTGGAATGGCTGACATTTCGAGATTGAAAAATAACTTCGTTTAGGTCCGTTTCCTTGAATCGTGATGTAGGTCGCCGTCGACGGTCGGTTCGCCTTGCCTCAATCAGTTTGTGACTGAATCGAATGATCCAGTTCGTCAGGGCAAAAAATAAGTTGACTTTGCGAAAGTCGGCAACTAGAGTCGCGCCCCATGTTCAAACAGACGCATAGTCATTTTATTTATTGCCCGACCTTGGTCGGGGCCGCGACCGTGCGCCCCGATAATAGACTCGGGCAAAAATCAGGTATGACAATCGATTGACGATGCGTGGCCCCCGGTGCCATGCCGGGGTCCAGAAAAGAGGGAAAAATCCCTCTAGATTCCCACTCCGAAACCCAATCACCGGTTGTTCTTTAACAACTTGGGAAAGTATTGAGCGGGCTTGGCCGAGAGGCTAGGCTTGCGGTTTCCACCCGCAATACGCGAGTTCGGTTCTCGCAGCCCGCTCCGCTTTATTTTCAATTCCGAGGTGGCAGAGCGGCAATGTTCCCGGCTGTTAACCGGAGGATCGCGTAAGCGACGTAGGTTCAATCCCTACCCTCGGAGTCAATCTAAGACCTACTAAGCATCTGGTGAGGCTGGCGAGCTGTCTACTCGCTGAGATGGATTCGATTTCCATGTGGGTCGCCAATATGCCCCTTTAGCTCAGACGCGAAGAGCACCCGGCTTACATCCGGGCGGTCGAAGGCACTCAATCTTCAGGGGGCACCAATAATGCGTCGTTAGACGGGGACGGATCCCGGTCGGGCTGTAATCCCGGCATCCTAGCGGGTCTGCTTGGTTCGACTCCAAGACGACGCACCACTTATGAGTCCTTAGCTCAATTGGCAGAGCACCTGGCCCTTACCCAGTAGGTTCTCGGATCGTTGCCGAGAGGACTCACCAAAGCTTCGTCGTTATTTGAGGAAACGGCGGTGGGGACTTCACGGTACAGTCCACTTGGTGCGAAAGCTCCAACGTTTTCGGGGATGTGTGTTGGCACACAGGCCGCTCCTGCAAAGCAGCCGTGAGGATTCGATTTCCTACATCTCCACCAATTTGGTCGCATCATCTAAAGGTCAGGCACCCGGCTTTTCATCCCGGAAATGAGAGTTCGAGTCTCTCTGCGACCACCAATTTGCTCTTATAGGTTAGTGGCCAGACCGACTGATCCTTCGGCGATTTCCGCCGACCCGGTAGCGGCAAACGCGCTGCCGCCCGCGCTACCAATTATAGCTCATTGATTCGCAAGCCTTTATCATAGGGTCATATACATGAGTGACGCATTGCCGGCGTCGTTTCGTGTCTACGCAAGTACCCGTTCCATCAGCAAGCAGTAAGAACGAACTCGGTACTCGTTTTCCATCTGATTCTTGGGAAATACGCGGCGTTTCGCCGCAAATTGCCCTCGGCGCTGCCCGCGCTAGATTTCGATCGCGCGACGGATTTTGCTCCATCTGTGATCTGCTGCGCTGTTGAAAAGGTGAAAACCCTTAATACCCTGGGAGTTACACCTAAGCGAGACGTACTCGTGCGCGTAAGAAAAGCGAACGGGATAGTCTGCGCGCATTGGGCTGGAATTACCGCGCCATGGCCAAGCACGAGGTGCTCAGCGGGCGAGGCGAAGATTCGGAACAATGATGAGGTCCGCACTTCCTGCCACAGGAAGCGTCGGCTCTGAAAAAGGGCAAACCCGACGGAAACTCGGGGACGCAAAGTTACCAGTCTAAGGGACCTGCAATCCTACGACCGAGGGACCGCCAAGGAAGCCGGAGATCCGGATTCCGTGTGCGCTTGTTCATCGACGTCGATCAACAACGCGCTTCAGTACCTTTCAGGAGCAGCTAAGCCACCCGTGGAATAGGCGTAGTTCAACCTAGGAAAGGATGCGAAGATTATGCTTAAGAAACAGAAGATTGGTTTATTGGCCGCGGCAGTGGGCTCGCTTGCGTTGAGCGGCGTCGCCGGCGCGGGCACACAGACCGGCAATCTGACCGTGAGCGCCGTATTGGCGTCCGCATGCTCGGTCTCCACCGCCCCCGCTATTAGTTTCGCCAGCTTCAGCACGCTGGCCGGTACTGACCAGACGGCGGACACGGGTACCTCACTGCAAGTCGCTTGCTCGGCCGGACTTACCCCGGTCCTGTTTGCGTCGGGCACACGAACCATGGTTGATGGCGGCGGCCTCAATCCCATCGCGTTCAACCTCAGTCTGACGGCAGGAGCCATCGCGAATGATTTGGCGATCGCCATCGGGCCCGCCGCCTCGTTCGGTTTGACCCAGGATGGCGCCCCACACGCCGTGGTTTTGTACGCCAGGGTACCTCTTGCGAACTATGCGGCAAAGGCGGCTGGCATCTATTCCACTGCCGCCCCGCTCGTTGTGACCGTTTCGTACTGAGTAGCATGCGACCGCAAGCCGCGATCCAGCGTGCGGTCACTCTGGTGGGGTTAGTCAGTGCGGCAGTCGTGCTCGGATTATGGAGCACCGTGGCGCAGGCGTTGACGATCTCGCCGGTGCTGGTGGAATTGTCACCAGACCGGCGAATTACGTCGATTACCCTTTCCAATCCTGCCGACCATCCAGTGAGTTTCCAGACGCAGACCTTGGCGTGGAGCCAATCCGATGGGACCGACGTTTACACCGATTCCGACGAACTGATCGTGGTGCCGCCGATTGCTGAAATAGGCGCCCGAGCGAGTCAGATTTTTCGGGTTACCCTGCGCGCGGCGCCGGCTGCGCAGGAGCGCGCGTATCGGCTGATCTTCGAGGATGTCACCGATGTAGTCACCACCGCGCATTCTGCGAGCGATATGACCATCGACATCCGCGTCAATCACAGTTTGCCGGTGTTCATCGCTGCTCCCGGGAAAACGCGGGCGCAACCGCGCCTAAGTTCCTGCGCGGGCCTCGGTCCGGTCCCCACTTCTACGAGCCTGTGCGTCCGCGTCGACAACGACGGCAATCACTACCTGCAGATCAAGTCACTGACGGTCGCCGGCGCCGATTGGCGCAAGGACCTCAATTCAGGCGCACGAGTGCTGGCCGGCGCCTGGCGCCAATGGACGTTTGATGTCCCGCCGCATGCGGCGGGAGACTTGCAAGTGCAAGCCGACACCTCGGGTGGTGTGGTGACGTTCACATTGCCCAATCCAGCGCGCTAGTTGATTGGAGCCTGTTGCTGCTACTGCTGGGCGCGGCGGTGCCCTTGCGTGCACAGTCGGCAACCCAGACCCTGTCCGATGGAAACACTCGCATGGGATCCAAGGTCGAACTCCTGTTTCTCGACGTTCGCGTCAATGACCATCCGCTGGCCGGAATCATACGTGCAGAGCGCACGGCGGATGGCCGCTTGGTTCTCCCGCACGAAGCTTGGAGCGAAGCGCGGCTCACTCCGGCCGGCGAAGTGGTGCAGATGGGGGACGGCCGAGGCGGCTACGCACTCGAAGCCTCGACTGGTGTCAGCTACAAACTGAACCGCAGCAAAGCTACCCTCGACATCACAGCGCCGGCCACGGCTTTCGAACCGACGGCGCTGTCGCTCGCTCAGTTCAGGCCTCTTCCGACCGGACCTGCGCCTCTCGGCGCTTACCTGACGTACGATTTATCCGCCGACCGCGCTGAAGGCTCTCCCACGACTTACGGAGCCCTCTTGGAAGCGGTCGGATTCGGCGCCTATGGCGCCCTGGTCGCGGATATGGCTGTTCGCCGCGACGGCGAGGCGCAATCGTTGATCCGCACCGACACCTACTGGCGCACCGATTTGCCGGGCAGTATGGACACGTTGGTCATCGGTGATACCGTGAGCAGCGCCGGGGCGTGGAGCCGTCCGGTGCGCTATGCCGGCCTCCTGTATGCGCGCGATTTCACCCTGGCGCCGGGCTACATCACTTATCCTACGCCGTCGATAACGGGCTCGGCGGCACTACCCTCGACGGTGGACGTGCTGGTGAACGATCGTCGCGCGGTGACCTCGACCGTGCAGCCTGGGCCTTTCGATCTGACCGAAGTGCCCCTCGTCACGGGCGCGGGACAACTCCAGCTGATCGTGCGCGATTTGCTCGGCCGTGAGACCGTCGTCAGCCAAAGCTACTACCTCGCGTCGCAGTTGCTCAGGCCCGGACTGTCAGACTTTTCATTCGAAGCGGGCTCGTTCCGGGAACAATACGGTATTGACAGCAATGATTACGGTGCAGCGTTCAGTGCGGGAACCTATCGGCTGGGTATCACCGATGCGCTGACAGCTGAGGCGGGCACGGAAGTGCAGCGCGGGCGTACCGCGGCCGGAACCGGCATCACGGCGCTCATCGAGGAATTTGTGGTCGTCGGAGTTGCCGCCGGATACTCGGTGTCGGACGGAGAACGCGGCGCACACTATGACGCCAACCTACAGCGGGTAACACCCCGCTTCGGCTTGAGTCTCGCGGTGGATCACTTCGACGAAGGGTATTCTCAATTCGGAGCCACTGCGGCAGAACCCAAACCCAGGGATCAACTCGTCGCCGGCGGCGGATTTCCACTCGGCCATGGAATGACGGCAGGCATGAGCTATGCGCGGCAAACCACCTGGGCGGGCGATCGCTTTTCGCTGGTCGGCGCGAACCTCGGGCTGGCCTTGCTCGACAACGCTTACCTCAGCATTTCTGCCAGCCGGGAACTCGACGCAGGCCAAGGCTGGGGCGGCGCCCTCAATCTGATCATACCCATGGATTCGCGGCGAACGCTGGCCGGTGGAAGCGCGCGCGAGCCCGGCGGCCATCTCATCGACACCGTGCAGGAGACTCAATCGGTGCCCACAGGTCCCGGCTGGGGCTGGCGCTATGCTGCGAGCGACAGCGCAGTGCAGCGTTTCCAAGCCGACGCCACCTACAACGGTAACTACGGCCAGATGACCGCGGAGGGTAATCAAGGCGCAGATTCGAACGCCATTCGTCTCGGCGCGAGCGGGTCGCTTGGCTGGATGGAGGGGTTCGCGTTCGCGTCGAGGCGAATAGATCAGGGGGCGTTCGCCGTTGTCAGAGTCGGCGACATTCCCGACATACCGGTGTCTCTGAGCAATCAGGTGGCGGCCGTCACCAATAGCAAGGGCATGGCATTGGTTCCCGGCCTGCTTCCCTATCAATCCAATCAATTGACGCTGGATCCTGATCAATTACCCTTCGACGTCGAAATTCATGGAGTGCGCGAAATGGTGGTCCCTTATGCGCGCAGCGGTGCGTTCGTCAACTTTCCCGTGAAGCGCTCGCGAAATGCCCTGGTCGTGCTGCGGCAGCCCGGCGGTGCGCCGGTGCCCGCAGGGGCACACGTCGTGGTTGAGCCCGGCGATCAGGAATTCAACGTCGCGCAGCGCGGCGAGGTCTACCTGACGGACCTTGCAGCGGATAGTAAGATCGCGGTGCGGTGGACGTACGGCGACTGCCAACTGCCGCTGAAACTTCCGCCCCTAGTGGTGGGTGTCGAGGCGCCCCGAATCGGGCCATTGATCTGCGGAGTTGCGCCATGAACACTGCCAATGTATCCGCTACTTGCCTGCGAATCGCAGGGCGGCGGCGGCGAGGGTCGCGGATTGCATGGTTCTCATTGATGCTAGCCGCGGGCTCCTGCATGTCAGCGCGGGCGATCCCAACCTGCACCATAGCATCGGGTGCAATGCTGTCGTTCGGCGCCGTGGTGGCATTGGCCAGCACCGGCGACGTAACCACAAACAGCGGCAGCAGCTTCTGGGTGAATTGCACCAGCGACGTGGCCGCTGCGCCTACGCTCTATTCCTCGACTCCACGAACGTTGCTGTCCGGGGGCAGCAGCTTGCCGTTCGCACTTAGCATCGTCTCGCCTGGCGGCGCCGAGCTGCCCAGCGCTTCACCCGGAGTGCAGCTCGGCCTTACCAGAAACGGGTCCAATCAGATGGTGACGTTGTACGGGAAGATATTGGCAACCAATTTCCAATCGCTGTTGCCGGGAATGTATTCAAGGTCCATCACATTGACCCTTGAATACTGACCGACGTCCAGATTGCCGCACGCCGGCCGCGCACGAGCGCACGCCGCCGCTCTTGCCCTTACCTTTGACCGCCCGGCGAACCTTGCGTAGTCCGCCGATTTGTTGAATCACGGCGCCTGCTTTTGGGGCCGAGTTTGCCAGCGCTGCGCGATCACGGCGAATGCGGAAGCTCCAGCGGCTTTGGTGGGAATCCCAAATAACCAAAAGCTAACCGATAGTAGTAGCTTCGAACGAAGTGCCCGTCGCGTCGCAGCTCGCCTTCCTGGAGTGGCCCCAGCTCTTCGACACCGGCACGCACGTCCGGCGAATCGAGGTCGTCGGCATCCCAAGAGATCAACAATAGAGTGCGCCCGCGCTCGGCAGTCGGTGAAGTCCAGCGCTCGTACATGAGTCCAACGTGGCCGAACAGGTGCGCGGAGGTCACATCGCTCACCGCCGCGTTGGGGTCCGGCGCATAGAAGGCGAGTTCGCTGGCCAAGAAGTATCGGTCCATGCCAACGATCAATGGGCGGCGGGCGGCATGCTGAGCGATGCCATGCACTTGCCTCCCCAGTTCATGCCACCCGACCGGGATGTTTTCAGGATAATCTCCATAACCCAATCCCGGAATGCCCGCGGTGAAATACTGGAATCTGAGGCCGTCAAATATGAGTAGCGCGAGCAGAGTGGGGAGCCAGGCGCCGCTAAGTCTCGCAAACAGGCCCTTAGCCCAGATGTCGCGGGCGTGCACAATACAATACGCCGTGATAGGCAAAGCTGCGATCCATGCGGGACCGAGCCAATCGGCTACAATTTCGTGAAATAGGCTGAAGACCGTGAACACGGCAAGCGGCACGCCGAGGCTGATTTGTTGAAAGCGCCATGCGCGTTGCCGATCCGTCGACTCCTCTACGAAGTGGGAAGGCGGTCGGCGACGCAACAAGATGATGGCGGCAATGGCCCCGGTCGGGCTCAGCAATAGGAAGGGCGAGGCGACGAGCAGAGGCAGCCCGAAGGTATGCTGTTCTGCGAGTCGACGCGAACTTTGAAACGCGAAGGAAGCCCAATCATGCTCGGCGTTCCACAGGATTGTCGGAAAAAAGATCGCCGCCGCCAGCAAAGCGGCGCCGTAGGGTTGCGGGCGCCGCCACCACATTCGCGAACGCGAATCGAGCACCATGAAAAGCGCAGCCGAGGCGCCAAGCAGGGCGATGGTGTACTTTGAGAACAGGCCGAGGCCGAGGCAAAGACCCACGCCCCACCAAGCGCGGTCGCGCTGTGCGATCAATGCGCGCTCAATATAATAAAGTGACGCCGCCCAAGCCGCGGTAAGAGGAGCATCTGGATTCATCACCATGCCCGAGAGGAAGAAGAACGGCAGCGTCTGCATCAACACAACTGCCACCCAGGCACTCGCCTCGCCGAATAAGTTTCGAGCGAAACGAAACATGAAGAGCGTCGCTATTAAGTTGCTACAGAGCGCGCCAATACGTACACCGAATTCGGTGTTGCCGAACGCGGCGGTTCCTGCACGGATTAGCAACGCCACCATCGGCGGGTGATCGAGATATCCGAAATCGAGGTGACGCGAATAGTTCCAGTAGTACGCCTCCGTGGGTAACAGATCGAATTGACTGCAGTAGATCAATCGCAGTAAGAACGCCAGCAACATCAGGAAAAGCGCGCCAGACTTCCAATTCTTGCCGTCGCCGAGTCGCAGGCTCGAACCTCCCGCGCAGTACACGAGTCCCGCGCGCATGAGGGCAGCCGTGGCGAGAACTGCGAAGCCGACGGCCGCCTGCACCGGCAATCCAAAAACGTTGGTCAGCAAACCAAATAGTCCGTTTCGCAAGAAAAATGCGAGCAGAATCACCACCATCACTACCGCGTAGCGGCCGATGCTCCAATTGAGCGCGCGACGCAGACGAGCGCGCATCAAGGACCCCAGACATATCACGGCGGCGAGGGCGAACCCGAGCATCTGCGCTCGATCAGCTGAGGTTCCGAACCAGACTACCGTCAGGAAGCTGATAAGATCGGCGAACGGCGCGAGGACGGCGAGTGGGTCCACGCCACTTTTCAGCGTTACATCTTCGGTCACGTCCGAGCGCTGCGCGAGATCCTCCGGTCGCGCGAGAAATCGGCGGATGGTCCTGATCATCATGCGGAGGGGGGCAAGGCGTGCGTCGCTATCACGCACGCCCATCGACATCGCGCGTTCGAATGCGCTGCACCGTGTGCTGCTTCCCGAGCGTCAGGCGCGATCACCACGATGAGTAGCTATTTTATCAGCACGAACAATGAGATAGGCTCGCCAGTACCATTCGTAGATCAATGGACGCTCGATACTAAAGATCAAATCCTCCCTCCGCTACCAATTTCGTCCTTCTACCATCAACGAGTTAGCTTCGACTTGCGTGTCGGGCAGCCCCCGAGAGCTGAGCCCCTAAGATTCCATCTTTCGCGGCAATGACACTCGAACTTCAAGACCCCCGCTGTCGCGATTCCGCATGCTCAAAGTCCCATGGAGCTGTTGCGTAAGCTGCTTTGCAATTGCCAAGCCCAACCCTGTCCCGCCCGTCTCGCGATTACGCGAGCTTTCGATTCGATAAAAGGGCCGCAGCACATCATTCATTCGATCCTCGGGAATACCAGGGCCCGCATCACGCACCACGATAGCAACGCACTCCTCACTTTCCGGGAGAAATAGTAGCTCCGGATCTCTGCCGAACTTCAACGCATTGTCCAGCAGATTGCTGATGATTCGACGCAGCGTTCGCGGTCGCGTGAGCAGCGGCGCTTCGCAGTAACCGCTCAAGCGCACGGCTTTTCCAGCGTCGCTGTAGTCGCAAACGACGCTATCGAGCAACGCGTTCATATCGGTCACGCACGGAGCTTCGGTGACGCCCTGGCCATCGCGCGCGTAAGCGATGCCCTCCTGCACCAGCAATTGCATGGCGTCCAGGTCACCCAGGAATTTTTCCCGCAACGGCACATCGTCCATCAAGTCTGCGCGCAGGCGCATGCGCGTAATAGGGGTCTGCAAATCATGAGAGATAGCCGCGAGCAGCTGCATGCGCTCGCTCAAATAGTGACTGATGCGACGCTGCATGGAGTTGAAAGCAAGGGCGGCGCGCGCAACCTCGAGTGGACCATCCTCTGCCAGGGCTTCACCTTGGCCATCTCGCCCGAGCGCGTCGGCGGCTCGGGCGAGTTGCGCCAATGGGCGGGTTGCCTGGCGCACCGCGAACCAGCAGAGTACGCCGAGCGCTGCGAATTGCGTCGCGAGGAGCGGTGGCAGCCATGCAGGCAGGGGTACGGGAGAATAGGAAAGGTCGACGCTCAGCGGCGCGCCGTCGTGAAGGTGGAGTTGAAGCAGCACGTGGTGTGCGGTAATGATTTTGGCCGACGCCGTGCTCGCATAGCCTGGTCCGAGGGCTGCAATAATTGACCCGACAATTGGGGGCACCGCCCGTGAATCGATGGGCGCGCTGTCGAAAATCGGTTCTAATCCGTAATGGTAGTTCTTGCGATCCAACTTGGCTAACCACGACGAGCGCTCTTGGGCAGGCAAACGATCGATAATCGCCACCGAACTTGCCACATCCTTCGAGACGAAGTACAGCATCATGCCCATGGATGCTTGCGTGCGCTCCGAGAACACCAACCAGAATGAAAGAAGGTGCGCCAGCAAGAGGCCGGTGAACAGAATCAGGGTGAGTCGGGTAAACAATGTGCGCGGTCGAAGACGCAATTTATTGGCCATGGCCGTCCTCCGGACGCACTTGAATTGCTTCGGCCAACACATAACCCTCATTGCGAACGGTCTTGATGTAGCGCGGTTCGCGAGCGCCGTCACGCAGACGCTGGCGCAAGCGGCTTACGAGAAGATCTATGGAGCGATCGAATGGGTCGGCGTCACGCCCCTGAGTGAGATTCAACAGTTGATCCCGAGTCAGGACACGTTGCGGATGGTCGAGAAAGACGCGCAGCAGGCGATATTCCGCGCCGCTCAACGAGACCAGGGTTCCGTCCCGATCGAGCAGGTGGCGGCCTGCGACGCTCAACACCCAATCGCCAAATTGGATGGTCGGCGCCGCTTCGGTGACACGCATGTTGGGCGGAAGCATGCGCGTACGTCGCAATACCGCACGGATGCGCGCCACAAGCTCGCGCGCTGCAAACGGCTTCGTGATGTAGTCGTCCGCCCCCATCTCCAGACCTATGACCCGATCAGCCTCCTCATTGCGAGCTGTCAGCATCAAGATGGGAATCGCTTTCGCCTTACCCAGCACCCGTAGATCGCGACACAAGGTTAATCCGTCTTCGCCTTGCAACATCAAGTCGAGCACGATAAGGTCGATGGCATTCGATTCGACGGCCGCATTCATCCGCCTGCCGTTGGCCACGGCCGTCACCTTGAAGCCGTGCTTCCGCAAGTAGGCCTCCAGCAATTCGCGGATGTCCTTGTCATCGTCGACGATGAGGATGTGATCGGGTTGTTGCATGGGGCCCGGAGATCATCGCCCCTTGGCGAATGAATAGCGGACTGATTTGTATCTCAATGTATCACGCCGCCCTTCGGACAAAGAAATACGAGCGGCGCCGGCACCTGCGACACAACGCAGATACAGATGCGTAGTCAAATCTCGGCACCATGCATGACAGCACCCACCACGCGGCAAGCAATCCAAGCAATCCCCTGGCCCGCTATGTCGCCTTCGCATCGGTTGCCGTTATTTGGGGCACGACCTGGGTGGCAATCAAACTGTCGCTACGGGGGTATCCCCCGGTCACCGGTGCAATGCTCCGGTTTGCGGTCGCCATTGCAATGTTGGGACTCTATGCGCGAGTGACGCGCCAGTCGCTGGTGCTACCCCGTCATACGATAGTGTGGGTCGCGCTATCGGCAGCTCGCCGGCATTTTTGTCGGACTTCTCGGCATCGTTGCCGTGTTCCTCGATCCGCTGGTGGCCACCGGTTTCAGCGTCAAAGTGACCCTGGCTGCCGTTGCGGTTGTCGTTGCGGCGATGGCGGCCGCATTCAATATTGTGATTGCGAAGCGGCACCTGATGCTCATCGGCGCTGTCCCGCTCACTCTTCATCAGATGGTATGGGGAACGCTGGGTCTAGGAATCACCGGCGAATGGCGTCACGTCCACTACTCACTGAGTGCAACCCTGGCCGTGTTGTATCTTGGACTTGCGGGTTCCGCCGCGGCATTTGTCATGTACTACTCGTTGTTGAGGACAATGCGCGCCGGCTATCGAGTTCGATGGTCTGATGGCGATCTTGCGCCGTTCGTCCCGATGGCCGCTGCCGAAACTGCCGGAGTCGAAGGTGCAGACAGAGAGTCGAGCGTGGATAAATCCGCATGAGGAGTTCCAATGAGAAGTAACAAAGTCGAGACCAGTACCAATGAGACTAACGCAATCGAAGCTTACGGTCGTGTCTTACCCCGGGTTCTGCTAAAAATGAGAGCGTTGTTTCCAATCGCCGCAGCTTTCGTCATTTTCGGATGTGCTACGACTTTGGCACAAGGTGCCGTTCCATCCAATATTGCGAATGCGGTCGCGGATCAGAATCGCCCGGATGAGGATCGGCAAAGAGACGCTGATCGCAAACCCGCAGAAGTTCTGACGTTTGTGGGCATAAAAAACGGCGATCAGGTTGCAGACTTCATTCCCGGTACGGGCTATTTCTCGCGCATACTGTCGAGCGCGGTGGGACCGCAGGGTCATGTCTACGGCTTCTTTCCGTCGGAGCTCGCAAATTTCATCAAGCGGCCGCTACCTCCGAACGGATCGACGCCATATCCAGAGTTTAAGAACGTTTCCGTCATCGCCGCGCCGGTCAACGACTTCGCGGCGCCGGAGCCTTTGGACCTGGTCTGGATTTCGTTGAATTATCATGACCTTCATGATCCTTTCTTCGCTCCGGCCGACCTTGCAAAAATCAACAAGGCCGTCTTTACAGCATTGAAGCCAGGTGGACGTTACATCGTCATCGACCACGCCGCGGCAGCCGGCTCCGGTTTGCGCGACACCAACACACTGCATCGGATCGATGAGGCCTCGGTGAAGTCGGAAGTGGAAGCCGCGGGTTTCAGGCTCGAGGGCGAGAGTGACTTGCTGCACAATGCCGGCGATCCTCGAACCGCCAACGTGAAAGATCCGACGATTCGCGGCAAGACGGATCAATTCATCCTCAAATTCAGAAAACCCAAGCGGTAAATGCCTACGCTCAACACACGACGAGTGAGGAGAAAATGATCAAAACTATTATCTTATCCATGTGTCTTGCAGCTTCCTCGCTTTCGCTTGATGAACGTGCCGAGGAGGAGCGCGCGTATACGGAGGGCCCGGTCACTCTCGTGCAATACATAGGAGTTCAGTACGGGCATTTTGAAGAGTACATCGATTGGCTAAATGCGACATGGAAGCCGACCATGGAAGCAACGAAGAAAGCCGGGCTGATCATCGACTACAAGGTCTTCAGGGCGACTCCAAAATCGCCGGATCAGCCCAATATAATTCTGTGGATTACTTATAAAAACATGGCGGCTTTGGATAAAGGCTTCGAAGAAGACGCTGTGGCCAAGAAAGTAATCGGTAGCACCGAAGTTCAGAACAAGGCCAGAGTGGCCCGGAATGAATACAGAAAAGTGCTGGGTACCGAATATATTCGTGAACTTGTCTTAAAGTGAAATTGTTGTACGTGTTCAAGGAGCGCGCGCCATATTTATAGAGCTGTGGCCAACGTACTCGTGCGCGCGATGCGGCCCGACTCAGCTCGCACCAAGTACTGAAAACGCTGCGTTTACCGGTGAATCGGCAGAGTGTCGCGGTATCGACGGAGCGTGATCGAAGAAAATCGATTGGAATATTTACAATTTAGAATCATGCCTCCGCTGCCAAGACCGCGCGATCGGGCGACAACACCGAGCGTGTGAACCAGCATCGATCGTAAGGCGCGCTCGACGCGTGACCGCAATGTCAACAAAGCATAACCAGTTTGCAACATGCGACGGCATACAATCTGCGCGCGTCGCAGGGCGCCAATCCAAACCGACACGGAGGCACCATGAAAGTTAGTGCGTTTGTTTCTCGAGTACTGTGCGGCCTGCAGGCGACTGCATTGTCTCTGGCCGTGATTCAGATGTCCGTAGGTGCCACGCTGGCATCCGCGGCACAGGCTTCCAACGATTTGCCCAGCCCAGGCAGCCTGGGCCACGCTCAGTCACCGATTAAACACGTCATCGTGATCATCGGCGAGAACCGCAGCTTCGACCACGTGTTCGCCACCTACCAGCCGACGGCCATCAAAGGCCGCCCGCAGGAAATACTGAACCTGCTGAGCGAGGGCATCGTCAGCCTGCAAGGTACCAATGCGGTCCCCGGCCCGAACTGGCAGCGGGCCGTGCAACGGCAGGTGGCTTCGCAACAGTCTGTGTTCACGTTGAATCCGCCGTCGACGGACTACAAGAATCTGCCCAATCCACTGGCCGGCGGCCCGTCGGGCCAGTACGCAAACCTGACAGGCTTCTGCACGAGCGCTGAGCAGTGCATCGGACTGGCGGAAGAGGTCGAAACCGGATTGCCCGATGCCTCCTACTACGCATCGCTCGCGTCGGGCGGCACCGGCCTGACTTCAGGCACGCCCGACACGCGCATACAGTGGGACAGCTACAGCGTGCAGGACAACAACCTGCTGCCCGGTCCGTTCCAGCTGACCAGCGCAACTCTTGCATACACAGCCTACGCCGCGAGCCCCGTGCATCGCTTCTACCAGATGCAACAAGAGCTCAACTGCCGCCCCCGCGAGTGGGACCGGCTCAACCCTTCCGGTTGTGACGGCAAGTTGTTCGCGTGGGTCGAAACCACTTTTGGCGCAGGCTCCAACGGTGATCTGCCGGGCTACACCGGGACTCCGGGTGCGGCGGACTATGTGCAGAAGGGCACTTTCGCCACCAACTACACCACCGGCGAAAGCCCGGCCCCGATCGTCACCGGTGAGGGTGCCACCGCCCTGGGCTTCTACAATGTCCAGCAGGGTGACGTGCCCTACTTCAAGCAACTGGCGGACAGCTACGCCATGAGCGACAACTTCCATCAGTCCTTTCAGGGCGGCACCGGTGCCAACCACATCATGTTGGGCCACGGCGCCGCGATCTACTTCCAGGATCAAAACGGGGACGCGGTCGCGCCGCCCAATCCGGTCAGCAACCCGCAGGGCGCTCTCAGCGAGATCGAGAACCCCAATCCGAATCCGGCTGCGGTCAGCCTGGGCAGCAACAACTGGTACACGGAGGACGGCTACGGCAGCTTCGACAAGGCCGGGAGTGACTACTACGGCGGCGGGACCTATAGCGATTGCTCTGACCCCACTCAGCCCGGCGTCGGACCGGTTCTGGAATACATTCACAGCCTGGGAGTGGACTCCCGATGCGAGGCGGGCCACTTCTACCTGCTGAACAACTATAACCCCGGCTACGAGCCCCAGTTGATCAACGAAGACGCCAGCACTTTCAACGGCATCTGGCAGGACGCTTACTATCAGGATTACGCCGTGGGCGGCGGCACAACCGCCTTTACCATCCCGCCGAACCGCAATGGGAACGGCAAGGATCCGTCCAAGACCAACAGCATCGGCGACACGCTGAACAATGCGGGCGTTTCCTGGAAGTACTACGGCGACCAGCTGAACGTATTCCACACGGATCCTCACGCGACGAACAGCCCCGCGAAGGGCCAGTTACCGGATGAGTACTGTCAGATCTGCAACCCGTTCCAGTACGACCAGTCGATCATGGAAAGCGCGGATGTGAACAAACACATTCAGGACACCACGAGCCTGTACGCGGACATCAGCAGCGGAACGAACCTGCCGGCAGTTTCGTTCGTGAAGCCCAGCGGCCTGGTGGACGGCCACCCGGCCTCCTCGAAGCTGGACCTGTTCGAAGGCTTTGTGAAGAAAGTCGTGGACGGGGTGCAGAGCTCGGCCTACGCCAACGACACCGCCATTTTCATCACCTTCGATGAGGGCGGCGGCTATTACGACTCAGGCTATGTACAGCCGTTGGACTTCTTCGGCGACGGCACCCGCATTCCCATGATCGTGGTGGCGCCGACCCAATACCTGAAGGGGCCCGGCTACATCTCGCACCAGTACGCAGACCATGTTTCAATCCTGAAGTTTATCGAGCGCAACTGGCGGCTGCCGACCGTGACGCCTCGTAGCCGCGACAACCTCCCGAACCCGATTCAGTGGCCCGTCACGCGCAGCTTTCGCGGCTTCGTGGACACCGCCGGCTATGTGCCGTACGTGAACGGCATGCCAGGAAAGGCGGCAATCGATGACCTGTGGGACCTCTTCAACTTCCCGTCGTCGCACAGCCACTAAGCCATACGCTGTGTTTCGTCATTGAGAACTGGGGGCCGCCGGAATGGCGGCCCTTTTTTGTCCCCGTGAGGAGCCGGGAGGAGCGGCAGAAGGTCATAGGCCCTCGTTACCAGCTTATTTGCAACTGATTGATTTATAAGTACTCTAGGTTTGTTGATGGCGCACCCGCCAGCCGTTACGACAACGCGCTCCCGGCACAGCGCCGAGCGTTCTAGAATTGAGGCAGCTGCGTTTGTAGCGCCCGAACAATCAGAATTGCCACCTCATCCGTTGACGGAGGGTTCCCGAAATGAAGTCGTCTTATTTCCGCCGCGACGCGCGGCTCTCGTTCCTCATTTTTGCTTTAACCACTTCGGCCGCTCCTACGTTGGTCATGGGCGCACCGGCTCCCGGCACGGAGGTCAACGCTCCCCAAATGATCGACGCTTTCGAAGGCACCTTCGGCGTACATCAGGGCCAGCGCAGGAACCACATCAAAGGCACCTGCGCTGCAGGCGAGTTTGTCGGCACTGCTGACGCGGCTGCCCTCAGCCGCTCGATACTGTTTTCGGGAAAAACGATCCCCGTAATCGCTCGCTTCTCGCTCGGCGGAGGTAACCCGGAAGTACCCGATGCGGCGCCCGCGCCGCGCGGCATGGCGCTCGAGTTCCATCTTCCCGGCGGCGCCTTGCAGCACATCACCATGATCAACGTACCGATATTCGGTGCAGCGTCGCCGGCCTCATTCCGCGATGCCATCCTCGCCGCGAAGCCAGACCCGAACACCGGCAAGCCCGACCCTGAGAAGCTAAAAGCCTATGCCGCTACCCACCCCGACGCGATGGCTCTGACGACGCTGGCGAGCCACCATAGCCCAACTGCGAATTATTATCAGACTACATACTTTAGCATTCACACCTTCAAGTTCATCGATGCGAAGGGTACCGAGCACCTGGTGAAGTGGCGCTTCATCCCGCGCGACGGCACGAAAGAGATGACCGCTGCGGAAATGAAGGCGGCGCCCCATGACTTTCTCGAGAAGAATCTCATTGAGCGCACCCGCAAGGGGCCGGCGGTGTGGGACATGATCGTCTACGTCGGCGAGCCCGGCGATCCGCAGGACAATCCGACGGTGGCGTGGCCGGAGACGCGCAAGCATTTCACCGCCGGCACCCTGAATATCACCCAGGCGACGACGCAGCAGAAGGGCGCGGCCTGTGAACCGATAAACTTCGATCCGTTGGTCATGGCTGATGGCATCGCCCCGACGAACGATCCCATATTGCTATTCCGGTCGCCGGCGTACGCAGTTTCGTTCGCGAAGCGCCTATCCGGCCAGTGAGGCGCCGAAGAGCACGTTGCTTGGCGCACTGCTGATTAGTCTTCACATGGCGCGGCATTTCGGCCGGTTTCATGGAGGCAGCGCCCCGGAGCGTTCATGAGGAATCCGCTCGCCCGAGCTTTCCGTGCTTTGAGCATCTTCAATTTTCGTGTGTGGTCTGCGGGCGCTCTTGTTTCCAATATCGGTACATGGATGCAACGCGTTGCTCAGGACTGGCTCGTCTATACGCAACTCACACATCACGATGCCTCCGCTGTGGGATTTGTCATGGCGCTGCAGTTTGCACCGCAGCTTCTTTTGTCGCCTTGGACCGGATTTGCCGCAGATCATCTCAACCAACGCAAACTCTTGGTGCTCACCCAGGCGACCATGGGGGTGTTGGCGCTGGTCTTGGGAATCCTTACGATCGCGGGCAACGTCCGTCTTTGGCAGGTCTATATATTTGCGTTTTTATTCGGCTCGGCGGCCGCATTGGATGCTCCCGTGCGACAGACTTTTGTTGCGGAATTGGTAGGTGACGAGCACCTGCACAATGCAGTCGCGCTGAACTCCACTTCCTTCAATGCCGGCCGTATGATCGGTCCTGCAGTTGCCGGTCTCGTCATTGCGAAGGTGGGAACCGGTTGGGCGTTTGCGATCAACGGTCTATCGTTCGCCGCGGTTTTGATTTCCATGTCGCTGTTCCGCGTGTCCGAACTGTATCCAAACACTAGGGCTCGACGTACAGCCGGAGGATTTCTGGAAGGTTTCCGCTATGCCTGGGGTCGCCAGGATCTTCGGGCAATTCTCGTCATGTTGTTCCTGGTTGGGACCTTCGGACTCAACTTCCCGATTTTTACATCGACGATGGCTGTCAAAGTCTTCCACACCGATGCGCGCGGATTCGGACTGCTGTCGTCCATCATGGCGATCGGCACCATCTCCGGAGCGCTGATCGCCGCAGGCCGCGACAACCCGAAGTTCGGCTCGCTGTTCGTCGGCTCAGCGGTCTTCGGGATAGGATGCACCTTCGCCGCATTGGCGCCCGGTTACTGGTGGTTCGCGGCTGCTCTCGTGGTCATCGGTGTTTCGGCCTTGACGCTTACCAACGCGACCAACAGTATGATGCAGCTCTCGACGGAGCCTGCCATGCGAGGCCGAGTCATGGCCCTTCGCCTCGCCGTCGCGCTTGGAGGTACGCCGATAGGAGCTCCGATCGTGGGTTGGGTGGCAAACCGTTTCGGTCCCCGGTGGGCACTGGGCGTGGGCGCGTCATCGGGGTTTGCCGCTGCCCTGGTTGCCATATATGTCCTCACGCGGCGAACCGGACCGAACCGTGCCGGCTTGGCTCGATGAGTTCACAATGCAACACCGAGTTATCAGGCGCATGGGCGCAGCGGTGCGTACTACCATGCCCACACGACCTGCCGGCGTAGCGCCGATCGCCGCACTATGCGGCATGTTATGCGCGAGCGTTGCGCCGACTGCGCGTGCGGACTCAGAAGCCTCCGTCGAGGAGCAATCGGTCTCGCTCAGGCAGCGCGTGGATGTCTTTGTGCGCGGAGTGACGCGAAATCCTGGATTCTCCGACTCCGAATCGCTGGCACGTTGGAATGTGCCGATTTGCCTGTTCGCAGCCGGACTGCCCGAAGAAGACCTACATACCGTATCAGCCCGGCTGACTCAGATCATCTCCGCAGCCGGGGCATCGATGGCACGCGAACCGTGCCAACCCAACTTCAGTATCATCGTGACTGCTGACCCTGATCGAGTACTCGAGGCATGGTACGCGCGCAACAAGCAACTTTTTGGCGACGCGACGCCCGCGCAGATTCGCCGCTTTCTTGATTCAGGATCCCGGCCCATACGGGTCTGGCGCAACATTGATCGCGGTCGTCAAGCGGGCACGCGCTTGGGCCACTTCGTTCCCAGCGACAACAATGCTGAATCCTCGTCGTTCGTCAGAAATGCGGTTCTTGGTTTCTATTCAGTGTTTGCGGTCGTCGACACCAATCTCGCGTCGCACGCGACGCTGAATCAGCAGGCTGACTACATAGCGATGGCGGGGCTATCGAATGTCGATCTCGATGCCGACATCGGAAGTGCACCTTCAATCTTGCGCTTGTTCGTAGCTTCCCCGGCGCCGCCGGCCGGGCTCAGCTCTTGGGATGCAGCTTTCATGAACGCTCTCTATAAATCCGATCAGTCCTCCCGAAGTCAGCGGCATGACATAGTCGAAAGAGTCTTGAGCGAAATCTCTCACTCGAAATGAGTGATATTTATAGTTAGTATTCATATATTTACGATCATTAGGCTGAGCGCTTGGATGGGAAGCACAAAATGAACAGATCTTATTATCGCTGGGTGATAGTCGCAGCCGGCGGCCTGCTGGGCTGCGTCGCAATCGGCTGCATGTTCTCACTGCCTGTGTTCCTTCGGCCCATCTCACGGGATACGGGATGGTCCATCACCGGCATATCCAGCGCCATGACCTTCGGTTTTCTCGCCATGGCGCTGGGAAGCATCGTCTGGGGAAACCTGTCGGACCGCTTCGGCCCGCGCCCGATAGTGCTGATAGGATCCAGTCTATTGGCCGCCGCTCTGGCGCTGGCGAGCCGGGCGACATCTCTCGTTGAGTTTCAGGTGATCTTCGGCTTGGTGGTCGGCGGTGCGGTGGCGGCCATCTTTGCGCCCATGATGGCCTGCGTGACAGGCTGGTTCGACACACATCGCAGCCTGGCGGTGTCTCTCGTTTCCGCCGGCATAGGAGTGGCGCCGATGACCATGTCTCCATTGGCGGCGCGGCTCATTTCCAGCCACGATTGGAGAACGTCGCTCCAAATCCTCGCCGCTCTCGCCGCCGCCGTTATGATTCCGGTAGCATTGCTGGTGCGTCGCCCGCCGGCGTTGAAATTCGAAAATACCGTCCTTGCCACGCACGAAGAGCCGCAATCGGGGATCGCGCTAGGGCAGGCAATTCGATCGCCCCAATTCATCACGCTGGTGCTGACTAACTTTTTTTGTTGTGCCACGCACTCCGGTCCGATTTTCCATACGGTGAGCTACGCAATAAGTTGCGGGATCCCGCTGATTGCTGCTGTGTCGATCTACAGCCTGGAAGGGTTGGCAGGCTTGGGCGGTCGTGTTGCGTTCGGTTTTCTCGGCGACCGGTTCGGAGCAAAACGCGTTCTGGTCTCGGGCCTGCTGCTGCAGGCATTCGGCGCACTGGCCTATGCCTTCGTGAGCCGCTTGAGCGAGTTTTACGCCGTGGCGGCCCTGTTCGGTTTTATTTACGCCGGTGTAATGCCTCTGTATGCAGTACTCGCTCGCGAAAACTTCCCGCTGCGGATGATGGGGACGATCATCGGCGGAACAATGATGGCCGGCAGTCTGGGCATGGCGATCGGGCCGCTGGCCGGAGGTTTGATCTACGACACGTTCGGCAGTTACAGATGGCTCTACATCGGTGCGTGGGGCATGGGTATCGGCGCCTTCCTGATCGCATCCACCTTCAGGCCCTACGCAGCCAACCCGACCCCGGAACCGGCGCACGCCGTGGGTTAGCCCCGAGGGCGTCATGCGGTCACAGGGAAGGGCGGTTCTGCCCCGATGCCAAACTGCAATTTCATCCATCTGACGAAATGGCGCTCTGGCGATTCATCGACCCAAAGCAACCAATAGCCGCCCCGTCCTTCGAGCACCCACGAGAACGGGGCAGTCAGAACCCCTTGCGCGATCAGGTCTGCAAACAGCACGGGGGAGAGTAAAGCGGCACCGAATCCTTGTGCGGCTGCTTGCGCCTCGAGCTCGTAGTTGGAATAGCGGGTCGCAAGAAATGTAGGCTTTGCGTTGGGGATGCCGGCGAGTTTGAACCACTCCGGCCACCCGGGATCGGGTATCAGAGGCATCTCCAGAAGTTTCTTGGCCGTCAAGCGTCTGGTTGCCCACTTGGGGCTAAACATCGGCGTGCGCTGCTCCGCCATGAGAATTGCGGAGCTGCAGTTCGGCCAAGGGCCAACGCCGCTTCGTATGGCAACATCGAAACTACCGGATGGCGACACAGTCTGGGTGTTGTCCAACACGATTGCGTCCGCTCCAGGGATCGTGTGATACGTCGCCAACCGCGGCACCAGCCAACGTGATGCAAACGTCGGTGCGCAGGTCACGCGAAGCGGCTGTTTGACGCGGCAGCAGTCGTGCACCGCGGTGCGCATGAGCGATAGAGCCTGTTCGACCCTTTGTCCGAGCGCCTTGGCACGGTCGGTGGCCGTCAATGTTGGGCCGTGCCGGCTGAAGAGCTTTACTCCAAGTTCAGCCTCGAGCGTCCTAATCCGCTGGCTCACGGCGGCGGGCGTTATCCTAAGTTCGAGAGCGGCGCGAGAAAAACTGCCGTGCCGGGTGCATGCAGCCAGCACGCGCAACGAATCCAGCGAGGGCAGTCTCTTGGGCACGAATTCATTTAAAGATGTGCTTCAAATGATTGTCAAGACTTATCGTCATGACTCGGAGTCGGACTCTATACACTGGCTTCGACATTCCAAAGTGCTTGAAGGACCAAGATCGATGACCACACATCTCCATCACCTGTGGGTACGGTTTGCGGCTTCCGGCATTGCGGTGAGCGCCATCTTCCTTGCTTGTCCGTGGCCGGCGGGCGCTTCAGGTGCCGATGCCACGAGCGGGACATTTCCTCCCGGATATTCGCTCTCGCATACCGGCGACATGCATGACTTCGACTATTTCGTCGGCGGATGGATCACAAAGCAGCGGCGCCTAAAGGTGCGCGGCGTGGGGAGCTCCGACTGGGAAGAGTTCCCTGCTGTTCAGTGCCTCTCGCTTTATCTCGGCGGCTTGGCCACAGTCGACGAGCTATACATGCCGTCCAAGATGCGCGCAGGCCTCACTTTGCGGGCGTTTGACGTCAAAAAGCAGCAATGGTCGATCTACTGGGTGAGCAGCGCCACGGGCCAATTGGATCCGGTGCCGGTGGTCGGAGGTTTTGACGGGAATCGCGGCGAGTTCTATGCCGACGATCAGGAGGATGGGCGACCCATCCGCGTGCGTTACTTGTGGACCAAACTCGATCACGATCATGCTCGCTGGGAGCAGGCGTTCTCGTATGACAACCACACCTGGGAAACAAACTGGATTGGCGAATTTACCCGCGCGGACGCCTCCAAAGTCTGCGAAGGCGGCCGCCCAAAGCGTTAGAGCGTGTCCGCATCCCGCGCGGGCGGCCTCGTAGGCTATACTCCCTGAACGGCCGGGGGAGCCGCGCTCAAGGGAGTCTCATGATCTACAAAATCAGGTCCGTCGCGGCCTTCGGCTGCATTTCTGTTTCATGGGCGATGCTCGCCGACGTCGGGATCGCTCAGCAATCCCGCACCGACGCGGGACAGCTCGAAGAGATTGTCGTCACCGCGGAGAAGCGCGAGACGACCATCGAGAAAACGCCCATCAGCTTGACGGCGGTCTCGGGGGCGGATATTCAGAACCGCGGGTTCACGGACTTGGCGTCCCTGATGCAGTCGGTTCCCGGAGTCTCGATTCGCACCAGCGGTCCCGGCATGACGGAGTTCGAGATGCGAGGCGTTGCCTCCAACGGCGGCAACTCCCCGACGGTGGGCTTTTACTACGACGACACATCCCTGACCGCGCCGGCCGCGACCAACGAGGGCAAGATCGTCATTTCACCCGATCTCTACGATCTGAATCGCGTCGAAGTGCTGCGCGGCCCGCAGGGCACGCTCTACGGTTCAGGCTCCATGGGCGGTACCATCAAGGTAATACCGAACGCGCCGAACCCCGACGCGTTCGAGGCCACGGGCGAGGTGAAAGTCGCCGATACCGATCACGGCGGCTTCGACCACGCCGAGAATGCCATGGTCAATCTGCCCTTCGGCAACGGACTCGGGGCACTGCGAATCGTCGGTGGCTATTCCTACGATGCCGGCTGGATCGACCGCGTGGTGGTGGCGCCCGGCCAGTTTCCGCTCGCGACCGATGGTTTCAAGGTGCGGGGCAACGTGCTCGCCGCGCCGATCGCAACCGAGTATCACGACGTCAACGATGTCGAGAAGAACACGCTGCGCGTGAGCGTGGTACTCAAGCCGATCGACGGGCTCACCATCACCCCGTCCTATCTCTACCAGAACCTGCGCTCCGGCGGCCTGCCCTACATCGACAGTGTCCCGGGGACGGACGCGCATTACCAGCCGTTCGATATCTCCGAGCACTATCGCGACGACTTCCATCTCACGGCGTTGAGCATCAAGTACCATACCGACGCCTTCGAGATCACCTCCGCGAGCGCCTACTGGACGCGGCACGAGCCGCTCATTCAGGACGCCTCGGAGTCGTGGTCGACCGCTCTCGGGCTGCCCTCGTACGGTCCGGGCAACGGCGGCATCGGCGCGGCGTATGCGGATGAGGACACCCCGTCGCATCAAACGACCCAGGAACTGCGCATTGCTTCGGCGGGCGACACGCGCCTGAAGTGGCTGGCCGGCTACTTCTACTCCGACTTTGAATCCGGTTGGGACATCATCTTTCCCTCGCAGACCGGCGCCGCGGTGTTCGGCTCGAACGATCTCTTCAGCTACTACAGTCCCTTCAAGATCCAGCAGCAGTCCGAATTCGGCGAGTTGACTTACAATATCACCGAGCCCTTCGCCGTTACGGTGGGCGCGCGGCACTATTACTACAGTGCGCCCGTCGGGCTCGACCAGTACGGCGCGCTCACGGGTTCGCTCACGCCAACCGTCACCAACACCTCGGAGAGGGACCAGGGCGTCACCCCCAAGGCGACGCTCTCCTATCAGTTCGATCCGAACCTGCTGGTCTATGCGACGGCCGCGAAGGGCTTTCGCCCGGGCGGCGGCACCGGCCCGGTTCCGACCACGGGGCCGCCCGGGGTGGACTGCGAGGCTCAATTGCAGACCGAGTACGGCTCCAAGGGATTCGTCAACGGACCAATCTCGTTCGGCTCCGACAGCGTGTGGAGCTACGAGCTCGGCGAGAAGTGGCGCTCGGCCGACGGGCGCTTCAGCGTCAACGCCTCGGGTTACTTCGAGAGCTGGGTGGGCGTGCAGCAGGTCAACGGACTCTCCTCGTGCGGCTACGTCTACACGGCGAACGTCGGCGATGCGCATGTCAAGGGTGGTGAGATCGAGGGCCGCGCGATCGTGGTGCGCGATCTCGAGGCCTCGGCGAGCGTGACCTATTCGCAGGCCGCGCTGGTGAGCGCAACGCTCATCGACGCGGGCTTCAATTCCGGAACGCCGATCCAGCAGGTGCCGAAATGGAGCGGCTCCGTGCAGCTCGCCTACCATCATGACCTGACCGGCGCGCTTGCCCTGACGGCACGTGCCGAGTCGAACTACGTCGGCAGCCGCACTGACGAGACCTACGCCACCAATACGCTGCCGTCCTACGAGCTCACCAACATGCGGGGCGGACTTCAGGGCGATCGCTGGTCCGCGGTGCTGTTCGTGAACAACGTCGCCGACAAGCGCGCTCTGCTCAACAACATCACGCAGGACGCCGAGAACCTCGCAACCTTCAACCGGATAGCGGTGAGCCAGCCGCGCACCGCGGGCATCGACCTCAACTACAAGTTCAAGTAATCGCGAACCCCGCCGCCGCGACCTCGCTCCGGCGGCGGGCACCGAGCCATCGAGATCAATGGCTCGCGGCGGGGATCGTGCGTACCGGCAGCGGCACGTTGCAGAGTTCGATGTGGCCGGGGCTGAACTTGAACCACGGCTCGTGCCGTTCGCGCCGCTGCTCCAGCACCGCGTGGAAGGTGGCGCTATTCGTGCGCAGCACCTCGATCGGCGTGCGCTCGGGCGTAGGGACGTCGGCGGCGATTCGTACCGAGCGGATGGGAACCGTGGGCTCCGATGCAACATAGAAGCCCATCTCTCCGCTGCCGCGCGGCAGACTGGAGAGAAGATCGGCGCCCTGGAGGATGCGTCCCATGAGCGCGACGTTGCGATCGAGCTGGCGCGGCGCATGGCCGATTACCGCATACATCTCGGTGGCGTCGCTCTCGGGCGGGTCGTCGCGGCCGGCGCCCACCATCCCGTAGCAATGCGCGAGCCACACGACGTGCGAGCGCGGATCGCGGCCGGCGGGAAAACCGTCGAGAAATCCGACCTGCGGGGCATAGACGTCGCGCTCCGCCAGGGGCTCGAAGCGTGGTTCGGCACCGGCAGCGGCGGTGAGCTCCACCGCTGCGCGCACCCCGGGCGGAACGGGGCGATGGTGATCCGGATCGGCCCACTGCACGACGTAGTTGTCCTGCACGCGCACGATCGCGAGACCATCGAAATAATGCGCCCGGGCGAGCGCGCGGATATTGGCAACGTGCACAGGCGCCACGCGCGAGGCAAGCTCGATGACGACCCGTCCGCGGGCGAGATCCATGTACAGCGTGTCCTCGGGGTCGGGCACGCGCCAGTCCCCGGCCGGTGACACCGCCAGAAGATCGGCGACGGTCACGGGCTTGGCCGCGGCGCCTCCTGCGAGACAGAGCGCGATTGCAGCGAGCCCGAGCCCGGCAAGCACCGCCGCGCGATTCTCGGCGCTCCCGATAACGCCGATCATTGCGCGCCCCCATGCGCGGCCGGCGCACCGCCGGATTCGGCCGCTGCTTTCGCCACGCCCTTCAGCATCCGATCGAGCTCGGAGCGGTCGAAATATCGGCCCGCGAGCACGACCGCACGGATTTTCTTCGTGTTGGCGATGTCCTCGAGCGGATTGGCGTCGAGCAATACGAGATCCGCGAGCTTGCCGCGCTCGACCGTTCCCAAGTCGGCGAGACGATTCAGGAACTTGGCCGGATTGAGGGTCGCCGTCTGCAGCGCCTGCAGGGGCGTCAAGCCGGCTTGCACGAAGAGGGCGAGCTCCTGGTGCAGGCTGAATCCCGGGAAGACGTGCACGCCCGCCGCCGTGTCCGTGCCTGCGAGGAACGGCACGCCGGCGCGGAACATGGCGAGCGTCATGTCGAGCTCCATCTGAAAGAATTTCTTGCGCACGGGCAGGGGATCGGTGTCCATGTCCTTGAGGATGTCCTTCACGAACATGGGCCAGGTGTGGTCCTTCCAGGCGGTGGGCGCGTACTTGGTGAGCGGATCGTGCGAGAGGTCGATGTCGTCGATGAGCCATTGACCGCGCTCCCAGACGAGCGTCGGCACCTGCCAGGTCTGATTCTTGGCCATGAGCGCGATGAGGGACTTTGCGCGGGCGGGGTCGTAGGTCGCGACGTTGCGGCCGAGGCTCTTCGGACCCTTGATGAGCTCATCCTCGACCGTCGAACATCCCTCGAAGATGCCGGTGAAGTGCTCGATGCTCTTCTGGCCCGCATTCGACGCTTCCGATGCGCGCACCGCGTCGGGCACGTGACCGACGAAGGTGATGCCGAGCTTCTTCGCCTCGTCGGCCGCCGCGAAGTACCCATCGCGCGGAATGAGCGATTGGATCTTGATGAAGTCGACCCCCGAGTGCGTGAGCTCATCGACCCACCGGCGCCCATCCGCCGCGTTGGCCACGGGAGCCGAGCTGGGAAAGCGCGGCACGGGACCATCGAGCATGGGACCGGCGATGATCATCCGCGGTCCGAGCAGCCGCCCGGCGGCGATTTCCGCGCGCCACACCTTGAGTATGTCGAGATCGCCGCCCATGTCGCGCACGCCCGTGACGCCGTTCGCGACGAAGAGCGGCGGCACCACCTTCTCGTCGCGCGGGATCCAGTCCCCGAACACCTCGTGAACATGCATGTCCCAGAGACCGGGGATGAGGTATTTGCCGGAGCCGTCGACGAGCCGCGCGCCGGCGGGTGCGTTCACGGTGTTGCTCGTGCCAAGCTCGAGGATGCGCTGATCCTTGACGATGACGGTCATGTCGGGCTTCGGCGGCCCGCCCGCCGTGTCGATGACCGTGACATGCGTGATCGCCACGATGGAAGCCGCAGCGGCCGATGCGCCGGCTAACGCAGCGGCGATCACCCCGCACAGCAGTAGTGCTCTCATGTCTTACTCCTCGAGGTCACAGATCGATGGCGGCCGGCGTTTTCAGTAGTGTTGTGCACGGCATGGTATGAAGGAATTCTGCCAGATTGACGACACGCCCGGTTTTGCATTGCCGTGGCGCGGCGAGCGCCGGAAGACGAAAGGGCGACACGATCATGGCAACAGGCGATCTCATGTTGATATTTATATAAATTAAATCAATATGTTATACTGTAATAGTCATGTCATTTAGATGGCGCCGATTCGCGCCGCCATTCGCGCTGTCGGGGACTTCCCGGAACGGATGTGAACTGCGGCAAGGGCGGCTTTAGTGGAATCCAGGACAATCGATGCGTTCCCTCATTGCCGGAGGAGCCCATGATCCCCCTTAACTCGAGGCAAGGACTTCCCCCAAACGCGTTTTGGTACGTGGCGCTGCGCAGTCTCGCGGCCGCGATATTTCTAATTCTGATCGGCAGCCTTTTCCATTTGGCATCGAATTCCCCGAACGTCGCATGCCGCGGCCTTCTTTGCGGCCGCGGCGGCCAGACGAGCATGCTCATATACCTGTTCGCCATATTTCTCGTGGTGAACGCCATCCTTCGCTACAAGTGGTTTACGTTCCTGTTGACGGACAAGAACATCAGCATCGACTCGGGCGTCCTGTTTCGAAGGTCATGCACCATTCGCTTCGATAGAATTCAGGACGTCAATACGATCAGAAATCCGCTTCATATGATGCTGGGGCTCGCCTCGGTGGCGATATGGACCGCTTCTCTGGATCAGCGTGTCGGCAACGCGAATAGACCGGACGGGCTGATTGTGTTGAACGCGGATACCGCGGACTGGCTCAAAGAATACTTGTCCGATCCGACGGCCGCCCGTGGCGGCGATTTTGCGCCGAGCCGCGATAGTCAGGCGGCGGCCGGTGCAAGTTCGGCGCGCCCGGGAAGCGCGGGTACCGTGTTGATACTGATCTTTGCCGCGGCCCTGGTGCTGGTTTTCCTCGTCCTTCGACATTCGACCCCCGCGACGGCCCCCGCCGCGTCGACGGCACCGTCGGCACCATCCGCACCATCGACAACGTCGGCACCATCGGCAACGGCCTTGCCCGGACCTCCTTCCGCGGTGAGGCACGTACGCAAGCTTCAACCGGCGCAATCGGAACCAGGCGCCGACGCAAAAAGTTACACGACTTCTTGCGCCATTCATCAGCCGGGAGGCATGGAAGGCGTAAGTCCCTGCGCAGAATTGAAGGAGGGAGGGCGATGAATGG
>Ga0209624_10000367_pt1 | contig 39938 bp, 34 predicted proteins | sample JacPinW_OM2H0_O1_FD_188565 | JGI IMG/M metagenome (GOLD analysis project Ga0209624, IMG submission 188565) | Forest soil microbial communities from Algoma, Ontario, Canada - Jack Pine, Ontario site 1_JW_OM2H0_O1 (SPAdes) (version 2) | ecosystem: Environmental > Terrestrial > Soil > Boreal...
CGCTCTGAATTTTCCGATTGGCATGAACGCCGGCCTCGCGAAGGCGCTAGGCGTGATGATGAAGCTCGATTTTGAACGCGCCGTGCTCAATCGCGTTCCGGAAATCGAAGCTCATCCCGAGCAACATTTCCGGCAGGTTCTCTTCCTCTGCGACGAGTACCAGCACTTCGCAACCGTGGGCGAAAGTGACCCGACCGGCGACGAGAAGTTCTTCAGCCTTTCGCGACAGCCGAAATGCATTCCCATCATTGCAACGCAAAGTATCAGCTCGCTGCGATCCGCGCTGCCCGCTGAAAGCTGGCGCACACTGCTCCAGACCTTCCGCACGAAGATATTCCTCTCGTTGTCCGATGATTTCTCCGCAAGGACGGCAAGCGATCTCTGCGGACGCGAAGACCAGCTCAAAGTGAGCTACAGCTTGTCCGAAAGCGGCCACGACACCAAAGTCAGCTGGCTCACCGGCAAAGCTCTCTCGCACAAAGCCAATATCATCGCCTCGAAGAGCTACAACACGCAGAGCGACTACCGTTTCGATATCAAGACGTTCATGGAGTTGCGCAATGCCCAGTCGGTAATTACGGCCTATGACGGAATCAACCCGACGCCACCGATGTTTTGTTACCTCAAGCCCCATTACAACGATCCGAACGATTCGTACTTTGTACAGCTCGCCAAAGGACAACTCTAATGAACGGATTCGAAATGATCCTGCCGTTCCTGAAGCCCATCGAGCACCTCATTCTCGACGATTCCATCAGCGAGGTGATGGTGAACGGGCCCGACCGAGTCTTCATCGAAAAACGGGGCTTCCTGCAACAGGTGCCGGGCGTGTCTCTCGGCGAGCGATCCCTTATGGTCGCCGTGAAGAATATTGCAAGGCGTCTGGGCGACGATATCTCGGAATCAAAGCCCATTCTTGACTCGCGCCTGCCCGATGGCAGCCGCGTCGCTGCGGTGATCCCGCCGTGCAGTCTTGCCGGCGTGACGCTCACCATCCGCAAGTTCAACACGCGCCATTTCGAGATGGAGGATCTGATACGCGAAGGCACGCTCGATCGCGCCCTCGCGAACCACTTGGAAGACTATGTTCTCGCGCGCAAGAACATCCTTATTTGCGGCGGAACGGGCACTGGAAAGTCGACTCTGCTTTCCATTCTCGGAAAATTCATTCCGCCGGAGGAACGGGTGCTCGTTATTGAAGACACCGCCGAGATTCAATTGCCGCAGCAAAATCTCGTTCGGTTTGAAGCCCGCCGCGAACAGAACGGCGTTCCCGCCGTGGCTATCCGTGACCTCCTCAAGGCTGCGCTTCGACACCGTCCGGATCGTTTAATTTTGGGAGAGGTTCGCGGTGCCGAGGCGTTCGATCTGCTTCAGCTCCTAAACACGGGACATTCGGGAACGCTATCCACCATTCATGCAAGTTCCGCGCAACAGGGCCTCGCACGCTTCACCAGCTGTGTCTTGCAGAGCGGTGTGGAGATACCTTTCAGAGCCATCAAGACCAACATCGCCGATTCGCTCAACGTCGTCATCCATGTCGAGCGCCGGCCTGGTCGCAGATACGTTTCCGAAGTTCTCCTAGTCAACAGCTACGACCCGGATGCGGATTTGTTCGACTACGGCGCCGTGTTCCTTGCCAAGCAGGACCACCCATGAGCACCGATAGCAAATTCGCGCCACGAAGTCTCACCGCTTCGGAGTATGTCCGTAAGCTGTTCGGGCCTGAGGATAATGCCGCGATCCTAGTGCGCAATCGCTCCTCCGGCCACACACTTCAAACCATCGCCAAGGCGGAGACCATCGCAAGCTTCGATTTTCAATCTTGGCTCGCGGGTCAGAGCGCCAGTGGTTACGACGTGTTCGTGGGCATGAATCCGATCAAGGACGGCGCGTTCAGCCGGACTAAGGGAGATATAAAGGATATCCGCCACGTCTATCTCGACCTCGACAGAAAGGGTCACGAGGCTCTCGAAGCGATTCGAAATTCAAACGAAGTTCCAGCACCGAACTTTGTCCTCGATACCTCTCCCGGCAAGCACCAGGTCGTGTGGAAAGTAAGCGGATTCACTCAGGATGAAGCGGAGCCTCTCCTCCATAACCTCGCAAATAAGTTCGGCGGCGATCCGGCAGCAACCGACTCGACGCGCATGCTGCGCTTGCCGGGATTCGCCAACCACAAACTTCCCGAGGAATTTATCGTCCAGGCGCGACAAGAGAGCGATGCAGTCTACACGCTACGCGACTTCGCGATTGAGGAAGACTCGCCCGAAACGCCACGCCATCTTGCCGAAGCTCAAGAGCGAAGACGGACGGTCCCCGGCCATCACAAAAGCCAATCCGAACACGATTGGGCCTACGCGAAGCGTGCCCTCGCTCGCGGTGACGATCCCGAAGTCGTGATTCAGCGCATCGCCGACTACCGCTCGGAAGATAAAGACGATCCGAATTACTACGCACGGCACACCGTCACGAACGCTCAAGCTGACCTGCACCGAGGAACCGCCACCGGGAGAACAAACGGTTCACTACGAATCGAGGACCATCAACTCACCAAAGATCAGAGGGAAATGCCATGACTCCTACTGCTCTTGTTAACACGGACCAGCAGATTTGGAAACCCAAAGATGAATATCCGTTAACTGTCCGAGAAGCAGCCAAATATCTTGGCGTGAGCCAACAAACTGTATATCTTTGGGTTGAGCGAAAGCAGATTCCCCATCTCCGCGTAATGGGTCGCAACATCCGGTTCCTCAAATCGGATCTCGAAACATTCCGCGCGTCTTTCAAACAGGAGATGGAGAATGCCTAGGACACGAAAGCACGACGGTGTGGTTTACCGGCGGGCTGGCACACAAATCTGGTGGATTCGCTATCGGGATCGCAAGGGTATTGCCCGGAGAGAGTCCAGCCAGACCGCCGATTGGGAAGAAGCAAATAAGAAACTCAGGGAAAGACTTCTAGCGAGGGACGCCAATCTCCTGGAAGTCGTACGAAGGGGCGAAACCTTGACTTATGGGCAATGGTCGGATTCCTTCTTGGAGAACTATTCCAAGCCGCCCATGCGCGCCGAAGGCACGCACCAAGCAAACGAAAGGTGCATTAAACACCTGAAGGTTGCGTTTGGCGCAACCCGACTGGTGGATGTCACCGCAGATTCAGTTGACATGTACCTTCGCGAGCGCCTTCGAGCACCCGTCGTTGTCAAGATGAAGCTCGGTTACAAGGAACTGCGAATCGTCAAATCCACAACCGTACACCAGGAGTTCAGAGTTCTCCGGCGTATGCTAAACGTGGCGGTCCGCAAGAAGCTCCTAGCTGTGAATCCCTGTTCAGGTGTTGAGTTTCCGGTTGCCGTGAAGGGTTTGTTCAGACCGCATTATGTCGCGTGGTCCGAGCAACAAAAGATCGAATCCCACGCTCCGCAATACTTGCGGAATGTGGTTCGAATCATTACGGAGACTGGGTTGCGGATCTACAAGGAACTGATTCCGATGCGAAAAGACCAAGTGGATCTGCAAAATGCGGTGGTCTGGATACCGGATTCGAAGACTCAAAACGGCACGGCCGAAGTTCCCCTGACCGCGCTTGCCATCGAGGCTTTCAAGAATCAGATGGCGATTGCAGGCGAAGGACCGTATCTGTTTCCGAGCGACCTGAATCCGACCGGACATCTCAAAAAACTCAAGACCGTTTGGACGAAAACTCTGCGACGGGCAAAGATTCCCTACTTTCGGATTTACGACCTGCGCTCTGCCTATGCCACAAGGCTGAGCGCCGGAGGCGTAGCCGACGAATGGGTAACGCAGCTGCTCCGCCAGAGCGACGCGCAAGTCTTCAAGAAGTATTCCCAGATGAAGTTGCGGATGAAGCGCGAAGCACTGCAGAAGCTCAACCGTCGAGCGAACGAAATGGCGCCGCTGGGGGAGGCCGATGCTTTTTCGACGGCGCCATTGTGCACAGAGGTGCTCCAATGACGCATTCGTGCACAGTTCGTGCACAGTGTGCACGAATAATGGAGCGTTCGGGCCGAGGCGATTTTTCTAACTCTTTTGCAATCAGGAAGAAGTTGGTGGACGTGACAGGGTTCGAACCTGCGACCCCCTGCTTGCAAAGCAGGTGCTCTCCCAGCTGAGCTACACGCCCACGTTTGGAGTGACCTTCATTCTAAAGCATTTCCGCGCGCTCTGAAATCCATTCCTTCGCTTTTTTGTCATCACTGTACCAGAACTGTACCAAAACCCCCGTAAACAGGGGCTGCTGGCGCCTCGTCAACGGTCATTTCATTGGCTCGGCGGTTGATCTGTTCGAGCGCCTCGCGTTTCATCGCTAGCTTCATCTGGGAATATTTCTTAAATACGTCCGAGTTCCCTTGCCGAAGCAATTGAACAACCCATTCATCCGCTACGCCTCCGGCACTGAGACGCGTAGCGTACGTCGAACGGAGGTCGTAAATCCTAAAATACGGGACTCCCGCTTTAAGGAGTGCTGCGCGCCAAATTCCTTTGGCGGACTTGTAGTGTTCTCCCGCGGTTCGGTGGCTCGGAAAAAGCCAGTCACCTGGTCCGGCAAGAGAGAGTTGGTTTCGAAACGCATCGACGGCGATTGGGGTGAGCGGGACTTCCGCCACACCATTCTCGGTCTTCGAATCCGGAATCCAGACGGTGGCATTGGCAATGTCCACCTGCTCCTTCCGCATGGACAGGAGCTCTTTATTGATCCCCAAGCCAGTCTCGGTAAGGATGCGAACGATGTTGCGCAAGAACTGAGGGCTCTTCCCCTCAATACGCTGCTGTTCCGACCAAGTAACGTAGTGCGGCTTGAACAGGCGTTTGATGACAACCGGAAATTCGACGCCGGAACATGGATTCGAAGGAAGAAGCTTCTTCCGAATGGCCACATTGAGCACGCGTCGAAGTACCCTGAGTTCTTGGTGCACGGTGGCAGGCTTCACCAGATTTCTCTCGTGATACCCGTTCTTTGTTTTTGTTCGAATACGCTGACGAAGGCGTTCTCGAAGAAACAATTCAATATCATCGGCAGTGACGTCGAACAGTTTGTGGGTTCCAAAAGCACTGCGGAGATGCTTGGTTGCCCTTTGGTTGGCGTTATGGGTTTTTAGCTCCCGAATTGGCGGCTTCGAGTAGTTCTCCAAAAAGAAGTCAGCCCATTGCCCGAAGTTCAGAGCTTCACCCCTTCGGACAACTTCGAGGATGTTTCCGTCCCTGGCATGGAGCCGCTCCCTCAGCTTCTTATTGGCCGCTTGCCAGTCCCTTACGCCAGTCGATTCTTTGCGTAGAATGCCGTTCCGATCGCGGTAGCGCATCCACCAAGAAGTCGTACCCTGACGTTGATACACAGTCCCATCCCGTTCAAGTGGTCTTGCCATTCTCCATCTCCTGTTTGAATGAAGCGCGGAAGGGTTCGAGGTCCGACTTGAGAAACCGGATATTTCGACCCATCACGCGGAGATGGGGAATCTGCTTTCGCTCGACCCAAAGATACACAGTTTGCGGACTCACGCCAAGGAACTTGGCGGCCTCTCGAACCGTCAACGGATTTTCTTCAAGTGAGAAGGAAACGAATTCATGACTCTCTGCCAGAGAATGATTATTCATGAGACCTCCCGGAGCCGCTGGATTCGTTGCCTTGTGGAATCTGCTCGGTGCTCGTTCGCATTGTGGAACTTCGTGCGAGCTCAGCTTGAGCCTTCATAACCGTGTGCCGCGCATAGTAATTCGGATTGTCTTTGTCTTCAGCGCGGTAGTCAGCGATGCGCTGGATTATTAATTCGACGTCGTCGCCGCGAGCGAGAGCGCGTTTCGCATAGGCCCAATCGTGTTCGGATTGGCTCTTGTGCTCGTTGGGAGCCGTACCCCAGCTTTCTCGTCGATCGCCTGAGTGGCTGGGTGTTTCAGGCGCCTCTTCATGGATCATGAAGTCACCGCGACCGTATACCGCACTGTTCTCATGGTGTGCGCGGACGACGAACTCCTCGGGAAGTTTCTGGTTCGCGAACCCTGGCAGGCGAAGCACGCGCGTCGAATCCGTTGCCGCCAAGTCGCCGCCAAATTGATTTGCGAGGCCGTGCAGCAGGGATTCCGCTTCATCTTGACTGAAACCCGTCACTTTCCACACAACTTGATGTCTTCCGGGAGAGGTGTCAAGCACAAAGTTAGGAGGCGGGACTTCGCGTGATTTCCGGATAGCTGCGAGAGACTCATCGCCGTTCCTATCCAGGTCGAGATAGACGTGACGGATATCCTTTATATTGTCTTTGGTGCGACTATGTGTTCCGTCCTTAATAGGATTCATTCCCATGAATACGTCGGCGCCACCGGCACTCTGCCTTGCGAGCCAGCTTTGAAAGCTGGGACTCGCTATCGTCTCTGCTCTGGCGATTCTTTGAACCGTGTGTCCTGTAGCGCGATTTCGCACGAGGACCGCAGCGTTGTCTGTAGGTTCGAATAGTTCTCCGACATACTCTGAGGCGTTAAGCGATCGCGGGTTGAATGTCGTGTCATTGCTCATGGATGTTCCTGCTTGGCCAAGAATACGGAGCCGTAATCGAACAGATCCGTATCTGGGTCGTATCCGTTGATGAAAAGAACTTCCGAGATATATCGTCGGCCTGGCCGGCGCTCGACGTGGACCACCACATTGAGCGGATCGGCGATGTTGGTCTTAACCGCCCGGTAAGGCAGCTCAACGCCGCTCTGCAAGACACAGCTTGTGAACCGTGCAAGCCCTTGTTGCGCCGAGTTCGCATGAATAGTGGATAGCGTGCCAGAATCCCCGTGTTCAGGAGTTGCAGCAGATCGAAGGCTTCCCCTCCGCGAATTTCTCCGAGTTAAGGGGTGAATATATTTGCAGTTGGTGCGAGATTCGTGAGGGCCACCTTTTGGCCGTTCCGCATCCCAATTCCAAGTGTGAAATCAGGCGGTTCGTTTATCCGAGGGATGCGGAGATTGTGGGCCGAGTTACCGGCGTCGCCATGCGCCTAACGGAGTTACATGCCTGACAAATCGACGGACAGAGTTGCGCGGCCATGCGCGTCGCTGAATCACACGACTGATCCGTAACAACCTCGCATTGGCCATCGGAAATCGTACTAGGATGAGTTCTCCACGGGGAGAGCTGTCATGGCCAAACGCAAGATCTCAAACTACAAAACAGATCGCCGTCGCAAACATCATCACTGGCTCGTGACCGTGACGTATGCCGACAACGAGTCGTTCGGGCGCGTGTACATCGACCGTGAAAGGGCGGAGAAGTTCGCGGCGCGGCAGAAGAAATCGCCGATCGTGAAGAAGACTCGCATACGACAGTTGAGTTGAAAAAGCGGGCTGTAGCGGGAATGGATTCGCACTTCGCGAGTTTTGAAGCGCGGTACCGCCGTGCCCCGGCGACGAGTTCATAAGACTCCGCCTCGCCACCCGGCAACGGACGCGCCAAGATGGGTTGAAGCACCCCGTGTAGCTGGATGTTGTCCGCCAACTTGGCGAGTCTTGTTTCGTCAAACTGGCGTCTTGGATTCGTTCTTGATTCCTGTATCCGTGAGAGTGGAATGTCCTGTACTAGGGACACAGCTTTGGGAATTACTTCCGTTGCGTGTATTGCAGCTGCTGTTGTCATCTGTTCTTCTCCCTTGTTTTTCGTTTTCGGGTGCATTAATACTCTTCGGGTAAGAGAATGGTGGTGACGGAGCGGTCTGCTTCGGTGATGACCCAGACCTTCGTGTCGCCTGCGCATGTGCGGTAGCCTGCTCAAGAGCCGAAACCCTTGTTCCAGACTGAGTCGGTTTTCGTTGCGGTCTTCGTCGCACAGGTCTCCCCAATCGCCATGAACGTGGCGTGCGAGGAAATCCTGCGGTTGCTGACCTGCCTTTTCGAGAACGGCCAACGCGCCGGGTGTCGCGACGACTTGGCCAAGAGGGAAAAGCGGTGATTTGCTGACTTGTTGCATTGGAACGACTCCTTTGTTGGTTTTGATTTTTGCCTTCGAGGAACCGCCGCGAGCGGTGCATAAAAAGCAAATGCCCTTCTAGCGGCGGTTGGCGACTAGACGTCCGCGCTGTCAAGGGCGCCGGGTTTGCGTTTATCGGAGCGAAGCGGAGACCCTTGACAGAACAAGCGGGCGGCTGGGCGCAGTCTTTCCGCAGGAAGGGCAGACAAAGAAGAAGTCCGGAGGGCCCAACACTCTCATGATCGATTCATCACTAAGTCAAGCGTGCTCGACAAGAGGCAAGATGTGACAGCGAAAAGAATCTTGAAGCAGCCGAAGGAGCCTGGATTGCAAGCAGTGTTTTCTGAGAGGCGCGAGGATTGCCATCGGAGATCGTCCGAGAAGGGAATTTCCAAGGCGCAGCCGGTTATATAAATACAATACTTGACGCCCGTGACAGCACTTAGTTAAAGTCCACCCCGACCCCAAGAATCTCTCCAGCGGTACCGGCGTGTCGCTTATCTGAACAGGAGTGACGAGATGCAAATTTATATTCCGCCCACGATGTCCAGTAGAATTCGTGCCGCGTGGGCCAAATTAACTCCCGAACAGCGCAGCCGGATCATGCCGCTTATTCAGCGGGGCCATCAAAAGGCACTGATCGCGACGCGCGAGCGCGTCGCCCCGCCCGTCGATGAAATGACAGGCCCGTCGCTGAACCTGGCGCTAAGTGCAATGACGGGCGACACCACCGGCATCGTCGACACCTTGGACACCGGCATCGTCGTCACGGTCGACGGCGGCGGCGAAATCTGGGGGACCGGAAAGTACGAGGCCCTCGATCCCGGCTGGCTGGAAGCGTTCGTGTTGTGGCTGGAAAATCTTAGCGAAAATAAGCATCCTTTCAACTCCAGTCCTGTCGTTACCACAATTGACGACACGATAACAATCGCGATCGCCGGAGACTGGGGGACCGGCGATTGGCGAACCTCCGCTAATCCGTCACCGAGCACAAAGGTCTGCAAACAGATCGCAATTCTCCAACCGAATCTGACAATCCATCTCGGCGACGTGTATTACGCCGGCTCCGATGACGAAGAACAACACATTCTCGTGAAGTCGTGGCCGCGGGGTTCGGCCGGTTCGCTTGCGCTGAATTCCAACCATGAAATGTATTCAGGCTGCGGTCCGTATTTTGACGCGATCGGTGCCGCACCATTCCTGATGCAGAAACAATGCAGCTATTTTGCGCTTGAGAACAAGAATTGGGTCATCGTCGGTTTGGACTCAGCCTATTTTGCCGACGAGTATGGAATGTATCGAGAAGGCTCTCTCTCTCGGGACGGCAAGGGGGTTGAGCTGGATTTTTTGCGGGCGCAAGCAGCCAAGAAAAAGAAGCTTATTTTGCTGACCCACCATAACGGTCTCGCCGAAGACGGTTCGAGCCAAATGGCAATCTGGTCACAGGTCATGGATGCTTTCCCCCCGGATGCCGGGCCCGCATTCTGGTATTGGGGTCACATGCATGCGGGGGTCTGGTACGACAGACAGTCGAATGGAACCGCCGAGGTCAATTGCCGTTGTTGTGGACATGGCGCGTTGCCCTGCGGGCAGGCCCCGAACATGTCCAAGAGTACGAACATTATTTGGAACGAGGATCGCTGCGCCGGTGATCCGGATATACCGCAACGCGTTCTGAATGGCTTTGCCGTGATTTCACTCGATGGCCCGAAAATCACGGAGACGTTCTACGATGAGGACGGCGGCGTTGCCTACCCGCGGGCGGCGGCAACTCGCCCGGTGTTGTCAGCACCTCTATCGTCCGTCGTCAGGGCAGCGGCCTTCCAGCAGAAATCACAACTGGATTCGGGGTTCGCAGAATCAAGGCTGACAGTTCGGATTTTCGACGGCACGCGGCAGCCAATTTCATCCGATGTCAGAATCCTGATTACAATTACTGACGGCAACGAAAGTCAGCGATATCGAGACTACCGTCCATCCGGCACAACGTTCCAGCTTCCCTTCTTCGATAATCTCGGGGACAACTACACGGTGATCGCGTTCGCCGACCGCTTTAGTCAGGCGGGCTTCACGCCGGTCAAATGTTCGCCGGCCGTGCCGCAGATCTTGGACATCATGCTCCTTCCCAAAAACGCAGGTTTTCGCTTCACCGGCGCGCAGTGGGACAAGCTTGCTATCAGTCAACCGTTACTGTACTCAATCCTTGCGCACGGCGCGGCAAACCCAAGCGCGGCCGCCGACCGATATGCCGAATTGATGGAAACGCACGCGCCGGTTCTGGCTTGCCTTTTCAACATCGCAACCGCCATGAGTTCGATCGCTCTGCCGGTTGGCAACCCTTTGCAGTATTTCAAGGAAGTCATCTGGGATAACACCATGGCCCAGGACCGCTTCTACGGTTGGGCTGACCGCGTGCTTTACGATCAAGTGCGGATGGCGGCAGCGCAGGGGACGTTCTCGCGCGAGGCTGGCTTCGCGGCGTTTCATTCTGGAGCGACGGACAGTTACAAGCAGATTCAATTTGGTGAAGCGAACGTCCAGCTGACGTTCCATGCGAACGACACGAAGCTCATTGACGGCGTCAACTGCATCATGATCGAACCCGACATCGACTATTACAAGGACCTTGCCGCGCACACATTGCTGGAGGTTATTTCCAACGGCCTGAGCGGGAATCTGACAGACCCGCGGCAGGTTTACGTTCTGCGATGGATTGCGGGCCGACACGCCGGGGTTCCGGAATTTAATCCTCCCTACGTGATCGGCTAATGTGGTACCGGGTTTCGCTGCAGGGCTGGCGCGGGAGTCACTTCGCGAAAAGATGGATGTCTTTCCAAAAAAAGATAACAAAGGTAGACGAAACGATAGCCAGCCAGATTTTCGCTGACAGATCCTGTCCGTATTTAAACAGTTCGAAATTTTCTGGGGCAGTCTCGTCAGAATGATAATCCTTGAGGTAAATGAACCAGTATTCGTACCAGAACCAGGTCGGCGGCATTACGGTCCAGGCTATAAGCATGACGACCTGCGCCACTTTAACGTCGGGCCACGATTGGCCTTCAAGGATCGGCGTTCCCCAGCCATACCAGGCTAGAAGCATCGTGGAGATTACACCGAAAGACGTTACCGCGCCGACCCATATATAGCGTCGCTTATTCGTGACGAAAAGCTCCGGCGGGTGAGAAGCTCTTGGCATAGATCTAACGGTCGGCAGCGTATCACAAGCGTGCGAAGCTCGGCATTCTGCTTGTGACATCGGCACCTCGAGGCTAAGCGGGCGCGCGAAATTCTAGCTCTTCCGCATGATGGAAGGACTCCACAGATGGCGAAAAAGAACAAAAAGAAGAAAAAGAAGCGATCCTCGGCCCCAAAGGCGGTTACGGAGACTGGCTCCGTTCCGGTCTCAAACCCAAGCTACGGTAGCGCGCTGAAGGGCGTCAGAATTTACTACGAAGGCGGGCGCCCCGCGCGTCTCCGAGAGGATGGATCAATTCAGTTCGGCAAGAACATTCTGGAAATTCTTAGAAAGCGCTTTGACAACAAAGTGCGTTGGATTATAACGCCGGAAACCGACACGATCGAGGAGCGCGCCGGTGAGTTTCACGTGCGTATTTCGCAAAAACTTCTATCGCGGATGTCAGGAGAAAAGTTCGAGCGAGACCGCGACGTTAAGAACGAGATCGTTCAGCGTAAATTCTACGCAGTCTTTTCGACCCACTTCACCACGCCGCCGCCGGCGGTGTATGCACCCGGCGCGTTGCACCGCATTCTTGGACCGGGCGTTGCAAAAAAGTTATCCTCAACAGATAAGGAGGCTCTGAACGCGTTTCTGCCCGAATATCTCAAGACAGAGGCCATGAGCGCGATCGTTCTGAAGGCTTCGACCCAAGTGGAGAGCTTGAAGGAGCTGGCGACGGAATTGGAGACCGAGATCGCCTCTTCGCATGCCGAGAGCTGGTGGCAGACCTACATTCAGAACAAAATTCTGTTAATTCAGCAAGGATACATTCGGGCAATCGACAAAATGAACATAGGTGTGGGGGAGACAAAGTTCCCGGATTTCTCACTCGTGACCCACGACAATTATCTAGACATCTTGGAGATAAAAAAACCGGATACCCCCGTACTGAAACTGGACGCCAGCCGGAATAATTATTACTGGGACGCCGAAATTTCCCGAGCGATCATACAGGTTGAGAATTACCTGGCGAACGTCGCTCGCTTTGCCAGTGAAGTGCGAAGTTTCATCCTACAAGTACGGCATAAACCTGAAAGTCGTCAGGCCACGCGGGATAATCTTGGCCGGGGACGCACGCACATTCACGGAACAGAAGCAAAAGGATGATTTCCGTCTTCTGTCGCATGGGCTAAAGAATGTGAATATTCTCACCTACGACGAGCTGGCGACGCGGCTGAACAATTACATTGAGGTGTTAGAACAGTATAGCTCGCCCTCTAAATAATTGGCCTTTTCGTGAAACCATAAGTTGAAGCAACCCGAACGCATGCGCGGTTGTTATGGATTACACCCCACAGAATCGACGCCTACCACGAAATCGAGAATGCCATCTCATTGCGAAGCGCGGTGTCGGTTTGATCTTTGAGCGCGAACCAGTAGGTGAACATCGCCGTTAAGTTGGGTACGAAAATAAAGAATGCCGTGTCAAATGCCTTCAGAACCGCGGCTTGCCGATTCATGCACCTGGATTTACTGGCTGGTATTCGAAGCTCGGGCCCGGATTCTGGCCGTCCGGGAGAGTGGTGGAGACGATCATCTCCAGCGCCAGCTCGCGCAGCGAATGCATGAGTTGGATGGCAAGTCCCAGCCGGTCGGGATGGCCGTTAAACGCTTGCTGAAGAGCCTTAAGCAGGCCCGTGTACGCGTAGTTGAAATTGTCGTTCAGATAATGCGCCTGGGTGCTCGGGGGGTACTTGGACGCACTCGGGTCGTCGATGACGGGCAGAACCTTGGATTCGTCGAACGGAATCGGCGGACCGTCGTAGCGGTACCGCTGATCTGGGGGAGTGCCGGGCGGCGGATTCGGTATAGGCTGCAATTCGCGGCCGTAATAGATCTCTGCAAAGCGGTAGTAGTGAGCGAACTTGTATTCCGGATCCAGGTTGCCGTCTAGGTCCAGCGGAGATGTCGAAGTCCCTTCGCCTTGCTGTTTGATAATTTCGATCCCCTTGACGACATCGGCCACAGTGCGGATCGGGAAAAGTTCGCTCGCGGGAAAGCCCCCGCCGACCACCTGTAGGGAGGTGCTGCCCGTAAGTATGCCCTGTCCCAGTTCCTCGATCTTTTTCCGGATTCTCGTGTAGAACTGGCCGATGGTGACTGGCGCCTTCGCGAGCGCCAGCCCCACCGGGAAATAAAGCGGATTTTCGGGCTCCTCGATCGCCATGAAGGTGTCGTGATCGTGCTGCTTGGAGAAACGCTTCAGGTGTACCACCAGGTTCGATTCCACGCCGCCGGGAAGCGGCCCGGGGTAAGCGGGAATGAAATCGGGCTTATCGATGCAGGGCGAGCCGCCGAGCGCGTTCAGGATGTTGCACGCGATCGCGAAATGCAGCATCTCTTCCCGAATGACGGAGAGGATGATGTTCGCGGTCTCAAGGTTCGGAGATCCTGGAGCGTAGTTGTCCGCTGCCAGGGAGTAGTAGGAGTACAGATATGGCGGCAGGGTGGCGTGTTCCAGCTCAATGGCTTTCTGCAGCGCCCTGCGCAGGCCACCGGGCTGGTCGATGTCGTCGAGAAGTTGCTTGTTGAGGACAATCATAGCGTTCTCTTCCCTTCCGGATTAAAGATGCTTCCGGCGCGCCCGCAGTTGGGTGTAGAACGCGGCTTTACCGCCCCGCCCCGGAAGCTCCTCTGGAGTGCTGGCGCTCTCTTTCACGACCGCCGGCGGGGCAAGTGCGACCCGGGGCGTTCCCTTTAGCGGGTTCTTCAACCACTCCAGGATTCCTTTCCGCTTGTCTCCGGAAAGGTCGCGCGTCACGGGCATGTAGTTCGGGTCTCCGGGATCGAGACCGAATGCGACCGCCAGCATGTGACGATTGGCGACCACCGAGTCGTAGTCGGCCAGATCCACGAAGCGGCTCATGATGGGGTATAGATTGGCATACTGTTGGAAGATAGGCTGCAGCGATCCATACCAAGTCACCGGATGATCGGGATTGAACGTATCCCACACCAACAGGCTGATGAACTCGCCGGGATCGAACGGATACGCCAGCCCGGGCGCCAGCGTGTCTTCCAGAGCGCAGCGGATTCCGTACACCTGGCCGTCAATGTACCCGCGAGAATTCCCGGGATCGCTTGCGGTGACCTTCAAACGTGCCCGGCCGGACTGATCGAGCACCAGGGTGCGCGGAAAGTCCAATGCCGTTTCGGGCACGCCAACCAGCGGGCCACCTCCAATCTGAGTGCCGTCTAGGAAATTGATCACGCGCGCGCCCGGCAGCGGCGCGCCAAAGTGGGTCGCGTAGAGATCCACCTCGGCGCTGTCTCCCGGATTTAGGCGAAATACGAACTGGTCGGCACGAATATAGAGCCCGCCGGGCGGCTCCGCAATCGCCGGCGCTGGCTGCTGCCCGGCGGAGGGCGCCAATAAAATCGCGAGCGGATTATTGGCGACGGTGTCCAGTTCATCCCATGTCAGCTTGCGGTTCTCGGGAAGAACGGCGACCCCCGCGGTCCTCTGGTACCACCCGTTCGCAAGATAATCTACGCTGGCGAGCGGTAGATATTCTGGGTTCCCGGCGGCATCGGTGATGGCGCACACCACCATCATGGGCCCAAAGTTTTGAAACGGTCCTCCCGGCTTTTGGGTGCAAACGCAGTTACCCAAGTCGAGGTAGATCTTCCCCGCTTCCCGGTCCACCACCGCCTGGCAGAAGTTCAAGTTGCCCGCCGGAACAAAGAATCCCTGGCCGGGACCCGCTGTGGTCATCAGGTGCCTGCCGAGAACGAAATGCCGCGGCTCGTCATCGGCGGCCGGACCGATCGTTCCCGCCACTCGCCCCAAGGTAAACGTGGGCGACTTGAAGTCGTCGTCGAAGGCGTCGACGTTGAACTTGATCGAAAGCAGCCCGTTTGACGCGGCTTTCCGAAGCGCTTGGAGAAATGGCGAATCGTCGATATCCCCCCATTCGAGGTCCGTCAGCACCGATTGATACATGGCGCAGCCCATCCGGTCGCCCGGGCCCCCGTTGAACACGCGCTCGAACAGGTCCATGAAAGCGGCGACTTTGTATTTCGCCCGCATCAACGTGTGGCCGTGTTGGTTGGCAATCCGGATCTCCATGCCCCAGATTTCGGAGACCCCCTGCTGGGCGGGATCCAGGTCTACGAGTTTGGCAGCAACGGTTCGATCCGAATCGGCAATTAGGTAGGTCAGCACCGGGTCGGTCGGCGGCGCGGGCCGCCCATCGACAAGCCACGCGGAGGTGATGTTGCAGCCGATCATCCGCCAGTTGGCGTCGCCGCGCGGATTCCACCATCCGTTGGCGTTTTGACCCTCTTGGCGCTGCTGATACTGCGGCCTGAAGGTGGTGTTATTGAAGTGCGTCGGATCGTTGTTAACGGTTGATACCGCCGCCTGGAAACTTCCATAAAAATGCAGTCGCAGTGGATTCAGGTAGCTCATGACAATCTCGCTTGGCGCGTTGCTCTGACTGCTCGCTCGTCTCCGTTGGGTAGCTCAAAGCACGGCCGCTCACTGAGCACTTTCAACATGCACTGAACAAGGTGCAAGTGACGCATTTTGTGGACCGCGATGTTTAATAGGGGCTCTTTCCAGCGAGGCGCGCTTTCAAATTGAGCGGCCCGACAACAATTATTTCTTTCGATCTTCGAGAACTCTTGTGGCGCACTCTTAATCGAGCACGCTACGAAGATATGGTTCGCTAACAGGCGAGGTTCAAAGCTCGCGGCGTGTCGGAGCATTGACGCGAGCAGCTCTCTTCCGTCCTTTGGATTTGTTTCTGTCATGCCGCACCTCCATACCAACGCGACAATATCATTGACCTTTGGAGAGCGGCCGTACTATACCCTACTGCTCGCCGTGCTGTCTTATGGATTGTTTACGTGGCGAATCATGACAATATGTTTAGACCTTGCCGTCGAGCAAGGAGTGATTGCGATCAAGCACTCATGCGAGCAGACGTGCGGCGCCGGTCTTCAATTCAGTAGGAGAGAATGACTCAAAGCAGTCTCGGGCAGGCATGAGAGCTCCTTCGAATGCGAAATTATCATATTCGTGTGAAGGTCAAGGCCATAACTCGAGTCGGGGTGACGAGGAGGACGACGCGGGCATAGTTGCACACTATTCATTTGCACGAATTATAGAAGAAGTGATAGCTTAACGCGCTAATAGCTAGGTCTTGACTTACGAGGAAGAATAGACGGCGAGACTAGGAGCCAGCGCCATGCCCGAAAGGTTTCCCGGAACCGGCCATCGCTATTTCGTCGATTTCAAGGCCTTTCGAGTCCAACTCTTTTTTCAATCCGAATCTTCGCTCACCTATACGAATGTGAAGTCAGACGGCAGTCTCGGAGGCTCGGAGACCGTAGCGATTTCGGTCGAATCGATTCGAGATCAGCTGTTCTTGGTGACATGGCAGGAATCGGATAAAACGACCGTCGTCCACATTGAGGATTATAGGCTGAACACTATTATCACGAACATCACCGAACCCGACGGTACGTTCGCACAATTTCATGGACAAATGACGCAAATCTTGTAGGGGAGGGGCCGAAAGATGCTGCAAACCGATGTGGTTGCGGCGATGTCGCTCTTCGGCGGCAAGAGCGTGATGGATTGGGCAGAGTTGGGGAGATCTTTAGGCACTTCGATTTTCTGCGAGCTTATTGAATGACGGTGTCCGCCAGATTGTCTTGACATTTCATGGCCAAGAAGTTGATTCACACCGCAGATAGGAGGCCACATGGCACTGAGCTTTGCAAAAGATATCCGCCCTTTATTCCGAGACGGTGACGTCAGTTGCATGGCAACGAAAGGTGTGTCGCTAGACGATCCTACCTGGATGTGTGTCCCGTCGAACGCGCAGGATGTTTACGTCCAGGTATCTACCGGTGCGATGCCTCCGGACGCGCCTTGGTCGCCCGATCGTATTTCTCTTTTCAAGCGATGGATGGATGCAGGCTATCCTTTGTAAACAAGGAGTTGTTTCGATGCGAAAAGCCTTTTTCTCGTTGATCGCGGTGGCTCTGGTAGGTTTGTGGTCTGGGGAAGCTTCGGCGCAGGGCACAGCGCTTCCATGGGGACAGTCATCTGACATGGCCGCGTGGGAGACATTTCTCCAGATAACTTCGCCATCAGGAGCTGCGGGCAGCCGCAATGTCGAGTTTGAGACATGGGCTTCGGATCAGGATATCTATCAATTGAAGCCGCACTGGCCCGTCACTGGTGAACCGAAGCGCTTGCAGGTTAGCGCGCTCAGTCAAGCGCACTTTGCTGGAGGAATCAGCATCCGGACGATTACGCCCGACCAGTGTCAGCCGCCAGCACAGCCGCCCGCGGGCAACTTCCCTTCGAAGCCTGCGTGCATTGGCGAGGAAGTCAGGCGAAACTGGGCGTCCTACCAATATATTGTGGGTAACGGACTCAATACCAAAGCCGGGCTGATCGCGGCCGCGATCAAGGGTTTCAAGGTTGACCTCCCCGAGGATGCAATTGAGGTGAAAGGCGACTGGGTCAAAGTGAGCGACCTACTCGCATGGATCCCGGCTCTGAAAACGCCCGAGAAAGTTAGGGAAGTGTATTACACCAACATGGTTACGTCAGGATCTACGACCACCGAATACGCACTGGTTGGCTTGGCCATCAGCACGAAACAGATCAAAAATTGGGTATGGGCGACGTTTGAGAATCAAATGAGCCCGGGACGTTGTGACGATATAGGTTGTCGAGATAGCTATGGGGCTGCGGTCGCCGATGTGAAGAAGGCGGCTTCGCCTAACACGTACTACGGGGAATGCGTCAAGAGTGCCGCCGTTGCGGCAATGTTTACGAACGCCGGGACGAATCCGGTTTGGAACAATTACTGCCTTAAGGGTTCGCAGATCACGTTCACAAATCTAGACAGCTCTCCCACCTTGCTTGGCAATTCGGTAGTGGAAAGAATCAACGCCAGTGTGCCGATACCGAGATCATCGTGCATCACATGCCACGGGTATGCGGCCTTCAATCAGCAAGGGGACAAGAACAGCGCGGTATTGAGAGTTCCTGCCAATTCCCCCATCGGCGAGGTCGATCAAAGCATGATGCAGGGATGGACTCTAAATGATTTCTTGTGGGGCGTTCTGTTTGCCAAGTAGGAGGGATGCATGTGCGCCTTGAATCCGATTCCGTCGGGTTTTCAACTTCAATCCGACTGGCAATCCAGCACGCCTCCGAATGTGCCAGTAATGCCGGCGTCGTGGACGGCGGCGGTGCTGCTCTCCCCATTCGGAGACTCGGTCGCCCCGATGGGGAACTATTCGCAGCTGGCTGTCGCCACAATCGAATCCTCATTCACGGCGGTTGAGAGCTGGATGCGCGTTAGGCTATCTCTCACGCGCGACCACACTTATTTCGACTTCGCTTTTGTGAACGTCAACCGGCCTGGGCAATCACCGCGATACGAATGGTACTGGATCGATTCCACACCCGCCGGTCAAGTGAAAAAAATCTTTGGTCCGTTCAGTACAACGTTGCAAATCCCCGGAACAGGTCTTTTCACGGATAACGATACGAGATGGGGCAACTCGTATCCGCTGATGTGTACCGATACCAATCCAAGAGGGATTGAATGTGACCATTGGGTGCTGCGTACACCGGGGGCGGCAGATCACGGTAGCTGGTACGCATTCCGGCGCGACACTGGGAATTTATTCCGGATTTTCAACATGGATTGTACGAATCCACAGATGATTCCGATTCTCGGCTCTTACTACATTGTCAATATAGGGCACTTTGCCCTAAATACGAGTAAACAGTCCACAGAAATATTCGCTTTGATAAAGAGTGGCGCGGCGGCGCCCCACGCCGGTTACTGGAATCCGATGGTCACTCAAGAAGATATTCAGCGCGCAATTGCGACTCCGCTCGCTTCAGCAGATTCGACCGCCGAGGAGATTCAATCTGTTATCCCGGGGTTCTCAGCAATGCCGTCGGGCGTAGCGCTTCCTCAATGGACCGACAAGACCTATATAGAAGGATGGACGCTCGGGACCGATTTCATCCCGTATTTTACCCGTGTCTGCTACCTATGGACCGGCGACGCCGACAGCAAACAGCAGACTGTCTTCATCGGGCAAGGTCCTACGGGTGGGGAAGGGAGCTATCTTAAGCGGACCGACACGTGCCTCAATACCCAGCGGACAGACCAGCCGTACCTCGAATGGAACAACGGAGCTAAAACCTGGGAGCTGAAGAAATGCCTTGACCCCCTTCCGGGAGTAGGGCTGCCGTTTCCGGACTGGCTTGCCCGCGACGGGGGCGTAGCGATGGGGCAAATCATAGGCAATCCGAGCTTCGGCCTCGCGCCGGGTCAGGTGTTGAATCTTGTCGCGGCGGAGTTGCAGCGGGGCAAGGGTGAACTGGCCATTTTCTGGGTCTGGTTCCTCGGGAACGGTACGGGAATGCTTTTCTCGGAGGGTAATTTCATGAACTCGATGTCACACAACCTCCAACTGATCGACTATAACCTCTTTCTTCGAAACGCTCCCGTTACGAGTGCCGATTTCTCAAACCCCTGTGGAGTGGCAGCCGAGCGAAGAGTCGCACCGGTGAGTGGAGTGCTGGGGCACCTAATGCGCATGGGTTCAGTATGAAAAGGCAGCGAGTGGGTCGTCAATAAGTTTACAACTCAGCAGCCCGACGGAGGTCTGAAGTGATTCCACTACGTTTGACGTCAAAAGGACAGCCGGCATTCGATACGCCGGGGCACCTTGAATATATTCCTGCGCAGGTAATCGTGAAAGTTAAGTCGGATGTCGTCGAAGGGTTTCCCGACTTGGCGGGCGCAACCGTTGCGACCGCGCGTTCATTCAGGCTGCCAAGTGTCATAGAAGAACCAATTGGAAGCTTGCGCCGTAAAGGACTGCTCGAGCAAGTGATACCGGTGTTTGCAGAGGCTCCGCTAGCCGCACCAGCCAAGGCCAGAGCGCGCGGAGCTGCTGCGGCCGCACGCAGCGCTGACGCCGAAGCGGTTTCCGGTCAGGCGATTCTCGACATTCGCATTCCCTCAGTTGCCTTCGCGCGCAGCATTCGGGAGGTTTCGGACGAGGATCTGCGCGGGATCAACCTTCTGCGCCTGTCCCCCAAAGCCAATGTCACACAGGTTCTGAAGGAATTGAAGGCGTCTCGTGGCGTCGAGTATTGCCATCGAGTCGCGGCACGGTGGCCCGCCGAAAAAGCCAATCCCGTACTGAACCGGCAATGGGGTCTCCGCGCGACCCACTGGTTTGAAAACATCCGGTCCATCGATGCGAGCGGCATCAAGGTGGGCGTGCTTGACACCGGCGTCGATAGAACTCATCCGGACTTACAAGCTGTAATTGCGGGCTACAATTTTGACGGAACGACCGAGGAGGACATCGTCGGCCACGGCACCCATGTTTCAGGAATAATTGCAGCCAATCCGGATGATCGCGCCGGAATTACGGGAGTCAGCAACTGCAAGCTCAATGTTTGGAAGATTTTCGGCGACACGCCGGCCGATGATGGCAACTATTACGTGGACGAAGTACCTTATCAAAGGGCGTTGAGGGCCGCTCAAACTGCGGGCATGCAAGTGATCAACCTCAGTATAGGAGGTACGGCGAAGGATCCAACGGAGGAGATGCTGTTTGGCAGGCTTGTCGCGGCGAACATAACGATTGTCGCCGCAATGGGTAATGAATACCAGCGCGGGAATCCTGTCGAATATCCCGCTGCCTATCGTGGAGTGATTGCCGTGGGTGCCACCGATGAAACGGATGTGCGCGCCGCCTTTTCAAATACGGGGCCGCACATCAGCTTGAGTGCTCCGGGTACCAATATACTGTCCACCCTCCCGATTAAAACTTCGGCCTATCGTCCGCAAGAAGAGACATCGTATAAGGCTTGGAGTGGTACTTCGATGGCAACTCCTCAAGTCACGGCCGCCGCGTCCCTTATCCTTGCGGTGAATCCGGGATTCTCGAATGCACAGATTGCGTCTCGGTTAAAGGATACCGCGACGAAGGTTCCGGCCATGGGTGGCAATCCCAACACATTGGAACTAGGCGCCGGTTTACTGGATGTTCAGGCCGCAGTACAATGATTATGTGACCGAGAATGCAAAGAGCGTAGCGACGCCAGGTGTCCAGCTGTCGGTCAAACTCCAACCGGACGCGGATACAGGCGAATTTCTGCGCAGCTTCTCCCATGTACCCGGCGTTATTAAGGTTACCCAAACGTTTCCGGGAGAAAAGGACCAGGATTTGGCCGGCCTTTTCGTAGTTGAAGTCGATGGATCCGCTCTGAAATCTGCTATGAGAGTTCTTCGGTCGTACTCGTTCGTTGAGTACGCCTCCGATCCCGCGCCACGCAGGTTAATTCGTTAATCTCCGTTCCGAACCTGGATTCAATTCTGTTGCGAAATAGCTCGGTCTGCCAGACACGATATTTTTCGCTCGGAAATCCGAACATTTTTGTTGACCCGCTCCATCAAACACGATAATAACCTGATCGGTAAATTCGATGTTTATTGTTTGCGACACGGAGTATCAACAAAAGGGTACTATTGCCGGTCCGTTAATCAGTCGGTCCGGGACTAGAGGGTGTCGCAAGGTAGCTATCGAGTGCCTCAACGGGCCGAGGCTTTCGAACTTTCACGAGGAGGTCCCAATGCCGACACCCGTCTTTTCGTCGTTAGCGGTTGATTTCGGCCTCGCCATTTTGTTTGGAGGTTTGGGAGGGTTTATTTTGGGCTTGCTTCAGGACAAGGGGCTCGAAGTCCCTCACTTCAACAAGGCGGATGGTGTCACATTCATCGACGCCGGATTTCTGGCTGACATTATCGTAGGATCTGCTGCGGGGGCTCTCACCTACGCCATAAATCATCCCGCGGGACAAGTGCAATTATTTGCCAGCACGTTTACCGCAGGCATAGGGGGTAGCGGAGTGCTCAAGGCCTACGTGAAGGGAACTGCGGCGAGAGAACAAGCTAAGCTAGCTTCGTTGTACAAGACAGCCGCCACAGACGCTTCGGCCGGAACAAATATAAGTGCGCGTCTCTCTGTGCTCAATGTGGAAGATCAAGAGGTGCAGAGACGTTTCGGCCCTCGCTAGCCTGATTTTTCTTGGGGCTGCCGCTTCGGTCAGCAAAAGGGAAAAATGTGCGAGTCAGTGCTATCGAGCTGCGACAGACCAGCCAGCTATGCGCCCGCACGCAGACCGTTACGTACAACTGCTTGCTCGGTTAACGCTCAGGAGACAGTTATGATATACGCTGGCACAGTCGTTGTGACTTTGATCTCCCTCGCGTTATGTGTTCCGCTAGCGGCTCAATCGCCACAGCCCTTTCTGCCTCCGCCGATACTTAAGGCAACCCCTGCAGCGGGCATGACTACGACGATGTCGACCACGATCTCCGCTGCTGGTTGCAACCCGGCAGGTGACATCAGCCAGGCCGGCAACGTCGTCAACGTGAATCTAGTCGTTCGCGAAGACACCAACGCCATCGCGAACCCTTCCACCGGAATAATGGATCAGGTTCGTCTGCGCTCGTATGGCGGTTGTCTGTCCGGCCCGCTGCTGGAGGTGCACCCCGGCACAACGCTACGCATACATCTTATCAATGACCTCGCAAAAGCGGACCCGACGTGCCCGGCAGGGCAGGACCCTCCGGACGGCTCTGCCGGATGTTTCAACACCATCAACATGCACTTCCATGGCCTCCACGTGTCGCCTTCCGGCAACAGCGACAACGTTCTGCTCAACATCGCGCCGCAGACCCAGTTCGACTATGAGATCAATATTCCCGGAGATCATCCCGCGGGCACATTCTGGTACCACGCTCATCGCCACGGATCAACCGCCACGCAAGTTGCCAGCGGGGCCTCCGGCGCGCTCATCATTCGTGGTGACCGCCATTACACGGGCGGCGCCCCAGGCGATATCGATACCATCCTTCATGATGCGAACAACAAAACTTTCCCCGAGCAGATCTTGCTCTTCCAACAAATTCCCTACGCCTGCTTCACTGACGGTACGTTGACGACGATCATCAATAATCCGGCGGACAAGACTTGGTCCTGTCCCTCCGGCAAGATCGGTATCGTCGAAAACTTCAACGCTCAACTTGCCTCACCCACAGTCTGGGACACGAGTGGTCGGTTCACCAGCATCAACGGAGCTGTTCAGCCAACCTTGACTGGCGTCCAGGCGGGCGTAATCCAGCACTGGCGCATGATCCACGGCGGCATTCACGATACCGTCAACCTGCAGATCGTTCCCATGGTCGCGAGCAAAAATCCGAGAGCGAGCGGGGCGCTGGAAGGAATAATTGCCGGAACTCCGGTGGAGCAAGCGAAGATCATCACGGAGATATGCCCCAGCACAACTCAGCCCAACAATCCCGTCGCGCTGGTTCCCCAGTTCGAAATCGCCGCCGACGGACTCACCCGTGCGTCCATCCGCTCTATTGGCATCAAGGATGGCGTTATTCAGACGAGTATTAGTGGTGGCATTGGTACTAACTTCATGCAACCCGGTTATCGCAGCGATATCCTGCTCGTCTTTCCGCGTGAAGGCACCTACTGTGTACTCAACCAGGCGGCAACGCCAGCTGAAAGGGAGAGCGCCGGTGGAGGAGGTCAGGGTACCAACGAGGTACAACTGCTCGCCACTGTCGTGGTCAAGGGAGGTAAAGCCATCAACGTTGACCCGGAAAAATATGTCCGCCAGGCTCTTTACGATGGAAACAAGAATGATAAGGCTCTTCCCGCCGCCGCTCTTGCCGGGCTCCTGAAGAGCGATCTGACACCGTGGAGAGGCATGAACGACCTGAAGGATGAGACTGCAAATCCCGATGTCCAGCACGCTGATTTTTTCATCGGCAGCCTCCCTTTCCCCACGGCATTTCCTGCCAACGGTCCCGCCTTCTCCCAGGACAAACCGCCGCACGGGCCTTGGAGCGCTTTCGGTTTCTACATTAACAAGAAAATTTACGATCCCAGTCGCGTCGACTTTACAAGGCAAGTAGGGACCACTGACGATTGGGTTCTCACCTCCAAGGTCGAGCCACACATATTCCACATTCACGTCAATCCCTTTGAGGTTATGGACGTGCAACATGCCGGCAAGAGCATCTTTGGTCCCAACGGTGAATGCCTTGAGCCACCCGACTCGGTTGGTCTTCAGAATCAGTACTGCGGCATGTGGCACACCTTTAAAGACACGGTCTTCGTCCAGAACGACTACCAGGTCATGATCCGCACCAAATACGACCGATATATCGGCGAGTTTGTCATCCATTGCCACATTCTTGATCACGAAGACAGCGGAATGATGACGAACATCCAAATCGTTCCCGACTTGGGAGCGCCCGGGAACGGCATCGGTATGTCCGGCATGCGCCGTACGATGATCAATAACCCTACACCCAAAGAATAGGAGGTACCTGTGAGCAACCCTCTTGCAGGGACATGGATTTACCGCAGTTTCCTAGATGACCCCGTTCCGGTTGGCAACGATCCCACCAAACTCGAAGCCTTGCTCTTCGCGGAAGCGCAGTGGACGGTCGAAGATACACCGGCGACAATTTTCGAAGGGAAATTAAGTTTTGGTGCAGGGAATGTCATGGACTTAAAAGGTGTTGTGAGCCCGGACTCGAGCGCAGCCCGGCCTCACGTTCACATCGTGGGTGAAGGGCGACCAGGTACATCGACTGAACATTTTTTCTATGACTACGACGGCTCTCTGACGGAGCAGTGGCCTAACGGAGTCAAACAAGTGCCGGCAATCACGGGTTCAGTCATACGTGTGAAAGGGCACGATGGGCAACGGGCCGGATTGGTGGCCTCTTTTATCGCGGTCAAAGCAGGCTAATTTATCTCGTAACGGTGTGGCAGGAGGCGAGATGGAACTCGGAATTCCCGTATATGAAGGCGTAGACCTGCTCGATGTTGCGGGACCTTATGAGATGTTCAAATGGGTTGATGAAAAAAAGGGCCTACGTACCGTCATTTTATCCGAGGACGGACATTCAGTAACCTCGGGAAACGGGTTGCGGTTCGAAGTGCATGCGACCTTCGCAGCGACTCCTACTCTGGATGTCTTGTGGGTACCGGGCGGCGCTGCCGAGATCATGCAAAACATGATGTTAAATCCAGAATCTGCATATCTAACCTACCTGAGGAAGGTTGCGACGGGGGCGAAATGGATATGTTCTGTTTGTGAGGGCGCGCTTTTGCTAGCCCGTGCTGGTCTTTTGGATGGACATCGTGCAACCACGCACTGGGCCGTCGTGCGCTGCCTCCAGGGATTTCCGAAGATCGACGTCGACGTGACCAATCCGCGCTTTGTTGAATCGGGAAACAGGCTTACCGGCGGAGGTATTTCCTCCGGGCTTGACGAAGCACTGAAGCTGATCACGCTCCTCTTTGATGAGAAAACCGCCGTCGCGGTTCAGCAGACGACTCAATATTTTCCCAAGCCTCCGGTGTGGGGAAATATCCCGGCCGCGCCGGCATGCACGATTCATTGGCAAACGAAGAAGCAGAACTCGGCAAAGGGCCCACTAACACGAAGCAGAAAATGAGATTTGCACTGTGGAGAAGAATCAATGGTCACTTACACCCGAGCGAACGCATGGAACAATGGTGGGACTTTCGCTAACACGGACCTCTTGTGGTATGCGAAGGGAGTTGGCGCAATGCAGGCGCGCGCCATTGGTGATCCGGCAAGCTGGTGGTTCTTTGCCGCGATGCACGGCCAATACCTGCAAGACCCAAAGGTTCCCATTTACTTGGCGAATGGCTGGGGCGCCATACCCTCGCCGCCTACGGTGCCACTTGCAAACTATCAGCCGCCCTCCTCGACGCAATTTTGGGATCAATGCCAGCACCAAACTTGGTTCTTCGCTCCGTGGCATCGCGGATATCTCTTGGCGTTGGAGGCTCAGGTCCGGGCTGACGTGGCCAGTCTCGGGGGGCCTCCGACTTGGGCACTACCGTATTGGGACTATTTCGGGGATACCAAACAATATAAGCAATACAGTATCCCGCCGGCATTTACGCAGCTGAACATGCCCGACGGAAGCTCTAATCCGCTTTACGTGGCGGCCCGTTACGGACCCGACGGTAGCGGGACTGATATTTATGTCCCGACCGCGGAAGCAATCAAGGATCACCCCAAAAATCCACCCCGCGGCAAGGTGACTCAGGATTGCATGTGTAACACGGTATTCAAGGGTGACGAAACAACGGCTGAATTCGGTGGTCCGGATACCACGACGCTTGGTTGTTTCTGGCACGGGGGCGGGAAATCCGGCCTTCTGGAAAACGATCCGCATAATCTAGTTCATAACTACGTGGGAGGCCCCAACACAGAGGGCTTGATGGGCGATCCCGGGCTCGCCGCGCTCGACCCGATTTTCTATTTGCATCACGCCAATATCGACCGGATGTGGGCGGGATGGAATGACGTGCTTGGAAACGCCAATCCGACCGACCCCAACTGGCTGAACGGACCCGCCGCCTGTGGAGACGCCGTGTTCGTGATGCCGATGCCTGGCCCGAATTCGTGGGTGTACACTCCGCAGCAGGTGAACAGTCTCAGTCAGCTGAACTATAACTATGAGAGCTTTGCCAGTTTGCCAAAGTGCGTTCCGCCCTCGGTTCAACTCGCCGGGCGCCTCGCGAAGCTCGGTGCGTCCATAGCGGCAGAAAAGGTTAAGGCGGGAACTACCGTGAACATCGGCCGAAAAGTGGAGTTAGTTGGTGCCAGCCAGGGCGCGGTCAAGGTCAAAGGCTCCATGGTGCAGACCTCCGTTAAGTTTGATCCTTCCGTTCGCAACAAGGTATCCACCAGTTTGGCAGCTGCTTCAGAAACGGCTCCGCCGGACCGCATCTTCCTCAATCTGGAAAATATTCAGGGAACACAGAATGCGACGGTCCTCGCTGTCTACCTCAACCTGCCTGAGGGCGCAAATCCAAACGACCATCCCGAGTTGTTGGCGGGTAGCGTAGGACTATTTGGGCTCCGCGGGGCGAGCGCGCCGGATGGCAGACATGGCGGCCAAGGCCTCAGTTTTACGCTAGAGATCACGAATATTGTGGATGCGCTCCACCTCGACAATAAGCTCGATCAGGATTCGCTCCAGGTGACGGTTGTGCCAAGTAGGCCGCTTCCGGAGCTGTCGCCCATCACGATCGGACGAATCAGCATCTACCGCAAGGGTAATTGACCGGATGACCAGTCGAAATCGCGAGTTGGCGCGGGTGGGCGGCCCAGTGCTATTCATGAGCACGGTCGCGTGGATTCTCCTTCTGGCCGGGCCCGGCATGCGCACGCATTGCACGGTCGTGGCCCCCGCCGATGTATTATGGCGCGCATCGCTTCACATACTCATTGCCATGAATCCTCCGGCTTCCCTCGCGACAGGCTGGACCCTGATGCTGGTGGCAATGATGTCGCCGGTGCTGATCCAACCTATCCGCTACATCCGTCTGCGCAGTTTTACGCGTCGGCGTACGCGGTCCATCATACTTTTCGTAACGGGTTATGCGGCAATTTGGATGGCGCTTGGCGCCGTGCTGTGGTCAATCGATTTGGCCGCAAAGTTCTTACCCGAATCGTATCTAGTAGCAGGAGGCATGGTCGTTATCGCGTCAGTTTGGCAGTTCTCCCCGATCAAACAGCGTTGTCTCAATCGATGCCACGCTCACGCGGAACTAGCCGCCTTTGGTGTTGCCGCGGATTTTGACGCGCTTCGTTTCGGGATCATGCATGGGATTTGGTGCGCCGGTTCTTGTTGGGCCTTGATGCTGTTGCCCATGGTGTTGTCCCGCGGCCACGTACTGGCGATGGCTACCGTTGCCGTCCTGATATTCGGCGAAAGACTCGAACAGCCAACGCCCCCGTCTTGGCGCTGGCGTGGCCCAGGTAGAGCAGCACGGTTTGTGGTCGCGCAGGCGCGGATCCGCCTGAATGCCCGGCGATTAGCTTATGGAGCGATCTCATCGAGCGCATGAGTTGGTGCGCTCACGTAGCTCAGCCTACTAACTGCGGAGCGCATCACACCTAACTAGTTCTGATAGACGCTTGTTTTGACCGGACCGATCAACGCTCAGATTGTCAACTTGGAAGCTCCCCGGAAACGGGTTCCCGGAAAGTCGGCCTGACAACAGCCTCCATTCTCGCAAAAGACGGTGGCATTCTTAGGGTTCTTGCGAAATTTTCAGTCCAACTTCAGTTCAAGGGCGGGATAAATGAGCGCTCCCTCGTAAGCGAAGGAAGTGGCACTTAGAATTTTGTACTCCGCACCTTCTCAGCAGAGAGTCAAAAAGCTGCTGGCGCGGGCACCTGCCTCGTGAACAGGTGCTTCCAAAGCAACTGCATTCTCGTTCGTGTTTTTCACTTTCCGCCAATACTCGCAAGCCCTTGAAATTCCGAATCACAGTGTCCTGTCACGGCAATATCTTCCAACCGCAACTTCCCAGGAGCGGGCTTCTGGCCCGAATCCTCGATAGGTTTTCGCGGTCATACTTGCAGGCTGGCCCGGGAATTTAAGAATCGCCTGCAACCGCCGGTCTGGGGACCAAAATGCGGTTTTTCGGATATCATGCGTGATCTGAATTCGGGCGCAGTTTCAGCGCCTAAAATACAATGGCTGAACAGCTTTCTCGAACGAAGCTATACGATCTAGTCTGGTCTGAGCCGATGAGGAATCTCTGCGCACGTTTCGGAATCTCCGACGTCGCACTGAAGAAGACATGCGCGCGAGCAATAATCCCCACCCCAGATCGCGGCTACTGGGCAAAGAAAGAAGCGGGGAAGGAGACGTCTCAGGCGGTACTCCCGATGCGTCCTCCCGGGATGGATGACGAGGTCTCAATCGCGAGTGGCGGCAATCGTTCGTACCAATACTGGAACAAGGAGGAGATTCTTGGCTTCGTTGGCGCTCCTCCACAATTTGCCGAGCCGATCGTGACAGTACGGGCGCGCATCGCTAACACCGTTGACCACGTGCCTGTCCCGCATAAAGTCCGGACGTGGCACCCTGCCATTGATCGTCTCCTCAAAGAGGATGAGAAACGTCGAGAGAAGCAACTAACCGATCCGTATCCGATGTCGTGGGACAAACCCGTGTTCGACACACCATTTGAACGCCGTCGCCTGCGCGTCTTGAACAGCCTGTTCCTGGCAGTTGCGAAGATGAACGGTAAACCATCCGTCTGCGGTCGCGAAGCGCGGGAAATTCGGATTTCCTTTTTTCAGCAGCATCTTTGCCTCACTCTCGATAGACCCAAGAGATCAAATCGCCATGCGCAAGTCTTGAACACAACTGGAGAATCCTGCGATACGAGAATGTGCCTATCTATTCTCAGCGGTTTCGGGTCGGAAACAGTGCTAGCTTTTTGGCAGGATGAGGACGCTCGGAAGCTCGAAATGCACATGACGGACGTCGCGGTCCAGACGATCCTGACCGCTGAGATTCAGTATCGCGAAGGCGCTCTGCGTCAGTATCAATGGCGCGTTCGACGGAAGGCCGAACTTGAAGAAGAGCAGCGCAAACGCAAGCTTGAGGCTGAGCGTGCAGAGAAAGAACGGAAGAAGCGCATCGAGCAGGCTCGAATTAACCGGCTTCTCGGGGATGCGGCAGCGTTTCAGCAGGCTGGCGAGATAAGGAAGTACGTCGAGGTAATCCGATTAACGATCGCACGCGACAGCTCCTCTTCTATGGACGAGGTCGAACAATGGAGCAGGTGGGCGTTGGCTCAAGCCGACCGGATCGATCCAGCTATCGGCGGAAGGTTCTTGAAGGCCATGCAGGATGAGGACGTAAGCCAGGCAACCGGACAATTGCCCATTGGCCAGAACCGGGATTCGAGGAGATCAGATCGCGAGCGGGTCGCGATAACATCGCTTTTCCTCGAACCGGCTAAGAGCCAAGCTGAATAATTTGGTCCCAATCGATTCCAAAGCGGTTGAGGTACTTTCGCAGGCGATCTGCGTCGTTGCTGCTCGTCTTGCGAATTCGCGAGGCACCAAACAATTGACGGCCGGCTTCGGACATTGAACGCGAATTGCGGCAAACTTGGGCTACCTCGGCCAGTTGCGCTCGGTCGAACAGATCAATTCCGCCGAGAGCCTTCTCACCTAGAAGTCGCGAGAGTATTTCATCTGATTCTTCTGTCTGCGGCTTCGCCCAAGACGCACTAAGCCGTTCGATTTCTTCCTGCACGATCTCAACGGAGATTCGTCCCCCGTGCGCTAGGGTCGCCATCCGAACCACGGCGGCATTCAGATCGCGAAAGTTGCCCGTCCACTTCGAAGACGGCAAGAGCGCGAAATCAAGAAACCGTTGACGGGCCTCCGTGCTGAAGGTCACGCGATGGCCGGTTCGCTGCGCGAACTGGTCGAGTTCGAACTGCAGGTTCGGTTCGATGTCTTCGGAACGTGATCGCAATCCCGGCAACGTAAAAGTCCATAAATTGATTCGCGCCAGCAGGTCTTCGCGGAAGCGGCCCTCGCGGACGGCGGAAAGTAAGTTGCGATTCGTTCCCACGATCAGTTGGAAATCGCTGTGAGCCTCGCGGTCCGATCCGAGCGGCAGAAATGTTTTTTCTTCCAGCGCACGCAGCAGCATCGCCTGTTCATCTCCGCCAAGCTCGCCGATTTCATCGAGGAAAAGCATGCCCTTGTCCGCGGCACGAAGTACGCCCGGCCGGTCGCGGAGAGCTCCCGTAAAGGCGCCCTTCACGTGGCCGAAAAGCGTGGACATCGCGCCGTCGCCTCGCAGAGTGGCACAATTCACGTCCACGAATTCCCCCGTGATGGTGTGCCGCATCTTTTTCAACTCAAACAGTCGCCGCGCCAATTTGGATTTACCGGCGCCCGTTGGGCCCATCAAGAGCAATGGATCCCGCGTGGCGATAGCGACCTGTTCGATCCGATCAATCAGTTCGTTGAAAGCCTGGTTCCGGGTATCGATGCCTCCTTTCAAGTACGAAACAGCGTCACGCGCTTCCTGACGAAAACGCGAAGCAATCCGATCGTAGCGGGAGAGATCGAGGTCAATAACCTTCACATCTCCCGGAGCGCTGCGATCTCGATCCGGAGAAGCCTGGAGCAATCTTCCCGGTAAGTATCTTGATTCGGTCAGAAGGAACAGACAGATTTGTGCAACGTGGGTGCCTGTGGTGATGTGAATGAGATATTCCTCATTGTCGGTTTCGAACGGATACGCCCGAGCGAATTTGAAAAGCGTCTCGTAAACGCGCTCGAAGTCCCATGGATCACCAAACTCAATCTCGTGCAGGCGCACGAGCGTTTCCGGCGATACAGCCGCGATGTCGCTTGCGACCCGCGAGGCCAGCGCCTTGTCGCGCAGTCCGTGCAGGAGTTCCAGTCGTTTCACGAGGAGGTCCGGCTGGCGGCAAATCGACACGGTGGGGCGCCAGCTTTGCCAGCGATCCTGCCGGCCTGCGTCCAGGGTAGTTCCTAGCAATCCGATCACGACTTGCGACTTCTCCGACATATCTTTAATTATAAGATATTATCCCAATAGATTGTATCCTGATTACTGGCACAGGGTGCATGAATGTATGTCTTGTGTTTGCAGTACCTTGCCCTAGCCCTCAGATCGGCACGCTACTTGCTTTTGTGTGTTGTCACAGACGACGAAAAATGGTGGCACGGTTCGTGAGCGAAGTGGGAGTCGCGAACAATCGGAGGCGCGGGACTAAATGCGGCCCGCGCCTCTGAGGATCGGAAACCCTTAACGGAGGAGAAGCTAAAATGTCTGAGCCGACCTACAACGTGATCATTCCTGAAAAAGGCGCACCCATCAAGGCCTGGACCAAAGGCGTTGCTCTCGAAGACCAGGCGCGGAAGCAACTCCTCAACGTGGCGCAACTTCCGTTCATTTTCAAGTGGGTCGCGGCCATGCCGGACGTGCACTGGGGAATCGGTGCGACCGTTGGCAGCGTCATCCCGACCAAGGGTGCGATTATTCCCGCGGCAGTCGGTGTGGACATCGGCTGCGGCATGATGGCCGTTCAAACAGACCTGAACGCGCGCGACCTGCCCGAGAATCTGAAGGGCATTCGCGCGGCAATTGAGAAAGCCGTGCCGCACGGCCGCACCCAGCACGGTGGTCGCGGCGACCGCGGAGCGTGGAACGATATTCCGGCGCGCAATATGGAAATCTGGCAGACGCTGAAGCCGCGTTATGACGAGATTCTTGCGAAACACTCGAAACTTGATCGCGGAAATCACTCGAACCATCTGGGCACTTTGGGAACAGGAAATCATTTTATTGAAGTGTGCCTGGATGAATCGGATGCAGTGTGGTTCATGCTGCACAGCGGGTCGCGCGGAGTCGGCAATCGCATGGGCAGCTACTTCATCGAACTCGCGCGGAAGGATATGGAACGGCTTTTCATCACTCTGCCTGATCGCGATCTGGCTTATTTCCCAGAGCGTTCGGAGCATTTTGACGACTATGTGGAAGCTGTCGAGTGGGCGCAGGATTTTGCTCGCTGGAATCGCCACTTGATGATGGAGCAGATTGTCGCGGCTGTCCGCTCATCGGCCGAGGTTCCGCCATTCGTCGCCGAGCTAAAGGCGATTAACTGCCACCATAACTATGTGGCTCGCGAATCGCACTACGGAGAAAACATTCTCGTCACTCGAAAGGGAGCAGTCCGCGCCCGTGAAGGCGATATGGGAATCATTCCCGGCAGCATGGGCGCGCGTTCTTACATTGTGCGCGGCAAGGGTAATGCCGAGAGCTTTCAGAGCTGCAGCCACGGCGCGGGTCGTGCCATGTCGCGCACCGAAGCAAAGCGGCGTTTCTCGATCGCGGATCATGAACGCATGACGGCGGGTATCGAATGCCGCAAGGATGCGGACGTGATTGACGAAACTCCCGCGGCATATAAATCGATCGAGGCCGTGATGGCTGCTCAGGCTGACTTGGTGGAGATCGTTCATACGTTGCATCAAGTGGTGTGTGTGAAGGGATGATTGGAAGCAAACGGAGCGTATGCATGATTCGGATTGACGGATCTTCGGGAGAAGGAGGCGGGCAAATCTTGCGCTCGTCGCTGAGCCTTTCGCTCGCAACCGGAAAGGCTTTCCGCATCGAGAACGTCCGTGCTAAGCGCGAACGCCCCGGGCTGCTGCGGCAACACCTTACGGCGGTTCTCGCAGCCGCGGAAATCGGGGGAGCCGAAGTCGAAGGCGCGAGCTTGGGGTCTCGCACGCTCACATTTGTTCCAGGGACCGTCCGGCCAGGAGAGCATCGTTTCGTGATCGGTACAGCCGGCAGCGGCACCTTGGTGTTGCAAACGATTTTGCCGGCTCTGATGACCGCGGCAGCAGCGAGCCGCATAACGATCGAAGGTGGCACGCACAATCTGGCGGCGCCTCCGTTTGACTTTCTGCAGAAGTGTTTCTTGCCGGTCATCAGCAGGTTGGGTCCAAAGGTAGCGGTCAACCTCGAGCGACATGGGTTCTACCCGGCAGGGGGTGGACGTTTCACCGCGGTAATTGAACCGTGCGCGCAGTTGTCGCCGATTGACTTGACGGAACGCGGCGACATCACGCACCGGAAAGCCACAGCAATCGTCGCGAATCTGTCTCGCGCGATTGCGCAGCGCGAGCTGGATAGCGTAGCACGCTTGCTGAATTGGGAAAAGGAACCCATGGAAGTTGTCGAAGCCAAGAACTCCGTCGGCCCCGGAAATATTGTGTTGATTGAACTCGCATCTAGCACGGGCGTCGCGGAGCAATTTTGCGGATTCGGCCGGCTCGGAGCAAGCGCCGAAAGTGTCGCGACGGAGGCCGTTAAGGAAGCGCGAGCGTACTTGGTTTCCAGCGCCGCAGCGGGAGAGCATTTGGCTGACCAGCTGTTGCTGCCGTTCGCTTTGGCCGGCGGAGGAGTGTTCACGGCGACGAGGCTGAATCGCCACGCTCGCACCAACATGCAAGTTATATCCACTTTCTTGCCGGTCAGGTTTGTAACCTGCGAGGAAACTGGACGAATCAGGGTCGAAGTTGCGGCCCGCGACTGAACCTGGGTGGCGAAGTTTACGGTTCCATCGACTGTCCATCGAAAAGAAAAACCGTAGGCGGTCATTCCCCCGGGATTAGACGACCAGTGGTGCAAGGCACGGATGCTTCTCCGGTGAAGCCTCCGCTTGCGGAAGTGAACGGAGGTGGGGTTCGAATCCCCGATTTCGCCGTGCCTGATTTTCCCTGGTCACAAGATTCGCCTCGGCGCAGCGCTTACTTTGCCGGCGCCGGGCGGAAGCGCTTCGGACAAGAATCACAGCAAGCATCGAGTTTCGCCGGTGGCGAAGGACACGGTTACTTCCATGACGTAGAGCGTCCGCTGTGCAAACAGCGGAAGGTTGCAGGTTCAATTCCTGCTCCCGAGATTCGGGATAGCTCAATGCGGGCAACCGCACAGAAAAGCACCGTGGCCGGTTTTCCCCGGCGAATAATTTCACCAAGCGGAAATTGCGATCTCGCCGGTGGCGAGGGCAACGGCTACTTCAGACGGCCAGTCGCAGGTTCGAATCCTGCCTTGGAGTTACCTAAACGTAGCTCCTTGTAGCTCAGGGGATAGAGCAACCGCCAGCGCAAGCTGGGTCCGCTGCCGCCAATTCCCCGGCGAATAATTTCGACCACGAAGGAGGGCACAATGGCGCGACTAAATATATTGAAAATTCCAAATCCGTGGGGCACCACCCGCACGCACGAGGGTGCTCCTGCGCAAAATATTTCTTCGGAGCTTCAATTGCGGCGCTCCGTGCTGGCGTGCCTGCTCTGGGAGGACCAGTTCTATGAAGACGGAGTCGAAATCGCCGGCCGAATCCAGTCGCTCGTGTCTAAAGTTAGCGCCGAAAAGGTAGCGGCTCTTGCACTCGAGGCGCGCGGCGAGATGAAGCTTCGTCACGTTCCGCTTCTGCTGGTTCGCGAAATGGCGCGGCTGAAGACGCACCGTGAACTCGTATCGCAAACGCTCGCCCAGGTGATCCAACGCGCCGACGAACTCGCAGAATTCGTCGCCATCTACTGGAAAGACGGCAAAGTTCCGTTGTCTGCCCAGACGAAAAAGGGGCTAGCCAAGACTTTCCACAAGTTCGATGAATACCAGCTCGCGAAGTACGATCGCAATGGGCCTATTCGCCTTCGCGACGTTCTGTTCCTGTGCCACGCGAAGCCGCGTGACGTGGAACAGGCCGCGCTTTGGAAACGGCTCATCGAAGGAGAGCTGCAAACGCCCGACACTTGGGAGGTAGCGCTCTCTTCCGGTGCGCACAAACGCGATGCATGGGAGCGATTGCTGCGCGAACGAAAACTCGGCGCCTTGGCATTGCTCCGCAACCTGCGGAACATGAAGCAGGCCGGCGCGGACGAGTCGCTCGTTCTGGGTGGCATCGATGCCATGAATACGGGGCGTGTGCTGCCGTTTCGTTTTCTCGCGGCGGCTCGCTATGTGCCGCAATGGGAGGAGGCGCTCGAGCGAGCCATGCTTTCTTCGCTCACCGAACAGGAGAAGCTGCCTGGGCACACTGTGCTCCTGGTGGATATTTCGGGCAGCATGACGGCCGGCTTGTCGCGCCGCTCGGAGATGCTCCGAACCGATGCGGCTTACGGTCTCGCCGTTCTGTTGCGAGAGATCTGCGAGAAGGTAGTGGTCTTCACGTTCTCGGACGATTTGGCCGAGGTGCCTCCGCGGCGAGGATTCGCGTTGCGCGATGCGCTCCATGCGAGCCAGCCGCACAATGGGACTTACCTAGGCCGTGCGCTTGAGAAGATTCGGGAGAAGTACGACCGGATTATCGTGATCACGGATGAGCAAACTCACGATCGCGTGCCTGGGCCACAAGGTCGCGGCTATGTGATCAACGTGGCCAGTAACAAGAACGGTGTAGGTTACGGTGCGTGGATACACATCGACGGTTGGAGTGAAGCCGTCGTCGAGTACATTCGCGCGCTAGAGCAGACGCCAGAGGGCGTAAACAGTAAGGATAGACGGCGCCCGATCATGTGACGCCGTCTTCCGAATTTCCTGCCACGTGTCTGACGGATCCATTCAGCGTCAATTCCGATTGGCACTGTGAGAAGTTCATCTTACCGGTATGCAGATGCGCACGCCGTCCCTAACTTGAAGGTTCTTGAACCGAGCTGTACCAGAACTGTACCAAAACCCTATGTAATTGGTGCCTCGGGGCTTACTTCGAGCGAGAAGCAGATTCCCCGAAATTGTTGAAAACATTGAAAACCGAAGGCAAAGGATGGAGTCTTTGGAGTGCGCGAACGCGCTTGCAAAGCAGGTGCTCTCCCAGCTGAGCTACACGCCCACTGTAACTCCATTATTCTAATTGATCGCACCGGCAAATGGCTAAAAATGACTGCTGGGTGTAAGCAGATGCTCCTGTCAACTTTTTCGAGCATGAGGATCCGTCTGAAGGTGAATACGGACGGTTCGTGCGTCGCTTACTTTTGCGGTGATGACAATTGTCCGGGGCTGATGGAAATGGGAGGATCGTTAGGTACGCTGAACGGTTTGCCATCCAGCAGGTAGAGACGCGAGGCCTCTTCGCGCGTGAATGGGCGGGCGCCACGACGGCCAAAAACGGCGATCTGGTTTCCGCTTTCATCGACAGCGCGATCGCGATCGGTTCCCTTTGAAACCGCCAGGGCGGGTCCGCTGGTGTGATACGTGGCGATCAATTTCGGAGTGGGACGGGGGCTGAAGCCGTAGGAATTGGGCGAATCCTCCGGCGACAAAATTTGCAGCACGCGAAGACCGTTCGCGCCATCGGCGACGAAGGCGAAAGCACTCGCGTCTACCATTCCGATCTTAATGTCACGTACGTCGTTGAGCGCGCCTTCCGCTGTGAAGATCTGATCGAGCTTGGGCTGCTCGGGCTTTTCGACATCAATTATAGCGATCCCTTGCTTTCCAGCGGCGACGTAAGCGTAGGTTCGCGCGACGTAGATATTTCGGGCATCCGAAAGTGCTACCAATACATTTTGCACGAGTCGCGGATGCGCCAGATCAGAAACGTCGAGAATTTTCAACCCGTCGCGATCCACGACAAACGCGTAGCGAAACTGAATCGCGATTCCCTGGGGATCTTTGAGCAATGGTGCACTGATTTGCGCGGCGATTTTCGGCTGCAGCGGATTGTCGAGATCGACGACCACGAGGCCACGATCGCAGAGGATGTAGGCGTAAATCCCGGCAATGGTAATCCGGCGAGCGCCCGCTAGTATTCCATCGGGATTGAACGCAAGAGCTCGCTTCAAAAAGTTATTTTGAGGATTTCCATCGAGCAACGTGCTGACGCCCGGCCGCTTGCTCTTAGGATCGGGATCTCCGATAACGACGAGGCCTTCGATCTTATCCGCGACATATAAGAAGGAATACAACGGATGAATGGATTGCTCTTCGTTTTCGGGGCGATGGGTGCGGACTGGATCAACTGCCAAGGTGGAAGGGCTGGCGACGGCAGTTGCGTATTTCGTTGGAATGTAAAAACGCTGGCCTAGCGGTGAAACAGGAGCGGTCGTAGTTCGTTCCGAGAAGTTCTTGTTATCAATGTTCGCTACGTCGTAAACGCGGAAGCCACCCTTCCCAAGAGCGGCGTAAAGATATTCACCGCGAAGCTGCAAATCCAAAATGTTACCGGAGTGGTTGTAAGCTTCCCGAAGTTGGCGATCGTGCGCCACATGGCGTTGATAATCTTGCGGGTAGGCGACGCGCTGCAAATAACTGCCGAAAATCGCGGGAGGTTCGTCATGCTCCGCGATGGCGACGGCGTCGAAACCCTTGCGACCTTCGGCAACATAGATGTAGCGGCCCATGAAATTCAAGAGATTGGTGCCCTGCAATAATACCTGGGCCATCCAGGCGTTGTTGTCATTGCTGTTCGAGATGTGGCAGTCGTCGCAAGCTTTCGTTTCTTTCCCGCGCACGGTGTGCGGAACGAAAGTGCTGAACGCGGTCCCGCTAAAGCCTTCCGCGGAAACCGTCTGCTGCATGTAATAGAGCCAGTCGCGATTGTAATTTTGCGAGCTGACCAGAATCGCACATGACGAGCGCACCGGCGCAATGCGGTGTCCCGTGACGGTCCCGTCGATTCCCAACATGAAGCCATCGTCGCGCAGGACCTGAAAATCGTAGCCCGTCCAGTTGCGCGTCGTCAGGCCTTCGTTGTGCAACATGGGCTTGCGCTCGTTTCCCGTCATCGCGAGATGGCATCCAAAACAATTAGGCGTCCACGACGTATGGCAGGCGTAACAGGTCATGCGACTGTTGGAATGCGCGAGCTTTGCGGAATCAGCGGGAACGTCGCCCCAAGTCTTGCCGTCATTGCGAATTGTTTTTGCCCATTGTGATTTCTGGTTGAAGTGTTCGTTACCTGGCGTGATGGTGTCGAGGACCTGCACAACTTCCCATTCTCTTCCCTCTTCTACCATGGAGCGCTGAAATAATTTTCCAGCGCGGTACTCAAAGCGACGCGTGCTGAAAGGCGTACGCAAAGCGTCAAAATGAGTTCCACCCGCCGGCGACGCGGAGCCGGAAGAAACCAGGGTTGCGGGACGATCGACGGTGCCGTGGCAGTCCGTGCAGTCCAGTTCGATCGCGGCGCGCGGCTCTGCGTATAACTTTCCGTTGCCGTGCGAGTCCTGCTCGAAGTGGCAATCCACGCACTGCATTCCCTTTTCGAGGTGAATATCGGCGAGATGCACGGCCTTTTTAAACTTATCGGGATCCGTGGGATCCACGATTTTATCCGTGCCATCGAGCAGATTGCCTTTCCGGTCGCGTTTATAAACCGCACGGAAAACCCAGCCGTGGCTGTGAAAATCGGCGAATTGTGATTGCTTTAGTTTGCTGTTGAATTCGGGACTACCGAGGCCGGCGAGGAATTTCGGTTCGGACCATAGACCGCGCGCCGCTGCTTCCTCCGGATTGCGCAACGAAACGTCGTAACGCTCCTCCTGAGTCGGGTTGTGTTGCACTGGCGGGTACATAGTTTCGCCATCCGCTTCGTTGTCCCACCAGGTGTAGCCGAAGTATGTGGTCTCCATGTTCGTGCCCGGATGGACATGGCAGATCATGCACTGGCTCGACGGAATTTGCCGCGTGAAACTGTGCCGGATCGGGTGGCCAGATTCATTCCTGGGAATGGTGGGATCGGAAGAAAAGCTTTCCCCGAGATGGCCGAATTTTGCGTACTGCGCCGAGTGCTCCGGAGAACGATCATTGGCGTAAATAACGTGGCAGGCAGTGCAGCCGCTACCACGATAGTCACCGGGCTCGTCATTTGTGCCGGGCAAAGAAAGCAGCGGATCGAGGAGCCGCGTTTTTTGCAATCCCAGAAAAACGGGATCGGTTCGAAGCAGCGTGCCGAATCCGCGCTCGCCCAACTTATCGTCGGGCCGGCCTGATTCTTCTTCACGATCCGGATTTCCAATTTCTCCTTTTTTCATGCCGCCGCGCTCGAAGACGCGCAAAACGTTTCCCGGCTGGGAAACTTCCCAGCGTTGGAGAGGGGTCAGTTCAGCAACAACGCCCTTGTCGCGCGTTTCGTCGGCTGTCGGGATTGGGATCGTGAGCATCGCCTGAGGCGTACCATCCGCGGAATAACTTTCCCCGAAATGCGCGTTCTTGAGGGGAAACGATCCGTTGTTATAAAGCGCAGCGCCCCACAGCATTCCGCCGTGGGTCATCATGCTGGTCTTTACTTT
>Ga0209624_10000368_pt1 | contig 39935 bp, 27 predicted proteins | sample JacPinW_OM2H0_O1_FD_188565 | JGI IMG/M metagenome (GOLD analysis project Ga0209624, IMG submission 188565) | Forest soil microbial communities from Algoma, Ontario, Canada - Jack Pine, Ontario site 1_JW_OM2H0_O1 (SPAdes) (version 2) | ecosystem: Environmental > Terrestrial > Soil > Boreal...
CGGCTTGCGGCCCGCGGAGCAGCGAGCCCCGCCGATCCCGAACGCGGCCACGGCGCTTCGCCCATCCGTTCCACTCCCATCACCCTGCTGGCACGGCGCAGTGTGCCGCAGTGGACGGCGATGATCGATCCCTCCGATCCCGCTCACCTCACATCGAGAGCCCAGGCGGTGGCGCAATTCATCAAGGAACGCGGTGCCTCATTCTTCGACGAGATCGCCGAGCACGTGGGCATGCTGCCGGTGGAGGTCGAGGATGCGCTCGCCGAACTCGTGGCTCTCGGCATGGTGAACTCCGACAGCTTCGCGGGCCTGCGCGTGCTGCTGCTGCCGAGCGGCAGGCGCGGCAAGTCGACCTCCTATACGGTGCGCCGCAAACGCCGGCTGGCCTTGTTCGGCATGGCGGATGCGGGACGTTGGGCGCTGGTGCGGCGGCCGGCCGCGGGTGCCGCCGGACATGACGACGAGGCGGTCGAACACATCGTGCGTACGCTGCTGCGCCGCTGGGGCGTGATTTTCTGGAAGCTTCTCGGGCGCGAGGCGGATTGGCTGCCGCCATGGCGTGATGTGCTGATGTGCTGCCGCCGGCTCGAGGCCCGAGGCGAGATTCGAGGCGGGCGGTTCGTCGCCGGATTTTCCGGCGAGCAATACGCGACGCCCGAAGCCATCGGGCTGCTGCGCGACGTGCGCCGTAAACCGCCCACCCAGCAATACCTGTCTGTTTCGGCCGCCGATCCTTTGAATCTAGTCGGCATCATCACGCCGGGCGCGAGACTGGCGTCGCTCTCCGGCAATCGGCTGCTGTACCGGGACGGACTGCCCATGGCGACTTACGCCGCGGACCAGGTTCACTTCCTGCAGGATCTTCCGGAGAAGGAGCAGTGGGAGGCGCAGACGGCGCTGTTGCGTCGTCACGCGTCCATCGCACTGGACGATATGGCTCGGGAGCCTGTCTGAGTATTCCCCCCGCCAGGATGGATCCCAGCCGCAAACGTCAAGGCGGCCGCGGCCGGCGCACCGAAGGCAGCCGCGTTCCCCAGTTGCCCTGGAGCGAAGTCGCCAATCCGTACCCGCCCATGGAAGTGCTGTCGGCCGATCAGCTCGAGGCCATTCATCTGACCTCGCTGCGCATCCTCGAGGAGCTGGGGATGGAAGTGATGTCGGCGCGCGCACTGGCGGCGCTCGAGAAGGGAGGCGCCGAAGTCGATTCGGCCACGAGAACCGTGCGGCTGGATCGCGGTCTGGTCGAGAGCGCATTGGCAAGCGCACCCGCCTCGTTTTCCCTCACCCCCCGCAACGCCGGCAGATGCGTGAATTTGGGCGGGAACCGCATCAACTTCGGGCTGGTGGCCGGCCCGCCCAATGTGCACGACTTCGAGCGCGGGCGTCGCGCGGGAAACTACAAGGACTACTGCGATTTCATCCGGCTCGCCCATTACTTCAATACCATCCACCTGATCGGCAACCAAGTGTGCGCACCGGTCGAGTTGCCCGCGAATTCGCGGCATCTGGATACCTATCGCGCGAATCTTCTGTATACGGACAAGGCCTTTCACTGCACGGCGATCGGCGCCGGACGCGCGCTCGACGGCATCCGGATGATGGCGATCTCGCGAGGCTTGGACCTCGAGCAGATCGCCGCGAGTCCCGGCGTCATCACCATCATTTCGGTGAACAGTCCGCGCCGCTTCGATGAGGCCATGAGCGAGGGGCTCATGGCGATGGCGGAACACGGCCAGGCCGTGGTCATCACGCCCTTTACGCTCATGGGAGCCATGGCTCCGGTGTCGCTGGCGGCCGCGCTCGCTCAGCAGAACGCCGAGGCGCTCTTCGGCGTGGTCCTGGCGCAGCTGGTTCGACCCGGCGCACCCGTCATGTACGGCGCCTTCACTTCGAACGTGGACATGCGCTCCGGAGCGCCGGCCTTCGGTACGCCGGAAAACGCCAAGGCCAACATCGCGAGCGGTCAGCTGGCCCGGCGCTACCGGCTTCCGTATCGCACCTCCAATGCCAGCGCCTCCAACATGGCGGACGCCCAGGGCGCCTACGAAACCGAGATGTCGCTGTGGGGCGCGATTTTGGGTCACGGCAACCTCGTGTATCACGCGGCCGGTTGGCAGGAGGGCGGACTGACCGCCTCCTTCGAAAAGCTGGTGCTCGACGTCGAGATGCTGCAAATGATGGTGGAGTTTCTCAAGCCCATCGTGGTCGACGAGCAGGAACTGGGCTTCGATGCCATCAAGGGGGTGGCGACCGGCGGGCACTTCTTCGGCGAGCCGCACACCATGGAACGCTACGAGCACGCGTTCTACCGGCCGCTCGTATCGAACTGGCAGAACTACGAGAACTGGCAGCTCTCGGGTTCCAAGGACGCGACGCAGCGAGCCACGCAGATCTGGAAGCAGGCGCTCGGTGAATACGAGGAGCCGGCCATGGATCCCGCCGTCCGCGAAGCACTGGACACCTATGTCGCACAGCGCCGCGCGGCCATCGGCAGCGGCGAACCGTAGGCGATTACGATGCCTTGCCCTGGGGGTTGCGTGCCATCGCGACCGCCTCGGCGCGCGATGGCACACCGAGTTTAGTCAGGATCGCCGAGACGTGGTGGTCGACGGTCTTCGTCGAGACGAATAGGCGCCCGGCTATCGCCGCGTTGCGCAAGCCCTCGGACAACAGTCCAAGAATCTGTGCTTCGCGCCGCGTCAGGCCGTGCGGATTTCCTCGAGTCGATGTCCGTGAGCCGCGCGGAACTGCGCGGACGCCGCACACGCGCATCTGCCGGCGCAGAGCCTGCGCCGCCGGCGCCGCACCCAACTGATCGAGTATCGCCAGAGCTTCACGCTGTTCGGGTTCGGTTCCGTACCATCCGAGCACGAGCGCACGCTCATAAGGACATCCTAGCTCCTTCCAGGCGCGCGCCGCACCACGCCAGTCCCGTGAGATCTCGAGCGCGTAGGGTTCAGGGATATCCGTTGGAAGCTGCTCGAGGGCGTCCACTCGCCAAAGCCAGACTGCAAGTTCGCCTTTCATCCGCGGATCTCGCCGATGCAGCACCATCTCGTAAGCCGGCTGCACTGCTCGAAGTACGGCGGCCCGATCGCCCGCAAGCCATGCTGCCTCGGCGGCGACTGCCGCGAGCGTGCCGAAGCGCTGCAACTCGGGTTCCGGGCCGGCAAGCACCCGCGCTTCCTCGAGCGGCGAGTTCGAGTCGGGGTCGCCGCGCCGAATGCGCAGGTGCCCGAGTGTCCGCAAAGCCGGAATTTGGGTCACCGGCGTCGCTCGCGGGTGGCGCAGCACCGCTTCGGCATCTTCGCTCGCGCCGAGCCAGTGTCCCTGCTCAAACTTCATCCGCGCGCGGTACGCAAGCATATAAGGTCGGATGAAATCCAGGTCGCGTTCCTCGCAATACGCGAGCCCGGCACTCAAGAACCGGGCCGCCTCGTCATACCGGCGGCGCGACACGGCCATCGCCGCCAGGTCCGTGTACGCACAGGCCGCCTGTTCCTGAAAACCATTCGCGAGCGCGAGCTGCAGGCTGCGCTCAAGATCGGCCCAACCTGAATCGTCGCCGATAATGAGTCGTGCCGTGCCGCGGACGCTCAACGCGGTGCTGAGGATGAGATGGTCAGTCCAGGTTTCCGCGAGCGCGATGGCTCGGTGCGCGAATTCGATCGCCGAGTCATTTTCGTGAGACTCCATGTCGAGATCCGCCCGGTCGCAGTAGGCCTTCGCCAGCTCCGGGCTGGGCGGCAGCGCCTCGAGCACTCTGATCGCATCGACGCAGTAGCGTTCGGCCTCCGCGCCGCGGCCCTCGAACCAGGCAAGCCGCGACAGCCAGCGGAGGGCATCGCCTTCCTGCGAGTACGCTCCGATGCCGCGCCAGATCTGAAGCGCCGTTCGTCGCACCTCGCTCGCACGCGCATAACGCCCGATCAGGTAGCACTCGTACGACAGTTGCTCGAGCAAACGAGCGCGATCGGCTGGGGCGAGCTCGTCGGCATACGGGACCATCGCTTCGAAGTGCGATACGGCCTCGCGATGCGCTCCAACGGACGCGGCCTGGACAGCGGCCAGCATCGCAAAGCGCCGCACTGCTGCGGCGTCGTGCGCACAAGAGGCGTGATGGGCGAGGCGCGCGGCAGGGATATTGGGCCGCGCTTCCAGAATGGCAAGTACTCTTTCGTGCAGAGTCTGAAGACGAGACTGCGAAAGCGAGTCTTCGATCGAGCGCCGCACAAGCTCATGCCGATAGGCCAGGGAGCCGTCTTCATGACGCAACATGCCGATGCCCAAACAGCCCTCCATTCCCGCCTCATCCGGCCGCGCGGCTTGCTCCAGCAGCCAGCGTTCGGTTTTCCGGGGAACGACGCAGACGAATTCCGCAATTTCGCGTGCCGCCGGGGAAAGCCTGCCCGCCCGCGCGAGCACGGCGTCGCGCACGGTGGAGGGCACGCTGTCCGCAGCCGTCGCCAATACTTCCGTCACGAACAGCGGATTGCCGCCGGTGAGGCTGTGTAATCCCTTCGATGGCCGATCGGCCCGACTGGCCAGCTGCGCGACGGCGGATTCTGAAAGCGGCGCGAGCGGCATTCTGTGCACGCTTGCACGCGGCAAGTCGCCGATGACGTATCGCAGTGGGTGCCGCTGGCCCACCTCGTCATCGCGATAGGTAACCGCCAGCATTGCGTGTGTGCGATGCACGCGACGGCCCAGATACTTGAGCAGATCGAGCGTTGCCTCGTCCGCCCAATGCATGTCTTCGAATATCACCAGCGTTTTTTCGCGCTCCAACTCGTCCAGCGCCGCGGTGAAAATATCGTCGCGGTTGGCTCCGGAATTGACCGCCGCCAACAACGCACCTTTCGTCTGCCGCGCGATGTCGTGCAGCGGCGCGAGCGGCCGGGGCGTAAAGAGCGCATCGCATGCCCCCCAAAGCACCCGCGTCTCGCTCTGTTGCCGGGAGAATGCCTGTACCAGCGCGGTCTTACCGATGCCCGCTTCGCCGGCCACGAACGCGACACAGCCGCCTTTCTCGGCGGCGGCATGTAGCCATCCCGTTAATTCCGCAAGACATTGTTCGCGCTCGAGGAGTTCCATCTTATGCGTATCCGAGCCGAGAGCACCTTGGGTAGCAGTACTTGTAACCGATCCGCCGTAGGCGCGCAAAGGGCCGGGGTGGGTCCTGTCCAATATAGGCAGGTCTTTCCTCCAATTTGGGTAATTTTGCCGATTTGGTTCCATTCCCGTCGCGGCATGATTCTTCGCGCCTGAAATTGCCCGGCGTGGTTGGAGTCTCGTCATGTCCCGCTACCTGATCGAACGAGAGTTTCCAGACGGCCTCAGCATCCCGCAGGACGAGGGCGGGGCGAGTCTTTGCCGTCAGGTCATCGACAACAACGCCGAGGACGGCGTTACGTGGGTCCATTCCTACGTCACACCCGATCGCAAGCACACGTTCTGTGTCTACGACGCGCCCACGCCTGAGGCCGTCCGCCGCGCCGCGGCCCGCAACAAGCTGCCAATCTCGAGAATCATCGAGGTCCGTGTCCTGGATCCCTACTTCTACAGGTAAACGAGGAGAGCTGTATGAATGCTTCGACATCGACTTTGGGCGCACTCTGCGCACTGACCATCCTGTTGCCCCTGGGAATGCCGCCGGCCGCCCGCGCAGATGGGGACACCACGCCGCTAATCGAGAAGGTGCACAATGCCACGGCGCGCTATACCGATATCAACGTCGCGTTCAAAGAAGGTTGGGTGACTGCCACCCCGTGCGTCAGTGGTCCGGATACCGGCGCCATGGGCGTGCATCTCGTGCTGCAAGCGCGCATCAGCGCAGGCACACTGAACGCGGAGCAGCCGGAAGCCCTGATTTACGAGCCGATGGCAAACGGGGCGATGCGCCTCGTTGGCGTCGAGTTCATCGTGCTCGCGAGTGTGTGGGAGAGCAATAATCCGGGTCCAAATCCGGGGGTGCCGGCGCTGGACGGGAACCTGATGAATTACATCGCCTATCCCAATCGCTACGGTCTGCCGGCGTTCTACGAGCTGCATGTCTGGGCGTGGGAGCACAACCCGAAAGGAAGCTTTGCCGACTGGAACACGCAAGTGACCTGCGACCATCAGCCGATCAGTTGACCAGCCGGCCTGGGCCGTGCGCCTTGCGGCGGAACGTAGCCGATTGCCGATATCGATGAGTTCCTTCTACAAACGATTCTAGAGAGAAAATTATGAACAAGTTGATTCCAGTACTGTCTCTCGTGCTTCTTACTTCTGCGTTCGCCAATGACCAAGCCACGCAGTCCCCGACCTCCCCGCCCAAGAATTCGGTGCACCGCTACCTCGTCGAGCGAACTTTCCCGGCTGGTGCGCTCAAGGGACTCGACGCCGCCACCAAGAAAAAGGTGAACGCAAACAACGCCTCTGTGGGAGTGCGCTGGGTCCAGTCCTATGCAAATGCCGACGAGACCAAGACATTCTGTGTGTACGAGGGGCCCAGCGAGGCGGCGATCCGCAAGGCAGCCGAGCTCAACAAGCTGCCGGTGGACAGCATCATCGAGGTGCCCGTGACCCTGTCCCCGAAGTAGGTGTTCCCGCGAACCTCGAGCCCGCGCGCGGCCATCGGCAGCGGCGAACTGTAGCGCAGGTCGTCGTCGACCGGCGGCGACACGAGCAGCGGGTTTATTTTTTAGCCGCTGCTTCCGCTGCCTCCGCTGCCGCCTGCGCACGCTGGTATTCCGCATAGGCCTTTGCCTCCGCCGCTTGGGCTGTGATGCGGATCTGGATTTCATCCTTGACCTGCGGCACGAACTTGCCCAGGCCGAACTCGGAGCGCCTCAGCGAGGTGGTCGCGTCGAATCCAATGGTGGGCAGATGGGTTCGTGGATTTGTACCGACGTTGAGGAGAGTCACATCCAGAGTAACCGGCCTGGTGATCCCATGAAGGTCGAGGTCGCCCGTAACCCGCAGCTGACCCTTCGGCCCTTTTGCCACTTTCGTGCTCTTGAAGACTGCAGTCTTGAAAGTGTCGGTATCGAAGAAATCCTTTGACCGCAGGTGCTCGTCCAGAGCCGGGACACCCGTGCTCAAACTCGACAGTGGAACGGTTACGATCACGGAAGATCGGGTTGGATCGGCCGGGTCATATTCGAGCGTCCCGCCGCCTTGCGCCAGCTGTGCCGCCGGATTGGAGAAGCCGAGGTGATTCCACGAAAATATGACCTGGGTATAGTCCGATTCCATCGTGTAGGTGGTCGCCCAAATCGGGAATGGCGCGAGCATGAGCATGGCAATCAACAAGTTGCGAATCATATGGATGTAATCCTTTGAGTGGCTGTTTCAGCCCCCAACAATGACCGTTGCGGATTCAAAAAGCCTGACGCCGAGTTGAAGAATGCTGAAAGCTTCTGAAGGCGTGCTGCCGGCAGCGGTATACTTCTGGAAGGATGTCAGCCGATACCATGAGTGAGGCAGTCAAGTCTCCGCTGCAAATCGGCGCGTGGCGTGTCGATCCCAACTCAGGTCAGATGTCGAGCGGCAAGGACGTCGTGCGATTGGAAGCGCGTACCGTTCGCCTGCTCGTCTACCTTGCAGAACGCGCCGGGGCTGTCGTAAGCATCGACGAGCTGCTCGATCGAGTATGGTCCGGCGTTATCGTTACACCGGACTCGGTTTACCAGGCAATCACCTCGCTCCGGCGTCAGCTCGGCGATGATCCCAAGCAGCCGACGTACATCGCGACCGTGCCGCGGCTCGGATATCGAATGATTGCAAAGGTGACGCCCTGCACTCGCGCGGCCGTCGATGAGACGGCCCCGTCGCCGGATGGGAGCGGCTCTTCGAATGTGCCGGTGCCCATCGCCGGCCCGATGGCTCGCGCCAAGAAGATGTGGCTGGGGGTCGGCATCACCGCAGCTCTCTGTCTCGGGGCGGCGGTCACCTACGTGGCGGCGATCGTGCATGGTTCGCAGTTTCAACGATCCGTCGCCGTGTTGCCGTTTGTCGATTTGACGACGCAGGAGATGAACGAGGAATTTTTCGCTGACGGCCTCACCGAAGAGTTGATCGGGGACCTGGGTAAAGTTCCGGATTTGCGTGTACCGGCGCCCACGGCGTCGTTCTATTTCAAAAACAAGAACCGGCCGGTTGTGGAGATGGCGCGCGCGCTGCGAGTCAATTTCGTGGTCGACGGCAGCGTGCGAAAGGCGGGCAGCTTGTATCGCGTCGGAGCGCGCCTGCTGCGCGCCGACGACGGCTATGTGATCTGGACCGACTCATACGATCGGCAATTGGGCGACCTGCTGTCGATCCAGAAGAACATTGCCTCGGAAGCAGCCGTTGCCATTCGCATAGCCATCGACGGTGCGGTGGCCCCGAAGCCGCACCGTTGAGGCAGCGGCCGCTGCCGCTGCTTCGCCGCGCAATCGCCCGACGGTCGAGACTCGCCTCAGGCCAGCGGCTACCAGCCCGATAGCTGCGACATGACCTCGGGCAGTACCGCCGTCCCTTCTTCCCGAACCGCATCCAGCTCGTTCGGATCCAACCCCAAGGCTTTGATGATCGTCGGGGCGATCTGCGTGGTCGTCGTGGTGGCAGAGACCGTCATGGCCTTGAAGCTTGGGTGGGCCACCAGCATGACGACGTTGGTATCGTCATGCGCGAATCCGCCGTGGTCTTCGATCATGGTCGTGCTGCCGGAGTAGGTGACGCCGACGTTCGGCGTGACGATGATGTCGGGGGTGCGCGGATCCTGCCCCGGATCGAGGCCGCCCACGTTGTAGTTCAGCCATAGGCTCGGACCGTAGTAGATCTGCCCGAGACCGATCGCCGAGGCATTGCTTTCGAGCAGCGCCACGGCTCCGGCAACGCTCACGCCGGGATTCAGCCAAAGCACCGAGACATCGTCCTCTGTCGCACCGATGCCGGTCGTGTTCAGCGGCGACTCAGAGAAGGGAATGGAGGGAGGGACGGTACTCCCGAGCAGCGTTGCGGGCGTGCCGCCGCCGTCAGCCACGTACAAACTGGGATCGATGGGCGATGCCCCGTGTTTCGCCGAGATGATCAGCAGCGTGTTCTCGTAAATCCGCGCGTTCTGCAATGCGCCCACGATGTCGCCGATCGAGGCGTCCACGAACTCGATTTCCTTGAGCAACTCCGCGCTGGGCGTAGCCGCGGCATTTTGATAACCGCCGTTGGCCACGTTCGGCTCGGCGACGCTTTGGCCGATGTACACCGATTGAAAATTCATGCCGAAAACCGTCGGGACCACGGCCGGCGCGCCACTGTGCGTCTTGCCCGAAATCTCGCGTAGCAAGGCTTTGACTCGAAGTGCGTCATAACACTGGATGTTGTCGAAGCTGCTGTTCCAAGCGCTGCCGCCGGGCGTGGTGTCCCGAACCGGATCGCAGGACACTCCGAGCGATGTCGTGACACCGGGCAGCGCAATCACGCCCGAGCTCACTTCAGGTGAATAGTAATCGTCCAAGCCCTTGCCCCCCGGGCCGCCCGCCATCGAATAGGACGGGTGTTTGTCGATCCAAGCCGTGTAGCCTCCCGCCGCGTGCACCACGCCGAAGATCGTGTTGGTGCGGATGAAATTCCACGGATACACCGGCGCGCAACCCTTCTGCGGGTCGCGCACCAATTTCATCGGGTCGATCGAGGCAATGCCGCCCTCGGTCGGCGCCGCGCCCGGAGCGCCTCCATTCAATTTTGTGTCGTCGCGGTCGATGCCTTGATCGAAATCGGTTGTCGTTCCGGTGGGCAACGCGTAGGCCGTGCACGATCCGCCGGCGAGGCCGGTTCCGGTCGTCGTCGCCGGCGCATCGAGCGATCTGTCATAGGCCACGTCGTAGTACAGCCCGGTCGACTTCGGCGAGCCCCCCGAAATGAGTGCCGCCAGCCCCGGGAAGGAATCCGAAGGCTTCGAGGAGACAGCGGCCACGTAGTTGATCGCGCGGTGGGTCAGGGCCAGCAGATTTGGGCAGTACGGGCGGCCGTTGTTCACGCCCGCAATTCCGTGCGAGCAGTTGTAGAGATCCACCGCGTGCATCCCGTCGATGCTGATCAGCAGCACGTGCGATATTTTCCCGGTCCCGAGACCGTTTGCATTGCTCGAGGCGGCACACGTCAATGATGTAAGTGTTACACATAGCGCGACCACAGCCGGAATCAGCGAATTTATCTTCATGTGGGAGTCCCTCCTTTTGAGGGCACCCTAACCGCATTTGATTGCAGCTCGATGAACCTCGCCAATCTGCCGGCGGACGCCTACGGGAGCGGCAGCTGCGTCGCGTCCCAACCGCCGCCGATGGCTTCGATGAGCGCCACGCTTGCCTGCAGTCGGCTCGACAGCACGGACAGCGCCGTTTCCTCGGCGCTCAGACGGGTGGTCTGCGCGGTGATGACGCTGCTGTAGGGCACGGTGCCGGCCTTGTACTGATTGAGCGTGAGCTTCTCCGCTTCGCGGGCGGCCGCCACCGTGGCGTCCTCGATGACCTGCTCCTTTTCAAGGACGCGCAGAGTCACGACCTGATCCTCGACCTGCTGAAATCCCGACAGCACCGTTTGCCGGTAGTTGTCGACGCTGGCGTCATAGGCCGCGCGCGCCTGGGCCACCTGCGCGCGGCGCAAGCCGCCGTCGATCAGCGTCTCCGCGAGCTGCGGACCCAGCGACCAGATTCGATTAGGCACCTCTATCAATCGCGACCACGCGGGGCCGCTGTAATTGTCCGACCCCGCCAGAGTGAGGCTCGGAAAAAAAGCCGACACGGCAACTCCGATCTGGGCGTTGGCCGCCGCGACCTTACGCTCCGCCTCGGCCACGTCGGGCCGCCGCTCGAGCAGGGTGGAAGGCACTCCCGCAGGCACCGTGGGCACGTCCTGCCGCATGGCGGTGGGGGCCAGGGTGAACGACGCCGGCTGTTGGCCGATGAGTACGGCGATCGCATGCTCGAGAATGCCGCGCTGAATCTTTGCGTTCACCTGCTGGGCCTGGCTGGACAGCAGTTGCGTCTCCGCGCTCACCACGTCGGCTCTGGCGGCGACGCCGAAACGATAGCGGCTCTCGGTGATCTTCAAGGAGAGTTCCTCGGCAACCACGGTGTCGTCCAGCAACTTCTGCAGCTGGTCCTGAGCGCGCAGCTCGAAATAATCCGTGGCGAGTGCGGCTTGCGCGGATAGGCGCGCGGCGGCGAGTGCCGCGGCGCTGGATTGGGCGGATGCCCGGTTACTCTCGGTATTGCGGCGAATCTGGCCCCAGATATCCAGATCCCAACTCGCCGATACCCCGGCGCTGTCCAAGGTTCGCGTGGGTCCGCCGTCCGTCGAGCCGCGTGCCCGCCCCGCGTTGACCCCGGCGGTGGGCCAAAAGCCGGCGCGTGCCTCGGCCACCAAGGCCCGCGCCTGATCGTAGGCCGCCGCGGCCGCCTTCACGGTTTCGTTGGAAATATCGATGCGCACTTCAAGTTGATTCAGCGCGTCGTCCTTGAATATTTCCCACCACGGTCCCCGGCTCAGCACGTCGTTGGGCTCGCTGGGTTTCCAATCGCCCGCCTCCTTGTAATTGGGTGCGGCGTCGAACTTCGGCCGATGGTAGTTGGGGCCCACCGCGCACGCTGCGACGATGCCGAGCCCCGCGGCCGCGCTCAACCAACGCGTGAGGCGCATCATGTGCCGGCTCCCACGGGCTCTAATCCATGGCCGCTCAAGGTCGGATCGGCGGGCGGCGCCGACGGAGAGTTGTACTTGCCCTGTTTCAAATGTTTCCAGTAGCGATGGATGTACAAGTAAACCACCGGAGTCGTATAGACCGTGAGAAGTTGGCTGACTACGAGGCCTCCGACGATGGCTATCCCCAGGGGCCGGCGCATCTCCGTGCCGTCGCCGGAGGCGATGGCCAGCGGCAGCGCGCCGGCAATGGCGGCGCACGTGGTCATCATGATGGGCCGAAACCGCAGGCTGCAGGCGTGGGCGATGGCCGTGCGCGGATCCATTCCGAGATTGCGCTCGGCCTCGAGGGCGAAATCCACCATCATGATGGCGTTCTTTTTCACGATGCCGATGAGAAGCAGAATCCCCAGAAATGCAATGAGGCTGAATTCGGTGCCCGTGGCCAGCAGAGCGAGCAGCGCGCCTACACCGGCGGAGGGCAGGGTGGAGAGAATGGTGAGCGGCTGGCTGTAGCTTTCGTACAGCACGCCCAGCACCACGTAGATCGCGATCAACGCGGCCACCAGCATCAGCGGGGTGTTGCTGTTGCTCTGTTGAAAGAGACGGGCCGTCCCGTAAGTTCCGCCGATGATGCTGATGGGCATATGGATTGCGCTCATGGTCCGCTCGATCGCGGCCAGCGCGACATCCAGCGTCTCGTTCTCCGGCAAGTTGAAGGCAATGGCGGTGGAAACGGAAGTTCCGGTATGGTTGACGCCGACCGGCGTGGTGCCCGTCGTGAAGTGGCTGAATGCCGAAAACGGCACGACGGTCTCCTGGGCGATGCTGACGGCCGCGCCGGTGGAGGTGTTGCCGCGCCCGGAGTTGGCCAGCGAATTCGACGCCAGATTGCGCGCGACATCTTCGGCAATCGCGGCGCTGGTGGAGGTGGTCGATGCGGCGGACGTCAGCACGACGGTGCCGGCCACGGCCTGCGTGGACTGCGTTCCCGAGACCGCGCCGCCGGAGGTGCTCACGTACAGGTTCTTCAGGGTATCCGGGTTCTGCCAGAACTCGGGCGCCACTTCCATGACGACATGGTATTGCTGCGGGCTGAATGGGTTGAGGATGTTCGAGACTTGAGCCTGCGCAAACGCGTCGCCCAGCGCATTGTCGATCTGGATCTCCGTGAGCCCCAGGCGCGATGCGCTGTCGCGGTCCACGATGAGATCGGCTTCCAGGCCGCCGGGCTGAAGATCGGTATCCACGTCGGTGATCTCGGGCACGCCCTGAAGCGCGGTGCGCAGCTTCTGCGACCAGGTTTGCAGCTCAGTCAGGTCATCGCCGAGCAATGTCCACTGGTATTGGGAATTGGCCGATCGCCCGCCGCCGCGGATGTCCTGCACGGATTGCAGATAAGTCGCAACCCCCGTGACCTCGTTCAGCTTGGGCCGGAGCCGCGTGATGATGCGATCCGCGGATATGCGCCGTTCGGCCAGGGGCTTGAGCGCGATGGTGACGTTTGCGCTCGCGGTGCTGCCGGAGGGGCCGAAACCGCCGCCTCCCACGGATCCGGTGACGGTTTTCACCGCCGGGTCCGCTTGAATGATGGCGGCGACCTGCTGCAGCTTGCGCTTCATCAATTGGAACGAAGTGGAGGCGTCGCCGCGTATGCCGCCCTGCAGTTGACCGGTATCCTGCTGCGGAAAGAATCCCTTCGGAATGACCACGTAAAGGTAGATATTGAGGCCGACGGTCGCGACCAGCAGCAGCAGCATGGTTCGCGGATGGTGCAACGCCCAGTCGAGCGAGCGTTCATACTTGCTCCGCAGCCGTGCGAAGCCGCGTTCGAATGCCTGCATGAATAGCGGCGATTCGCGTTGGTGCGCGCGTGAGAGGAGCAGCGAACACATCATCGGCGTCGTGGTCAGTGAAATCACCAGCGAGATGAGGATGGACACCGATAAGGTGACGGTGAACTCGCGGAATATTTTTCCGACGATGCCGCCGGCGAACATGAAGGGAATGAACACCGCCACCAGCGACAGGCTCATGGAGACCACGGTGAAACCCACTTCGCGGGCGCCCAGCAGGGCGGCGCTCAGGCGCGACATGCCCGCTTCGATGTGCCGGGTGGTGTTTTCCATGACGACGATGGCGTCATCCACCACGAAGCCGGTGGCGATGGTGAGCGCCATCAGCGAGAAATTGTCCAGCGTATAGTTCAACAAGTACATCGCGCCGAAGGTTCCGATCAACGACACCGGCACGACCAACGCGGGAATGAGCGCCGCCCGGTAGCTGCTCAAGAACACGTAGACCACGAGGATGACGAAGGCCACCGCGAGCATCAGGGTCTGTTCGACCTGGCGCAGCGAGGCGCGAATCGTGATGGAACGGTCGAACGTGACCACCAGATCGATCTTGGGGTCGATGGAGTCCTTGAGCACCGGCAGCTCGGCTTTGACGGCGTCGATCATTTCGATGATGTTCGCCCCCGGCTGCTGGTACACCTGGACGAATACGGCCGGCTTGCCGTTGTACAGGCCGTAGGTGCGGATGTTCTCGGTCGCACCGTCCTGCATATCCAGGACCTGGGCGACGTCGCCGAGCCGCACCGTCGCGCCGTTGCGGTTGGCGATGATCAGGTCGCGGTAGGGGCCGGCGTCGCGGGCATTGTCATTGGTGTAGATCTGGTAGTGCAGCGAATCGGATTCGATCGCACCCTTCGGCGCGTTGGCGTTGGCGTTGGAAATGGCGGCGCGGACGTCCTGCAGGCCGATGCCGTACTTGGACAGCGACAGCGGATTGATTTCGACGCGCACGGCGGGAAGGGCGCTGCCGTTCACGTTCACTCCGCCTACGCCTTGAATCTGCGACAGGCGTTGCGAGATCACGGCGTCGGCCGCATCGTAGATCTGGCCCTGGGTGAGTACATCGGAAGTCATGGCGATGGCCATGACCGGAAACAGGGCGGTATTGAGTTTGCGGTAGGAGGGATTGCGCGTCAGCGACGAGGGCAGGTCGGCATGCGCTGCGACGATGGCCGCCTGCACGTCGCGCGCCGCCCCGTCGATGTCGCGGTCGACGCCGAAGGTCAACTGAATGTTGGTGCTTCCGACACTGCTGTTCGACGTCATGTCGTCGACGTCGGAGATGGCGCCGAGATGGCGCTCCAAGGGGGTGGCCACGGTGCTCGCCATCACCTCCGGGCTCGCTCCCGGCAGCTGCGCCGATACGAAGATGGCCGGTACATCGATGCGCGGCAGCGGCGCCACCGGCAGCAAAGTGAATGCGGCGGCACCGGACAGCGCCACGCCGGCCGTCAGCAGTATGGTCGCCACCGGTCTACGGATGAAGGGAGCGGAAATGTTCAAGCGGAACCTTCCGACGCCAGTTCGGCGTCGTCGGCCGCCGCCGCGGGACCGCGCACGCGGGCGGCGATACGGTCGAACGCCAGATAGATCACGGGGGTGGTGAACAGGGTCAGCACCTGACTCACGAGCAGTCCTCCGACGATGCTGACGCCGAGCGGGTGGCGCAGCTCGGAACCCGTGCCCGTGCCGAGCATGAGGGGCAGCGCGCCGAATATGGCGGCGACCGTCGTCATGAGTATGGGGCGAAAGCGCAGCAGGCAGGCCTTGTAGATCGCGTCGCGCGGCGACAGCTTCTCGTCGCGCTGCGCAACGACCGCGAAGTCGATCATCAGAATGGCGTTCTTCTTCACGATGCCGATGAGCAGAATGATGCCGATGAGGGCGATGATGGTCAGATCGTCGCCCGCCAGCATGAGCGCGAGCAGGGCGCCGATGCCAGCCGACGGCAGCGTCGACAGAATGGTGATGGGATGGATGAAGCTCTCGTACAGCACGCCCAGGACGATGTACATGACGAGTACGGCGGCAACCAACAACAGGATTTCGTTGGTCAGATTGCTGCGGAACGCGAGCGCGGCTCCCTGAAAGGTGGTTCGTATGCTCACCGGCAGTCCGATCCCGTGCTCGGTGTTTTCGATGGCCGTTACGCCGGCACCGAGCGAGGTGCCGGCGGCCAGATTGAAGGACACCGTGGTTGCCGGAAACTGCGCCAGGTGATTGATGAGCAGCGGCCGCGTCTCCACATCGACCTTGGCGATTGCCGACAGCGGCACCTGACCGCCGCTCGCGGAAGGCACGTAGATGGATGCGAGCGAGTCCACGGACCGGTACGTGAACGGATCCGCTTCCAGAATGACGCGGTACTGATTCGACTGCGTGAAGATCGTGGAAACGATTCGCTGGCCGAAGGCATCGTACAGGGCGTTGTCGACGGTTCCGACGCTGATGCCCAACCGGGCCGCGCTGTCGCGGTCGATGGTGATATAGGCCGCCAGTCCGTTGTCTTCCTGGTTGCTGACGACGTCCGCGAGCTCCGGCTGCTCACGCATCGCCGTCAGCAGCTTGGGAGTCCACGCGGACAATGCCGCGGAGTCGGCGCTTTCCAGCGTGAACTGATACTGAGTGCGGCTGATGGTCGTATCGAGGGTCAGATCCTGCACGGGCTGCATGTACAGGGTGGCGCCGGCAATGTCGGCCGTCTCGGTCTGCAGCCGGCGGATGACGTCGGCGACGCTGGAATTGCGGTCGGCGCGCGGCTTCAAATTGATCAGAAACCGTCCGCTGTTCAGCGTGACATTGTTGCCGTCGATGCCTATGTAAGAAGACAGGCTGATCACGTCGGCATCCTTGAGAATGGCCGTCGCGAGCGCCTGCTGCCGGTCGGCCATTGCGGCGTAGGAAACCGACTCGGTCGCCTCCGAGACTCCTTGAATCAACCCCGTGTCCTGCTCCGGAAAGAAGCCCTTTGGAATGAGAACATAGAGAATCACCGTCAGCGCCACGGTCGCCGTCGCGACATAAAGGGTCAATCGCTGATGATCCAGCACCCACGTCAGCCTTCGGCCGTACCACTCGACCATGGCGGCGAACCATCGGCCCGACTCCGGCGCCGCGTGCGCGTCCGAAGGACGATGCTTCAACAGCTTGGCGCACATCATCGGCACCAGCGTCAGGGAAACGACGGCGGAAATGAGAATCGTGACCGCGAGCGTCACCGCGAATTCCCGGAACAGACGCCCCACCACATCCTGCATGAAGAGCAGGGGAATGAGTACCGCAATGAGCGAGACGGTGAGCGATATGATGGTGAAGCCGATTTGCCCTGCGCCCTTGAGCGCCGCCTCGAGCGGCGGCTCACCCAGCTCGATGTAGCGCGAAATATTCTCGATCATGACGATGGCATCGTCGACGACGAATCCGGTCGCGATGGTCAGGGCCATCAGCGACAGATTGTTGAGGCTGAAATTCGCTAGGTACATCACCGCAAACGTACCGATCAGCGACAGCGGCACGGAGAGGCTGGGAATCACGGTGGCGGGAACATTGCGCAGAAATACGTAGATCACCAGCACGACCAACACGACGGCGAGCACGAGTTCGAATTCGACGTCGGCCACCGAGGCTCTGATGGTGGTCGTACGGTCCGTGAGGATGGCGAGATCCACTCCCGCGGGCAGGGCGGCCTTCAGGGAGGGCAGCAGATCGTGGATGCGGTTGACCACATCGACCACATTCGCGCCCGGCTGGCGCTGAACGTTCAGAATCAGGGCCGGGACCCTGTTCATCCAGCCGCCGAGCTTCGCGTTCTCCGCGCCCGACACCAGGGTGGCCACGTCCTTGAGGCGCACGGCGGAGCCATTCTTATACGCGACCACGACCATGCCGTAGTCATCGGCGTTTCTGATTTGATCGTTGGTGTTGACCGTGTATGCGCTGCTCGGACCGTCCAACGTACCCTTCGGCCCGTTTTGGTTGGCATTGCTGATGGTCGTGCGCAGATCGTCGAGGTTCAATCCATAGGCCGCCATGGCCCGAGGATTCGCGACGACGCGCACCGCCGGGCGCTGGCCGCCGCTGATGCTGACGACACCGACCCCTTTGATCTGCGAGATCTTCTGCGCGACGCGCGTGTCGGCCAGATCTTCCACTTCAGTGAGCGGCATCACCTTCGAGGTGAGTCCCAGAATCAGTACCGGCGCATCGGCCGGATTGACCTTTGCGTAGATCGGCGGGGCGGGCAAATCCTGCGGCAGCAGGTTTTGCGCTCCGCTGATCGACGCCTGCACCTGTTGCTCGGCCACGTCGATGGCCAGAGACAAGGAGAACTGCAGGGTGATCACGGATGCGCCGGCCGAACTGGTCGAGGTCATCTGGCTCAAACCCGGCATCTGGCCGAATTGCTTCTCCAGCGGCGCGGTGATGGCCGAAGTGATGACCTCGGGGCTGGCGCCGGGATAGAAGGTCTGCACCTGGATGGTCGGATACGCCACTTCGGGAAGCGCCGACAGGGGCAGCTGAAAGTAGGCGATCGCGCCGACGATCAGAATCGCGGCCATGAGCAGGGTCGTCGCGACCGGCCGCAGAATGAATATGCGCGAGGGATTCATGCGGGCGCGTCCGCTGCCGACTTCATGTCGATGGTTGGGTTTGCGTTCGCGGGCGATGCGAGCCGTGCGACCCCGGCTTGCCCGGCGGTGCTCCAGGCGGGCGGCCGGCTTTCGCGCCCGGCGGTGCGGCAGTCGGCAGCAACACCTGCGCGCCGTCGCGCAGCCGGTCGCCTCCTTCCGTCACGACCATCTCGCCCGCCTTGAGCCCCTGGGTGATGGCGACGCGCTCGCCGTCCACCACGCCCAGAGTCACGGCCCGCACCGATACGGTTCGATCGGAGTTCACGACATACACGAAGGTGCTCACCACGCCATTGGGCGCGCCGCGCCGAACGGCGGCGTTGGGGATGATGATTTGATCGTGCACCAATTCCTGCAGCAGCTGAATGTTGACGAATTGGTTCGGGAACAGCACGCCTTCGGTATTTTCGAATTGCGCGCGCAGCTTGACCGTGCCGGTCGTCACGTCGATTTGATTGTCCAGCGTGAGCAGCTTGCCCTCGGCCAGCTTGGCGCTGTTGGTCCGATCGTAGGCTTCCACTGTTATCGGGCCGCCCTCATGCACGCGCCGCACCAACGCCGGGACGTTGTCCTCCGGGATGGGGAAGATGACGGTGATCGGCTGGAGCTGGTTGACGACGACGATGCCGTTCGCATCGCCGGGCGTGACGTAATTGCCTTGATCGACCTGCCGCAAACCCACGCGGCCGGTGACCGGCGATACGATGTTCGTGAACAGCAGATTCACCGCGGCGGTCTTGAGCTGTCCTTGGTCCGAGACGATGGTGCCCTTTAGTTGATCGACCAGCGCGCGTTGAGTATCGAGTTGCTGTTCGGCGATGGAGTCTTCCTTGACCAGCCCTTCGTAGCGCTTCAAGTCCAACTCCCCGTCGGCCAGCTGCGCCTGGTCGCGCTGCAGGTTTCCCTTCATTTGCTCGAGCGCGGCCTCGTAGGGCCGGGGATCGATCTGCGCAAGAGACTGGCCCAGGTGTACGGTTTGACCCTCGGTGAACAGTATCTTCTGCATGATTCCGCTGATCTGCGTCCGCACCGTCACGGTGGCGAGCGGCGTGACCGTGCCGAGGGCCGGAATGCGCAGCTGGATGTCGCCCGATACGGCGGTCGCCACGGTCACCGCGACCGGTCCGTTCTGTCCGCCGCGTGCGCCTCCGGGCCCGCCCGCCGCTGCCGCCTGCTTGTGTTGGATGGATCTGACCAGCACAATTAACAATAACAAGACGACCACGGCAATGAGCAGCGCCAGCCAATGGCGCCGCATGAATGCCAGAGGTCCGCGCTCAGGAGAGGGGGCTGCGAGATCTGTCGAATCGTTTAACACAACTTCACACTTCACCACGGTCGGGCCCACGTCCAGGCTGCCAATCGAGGACGTTTGGGCGGTTGTCGGACTATAACCAGATTCTTCGGCGGACGACTACCCAGCTAACCCTAGTCGGAGCGTCCGCAGCACCGATGGTTCATCGGCGGGCTCGGAAATACGCGAATCGAGGTCTTCAGGCAGCATCCATACGGATTATATTGGGCCGTCAGTATCGCATGGGCGGACGAGCAGTGACTTTAAAACTTTGACCCGCAAAGTAGTACTCGCCACCGTGGGGTCGCTGGGAGATCTGCATCCTTTCATAGCGTTGGGAAGAGCCCTGCGCGACCTCGGAGTGAACGCCGTCATTGCCTGCTCTCCGGAATATCGCGCCACGGTAGAAGCGGCCGGCGTTGCGCATCACCCATTGCGGCCGGGGTTCGACGACATGCAGCGCGAACTCGGCATGGACCGCGCGCAACTGACTCGCGCGGTGGTCAAGCACAGCCGATTCCTGTTCCGCAAATTGGTGCTGCCCCATCTCGGGGCGGCCTATGAGGACATGATGAAGGCGACCGAGGACGCCGATCTGATTCTGTCGAGCAGTCTCGCCTACGCGGCACGGTTGGCGGCGGAGAAGCGCGGAATTCCCCGGATCGCGGTGGTTCTGCAGCCGATGATGTTTCTTTCGTCGTACGATCCTCCGGCGATTCACGGGGCCGAAACTTTGAGCGCACTGCTGCGCGTCATGGGCCCGGGGCCGACGCGGCTCGCGCTGTGGATCATCAGGAAGGCCGTCGACGTTTTGTTTCGGCCGCTGCGTACCCTGCGTGCCGAGCTCGGCCTGCCGCCCTCGGCGCAGAATCCCCTGTTCGAAGGGCAATTCACGAATGACGGCGCCATCGGGCTGTATTCGCGGCTGCTCGGCGATGTGCAGCCGGACTATCCGCATCCAACATCGATCGTGGGCTTCGCGACCTTCGACGCGGAGGGCGGTTCGAGCGTGGGCTTGGAACCCGCCCTGCTGGCGTTTCTCGATGCCGGTCCGGCGCCGCTGGTGTTCACTCTCGGCAGCCTCATCGTCAACAGTCCCGGCCGCTTCTACCGACACGGCGCCCGTGCGGCGGCCGCGTTACGCAGGCGCGTGGTGCTGTTGGTGGGCGAGCAGGCCCGCGGCGAGTTCGCGCATTGGCAATCGGCGGACGTCTTCATCGCCGCCTACGCGCCGCATTCGGCGCTGTTCCCGCGCGCCGCGGCGATCATTCATCACGGTGGCATCGGCACTCTCGCGCAGGCGCTGCGCTCGGGCCGCCCGCAGCTGATCGTGCCGTATTTTGCGGATCAGCCCGACAACGCCGCCCGGGCCCGGCGCTTGGGAGTCGCGCGTATTTTACCGCCGTGGCGCTTCTCCGCCGCGTCGGCAAGCCGCCATCTGGCTCGATTGCTCGGCGAGGACGGCTACGGCAGGCAAGCGCGGATCATCGGCGAAGCTCTCGCCGTGGAGGACGGCGCGGCGCGCGCAGCGCGCATTGTGCTCGACACGCTCGAAGAGTTGAGGCGACAATGAGGCGGTGTCGGAATCTGGCCAAGGAGTCTCGATGAAATCACTGATTTGCGCGGCGGCGGCGGTTCTTGCATTGAGTCTCGGCGCGCCCGTGCGCGGCGCACCCGCTTCAACGGGTACGCCCACTTGGACCGAGGGCGTGAATTACTTCCTGATCGTACCGGCGCGGCCGACGTCGCTGCCCGCGGGCAAAGTGGAGGTGACCGAGGTGTTTTCCTACGCCTGTCCGGCCTGCAATCTGTTCGTGCCCACCATGCACAAGTTGAAGGCCGCTTTGCCGCCCAATGCCGTGCTCGACTACCTGCCGGCATCGTTCAACACGAGCGAGGACTGGCCCATGTTTCAGCTCGCCTACTTGACCGCTCAAACCCTGGGTGTCGCGGATCAGTGGCACGATGCCATGTTCAATGCCGTCTGGCAGAGCGGGGAACTGGCGGTGATCGACCCTGTTACCCACGGCATCAAGAGCCGGGTTCCGGCCATCGAGGATGCCGCCAAGTTCTACCAGGCCAAGGCAGGAGTGCCGGTCGCGAAGTTTCTCGAGACCGCCAAGGGTTTCACCGTCGATTACAAGGTGCGGGCGGCGGAGGAAGCGATACAGAGGTACCGCGTCGATCGCACGCCGACCATCGTCGTGAACGCCAAGTATCGGGTGACCACGGAATCTGCGGGCGGACCCGATCAGGTGATCGAACTCGTGAAGTGGTTGATCGCCAAGGAGAGCAAGTAGGGTCTTTCGATCGCGCGAGTGGGACGGTCCCCCGGGGGCGAACATATGAACAAGATCGTGCTCTATTACCCGCGGCTGTGGATATCGTTGGCCGCCGGTTGCGGAATTTACTTCCTGCTGCCGGCCCACTGGTCCGTTTTGAGCCGCGTGCTGGTGTGCTGGAACTGCGGCTGCACGCTGTTTCTCTGCTTGATCTTTTATTGGATGATGCGCCTGACCGCCGAGCAGATCTGCTCGAGATACATCGAGGAGGATGAGTCCGCGCCCGTCATTCTGGCCGTGGTCACGACCGCTGCATTGCTCAGCGTGGTCGCCATCGTCGAGCCTCTGGCAAACATCAAGCAGACCGCGGGCGCGGAGCGCGTCGCGCACTTCGCGCTCGCCGCACTCACCTTGGTCAACTCGTGGATCCTGGTGCCGACCATGTTCACCACGCACTACGCCGATCTCTTTTACAGCGCGAAGGAGGCGGATCGACCGCTGCGTTTTCCCGAGACCCCCATGCCCGTCTTCTGGGACTTTGCCTATTTCTCCTTCACCATCGCCGCGGCCTGCCAGACCGCGGATGTCTCGACTCTGAATGCCGCCGTGCGCAGGTCGGTGGTCGTGCACTCGGTGATTTCATTCCTCTTCAATGCCTCGATTCTCGGATTCGCGATCAACGTGACCGCCGGTCTCATCGGCGGAAATTGAAAGAGGAGCCTGTCTGAGTACCTCAGACAGGCTTCGGGGTCAGCGGAGCGGGCCGGCTTCGGGCTCAGCGGGCCGGCGACTTGACGACATCACCGCCCTTCATCACGAATGCCACGGATTGCAGGCGTGTCACGTCGGCGAGCGGGTCCCCGGCGACCGCGATGATATCGCCGTAGCGGCCCACCGCGATGGCACCGACGTCGCCGGCCCGGCCCAGCGCTTCGGAGGCGTTCACGGTGGCGGCCTGAATCGCCTGCATGGGCGTCATCCCCCACTTGACCATGGTGGCGAACTGGCGCGCGTTGTAGCCATGCGGATATACGCCGGCGTCCGTTCCGAACACCATTTTCACTCCGGCCTTCACGGCCGCCTGAAAAGTCTGACGCTGCTTCAAACCGATGGTACGTTCCTTGGCCAGCGATTCCTGGAACATTCCGTTCTTCTCGCCCTCGGCCAGAATGTAATCATCGTTATAGATGTCCATCGAGAACCAGGTGCCGTGCTGCTTGGCGAGCGCAAAGGCTTCTTCGTCCGCAAGGCTGGCGTGCTCGATGGTGTCGACGCCGGCGCGAATGGCGTCCTTGATTCCGGAGGTGCCATGGGCGTGCACCGCGACTTTCAAGCCCAGCATGTGGGCTTCGTCCACCAGCGCCTTCATCTCGGCGAGGTCGTATTGCTGGCCTCCGACCGTATCCGTCTTGGAGAACACGCCGCCCGTGCCGCAAAATTTGATGACCTCGGCGCCGTACTTGCGCATTTTGCGCACCGCGGCGCGGATCTCCTCCGTGCCGTTGGCGATCTGCGGGCTCGGCACCGAAACCGAAGGCGGGAACTCCGTGGAATCGCAGTGGCCGCCGGTGGCGCCGATGGCATAGGTGGCGGGCACGATGCGCGGACCCGGCACGAAACCCTGCTCGATGCCCTGTTTGACGGCCACGTCGTCGAAATTCGCCGAACCCACATTGCGAATGGTGGTGAATCCCGCCTCGAGGGTCTTCTTGGCGTTGGCAACGCCGACCACGGTCCAGAAATTGTCCGTGAACTCCAGGCCTCGATAGCCGTTGTAGCGCGGATCGACGGTGATGTGCGTGTGCATGTCGATCAATCCCGGCAGCAGCGTCATACCGGGCAGATCGACGCGGCGCACGCCCTCCGGCACCGCGGAACCCTGAATCCCCACCGCGGCGATGCGGCCGTCGACGACGGTGATTTGCGGACGATCGACGGCGCGCCCCGCAAGCACGTCGATCATCCGGTCGGCGGTGACCACGACGGTGTCGGCATGCGCCGTCGCGGCGATGCCGCAGCCGGAGAAAATGCCGGCGATGCCGGCGATGCCGGCGATGCCGGCGGCCATGCGTGTTGCGAGAATGCGGGGGAGCGGGGCTCGCTTCGTGTTCATTATCAATCCTTCTTGTTGATCGGCCGTCAAATTATCACAACTCCGGTGCCGCCGCGGGCGCCGCCGGCTCGACGGGCGGCAGCAGTTCGTTCAGGCGCGGCGGCGGCGCCGCGCTCATGAAAGCGAACGCGACGATGTGTTCCATGATGTGTTCTACATAGGCGCGGGTTTCTGCATACGGAATGTTCTCGACCCAGACATCGGCATCCATGGAGTGGGAGGGCAGCCAGCGTGCGGCCGCCGTCGAGCCGGCATTGTAGGCTGAGAGGCTTTGGCTCAGTTGGCCCGCATGGGCGTCGAGGAGCTCGCGCAAGTGAGCCGCGCCGAGCGGTACGGCCACGGAAGGATCGAACAGGGCGTCCTTGCGCAAATGGGGCAGGTGCCAGCGGCGCGCGACGGCCGCGGCGGTGGCGGGCAGCATTTGCATGAGCCCGCGCGCATCCGCGCGCGACACGGCGTCTTTGCGGAACAGGCTTTCCTGCCGCATGACCGCCCATATCCAGTCGGCGGGAATGCTCGCGAGCGTGCTGGCCTCGGCCACGGCTTCAGGGTAAGGGCGCGGATACCGCAGGGGGACGTCATCCCATTCACCGGCCTGCGCGAGAGCGGTGATGGACTGCGCGTACCATCCCCAGCGCGAGGCCAGATGCGCGGCTTGGACCTTGACGGCGGCCTCGGCATCGCCCAATGCCGTCGACCATTCCGCGTTGGCCTCATCCGTCATGTCGCAGTCGAATAATTCGTGCGCTCGAATGACGCCGATGTCGGCGGCGATCTTTGCCTGGGTCTTGGCGTCGTCGGGCGACGGATGCACGTTCAAGCTGTAGGGGCGATGCAGGCGGTCGGCCGCGAGATAGCCATAGTAGTCTCGAAGACCCGCGATTTCCTCGAACAGCGGTGCCGCGGCGCCGGCGCCTTGGGTGGCCGCCACCGCACGGGCGTGCCAATAGCGCCAGCGAGGCTGCGCTGCGAGGCCCGCGGGCATCCGGTCGATCAGCGCGAGCACCTTGTCGTAGTGCCCGGCCCAGAGTTCCGCGCGAACATGCCATTCGTCGGATGGATTATCGAGCGATTCCGCGGGCAAACCGTCGAATGCCGCGAGCGCGCGAGGATCGTGATCGTAGGCGGCGCCGAGCGCTGCCGCACGCTGTAGGCGGACCTGCAAGGCGGCCGTCAATCCCTGCCGCGAGAGGAGCAAGGGCAGCAGGTCCAAGGCGTCCGGCGAATCGCTGTGTGCCAGCTTCTCGAAGCCCGCCGCGAGGGCCTCAGGCTCCACGGGGAATCCAGGGTGAGCGGCCAGCACCGCCAGCGCCGATTTCGGCGACTCCAGCAGATCCGACCATTGCAGCAAGGCGGTGGCTTGGGCGACCGGCACATCGAGCGCAAACTCGCGTGCCAGGTGCGGGTTGTCCGCCGCGAGCGCCGCCCGGGTTCGAGCCTCGGCGAGTGCGGGAGTCACCAAATTTTGCCGTCTGAGCCATGCGAATGCCGGATCGCACTCGGCCGGCTGCTTCTGAGGCAGTCCCCAGCGCCCGAGCACCGCGGTGACCAGGCCCTCGGTGTCGCCCGTGGCCAAGCGGCCCGCGAAGCGGTCGCAAATCAGAATCGGGTCCGTGACGTCCGCGGAGCGCGGCAGGAAGCGTTCCCACAGCTGCCGCCGCGCAAGGCTCGCCAGCCACTCATGCTTCAAGGCCCGAGTGACCGGTTGGGCGGAGCGGGCTTGGAGAAACGAATCGATGGCCGCATCCAATGCGTCGCCGGGCTTGTCGGCAAGGTCGCGCCGGAATCTCGCCGCAACCAGATAGTCGTGGATGGCGTAGGCCCGAAGCTCGGGAGAATCCGGCGTTTCCGGCAGGCGCTCGCGAACGCGCTGCATGGCTTCGACGAAGGATTGCCGAGTGGTCTCGGCAGCGGCGACGGCCGACGCGGCATCGGCGGCGGTCGTGAATTGCGTGCAGAACAGGAACAGCGCCAGGGCCGGCGCCGATATTGAGCGGATCGACATGGGAGCATTTTAGGCCGGCGGCGGTCCCGGAAGCGATTCGCGCTGCAATCGGCGCGGCCGCATGGTTGAATGCCTTACAATGAAGTCCAAGGTCGTCGCGATTCTCGAGACTCGAACCGGAGCGCATTTGGGGGAATTGATCGCGCGCCGCGGCGGGATTCCTCTGCTGGCGCCGGCACTCGAAGAGGTGCCGGACGTCGACGGGCAAGCGGTGATATCGCTGATCGAACGATGGCGGACCGATCCTTTCAAGATCGTCATATTCCAAACCGGGGTGGGTACGCGCGCTTTTTTTCAGGCGACCGATTCCGCGGGACTGACGGGCGAACTGCTGCAGCATTTGAAATCCGCGACGGTGGTGGTGCGCGGGCCGAAGCCCGTCGGAGAACTGAACGCGCGCGAGGTATCCATCGATATCCGGGCCGCGACCCCCTTTACCACCGAGACTGTTTTGGAGGCGGTGTCGGGCATTGCGCTTTCCGGCGCGCGGGTTCTGGTGCAGCGTTATGGCGCCGCGAATCAATTGCTGCGCCAATCCCTGGAGCGGCGCGGCGCGCGTGTCGAGGAAATTGCCACGTACCGATGGGCACTGCCGGCGGACACGCAACCGCTCGACGATCTCTTGGCGGCATTGTCGCGCTCCCAAGTTGATGCGGTGGTATTCACCAGCGCGGTTCAGATTCACAATCTGTATGCGGTCGCCGAGAAATCGGGCCGGGCGCCGGAACTCGCGGGGCAACTCAACCGCCTCATCGTCGCGTCGATCGGTCCGGTGTGCTCGCGGGCGCTGCGGGAACGCGGGATTACTCCGTCATTCGAAGCCGACCCGCCGAAATTGGGACCGCTCATCGCCGGCCTCGACGAGGCGCTGTCGGCGGAACGCCGACATTGACTCGGGGGGTCCGCCGACACCGGCCGCAATCGGGCTCTCTGCTGGGAGGCCGGCTGAGAGTGTATAAATGCGATGGAATCGCACCGACCAGGAGAGGACAGTGAACAAAGAGACCAAGACTTCCCAGCCGTTTCTTACCGATGTCAAGACCTTACGCGAGCGGGCTCGCAAGAACTTAGGCGGCGGTGCGGTGACTTCGACCTATAAAGGTGATGTGAAGAAGACCATCGACATTCTGCAAGCCGTGCTGGCGACCGAGATCGTTTGCGTGCTGCGCTATACCATGCACGCGGTGGCCGCCGCCGGCATTTCCAGCGAGGGCGTCAAAGCGGAGTTTGCACAGCATGCCAAGGAAGAAACCGACCACATGAATCAGGTCGCGGAACGGATCAATCAACTCGGCGGACGGCCCGACTTCAATCCGGCCGGCTTGGCCACCCGTGCGGCGTCGGAGTACGGCAACGCGGCCAACTTGATCGAGATGATCAAGGAGAATCTCATCGCCGAGCGTATCGCCGTGGATCATTACCGCGAGCTCATCCGTTACTTCGGCGACGACGACCCTGGGACCCGCACCATGCTGGAGGGCATATTGATGGTCGAAGAGGAGCATGCAAACGACATGCACGACTTGCTGGTGGCGCACGAAGGGCGCCCGATGCTTTCGTAGCGGTTTTCGGGAGCTAGCTGGTACCGCCGACCGACGGCGAGTCGCTGGCGGGAAAGGATTCATCGAGCGCCTCATCCAGCAGCTCGTCCATGTGCTGCTTGTCGGGATGCTTGGCCATGTAGGCCTCGGCGTAGGAGCAGGCCGGAATCACCGACCAGCCGGCGTCGTGCGCGGCGCTCAAGGCCGCGGCCATCAACTCTGCCGCAATGCCCCGGCCGCCGATCGCCGGCGGCACTTTGGTGTGCGTGATCGTCATGACGCGGCCGTCGAGCGTGTAGTCGAGATGGGCATGGCTCCCATCCACGTCGGTTACGAACTGATGCGCGGCTTGCTCATGGCGGATGATGCTCACGGTCTTCTTCCTTGCTCGGAGGATGCTCGGGATGCGGCTCTGCCTTCGGTTTGGGGGCGGCAGGCCGGGGTTGGGCGCTCGGGGGCGGGGCTTGCCGCGGCTCCGCCGGCGTCCGTGCCTCCGCCGGGGTCCGTGTCTCCGCCGGGGCCCGTGCCTCCGGCGAGGTCCGTGCTTCCGGCGTTGTGCGTTGTTCCGCCGGCGCACGCGGGGGGGCCGCTGCCGGACGCGGAGGGGCCGCTGCCGGATGGGGGGACTCGGCATGCGCCGCGCTCACGGTGCTTCCGCGAGATCCCACGACGCCGGCCCCGGAAAAGGCACCGGGCCGCGCAGTCGCTGCAATGGGCGGATGTCCCTTATTGGCGCTGGCGCGCAGCACAGGGTTGCCGCGCGCGGCCTGCTCCTGTTGGCGTTGCGCCGGTATGGCCGCCAGATGGGGCTCACGCGCCGCCGCCAGTTCGGCCGAGGTCGCCTGCGCTCGAACGCCCCCGCTGCCGCCGTTATAACTGACGTGAGTCACCGTGACGTTATTGATCACGGTCTTGTTGTACACATTGGTAATGTTGACCGTGCCGACGTTGGTCACCGATCGGTTGTAATACAAGTGGCCGCCCTGCCAATAGCCGCCCTCAAAGCCGCTGCCGCCATAGCCATAGCCATAGTTCACACCGCCATAGAAGCCGACATGCGGACCCCAATAGCCGGCGTTCCAGAGGAATACGCCGCCCGACCAGCCCCAATAGCCCGGAGTCCACAGGTATTCCGGTTGCGGCGCCAGTACCCAGGTGCCGGGCACCCAATAATAATCCTGAATGTCATCACCCCACGCCCAGTAACCGGGAGTCCAAATGTAGCCGTCGCCGGGAATCGGCGGCTGGTCGTACACCGGCAGCTCGGGGGGCGGCACGTTGACCGACACGTTGACCGACACCTGCGCCATGGACAGGGCGGGCAGGGCCAGCGCCAGCAAGGTCGCAAGGATGGATTGGCTCCAGTATTTCAGCAGCATTCTTCTACTCCTAGTGGCGCTACTGAGCCTCACTCTACAGGGTGCGTGCCCCGCCCCTAGTCGGGTGACCACCCGCCATCTCTGTAGGATAGCGCCGACCCGACGGGGTATCCAATGAGAAACTAGCGTGCGGCCGACTGCGGCGGAGTGGTCTGGGAGGGGGGCGCGCAATTGCGTCAACGTGCGATATTCTAACCCATGTCGAGCGAGACCGAGCTAAAGGTGGGGGAGGCGTATGTCCGCCTCGGCGCCTGCGCCGACCCGGCCGCCCGCGTCGGTGCGACGGCCCGGCTGATACTGGCCATTTACGACGATTTTTACAGCCAGCTGTGCGAATACCCGCACCGGGCGCAGCACGCCTTCGAGGCCATGGATCCTCACGCCTCGATCCGCATCAGTCAGGAACGCCTCGGGCTCTACAGCCGCTATATCTCGGAGCACGGACCGAGAATCGCCGCCTTGTTTCCGGCGTTGGCCGCCGATTCGACCGTGTGGGAGGGATTGGACCGCCTGTTCATGGCGATGATCGTCGATCGCTACGACGCCGACATTGCCTTCAGTTTTGCGCATTCGATACAGCGCAACATCGGACATGGATTGTGGCGGCCGGTCGCTTACTCTTTTCCCCCTCCCAGCAAGCTGCGCGCGGATTCGATGGCATCGGCGCACCGCCGCCTGCGGGTACGGGGCCGCATCGATGTCGAACTCATCTGCACCGCGCTGCGCATGCCCAATTTTGCAGTGCCGTTCAAGGACCTGGAGGGGGATGGGCGGAGGATCCGGGACCGAGTCCTGAAGTTGCTCGGCGAGGTGCCCAATGCGGCTCCCGCGCTGGCCTTGGACGTCATCGAGGCGGGGTTTTTCCGCGACCGCAGCGCATTCATCGTCGGGCGCTGGCTTCTGGCCGACGACAGCATGGTGCCCTTCGTCGTCGCTCTCCTCAACGGGCCGCAGGGCATTTACGCCGACGCCGTCCTGCACCGCGTGTCGGACATCCACGATTTGTTCAGTTCGGCGCTGGCCAATTTTCATGTGACCACCCGGCTCTACTACCAAACCTGCGTGTTCCTCTTCAGCCTGATGCCGCGCCGGCCGTTCGGGCATCAGTATTCGACCATCGGATTCAACCACGTCGGCAAGGTGGCCATCTTGAACGAGATCGCCGAGCAGGTTCGCCGCGGGCATCGGCTGCAGCGCTCGCCCGGCGTGCCGGGCACGGTCGCGCTCGGGTTCACGTTCGATGAGTGCGGGTACCACCTCAAGGTCATCCGCGACCAACCGACCAGTTCCTATAAGTGGGGCGTCTACCCGGGCGTGGACAAGGTGGTTGACAAGTACCGCGTGGTGCACGAGATCAATCGGGCCGGCAACATGTTGGACAACGTCATGTACTTCAACCTGCGGCTGGATCACGGCATGTTCGACCCGGAGCTGCTGGATGAGATCAGCCGGGAGGCCGCGGGCAGCGTGCAGGTGGATCGCGACGGGGTCTATCTGCGCACCTTGATCGTGCAGATGAAGATCGTGCCCTTGCCGGTGTTCCTCGAAACCGCCGATGAGAACGCGACGCGCGCCGTCATGGTCAGTCTCGGGCATTGCATCCGCAACAACGCGGCCACCAACATATTCAACAAGGATCTGGATTCCAGAAATTACGGCGTCGGACGCTACGGCCGTGTGTTCCTCTTCGATTACGACGCCGTCGAGAAATTCACCGAGGTGAAGATCCGCACCAATGCCGATCGCGAGCCGGGCGAGGAAACGGTCCCGGCCTGGTTTTTCGAGGACGGCGTCGTTTTCCTGCCCGAGGAGCTCGAGCATGGCATGCAGTTCAAGAGCGCCTTTGCGCGCCGCTGCTTCCGCGAGGAGAACGCCGAGTTGATGAGCGTGGACTACTGGGAAGACGTGCAGCAGAAGCTGCTGCGCGGTGAAGTCCCGGAGCTTCGAATGTATCCCGATGGCGCGAAGCTCTGAATCCGCGGCCGCGCGGAATGCTCGAGACAGATTCCGATCACTTGCCCAGGAACGACAGCTTACTGTGGGTGCGTGCGGCGTCTTCTTCGGTGAACTCCTCGCCGGAGCGAGACTCGCGGATGAGCGCCTCGAAATCCGCCGCCGGCAGGGGACGGCTGAAATGATAGCCCTGGTATTCGTCGCAGCCGGCGAGCTTCAGGAAATCGAGCTGCGCCGGGGTTTCCACTCCTTCGGCGACGACTTTGAGCCGCAGGCTGTGCGCGAGCGAGACGATGGCACGCACGATCGACGCGTCCTCCGGCCGGCTCACGATTTCGTCGATGAACACGCGGTCGATCTTGAGCTTGTCGATGGGGAAGCGGCGCAGGTAACTCATACTGGAATAGCCGGTGCCGAAATCGTCCACGGATACCAGTACCCCCATGGCGGAGAGATGCTCGAGAATTGCGATCGATTGTTCCGGATCGCTCATCACGGCGCCTTCAGTGAGCTCGACCTCTAGAAAACGCGCCTCGAGCCGGGCGTCATCGAGGGCGCGGCGGATGCTGTCGACCAGACCGCTGTCGCGGAATTGCGATGCCGACAGATTCACCGACACCCGCAGCGGCGGTACGCCTTCGTCCTGCCAGGCGCGCGCCTGCCGGCAGGCTTCCCGGATGACCCACCCGCCGATGGCGCCGATCAGGCCGCATTCCTCCGCCAACGGGATGAAATCGGCGGGTGAAATCACGCCGCGGGTGGGATGCACCCAGCGAATCAGCGCCTCGGCGCTCCGCACCGCGCCCGTGCGCGTATCCACCTTCGGTTGGTAGTACAGCGCGAACTGGTTTGCGGTCAGCGCGCTGTGCAGGTCGCTTTCGAGCTGAACCCGATCCTCGGTGCCGGCGTGCATTCCCTGCGTATAGCGCCGGAAATTGCCGCGGCCGTGCTGTTTGGCCGAATACATCGCGGCATCCGCGCGCGCCAGCAGCGTCTGAGTCGTGGTGCCGTCGTCCGGGTACATGGCGATGCCGATGCTGGGCGAGGTATGTATGTCGATGGCGGCGATGCGCACGGGGGCTTGCAGAACGTCCATGACCCGCGAGGCCAGCTGCGCGGCGTCGTCGGCATCGGCGATGGACGTGCCGATCAGCACGAACTCGTCCCCGCCGAATCGAGCCACCGTGTCGGCGGTCCGCACCACGGTGGAGAGGCGGCGCGCGACTTCCTGCAGCAGCTCATCCCCGGCGCGGTGCCCCAGCGAATCGTTGATCAGCTTGAATCGATCCAGATCGCATATCAGGACGGCGAAGGCGCGCATGTCGCGGTCGGCATGCGCGATGGCCTGCTGCAATCGATCGTCCAGCAGGACGCGATTCGGCAGACCGGTCAACGAATCGTGGGTGGCCAGATGCCGCAGCTGCTGGTTCGCCGCTTCCAAACCCCGGGTACGGGTCGTGATCACCTCTTCAAGGCGCACCATCTGGTCTCTGACCAGCCTGTCGTTCTCCCACTTGCGGGAGAGCGCCGTGGCGCATTGCAGGACCTCGATGGGTTCGGCGGGTTTGCGCAGCACCAGCAGCTTGTCGGAGTGACCCAGTCTGTCCACGACCTCGGTCCAATCGTAGTCGGTGTGGGCCGAGCAGATGACGACCTGCACGTCGGGATCTTCGGCCCAAAGATGCTCGATGGTCTTCAGGCCGTCCCAACCGGGAGGCATGCGCATGTCGACGAAAGCCATGGCATACGGCCGTCCCTCGGCGCGTGCCTGCCGCACCATGGCCACACCTTCCTGTCCCTGATGCGCGGAATCGATGTCGAAGCTCGGGCGCGCCGCGGCGGCGACACTCTCGCCGAATAGGTTCGCTTCCAGCACATCGAGCGCCGCTTGCGCGGAGTGTTCTGCTTGGGCGCCCAACACCTTGCGAAAATCCAGATGAATGGACGCATTGTCGTCGACGATCAATATTCGCCGATGGGCGAGCGACGCGGGGTCAGCCACGGGCGGGCTCCGCGCGGTCGTAGGGCAGCTCGAGTATGAACGCGGCTCCGCGGCCCGGTCCCTCGCTGGTCACCCGCAGCGAGCCGCCGAGTTCCTGCGCCGCAAGAGCGCCGCTGTGCAGGCCGAACCCATGTCCGTCCGCGCGGGTGGTAAAGCCGTGAGTGAAGAGGCGCGACATGTTCTCCGCGGGAATGCCCACTCCATTGTCGATGACGCAGATGCGCACGCCGGCAGGAGCCTTCTCGACGCGCAGGGTAATCAATTTGTCGGACCTGCCCGATTCATCGCAGGCGTACTTGGCGTTGCGCACCAGATTCACCAGGATCTGGAGCACCTTGTGCTTGTCCACGGTGATCGGCGGCACTTCGCCGAACTCGCGCTGCAGCGTCACGCCGTGACGCACGAAGGCCCCAGCATTCAAGCGCAGACTGTCCTCCACCAGATCGACCACCGCGACGGTCTCGGTGACGCCGCAGAGCTTGGCGTAGCTCTGCTGCATCGCCACGGTGTCCTTGATGTGTTCCAGGTTGTCGCGCAGGGAGGCAAGTTCCACGAGCGCCATTTTCTGGTCGCTCAGGAGCTGCTCGCCGAGCGAAGTCAGGTATTCCGGGATGTGCTTGCCGCGCTCGTCGTGGGCGATGAACTCCCCCAACTCGGCACCCTTCTCCTGGAGCAGCGCGGCGACGCGCGACACCCCGGGAGCTTTGGACTGCTTGACGCGCTCGATCACGAGACTCGCCGAGATGTTGACGCTGTTGAGAATGTTGCCCACGTTGTGCAGCACATTCGTCGCGACTTCGGCCATACCCGCCTGCCGCGAGGCCGTCATGAGCTGTTTGTGCACCCGTTCGAGCTCTTCGGCGGATTCCTTGCGTGCGCTGATGTCGCGCAGGAACTCGACCGAATACTGGGCTTTGCCGTTGCCCTCGTGAACCAGCGCCGTCGTCATGCGCACCCAGAGAAAACTACCGTCCTTGCGGATGTAGCGCTTCTCGAGATCCACGAACTGGACTTCGCCGTTCCACAGGCGCTTGAGTTCGGCCGCGACGCGCGCGGCATCGTCGCCGTGCGTGACATCGGCGATGGTGCGATCCTTGAGATCGGCGGGCTCGTAGCCCAGCATGTTCCAGAAGGACTGGTTGCAACGCAAAATCTTGCCGCGGCGGTCCGCATGCGCAATACCGATCGGCGCTTGGTCGAAGGTATTGCGGAACAGACTTTCCACCCTTCGCAAATCGTCGCGCGCCGCCACCAGGTCGGTGACGTCGGTGATAGTACCCACCCAACCGGGAATCCCCACCGCGGGCACCACCTGTTCCGAGAAATGGCGGACAGTGCCGTCCTCCGCCAGCGTGCGGTAGCCGTCGAATCGGCTGGCGGTGGGCCGGCGGCAGAACTCCGCCCATGCGCTTTGCATGCGTGCGCGATCTTCGGGGTGCACGCGCTGCGCCCATGCGTCGGGGTCATGGCCGAGTTCGAGTCCGAAGATCCGCCGGTACTCGGGATTGCTATAGGTCATGTTGCCGGCCGCGTCCGTGTGGTAAACGGCAACCGGTGCGCTGTCGAGCAGCGCTTTGGTCAAGGCAAGTGCGTCCGGCGCTGCGCCAGCCGATTCGGCGGCGCCGGCAGGCACGCTCGTCAAGGCTTGACCGATCGGTCTCTTTATCATTGGTCTTGCGTTTCCCGCGGCACTGCCGCATACCACCGCTTAACGGCACATTCTGTCGCATCTGAATGTCCGTTCAGGTGGCGAATGCATCACACGATGTGGGCCAAGACAGCGAATTACGTCTCAATCCACGAGTTTCCGTATGATCGGAGCCATGTGCATGCCCGGTAAGCGAATGCGAATCACGAAGGCCCGGGCGTAATGCCTGCCGCGGATGCGCCGGACGGCGGACCGTGGAGCCCCGGCATCCGTTCGCAGGTGCCCAAGGAATTGCGGCATCTGTCGACGGTTTTTCGCGCCGACAATGTCTTCACCAGCATCGCCACCGCCACCGAGCTCGCCGGCCTCACCGGGATCCCGCAGAGCGAGCTGGTCGCATTTCGGCCGCAGCGGCTGGCGCTGCATGAGCTCTTGATTCGCGTGACCGCGGACTTCGCAGTACCCGACGGCTCCCGCATCGGGGATTTGGGCATCAACTTTCGCGAAATGGCGAGCCTCATGCTCGAGCGGTATCTCGTTCCGGAGATGGATTCGATCATCGCGGTCTATGAGGGCGCTCGCCGGGAACTGCGCGGCGCCGTTCAGTCCGGACTGGCGGAGGTGGTGCCCGAGCAGGCGCCGGTGGCCGCGAGGGCCGCGGAAGCGTCGAGGGCGTCGCGGCTTCTCGGACGCCTCGCCCTTCGCCGCAGGGCGTCCGCCTTGCCGGGCCGGGAAGCGGCGGCGGCTGCGGCCGACCTTGGCTGGGGTCCGCGCCACCTCGCCGATTGCGAGCGGCGGGCGAATCTCGCCGGCAGCCCGCAGCAAATGATCGCGTATCGCACGCTCGCGCGGGTGATGTCGGCGCTGTTCGCGACCCAGGGCCACGCGTGGGGCACTCGGGATCTCATCGTGTCGATGGCGACCGACATGGCGTGCAACGACTACGGCAGCGAGTGCATCGGCCGCGCGATCGAACCCCTGCTGCTGCGCGCGGCGCGCAACGAGGGCTACTCCTTGCTGCCCCGGCAGGAGCGGCCCGTGGTCATCAACACCAAAGGCCCGTCGGCTTCGGGAAAGAGCACCTTGCGGCCGCTGCAGAAAAAGCTTGCAGGCGACATCGGCGTGCGGTGGATCGACTTCGCGCTGATCAGTCCCGACATATGGCGCAAACAGCTGCTCGACTACGGCGCTCTCGGCGCCGCCTACAAATATGCCGGCGCGTTCAGCGCCGACGAATTGCAGATCGTGGACCAGAAGCTCGACCGGTACATGGCGCGCAAGCACCTGCGCGGCGAGATGACGCACCTCTTGATCGACCGTTTTCGCTTCGACAGCTTCGCGCCCGATTCGGACGAGGCAGGCAGCAATCTATTGACCCGCTTCGGACAAACGGTGTACCTGTTTTTCGTGATCACGCCCCCCGAGCAGCTGGTCGAGCGGGCATGGAAGCGCGGACTGGAGTTCGGCCGCTACAAGGCGGTGGACGACACGCTGGCTCACGCCGTGGAGGCCTACACGGGGATTCCCGACGTGTTCTTCACCTGGGTCCGGCACAACGAGAAGAAGATTCGATTCGAGTTTCTCGACAACACGGTGCGCCTGGGCGAACGTCCGCGCACCGTTGCCTTCGGCGACAACGATACCTTCAACATTCTCAACGTCAAGGGAACGCTGGACATCGAGCGCTACGGGCGCGTCAACGTCGATGCCGCGGCCGCGGAATTTCTCTACGCGGACCGCACTCTGCTCGATCCCGAACACAACACCGGATTCCTGCGACGGTGCATCGGCGGATTTCGCGAGGTCAACTTCGCCGATCAGGCGAGCGGCCGAATCTATCTTCGCATCGAGTCCGGCGCGCCCGTATGGAAGGACGCGGAGCTGCTGCAATCGGCGATCTCCGATCCCGATACCTTGAGCGGGCTGAACGCCGTTGCGCCCGGCGCATTGCGCGGCGAGGTTGCGCAGGTGCGCCGACCTGTGTATCTCCAGGGAGAAGGCGGCGCCGGTTCCGCGCCGACGCTCGGGTCATGGGGAGACGCGACGCGCCGAAGCTGACCTGAGCGCCGAAGGCGATCTAAGCGCCGGAGCGCGGGGGCGCGCTCAATCCAGAAAATCGCAGTAGCGATCGACGTGCGCGGCAAGATCGAGCGTGTGCTGCCGGGTGAGCCGTTCGGCCGACTCGGTATCGCGCCGCTCCAGCGCCTCGATGATCTTCAAGTGATCGATGATGGAGCGTGCCGCGCGGTCGCTTTGCGTGATCGTCGCGCGCCGGATCGCGCGCACGTGAATGAGAAGGTTGCGCGTCGCGTCCACGATGGTCTGCGAGCCGCCGAGGGCGATGACCGCGGTATGAAATGCGATATTGGCGTCGGAATACTCATCCAAATGCTCGGAAGGCGGCGAGCTCTGGAACTCATCGAACAGATGGCGCAGGGAGGCGATTTCAGCATCGGAGGCATGCAGCGTCGCCAGCCGCGCGGCCATGGACTCGAGCGCCGCCCACATCTGGATCATTTCGATCATTTCGCGCTTGGACTTGCGGATGATGTAGATCCCGCGCCGCGGTATCGTGCGGATGAAGCCTTCCTGCTCGAGCAGGGACAGCGCTTCGCGAATCGGCGTTCGGCTGACACCCAGCGCCGTCGTGAGCTGCCGCTCGTCGAGCCGCAGTTCCTGATTCGGATCGTAGATGTCGGTGTCCGCGATTGCGTTCTTCAGCAATGCATAGGCCTGATCGCGCAAACTCGTCGCGTTCAGCGGTGCGAGTGCGAGCGGGGTGCCAGAGGACGTGCGCTGTACCAGCGTGGCGATGGTGTTCATTAATCCTCTCGATGCGCGTTGCATGCATCGTTAGTCGTTGTTGCAATCGTTGTAGCCAAAATATACGAGATTGCGGGTTTCCCTGCTCGGCGAAACCGCGCTCTCCACCTACAGATATACTATATTCCGCCGATACTGCGTCAATCGCCATCGACGTCCCGGGTTGGCTTGACAGTCCGAAACGCCTTCATATATGGTATACCACGACAACAACATATGGCTGGCAATTGTTTGCGCACGGGCGTCCTACATCATCGGGGGGCTTACGGGGTGAGTCAGTCTCTGAGCGTCCGCAGCATCGAGGACCACATATAGATGTGTCGGCGGTCCGCGATCCTTTCCAATGTGCATGCCTCGATGTCCCTGCGGTCCCGCCGGAAGAACCGGCGCCGTTGCGTCTCTTTCCGTACGACATTCAGGTGATCTTCCGCATCGACCAGGGTGAATAAGGAGAACTACTATATGAACGCGAATTCGGACTCCCAGCTCGTGAAGTCGCCATTTGCCAATCCGTGGGTACAGTTGGCCCTCGGCGTGGTTTGCATGGCCTGTGTCGCCAACCTGCAATACGGGTGGACACTTTTCGTCAATCCCATCGATGCCAAGTACCACTGGGGGCGCGCCGCCATCCAGGTCGCTTTCACCATCTTCGTCTTGATCGAAACCTGGCTCGTCCCCGTCGAAGGCTATCTCGTCGATAGATTCGGACCCAAATGGGTGGTCTTGGGCGGCGGCATTCTCGTCGCCATCGCGTGGGTGTTGAATTCGAATGCCAGCTCGCTGACGCTTCTTTATTTCGCTGCCGCCATCGGCGGCGTCGGCACGGGATCGGTATACGGCACTTGCGTCGGCAATGCGCTCAAGTGGTTCCCGGGCAGGCGCGGACTTGCGGCGGGCATCACCGCCTCCGGATTCGGCGCCGGTGCGGCGCTCACCATCGTGCCGATCTCGCACATGATCGACTCCTCGGGCTACGAGCAGGCGTTCCTGTTCTTTGGGCTGCTCCAGGGCGGCATCGTGTTCGTCATATCCTGGATGCTGCTGGCGCCGCCGCCGTCGCTGATTGCCGCAAAGGTCAAGCCCAGTCAGACGGCGCATGGATACACGCCCACGGAAGTGTTGAAGACGCCTGTGTTCTATTTGATGTACGTGATGTTCGTGCTGATCGCGGCCGGCGGACTTACCATGGCCGCGTCCATGGCGCCCATCGCCAAGGACTTCAAGATCGACAAGGTCCCGGTGGACCTGTTCGGCATGACCATGGCCGCCCTGGCATTCGCCTTGTTCCTCAACCGGATTTTCGACGGCGTGGGGCGCCCGTTCTTCGGCTGGCTGTCGGATCAAATCGGCCGCGAGTACACCATGGCTCTGGCATTCTCCATCGGCGCCGTGGCGCTATATACGCTTAGCCAGTCGGGCACGAATCCGGTGTTGTTCGTGTTGGTCACGGCGCTGTACTTCGGCGTCTACGGCGAAATCTTCAGCCTGTTCCCCGCAACCTGCGGAGATACTTTCGGATCCAAGTTCGCGGCCGCCAACAACGGCATGCTGTACACGGCCAAGGGCGCGGGTGCGCTGCTCGTGCCCATCGCGGCCGGCATCTCCAAGTCCCACGGCTGGCAGGCGGTATTCGCCATCGCGATGGCATTCAACATCACCGCCGCGGTACTCGCGCTGTTCGTGTTGAAGCCCATGCGGGCGCGGCATTTCGCGAAGGGCATCAATTCGCCCACGGCCGCATCGGCATCCGCGTCGGCGTCGGCGACCTGACGGCGGGCGCCGGGCGAGAAATCAGATTCATGAAGTTGGAGGCACCATGGCAACCGTAAATCCCGCGTCGATTCAACCCAAGACCAGCACTGCGGAGGACACTCTGCAGCGCAAGAGCCGCGACGCGAACGTCGTTTCCGGCGGCCACCTGGTTGCCAAGGCTCTGAAGAACGAGGGGGTGGATACCATATTCACCCTGTGCGGCGGACACATCATCGACATCTACGATGGCTGCGTCGATGAGGGCATCCGCATCATCGACGTCCGCCATGAGCAGGTGGCGGCGCACGCGGCAGATGGCTATGCGCGGCAGACGGGCAAGCTAGGCTGCGTGGTGACGACCGCCGGGCCGGGCTTCACGAACGCGATTACGGGCATTGCCACCGCCTTTCGCTCCGAAAGCCCGGTCCTGCACATCGGGGGCCAGGGCGCGCTGACTCAGCACAAGATGGGATCGCTGCAAGACCTGCCTCATGTCGACATCATCAGCCCGATCACGAAGTTTGCCGCCACCGTCCCGAGCACCGAGCGTGTCGCGGATATGGTCTCGATGGCGGTCCGCGAAGCGTTCAACGGAGCGCCCGGGCCCGTGTACTTGGAGATTCCGCGCGACGTGCTCGACCGCGAAGTGGACATCGCCAAAGCCGTCATTCCCCAGCCCGGCAAGTATCGGGCGTCGACGCGTTCGATCGGCGACCCGGACGACATCGAAAAGCTGGCCGATATTCTCGTCAATGCCGAGCGGCCGGCGATTCTGTACGGGCAGCAAGTATGGACGGCGCGCGGCCACAAGGAAGCGATCGCACTGCTGCGCGGCCTCGACATCCCCGGATACTTCAACGGCGCGAGCCGCGGTCTGCTGCCGCCCGGAGATCCGCATCACTTCGACCGCACGCGCACTCAAGCGTTTGCGAACGCGGACGTGCTGGTCATCGTCGGCACGCCGTTCGACTTCCGCATGGGCTACGGCAAGC